>Ga0213878_10000061_pt1 | contig 68748 bp, 69 predicted proteins | sample VelepicoBEBS_R02_FD_161053 | JGI IMG/M metagenome (GOLD analysis project Ga0213878, IMG submission 161053) | Vellozia epidendroides bulk soil microbial communities from rupestrian grasslands, the National Park of Serra do Cipo, Brazil - BS_R02 | ecosystem: Environmental > Terrestrial > Soil >... | reverse complement strand
CCGCCGGCCCGAAAAGCCCTCGCCCGCCTGCGGAAGGGGAAGCCGGGCCGCCGGGCGATACGACAAGGCGGAGGATCGGCACGTGTTCGACGGACAGGTGGCACTGGTAACGGGTGGGACGCGCGGCATCGGCGCCGCGATCACCACGACGCTCGCGAAGCGCGGGGCGCGCGTCGCGGCCGGCTACAGCCGCGGCAAAGAGCCGGCCGAAGCGCTGCAGCGGAAGATCGAAGCCGACGGCGGGCAGGTCTCGGTGCACCAGGGACGCGTCGACTCGATCGAAGATTGCCAGCGGGTCGTCGCCGAGGTGATGGACCGCTTCGGCCGGATCGACTTCCTGGTCAACAACGCCGGGATCACCGTCGACAAGACCGTCCGCAAGATGAGCGCCGACGACTGGCACAACGTGCTGAACGTGAACTTGTTCGGCGCGTTCGCGATGACCAAAGCGGTCCTCGAGCACATGATCGAGCGCGGCTCGGGCCGCATCGTCAACATCAGCTCGGTGATCGGCGAGACCGGCAACGTCGGCCAAGCCAACTACGCCGCCTCCAAGGCGGGCCTTTTCGGATTCACCAAGAGCCTCGCGCTGGAGACGGCGCGCCGCGGGATCACGGTCAACGTCGTGGCGCCGGGATTCATCGGGACCGAGATGGTCGAAGCGATGCCGAAAAGCGCGCTCGACGCGGTGATCGAGAAGATCCCGCAGCGCCGGCTCGGCAAACCGGAGGAGGTCGCGCGCGTCGTGCAGTTCTTGCTCGAGCCCGAGTCCAGCTACATCACGGGCGCCGTCTACACGATCAACGGCGGCTTGGACATGTAGCGTTGGCGAAGCACGACGGCGACGACATGTGGACCGGGGTCGGCGAGTTCATCCGCGCGCAGCGCGAGATGGCGAACCTTTCGCTGCGCCAGCTGGCCGAGATCGCGAAGATCTCGAACCCGTATCTGAGCCAGATCGAGCGCGGCCTGCACAAGCCCTCGGCCGACGTGCTGAAAAACCTCGCTTCCGCCCTGAAGATCTCCGCCGAGACGATGTACGCCCAAGCCGGCCTCCTCGAAGGGCGTCCGGCCGAGGACGCGGGCGCGGTCGAGGACGCGATCCGCGCGGACGCCCGGCTGAGCCAAGACCAGAAAGAGACGCTGCTGCGGATCTACCGCGGCTTCGTCGAGCGCTCCTGACCCTACGCGGAAGGGCGCGTGACGGCTTTGGCCGGACACGGGACGAGACGCTCGCCGCGCGGCGACGCACACAAGGACGCCCAGCAGAGTTCGAGTTCGCTTCATACCCACATCCCTTTAAGATGACGGTAAGAAGTTGCTGAGGATTCGAAAACGGTGATAGGAAGCGCAGTCTGACTGCGGTCCGTCGGATGCTCCGCACAGGCGGTTCGGGAATTGTCGGTGATGCTTCTTGAACGCGAGGATCCACAAAGCGCCGGCGAGTGGCTCGCGCGAGCGAAGCTTTCGGAAAGTGGTCAAACGCGCCGGCGTGTCGATCCCGTACTTTCGCAGACCGCGGCGTTCACAAAGCGCGCGGTCAGGGTGCTGATAGAGGCAAGCAAAGAGGTTCGTTCCCTGAACCGAGTACCGCGTAAGACCCCCGGAAGCTGAACGGTAGTCCACCTCCGTGCCATGGAAGTAGCCGATCGCCGATGCCGCATTGGTCACGACCGCACCCGCCCCAACAAAGTAGACAGAGACGAACGGAACGCCGCCGGGGCGTAGCAGCCCGCCAAGCTCCGGCGGTACGGCAAGGGACGTGACGTTTAATTTAGACCCAAGGATAGTTCGCAAAACAAGGACGGGAATGGGACCTGACGACGGCGCGGCGGCAATTCTGACCTGCGCCACGGCGGGAGCGCTGAGCGCGATCTCCTCACCGGAAAGTGAGTCCAGTGCCGAATGCGGAGCGAGAACTGCGGACCGCAGGACAGCGGCTCCGTCGTCGTCGCGAACGAACGGTGCAGGGTTCGAAGCGAGCGGCGGCTGGAATAACCAGCCATTCAGCGTTAGCACGAAAGCGATCGCGAGTCGGTGCATAATCGCGTCAGTGCCTGTTGCGGCACTGGTGAACTTCTGAACCGGATTCTCCTTACACCACTGCGGGAGAACCCGACACGATAGCACGTCGGGCTAAGGGGGGCTTCTAGGGTTTCCCGCTGGTTTCCTTGTACCAAGAGCCGAACGAAAGCTTTTCCGCACTAGGTGCCCTTTTCGCCGCCGAGATAGTAAACGTACTTCAGGATCACGGCGGGCTTCGTCGTAGGCGCGCTGGCGTCGCCGTAGACCAGGAACAGCTCGTCGCGTTTGCGGTGGTAGGCGTACGCGAGCGAGACGTTCGAGGCGGAGTAGAAGCTCGCGGGGCCCGTCGGAAACGTCGTCGTGCCGAAGCTGTAGTAGTTGGCGACGGACGGCGGCGTGCCGATGATGCGCCGCCAGCCAACGGCGAACGACGCCTCGCGCGAGATGTTGCGCGTTAGCGCCACGCGCTCCAGCCACTGCACGTTGCGGTAGCCGGCGTCGGCGTACCACACCGTGTCGAAGGCCTGCAGCGAGAGCTGCGTGATGGGGCCCAGCTTGAGGACGGTGTTGCGGTCGAACGTCGCGATGTTGCCGTCGCCATAGCGGCCGTGGTTGAACACGAACGCCGTCGGCGTCGCCGTCCCGCCGCGATAGCTCAGCGCGATCCCGGCCAGCGAGACCGGTGTCATCCGACCGTCCTGCAGCTTCAGATACGTCGAGCCGGTGTCGACCTGCACCCGCCACAGGTTCTTGTTGATCAGCGTGAGTGCGAGGTCGTTGTTGGTGCGGTCGAGCCGGCCGTCGGAGCCGTGGTAGCGCTCGATGAACCCGTTGATCTCGGCGCTTTTCAGCCAGCTGCCGGGCTTGAACCGGAAGGTGCGGTCGCCGTCGAACGACCAGCCGGCGACGTCGGGCGTCGCGATGAAGCCTGCGACGGGGTTGTAGTAGCCGCCGATCTTCCGCACGCCGCCGCCGAAGTAGTAGTCGGTCCCGTAGTACGCCGCGCCGGCGTCGAGCCGCTGCCCCTGCGCGTTGTCGAGCACGTTCGTCCCGCGGTCCCAGCCGTAGTTCAGGTAGACGATCTTGTGCTTGCGGTCGGTGGCAAAGGCGCCGAGCGTGGTGAGGCGGTCGGCGAAGTCCGGCGCGAACGTGTCGACCGCTTGCAACCCGAATCCGAGCGTGCGCTGTTCGTTGCGCCACTGCGCCGTGTAGGCGTTGTCGGTGCGGCGGTCGCCGATCGCGTTGAAGGCGTTGAACGTCACCGGGCCCTGGGAGCCTTCGAGCGCGTAGCCGCGCTTGGGGGTCGGAATCCCCGGCGTGTAGAGCTCGTTCACGCTCGGGCAGACCTCGCAGTCGAACGGGTTGGTGAGCTGCATCTGCGCGAAGAACGGCCGGACCTCGTTCACGAAGCGCCGGTAGACCGTCGGCGAGATCGACTGCTGGTCCTGTTCGACGTTCGAGAAGTCGGGGTGGAACGTGCCGACGAACGAGGTCGTGCGCGTCAGCGGGATCGAGACGTCGGCGCCCGAGCGCGTCGTGTTGCCGTCGTCGTGGGCGGCCGCCGCTTCGGCGACGCCGAACAGCCCGATCCGCGGCTTCGGCCGCGCGCTCGCCGCGCTGGTCGAAAGGCCGTTGAGCGTCCCGGCGTAGACGACGTCGTTGTGGTCCGACTGGCCGTTCTCGTAGGCCCACACCAACAAATCGTCGGTCTTCACCACGAAGCGCACGAACTGGATCTGCCAGTTCGGCCGGCCGTCGCCGCGCACGACGTTGAACGGGATGCGCATCGTGACGGTGTAGCCGCCCGGGCGCAGCTTTCCGACGCTCTGCCATTTCGGCGCGTACACGGAGTTCTCGCTGGAGTGCTGGTAGTGCGTCCCGAGCGGCGTCGCGGTGAACAGGTAGCGGAACCCGTTCGGCCCGCCCGGCCACAGATCGACCTGGACCTCGTCGTCGGTGTCGAATCCGACGTCGTCGGTGTGCTGGTTGGCGACGATCTCGCCGGTCTGCTCGGCGTCGAAGGCCACGTACAGCGCCGCGTCGTCGCTGAGGACGTAGACGTCGGTCTTGCTCGAAGGCAGCGTCTTGTGGCGCAGATCGTACGCCAGCGTCACGTGCTTCGCCGACTTCCAGGCCTCGTCGGTCAGCGTGCCGTCGATCGCGGGGCCCTTCGCGACGTGCGGGATCGCCAGTTGCGGGCGCTGCGAAACCGCATACGCGGGCGACGAGCACAACAACGCGATCGCCGCACCGAGCACCAGGATCGTAGGTCGACGCATCAGGGCACCTCTAGCAGTAATTAATGAAATAAGTGTGAAGGCCGTCAAGAAAAGACGCAGATGACGCCGGCGGTCGCTACGTCAGATACCGGAGTCGCGGAGGCGGATCAGGTCGCGGACGGAGAGGTTGGTGTAGCCGTGAGCCTTCAGCCGGTCGACGAAGGCTACGCTCACGCCGTGGTCGCGCAGTGCGATCAGCTCGTCGAGCGGGAGGTTCTTGTAGCCGGCGGCAGCCATATCGGTGATGAACCGCGGTGTGACGCCGTGGTCCCGCGCGCTGACGTATTGCTCGGGCGTTGCGTTCGCATAGCCCGCCGCACGCATTTCGGTGATGAAGCGCTCGCTTACGCCGTGATCGCGCAATCGCACGAGATCGTCGGCCGACAGATTGCGGAATCCCGCGCCCTGCACGGCGCGGATGTAGTCGGCGCTCACGCCGTGATCGCGCAACCGCACCAGCTCGTCGAGCGAGCTCACCTTGTAGCCGAGCGCGGCGAGGTCGCTGACGTAGCGCGGGCCGACGCCGTGCTGGACGACGCGCAGCAGGTCGTCCAGCTTCGCGCTGCGCGACGAGCTCCGTAGTTGGTCGACGAAGGCCAGCGTGACGCCTGCGATCGCGAGCTGGAGCGATTGGCGCGCATCGGGGCGGCCGAGCCCGCGCGCGGCGAGCGCGTCGTCGAAGCGCGAGCTCGGCGCGTAGGTGAACTGTCCGGCGCCGGAGTTTTCTCCCGCGCTGCCGGTACACGCGAACGCACCGGGCTCGCGGGCGATCGTGAACGTCACCGGCGCGATCGGCCCGCGGAGACGCTCAGCGGGAATGCCGGCCTCCGCGAGCGGGACGCTCGACGACCACGACGAGTTCCAGTTGCCGCGGTCGCTGCTCTCGTTGTACTCGAAGCGCAGCTGCACGCGGCTTTGGTCGTCGGTGCGCTGCACGATCGACCAGCGGCCGACCGCCTGCGAGCCGGCGGCGTTCGCAGGAACGCTGCTCGCGGCGAAGAGTGCGGCGAACGCCGCGATCAGGACCGGTCTCACGGTTCCAAGCCACTCACTTTCAGACGGAGGAGCGTGTCGACGTCGAGGTTCTTGTAGCCGTGCGCGGCGAGCCGGCGCACGTAGGTTCCGTCGACGCCCTGCACGCGCAGCGCGACGATCTGGCGCGGGGTCAGGTTGCGCAGGCCGGCTTCCTGCAGCCCGCGCACGTAGGACAGTTCGCAGCCTTGGACGGCGAGCGCGAGCGCGTCGCTCACGCTGAGCTTCGGATAGCCGAGCGCGGCCATCCCGTCGAGCCAGCGCGTGCTCACGCCTTGCGTCGCGAGCGCGAGGACGTCGCCGAGCGACGGAGCCGACGAGAGGCGCTGGTCGAGCGCCGCGACGTAGCGCGGCGTCACGCCTTGCGTCGCGAGCGCTAGGATGTCGCGCAGCGACGGCCGCGCGCGCCCGAGCGCGCCCATCTCGCGAACGTACGTGCCGGTCACGCCTTGGTTGCGCAGCGCGATCAGCTCGTCAATGCTGGGATGCGGGTACTTCGCTTCGTCGATCGCGTCCAGCAGGTCGCCGTCAGGGTGAACGAAACGCACCGCCGGCGCGGGGCCGGCAGCTTGCGCAACGGCTTGTTCCGCGGCTGCGATCGCGGCGGGCGCTTCCGCGGCGATACGCGCTTGCACGTGCGCGTGCACGTGCGCGGTCGCATCCGCCCGGGCCTCGGCCCGCACGGCAGCGCGCACCGTGCGCGCGGCGTCGGCCGCATCGGCTGCAGCGACCGGTGCGATCGCCGCAGCGCGCGCAGCGGCATACGCCGCCACCGCTTCGGGTGCACGTGCGGCGGAAACCGGGCCGTACGCGTCCTTCGCTGCGGGCGTCCTGCCGGCGTTCGGGCGAGCGCGCACGACGAGCGCGCGTGCGCGAAGCTTCGCTGCGGACGACGCAGCCGGTGCGACGGGCGTTGCGGACGGCGACGGCAACGGCAACGGTTTCGCCAGCGCCGGCGTCGTCGTCGTAGCTGTGTGGCGCGCAGCGTGCGCACGGTGGTGATGCGGATGCCCGGCTTTCAGCGCGGGGACTCGAGCGGGCGCCGGCGCGGCGTTCGCCGCGATCAGCGCCGGGAGCGCTACCGCCGGCGCGACGAGCGGGACTTGCAGCCGCGCGATGCCGAGCGTGGCGACGAGGACGGCGCCGCCCAGCACGAGCGCGCCGAGCCGCAGATGCGGGGAAGCGTCGCGCGAGCGGTCGACGATGCGGCGGACCCGCGCGACGACTTGCGCGCGGCGCAGGACGAAACCGGGGACGACGGCGGCGCGCGGACCGCGGACCTGGCGCTGCACGATGCGCGCCAGACACTCCGCGTATCGAATCGGCTCGCCGGCGTCCTCGAGCACGCGGTCGTCGCAGGCGACCTCGCGCTCGAAGTCGATGCGTCGGCGCGCGAGATATAAGGCAGGCTGAAAGAACTGCAGCGCGCACACCGCCTGCTCGAGCGCGTTCACCCAATCGTCGTAGCGCTGCAAGTGCGCCGACTCGTGCAGCACCACGCGGGCGAGGTCGTCGGCGTCGAGCGAGGCTGCGAGCGTGCTGGGGATCAAGATCATCGGCCGGCGGAAACCGACCGCGCACGGGATCCTCACCTGCGGAGAGCAGGCGACGTCCGCGCTGCGCCGGTGTCCGGCGGCGCGCAGACGCGCCAGTACTGCCGGCTCGTCGAGCGGCGTCGCGCCGCGCTTCATCGCGCCGATCGCAGCGTACGAGCGCGCCAAGCGCAGCAGCAGCAATCCGGCGACGAGCGCCCAGACGCCGGTCATCACCAGGCCCCAGCTCCGCGCGAACGCCGTCGCCGCTTCGCCGATGCCGAGCAGTGTCGAGGTCATGCGGGCGCGCACGCTCTCAAATGCAAGCTCCGCAGCCGGTGCGGCAACGGCAGCGCCGCCAGCGGTGCGATGCGCTGCGCGGGCGAACGTCGCAGCCGCGGTGCGCACGTGCGCAGGAGCGAACGGCGTCGCCGGCTCGGCGACGCGCAAACCGGCCACCGCGTCTTTCGCAGGCACGACAGCCGGCACAACGGTGGGCCGTGCGAGCGCGAGATCGATCGCCGGCAAGAGCGCAACCACAGCAAACGCGACGCTCCACACGACGCACGCCGTCGTCGCGTTGCGCCGCAGCCCCCAGCGCAGCGCGAGCGCGACGAGCGCGATCAGCGCGGCGCCTTGCCACAACGCGTTGAGCAGCGCGAGCAGCAGCGCGTCCATCAGCTTTCCTCCTTGGCTCGCTTGATGGTGCGCTCGAGCTCGTCGAGCTCGTCCTCGGTGAGGTGGTCGCCTTCGATCAAGTTCAGCGCCAGCGCGCGCGGCGAGCCGCCGAAGAAGCGCTGCATCACGTGCGAGAGCGCCGTGCGCGCGGCGGCCTCGCGGTCGACGACCGCCTCGTACACGAACGCGCGCCCCTCGGCGCGGTGCGTGACGAAGCCCTTGCGCTCCAAGATCTTCATCATCGTCTGGACGGTGTTGTACGCCGGCCGCTCGTCGGCCGGGATCGCCTCGACGATCTGTCCGACGGTCGAGGGCCCCGCGGCCCAGACGATCTCCATGAGCCGCAGCTCGACCTCGGTCAGCGGAACGGAACGCCGGCGCGCCATCGGACCTCCTCGGACGTGCAAGGTGGAAACCTAAGGAATTCGGTTTAAGCCACCCTAGCACGCCTCCGCGGTCGGGGTCAAGAGCTACGAAAGAACTAGTTTAGCTTGGCGAGCTGTTCGAACAGGACCGCCTCGTCGGGGTGCTCGCGCAGTTCGTGCACGTCGATGTAGCGCACGATCCCGGCCTTGTCGATCACGAAGATCGCGCGCTCGGCCATGCCCTCGGGACGCAGCACGCCGTAGAGCTGGGCGACGGCACCGTGCGGATGGAAGTCGCTCAGCAGCGGATAGGAGATTCCGCCGAGCTGCTGCGCCCAGGCGGCGTTGGCGAACCGCGAGTCGGTCGAGACGCCCACGACCTGGGCGTCGTACGTACGAAGGCGTTCTTGCTCGCGCTCGTACGACGGCATCTGGCTGCTTCAAGTGCCGGAGAACGCGAACGGATAGAACGCGATGACGACGTTCTTTCCGCGCTGGTCCGCCAGATGGAACTGCTCGCCGGTGTGCGAGCTCAAGGTGAAGTCGGGGGCGGGATCGCCGACCTTCAGCGTCGGCGTCTCCGAGGCGCGTGAGGTGGTCCCTTTTGCGACTGCCATGAGGCCGCTCTTCTACGCAGCCTTCCGGGTTACTTCGAGCGGCGGCCGCGGCGAACCGAAGATGCACCACAGTTTCCGGCGCCGAAACGTCGTACTCGTAAAACGCCGTCCTCGGAGGTGTCGCGCCGAACCATGATGACCGCGTCCGAAACCGCCGTCCACCAGCGCGTGCTCGACCCGTTCGACTTCTTGGAGCGCGCGGCGTTCGTCTATCCCGACAAGCTCGCCGTCGTCGACGGTCCGGCGCGGCGGACCTATCCGGAGTTTCTCGACCGCGTGCGGCGGCTCGCCGCGGCGCTGCAGGCGACGGGGATCCAGGCCGGCGAGCGCGTCGCCGCGCTGGCTCCGAACACTTCGATGGTGCTCGAGGCCACGTTTGCCGTGCCGCTTGCCGGCGGCGTGCTGTGCGCGCTGAACACGCGCCTCGCACCCGGCGAGATCGACTACATCCTCGGCCACTGCGGCGCCGCGCTGCTGCTGCACGACCACGAGCTCGACGGGCTCGTCGGCAAGCTGGAGAGCGAGATTCCGCGCGTCCGCGTCGCTGCGCCGGGCGAACCCAATCAGGACGGAGCGTTCGAGTACGAGCGCTTTCTCGCCGAAGCCGACCCGTCCGCCGTGGCCGCGCGCGCCGGCGCTACGCAGGCCGGCGCGGGCGACGAGACGATCTCGATCAACTACACCAGCGGGACGACCGGCAAGCCGAAAGGCGTGATGTACACGTTCCGCGGCGCGTACCTGAACGCGCTGGCGGAGAGCTTTCACGCGAACCTGCGGCCGGAGAGCGTCTATCTCTGGACGCTCCCGATGTTCCACTGCAACGGCTGGTGCTTTCCGTGGGCCGTTACCGCGGCCGGCGCGACACACGTCTGCCTGCGCAAGGTCGACGCGGCCGGGATAAACCACGCCGTGCACGCCGAAGGCGTGACGCACTTCTGCGCCGCGCCCACCGTGCTGATCGGTTTGGTGAACCATCCGGACACCGTGCCGTTCCCCCACCGCGTCGTCGTCACGACGGCCGGCGCGCCGCCCGCGCCGGCGACGATCGCGCAGATCGAGGCGCTCGGCGCCGAGCTGCACCACGTCTACGGCTTGACCGAGACGTACGGCCCGATCACCGAGTGCGCCTGGCACAGCCCGCAGTGGGACGCGCTTCCCGCCCCCGAGCGCGCGCGGCTTCGCAGCCGGCAGGGCGTCCCGATGGTGACGCTCGGCGCCGGCGACGTGCGCGTCGTCGATGCGGAATCGAACGACGTTCCGGCCGACGGCAAGACCCAAGGCGAGATCGTCATGCGCGGCAACAACGTGATGAAGGGCTACTACGCCGATCCCGACGCGACCGCGCGTGCGTTCGCCGGCGGCTGGTTCCACTCGGGCGACGTCGCGGTGCGCCACCCCGACGGCTACGTCGAGATCGTCGACCGCGCGAAGGACGTGATCATCAGCGGCGGCGAGAACATCTCGACGCAGCAGGTGGAGAAGCTGCTCCTCGAGCACGACGCCATCCTCGAGTGCGCCGTCGTCGCCGTGCCGGACGAGAAGTGGGGCGAGGTCCCGAAAGCGTTCGTCACGCTGAAGCCCGGCCGCAGTGCGGAAGCCGAGGAGCTGCGCGACTTCATGCGCGCCCGCATCGCCGCCTTCAAAGTCCCGAAGACCTTCGAGTTCTGCGAGCTGCCGAAAACCTCAACCGGCAAGATCCAAAAATACGTCCTGCGCGAACGCGAATGGAAAAGCCACGAAAAGCGCGTGAACTAAGGTGCCTGAATCCTTATCGAGGAGCAGGGGCGCGGCACCGCGCGCGAATCTTCTGCACCGCCGTCGTCGCCCAGGACGGAACCTCCAAGAGGATCAAGGTGGTCAGGAAATCGGTCTGAACGACAAGCCGGTAGCGGCGATCGACCGCGTTGTCGTAGATTGAAACACGGTCGACCAGCTCGAGCGCTTTCGGAAGCGCCTTCATGCTGCGGGAATAACGCCGCCGTACGTCTGCCTCGGGAACGTCGTGGCCACCAAGTGCGACTCGCCGTCGAACCCGTCTGACGCACTCGTCGGCATCGTCCACACCGATGTACAGGAGCGTTATGCCGTACCCATTCCGTTTTGCGCGCTTCATCACGTTCAGTGGGAACGCTCCGGATAACGTCGTTTCCAAGACGAGGCTTTCCCTTGCAGAAAGCGCTTCCCGAACACGCGACACGACGACGCGCCCGGAGGTAAGCGGGTTGGCGTGCTTTTCAGCGACTCCGTATCGATCCGGGTCAAGCAAGAGAAAACCCGCCGCGAACGGGCGGCGCGAATACGTGCTTTTCCCGACGCCGTTCGGTCCGCCGACGACGATGAGTTGCGGTCGACGCTCCAAGTCCTACGGCACTATCTATGAATCGTGGTCGACGGAGCCTCGCGCCGCCGAGGCTCCTTCGTCGGTCGCAGCGAGCCAAAGAAGCGTCGCGATGTGGCTCTTCCCCGACCCGGGCCCCATTTTGATCGTAACGTGATGATCGGCGTGTGGGTCGCTGGTTGTCGGCGAGCGCAGGATGAAGTCATAGCCTGAATCGTTCGCGGGCGCAGCTTGGGCGCCGGCCCGCCGTAACGCCGCCTCGACGACGCTTACTTCGAACGCTCCGTCGACGAAGATCACCAGCCGCCGATTCGGCGCCGGGTCATGATACAGCACGTATCCGACTTCGTCGTGCTCCATCGCCGATAAGACGTTTGCGAGAGCTTCGGGAACCTGGGAAGCCATCATTCAAGCACTTCCCGCCCATGATGCTTGTCTCCCGGCGGAACTGCGCCAAATCGCAGCGCGGCCAGGGCTTCCCGGGCGGCGCGTTCGCCGGTTTGGAGGGCGCCGCCGGCGGTGCCGGCTTCGCCGACCGGCGAGGTCGCTTCGCCCGCGAAGAAGAGGACGTCGTCGACCGGCGCGGCGAGCGCGGCGCGAGCGCCGATTCCGCCGACGGCGACGTAGCTGTACGCGCCGCGCGAGCACGGGTCGCGCTGCCAGTCGTGCGTGTAGACCGCTTCGAGCTCTCCGGCCGGATCGATCTCGTCACCGAACAGCACGCGCAGGTCGTGCAGGGCGGCGGCGACGAGGCCGCGTTCGTCGTGCTGCGCGAGCGCCGCGGCTTTCGGCCCGCCGGCCCACGCGTTCAGCAGCGGGACGCGCAGCGGCAAGAGCGTCCAGATCGCCGGAAACGAGCCTTCGGGTCGCAAGAAGAAGGAGCCGTCGCGATACGCTCCCTCGCGCACGCGCTCCCAGAAGGCGGTGCGGAAGCGCAGCACGAGCCGGACCACCGGACCCATCAACAGCTTCGCGAGCGCGTCGAGCTTCGGCGGCGGCAGCGGCGGCTCGAAGCGCACCGCGTTCGCCTTCAGCACGCCGACCGGCAGCGTCACGATCGCGGCGCGCGCGGCGATCGAAACTTCCGTTCCCGTCGCGCCGGTCGCATCGATGCAAACCGCGCCGGCCCCGCGCCGCACCGCGTGCACGGTGGTGGACAGCGACACCTGCGCGCACGCGGGGTCGAGCGCGCCGTGCAGCGCGCGCATCAGGCGCGCGTAGCCGCCGAACGGTCGGAACTGACGCGAGGTTTGTCCGCTCTCGTCGCCCCATTCGGCCGCGATCGCGCAGATGCTGGCGAGCGCGGGATCCGCGGCGTCGAAGCCTTCGACCATCATCCGCGTGTAGCGCCGCTCCCGCTCGGCGTCCGGACCGTCGCCGATGCTTTGCAAGTACGCTTCGACGCTGACGTCCTCGCGCAGCTCGCGCGCGCCGCTCACGACTCGAGCGATGATCTCGAACGGATCGTCGCGCAGCCGCAGCGCGCCGTCTTCGTAGGTGTACGAGGTGCCGCCGGTGTCGATCGCCACGCTGCCCGCGGCGCGCAGCAGCGCGAACGTCTCCGGGACCGCGCCGTGGATGAACTCCCCGCCGAGATCGACCGGAACCGGCAGCGCCGGATCCTCGCGGGTGAACAGCCGCCCGCCGATGCGGTCGCGCGCCTCGAGCACGGCGACCGACGCGCCGTGCTGCGTGAGAACGCGCGCCGCGGCGAGCCCCGCGGCGCCGGCGCCGATCACGACGACGTCGGTCATTGCTTCAAGTGCGCGCGTCGGCGCCGCGTATGACCACCGCCGTGCAGTACTTGCAGCGGCGCGCGTCCTGTGGAATCTCGCTCAGGCACTCGGGGCACGTCTTCTGCGCCATCACCGGCGTGCTCGGCTCGAATCGGTCGGCGGCGGCCCGGAGCGGCACGATGATGAGGTAGTAGATCACCAGCGCGTCGAGGACGAACGTCAGCAGCGCGTTCACGAAGTCGCCGAGCGGGAAGTGCGAGTGGTTGAGCGTGAAGCCGAGCCGTGAGAAGTCCGGCTTCCCGACCAAGGCGGCGATCAGCGGCGTAATCAGGTCTTTCACCAGCGCGTTGACGACCGCGGTGAACGCCGCACCGACCACCACGGCGACCGCAAGGTCGATCACGTTGCCGCGCGCGATGAACGCCCCGAATCCTTTGAACGTAGCAGCCTCCTTCGGGAACCGCGGTGGAGATGCGGATCGTTCTTTCCTAAGCGAGCCGCACCGACGGCAGGGTCGAACCCTCGGGGTCCTTACTCAGTCTTGACGCGGGGCCTTCACTTTCCCGCCGTTCGGCCGATACCACAACAAGACAACGCTCGTACCGGACGAGGGTGTTTTTCGCGCTATGGATTGCCCAGAGAATCTCGATATTTTCCTCCGCGACCTCCTCAAGGAAGAGGGCGGCGCGGTCCAGCTCGACGACGAGGACAAGGCGTTCATCGACCGCATCCTCCACTCGATCACGCAGGGCAGCAAGGGCGTTTTCGTCGTGCTGCACCCCAACGACCGCATGCAGTACATGCTGCTCAACACGAACCGCGCCGGCGCGATCGCGCTGCTGGCGAAGGTCATGCAGCGGACTGCCGAAGCGCTCGAAGCCGACCTGGACTAGCGCCCACCGACACCCTGCGGACGCCGGGCGGCGTACCCGTCGTCAGCGAGGGCTGAACACCACCCGCTCGGCCGCTTCATCCAGATCGACCACATAGCGGTCCCAGCTCCCGATCCCGACGTGCGCGATGGTTTGCGTGCGCCGGACGAGGGCCCGCGTCTTCCCCAGCGCCAGCGACCCGACCTGAACGTCCGGGACCTCGACGAAGAACGCGTCTTCGCCGGCGCTGCCCACCCCGAGCACCTCGCCGCGCGACACGACCGGCCACTGCGTTCCCTCACGGTACGCGGCGTAGCCGAACGAGAGGACCGCCTGGTCCCCGGTGTCCAGCAGCGCCGGCATCTCGCGTGATCCCACGGTCGTCCGCACCACCGGCGAGCCGGACCGGAACGTCAGCTTCGCCGCCGACGCCGAGGCGGCCGACGATCCGGCGGCCAGGAGGCGCACGGTTCCCCGGCTGCGGTCGAACACGAGTCGCAGCCGAGCCATCAAATCGCTTCCCACGACGACGTCGAAGCTGGCCGCGCTCGAGGGTGGGATCACGGCAAACTTTGCGCGCTCGAACCGGGCCGGGCCGAGCAGCAGCGGCCCGGCCTCGACGAAGCCGGTCGCGAAACGCGCCAGCCCGGAGATCTCCAGCTCGCCGTGCGGCTCCAAGTTGAGCGCCTCGGCGATGCTCAGCGTCACCGCACTGGGCGTCGCGCCGCTGTCGAGCAGACAGCGCGCGCGTTTGCCGCCCAACGTGCACGGAACGATCGGAATCGGCTCGGAGCCGAGCTGCAACGTGCCCTCGCCGGTGAGCGTCACGGAAGCGCCGGCCGGCGGCGCGAGCGGCTCGCGGACCACCGAAACCTGATCCAGCCGTCCGGTTTCGAACGGCCCGGCCCGCTCGAGTGGGAAGACGCCGCCCCCGGCGCGCGTCTCGTGGCCGTACAGCGCGACCGGGCTGCCGTCGCGAAGCTCGACGCGGCGGACGGTGCGGCTCGCCGGGTCCAGCGTCACCAGGAGCTCGGCACCGTCCCGCGCCCGTACTCGCCAGCGCCCGTCGGCGGCCCGCACGGCCGTCCCGCCGCTCGCGCGGAAAGCCGGCTCGGCGAAGGCGTACGAGGCAACCGCCGCGAGCGTGCGCTCGGTGAGCGTCGCCGCACCGACCTCCTCGGGCAGCGGAACGTCGTTCAGCCCGAACGTCCAGCGCCGCGAGCCGTCAAACCAAGTGCCGCCGCAGACGCCCGCGACGCAGCGCCGGACCAGCGCCGCCGTCCCGAGCTGATCGAACGTCGTGACGACGGTGCGGCCTTCCTCGACGCGCGTGCCGGTGGCGCGGAAGTGCAGCGCCGCAGGGTGCCCGCTCGCTTCAGCGATCGCCGCGAGCGGATCGGACGGCGGCGCGGCGGCGAGGGTCGCGAACGCCGCGGCAAGCGCACCAGCCCGCACCGCGAATCGCATCCCGGTGGAACTGCACCCTCTCGACGGCTACCTCCTCGACGGCCGGCCCGGCAAGGCCGACGCGATCGCCGCCGCGCTGCAAGAGCGCTCGGCCGATCCGCGCGCACAGCCGTTCTACCGCGCGCTCGAGACGGTCGGCGCCCGGGCCGCCGACGAGGCGCTGCTCGCTTTGCGGCTGGTGCTCGGCGGCAAAGTTGCGCAAGACGACACGATCGTCGAAGCGCGGGCGGCGCGGGCGCGCGCGAAAGCGGGCGAGCCCGGCGCACGCGAAGCATATTTCCGCTCGGTGGGGACGATCGGACCTGCGCCGCCGAAACGAACCTAAGGCTTCCATGCGTTATCACAGGGTGATGCCCCGCCTCGTCGTGGTTCTAGTTTTGGGCCTGTTTCTCGTCCCTGCCGCGGCTCAGGCGGCGCCTTCGCCGGCGCCTACCGCGGCGGCGACTGCTGCGGCACGCGACGGCGGCGTGATCGAAGGCAAGGTGACGAACGTCGACTACTCGCGCGGCGTGGTGACGGTCGAATCAACGAGACAGGGCCGCGTTGACGTCTCCACGATGCCGACGACGAGCGTGCAGTCCGACGATCCCGGCTATCATTCGATCACCGACGTCGCGAAGGGATCGAAGGTGCAGATCTTCATCTCGAAAACGGCCGGCAAGCTGGTCGCGCAGATCATCCGGCTGATCAAGCACTGAGCGCCGGGTTCGCGCGCGAAAGGCGTCGAAGCGCGACGCATGACGCTCCCCGCTGATCCGCTGGCGCTCGCACGCGGCGTGATCGGGGTCGGTTTTCCCGGCAGCTCGCTGGCCGACGTCCCGCTCGGCGCGCTGCGCGACTTCGCACCGGGCGCGTTCATCCTGTTCGCGCGCAACGTCGGTACGACGGACGAGCTGCGCGCGCTCGTCGCCGCGCTGCGCGCGAGCGGTGCGCCGCCCCCGCTGATCGCGGTCGATCAAGAAGGCGGCCGCGTCGAGCGGCTGCAGCACGGCGTCGCGCAGCTTCCGTCCGCGATGGCGGTCGGCGCGGCCGGCGACGCCGCGCTGGCGGAACGGCTCGGCACGCTGCTCGGGCGCGATCTCGCGCGCCTCGGGATCAGCGCCGACCTCGCGCCGGTCGCGGATCTCGCGCTGCAGCCGCGCAGCACGGTCATCGCGACGCGTGCGTACGGCGACGATCCCGAACGCGTCGCCGCGTTGGCCGGCGCGTTCGCGCGCGGTCTCGAACGCGGCGGCGTCGCCGCGGCCGTGAAGCATTTCCCCGGCCACGGCTCGACCGCCGAGGACTCGCACGTCGCGCTGCCGCGTATCGACGCCGACGCGGCGACGCTGCGCGCGCGCGATCTGATTCCGTTCCGGCGCGTGCTCGCGGCCGGCGCGGTATCCCTCGTGCTCACCGCGCACGTCGTCGTCGAAGCGTTCGACCCCGAACGCCCCGCGACGCTCTCGCCCGCCGTGCTGACAAATTTGTTGCGCGGCGAGCTCGCATACGACGGCGTCATCGCGACCGATTGCCTGGAGATGGACGCGATCGCACACGGCGTCGGCACCGTGCGCGGCGCCGTCCTCGCGCTCGCCGCCGGCGCGGATCTGTTGTGGATCAGCCACCGGCTCGAGCTCGCGCACCAAGCCGCCGCCGCGATCACCGCCGCGGTCCACGACGGCGAAATTCCGCTCGCGCGCTTGCAGGAAGCGTACGCGCGCATCGGCCGCTTGCGCGAGCGCCTCGCAACGCGCACCGCATACGAGGGTCCCATCGACGAGGACGCGCCGCTCGAAGCGGCGCGCCGCGCCGTCACCGTGCTGCGCGGTGAGCCGCGACTGCGCCGGCACAAAGCGGTCACCGTCATCTCGTTCGAAGGAACCGCCACCGACAACGCGGCGCTCTCCGGCGCCCGAAAGCGCGTGGAAGAAACACCCTCGCTGAGCGCCGCGCTGCGGCGCCGCGGCGTGAAAAGCGAGGTGATGCGCGTCCCGCTCGAGCCCGAAAGCGACGACGTCGATCTGCTCCTGGAGCACGTTCCGGCGCTCGGCGACCGGGAGTTCGCGATCGTCACCCGCGACGCGCACCTGCACGCCGCGCAGAGCGCGGCGGTCGCGCGCATCCTGGAGCTCGCACCCGACGCGCTGATCGTGTCCGCGCGCTCACCGTACGACGCGGCGCTGTGGCCGCAAGCACGCCGGATCATGTGTATCTACGGCACGCAGGCCATCTCGCTCGAGGGCTGCGCCGACGTGCTGACCGGTCGCGCGGAGCCGCGCGGCGAGCTGCCGGTCCGCATCGCCGAGGACGCCGCTGTTCGCTGAAGCCGGCGCGGCGGTTCGCGCCGCGCTCGGCACGCGCTTCAGCGCCGCGGTCGTGCGGATCGAGCAAGGCGGGCGCCTGCGCTACGAACGCGCCTTCGGCCGGACGCGGGCGGACGAGCCCGCCGTTCCGGTCTACAACGACACGCGCTTCGACCTCGCCTCGATCACCAAAGTCTTCGTGTCGACGATCGCGCTGAACCTGGTCGCGCGCGGCGAGCTCTCGCTCGACGGATCGCTCGAAACGCTCGTTCCGGAATGGCGCGGCACGCCGCACGCCGCGATCACGCTGCGCCGCATCCTCGCGCACGACGCCGGCTTCAAGAGCGGCGCCGACTACCGCACGCTGCTCGACAAAGACGTCGAACGGTTCGCCTTGACCGAACCGCTCGCCGCGCCGCCCGGCGAAAAGGTGATCTACAGCGACCTCGGCTTCATCGCGCTCGGCGCGATCCTCGCCCGCGCCGCGCGCCGAACGCTCGCGCGCACCGTCGAGCAGACGCTGCTCGCCTGGGGCGCGACGTCGACCGCTTATCGCCCGCGCGGCCGCGAGCGCACGACGATCCCGGCCACCGAGACGGACGCCTGGCGCGGCAGCGTGCAAGCCGGCGTTCACGACGAGAAAGCGCACCTGATGGGCGGCGTCGCCGGCCACGCCGGCTTGTTCGGAACCGCGCGCGACGTCGCGCTGCTCGGCGAATGGTATCTGGCCGCGCTTCGCAACCGCCCGGCCCCGCTCGACGTCGGCTTGGCACGCGAAGCGGTGCGCGAGCAAGCCTGGGATCCGGTGCTGCGGCGCGGCCTCGGCTGGGCGCTGAAGACGAACGACGACAACTCGTGCGGCCCGCTGATGTCGCCGAACACGTTCGGCCACACCGGCTTCACCGGCACGTCGATGTGGATCGATCCCGAGCGCGACCTGAACGTCGTCCTGCTCACGAACGCCGTGCATTTCGGCCGCACCGATCTCCGCCCGATTCGCGCCGCCGTCGCCGACGCAGCGGTCGCTGGGTTCGATGCTGCCACGGGGCTGCGCGACGCGGGCGCCGCGGCATCGTGAAGATCGCCGGCGTTCTCTCCGGCACGTCGCTCGACGGCATCGACGTCGCCGTCTGCGAGGTGACCGCCGCCGGCGAGAGCGTCCGCGTGCAGAGCGAACGCTTCGCCACGGTGCCGTTCGACGAAGCGCTGCGCGCGCGGATCATCGCGGCGTATCCGCCGGCCCCGCTCGGCGCGCTCGAGCTTTCCGCGCTGCACGCCGCGATCGGCGAAGCGTTCGGCGACGCGGTGCGCAGCGTTGCCGCCGGCACGCACCTCGACGCGGTGGCCTCGCACGGCGTCACGCTGGCGCACGACGGCGCGGCGCACCACACGCTGCAGCTCGGCGACGCGTTTCGCATTCGCGAGCGCACGAACGCGACGGTGATCTACGACTTTCGCAGCGCGGACACGGCGGCGGGCGGCACCGGCGCGCCGCTGGTCCCCTTCGTCGACGCGATCCTGTTCGCCGAGCACGCGCCGTGCGTCGCCTTGAACCTCGGCGGCATCGCCAACATGACCGTCCTCCCCGAGGGCATCGCCTTCGACTCGGGCCCCGCGAATCTCCCGATCGACACCTACGTAGCGCTGAGAACGGAAGGCGCGCAGCGCTACGACGAGGACGGCAAGCTCGCTCGCAGCGGAGCCGTGAACGAAGCCATGCTCGCCCGCATGCTCGACGACCCGTACTTCCGCCGCGCTCTTCCGAAAACGGCCGGGAGGGAGGAATTCGGCGCGCCGTACGTCGCGCGCTGGCGCCCCGAGCTCGACACGCTGCCGTTCGCCGACGCGCTCGCGACGCTGACCGCGCTGACCGTCCGCACCGTCGCGGACGCATTACAAAGGACTGCACCGCATGCGAACCTGCTGATCGTCAGCGGCGGCGGCGCGCGCAATAACGCTCTCGTCGAAGGCTTGCGAACGCAATTACCAGGCCTGCAAGTATCGATCTCCGACGAATTCGGAATCGACGCGGACGCGAAAGAAGCGTTGGCCTTCGCGGTCCTCGGCTACACGACGTTGCGCGGTCGTGCAGCCGGCTTGCCGCACGTCACGGGCGCGCGAGGAGCGCGCGTTCTCGGCGCAATTGCGCCACACCACCTCGACGCGCTACTCGAGACGTTTCAAGAAGAATGATCGCAACGCGAACACGCGAGCAGGAATCGTGCCGAGGAAGCGAAGCCCGATCGTGCCGGGGCGGGTGGGGGATATGCCGGTGGCGGGTACTCGCGGAGTTCGCGGAGCCAGGATGGCGGGAGCGAACGGAGCGGTAGCGACCGCAGCGCAGGAAGCGCGGAGGGAGCGTGCCCGCCGCCGGCATGTCCCCCACTCGCCCAACCCCGATCCCCCTGGGCGGAGCGTTCCGCCAAGCGGAGAAGCTGAGCCGAAGTGATCTGTGTAGGCGTAGACGCCGGAGGAACCTCGACCGTAGCCGCTCTCTCGAAAGACGGCGCATTCGTTCGCGAGTCGCGCGGTGCCGCTGCGAACGCGACGACGATCGGCATCGACGACGCCGCCGACGTGATCGTCAAGGTGATTCGCGACGTGCTGCACGGTGAGACTCCGAATGCAATCTACGCCGGCGCAGCCGGCGCCGGACGTGCGCGCGTGGCGAACGGCTTGCGCGAGCTCATTGAAGCGGCGTTTCATGGTGCGCGCGTCGTCGTCGGCGACGACGCCGCGATCGCGTTGCGCGCGGCCGTTCCCGACGGTGACGGCGCGGTACTGATCGCCGGCACGGGTTCGACGGCGTACGCGGAACACGGTGATCGCGCGCAGCGGGTCGGCGGCCTCGGATATCTCGCCGGCGACGAAGGCTCGGCGTTCTGGATCGGAATGCAGGCGGTGAAGCTGTACGGCCGAGTACTGGACGGGCGCGCGACGCGCGACGAGACGGCCGACCTCGTCGCGCGAGTCCTGGAGGCGCCCGATCGGGAGCGCCTCGTCGCAGCGCTGTACGACGCGCCTGTGCAGCCGTCGAAGATCGCGGCGATGGCGCCTAGCATCATCGCGTTCGCCGACAAGGGAAACCGTGCCGCGACGAAGATCGTGCAGCAAGCCGCGCAGGACCTCGGCGATCTCGTGAAGTCGGCGCTGCGCGCGGTCGAACTGCTCGACAAATCGCCCGCGATCGCGTTCGCGGGCGGCTTGTTTCGCGAGAACAGCTTGCTCTCGTTTCTGCTCGAGACGCGGCTGATCGGCGACGTTCCGGGCGCCGCGATCGTCAAAGGCGGCGACGAGCCGGTCCGCGGCGCGCTGCGGCTCGCCGAACGGCTCGCCTCCGCGTGAGCGACCTTCCCGCCACCGAAACGCTCGATCCGGCGACCGCCATGATCGACCGCCTCGACGACGTCGCGCTCGCGCGCGTGCTGGTCGAGAGCCATCGCGGTGCGGTCGACGCCGCGCTCGCCGCCGTCAACCAGATCGCGCTGGCGACGACGTATTTCGCCGAGACGCTCGAGCGCGGCGGCCGCGTCGTGCTGATCGGCGCAGGAACGAGCGGGCGCCTAGCCGTGGTCGACGCGGCGGAACTGCCGCCGACGTTCGGCGTCGATCCCGCCTTCGTGCAGGCGCGCATCGCCGGCGGCGACGGCGCGCTGCGGCGCGCGGTCGAAGGCGCGGAAGACGACGCGGACGCGGGCGAGCGCAGCGTCGAGGACGTCGGCGCGGACGATCTCGTAATCGGCGTCTCGGCGAGCGGCAGCGCGCCGTTCGTGCGGGCCGCAGTGCTGGCCGCGCGGGCGCGCGGGGCGCGAACGGTGGGGATCGTCAACGCGCCGAACGGCGCGCTGGCGCGCGAGGCCGACGTCGGAATCGTTGCGGCGACGGGCGCCGAACCGATTCAAGGCTCGACGCGGATGCGGGCCGGGACGGCCCAGAAGATCGTGCTGAACACGATCTCGACGGGCGCGATGATCCGGCTAGGGAAGACCTACGGCAACCGAATGGTGGACGTCGTCGCGACGAACGCCAAGCTGCGCGCGCGCAGCGAGCGGCTGGTGCGCGACCTGGCCGGCGAGGCGGACGCGCGCGCTCTGCTCGAAGCGGCCGGCGGCTCGGTGAAGACGGCGATCGTCATGGCGCGGTGCGGCGTCGACCGCGCCGAAGCGCAACGATTGCTGCAGCAGGCGCGCGGTCGCCTCTCGAGCGTCATCGGGACCTGAAGGTCACGCGCGCCGCCTCGCATGCGGCGTAGTTCAAGCTCGCGAAGAACGCTTGCAACGCCGCGTCGGGCGGGATCACGGCTTCGATCTGGCTGACGGAGAGCTGGTCCAGGCGTCCACGCAGCGTCGCGAGCAAGGCTGAACCGATGCCGTGCCGGCGACGGTCCTCGACGACCCACAGATCGCGCAGGCACGCCGCCAGACCGCCGGTTTCGCTGGAGATCGCGAAGGAGACCGAAACGCAGCCCGCGGGTATACCGTCGTCGTACGCCAGCCACACGAACCCGTAGTCCGGGCGGTCGACGAACAGCGCCAGGGCGTCGCCGACCGCAGACTCCTCGCGAAAGCGCTTCATCAGCGCGAACGCGTCGAAGCGCTCGGCGCCGGCCATCGTGCGGCATTCGATCACGGAAGGAACCTCACACCATGCTCTTCGCCTCGTTCCGCCGTTCGCTTCCCGCGCTGACCGCGCTCGCGCTCGCCGCATCGGCGACGCTTGCCGCCTCGGCGCAGGTCACGCAGAGGCAAAGCGCCGCCGTCCCGGGCGGCAAGATCCGCGACTGCCACGGCTACGTCCGTCACGTCTCCGACACGAACATCCGCGTGCACTGCATCGACGGCGTGCCGGCGGACCTCTCGTTCCTCTACGCGCCGAACTTCGCCACGCTGCTCAAGAACGGCAAGAGCGTGCAGACGAAGGACCTCAAGCCGAACACGCCGGTCCACGTCGAGTTCACCCAGTCGCTGGGCGTGCGCAAAGCCTACAAGATCTACGTCGCCGACCCGCGCGGCCGCGGCCTGTACGGCTTCAAGAGTTAATTCGGCTCGATGACGAACGAGCGCCGCGGTGCATTCGCTCGCGGGCTTGTTCTCTTCGTTTCTGGCCCTGACGTTCGTGGTCGTCCCGCTCGACGACCGGCCCGTCACGGCGCAGCTTCCACGGCTCCTCGGAACGATCGCGGGCGTGCGGGTCGCGGAGCCGCCGCGCCCGGCGCTGGGACGGTATCTCGCGCCGGGCGATCCGGCCGCGATCGCGCGCTGGCTGCGCGACGTTGCGCCGCGCGACGCGCGCGCGTACGTCGTCTCGAGCGACATGATGGTGTACGGCGGGCTGGTCGCCTCGCGCGTGCCTGGCGTGACGCGCGCCCTCGCGTACACGCGCTTGCAAGAGGTGGCGGCGTTTCGCGCGTCGCGCCCGGACGCGTCGTTCGCGGTGTTCGGCACGGTAATGCGGCTGGCGCCGACCGGCTTGCCGCGACTCGGCGCGGCGGCCTCGTTTCCGTTCGCCGGCCCCGACGTGTGGGGACCGATCCAACAGTATGCGGGGCTGCCCGACCCGCCGCAAACCGCCGAGCAGCGCGCGTACGCGGCGACGCTGCGCGCGCAGCTCGGCCCGGCGCTCGACGCATATCTCGACACGCGCGCACGCAACCGCGACGTCGATTTGTTCGCGTTGCGCATCGCCGCGGAAGGCGGGTTCGACCGCGTCGTGCTCGGTCAGGACGACGCGGGTCCGGTCGGGCTGCACTTGCGCGACCTCGCCGCGCTGCGCGCCTTCGCGGCGAGGTGGCTGCCGCCGTCGCGCGCGTCGATCGAGCCGGGCGCCGACGAGCTGGCGATGACGCTCGTCTCGGCGGCGCTCGCGCGCGAGGCGGGTGCCGCGCCGCGCGTGCGAACGATCTATTCGCGCGCCGACGGCGCGAGCGTGAACGATCCGCTCGAGTTCGCGCCGATCGCGACGACGATCGGCGACTTGATCCGAACCTGCGGCGCCGTCCCCGCGGGCGCCGGCGAGCCCGCCGACATCGATCTCTACGTGCGCGTCCCGAACACGAGCGCGGACGACGAAGAGACGTTCGTCAACCGCATCTACGGCGAGGTTGCGCCGCACTCCAGGCCCTCTGCGGCTCGGCCGCTGCCGCTCACCGCCGTCGCCGACCTCTCGTTTTTGGCGACGAACGACTACGCGCAGCAGCGGGAGCTCATGAACGACCTGATCGAGCGCCGCGTCGCCGGCTACGTGACGTCGTTCGCTTCGTGGAACACGGTCGCCAACACCGTCGGAACCGCGCTGCCTGAGGCGATCGCCGTCTTCGCCGGCCGCCGGCTCGGAACGTACGACGCGAACGCGCACGCGACGTTCACGTTCATGCGCTACGTCGACGACGTCGCCTTTCACGCCGACGTGCGCCCGCAGCTCAACACGGACCTGTCCGCGGCGGGAATCGAAGACCACACCTACTTGCCGCCCGGCGTCGCGCAGCACGCCGCGTCGGAGAACCGCGCGCTGCTCTGGCGCGAGGGACTCGACCTGCTCGCACGAATCGAACCGCAGTTCCGCGACGCCGGCTTCACCATCACGCTGCCTTGGGATCGCACCTTCGAAACCGAGCTCGACGTGCGCCTCGCGCCGGCGGCGTCGCGCTAAGGGTCCGTCGTTCCGACCTGGCCCGAGAGTCCGAGCGATTCCAGAGACGTGAGCCGGTTCGTCGGGCGGAGCTCTTCGAAGCTGATCGTCACGTCGTCGAGGCGTCCGTCGCGGGTGTTCAACGGCTCGAGCGCAGTCTCTCGGGCGAGATACGTCCCGTCCTGCATTTGCGTGAAGTCGATGCGCCAGCGAACGCCGTCGAGCGGCCCGTGGTTGCCGATTCCGGCCACGATCGCGCGGACGGGGAGCGAGGTCGCGGCGACGACCCACAGCTCGCGCAAGCGGTACCGGCGCGGATCGCGCAGCGGGCGCAGCCCGAGATGGTGCAGGAGCACGCCGTTCTCGTCGACGTCGCCGAGATCGGTCACTTCGTAGATGCGCGCGATCGTTCCGGTGCGGCCGATGCGCGACAGTGTCGTGACGCTCGCGGCGACCGCGCTCATGTCGGCGGTCGCGGTGATCGGCGGCGCGTCGAGCGCGATGCCGAAGTCCTGGTCGACGGCAAACGTCAGCTGGCCGATCGGATCGCTTTCCCATTCGTGGTTGAGGACCGTTCCGACCTTGGGCAACACGCCGACCGGAAGCAATCCGCTCGGTCCGGCGTTTACGGAAACGTTGATGCCGTGCGGGACGTGCGGGTGCGCTGCTTCCTCGCGCGGGAGCGCGCGGGCGCGCACCAGCCTGCGGCGCAAGTCTTCGATGGTGTCCCAGGTACTCACGACGGGACGGTTGCCGTGGCGAAACCGCACGACCGTGGCATACACGGCGTAGTGCGGGTACGCGCTCTCCGAGCGCGCGTGGCGCGCCGCGGTGAACAAGGCGTCCGCGCCCGTCGGCGCGGCGGGAGCGACGTCGAGAAGAAGAGCGAGAACGAACGGGATCACGGCTCGCTAAGCGGGACGTTCTTCGAGAAGCCGAGGCCGAACGAACGGTGCGAGGTGAGCTTCACCTCGTCGAACGCGATCGTCACGTCTTTCAGCACCGCAACGCCGAAGTAGTCGACCGGCGCGAGCGCGGTCTCCCGCGCGATGTACGTCGCGCCTTGGTTCTGGCGGTACTCGATCCGCCACTGCACCCTGTTGAGTGGCGCACGCGCGCTGATCCCGTCGACGAGCGCCTCTTCCGGCGCCCACGTCGTGCCGTCGACCCACAGCTCGCGCAGCCGGTGGTGCGCCGGGTCGCGCAGCGCTTTGAGCCCGAGATGGTACTCCGGTCCTTGCTCGTCGGTGACCGTTTCGATCAGCGTCACCGCGTAGTCGCGCGCGACGGTTCCCGTCCGGCCGATGACCGGAAGCGCTGAGCGCTGCGCGTCCAACTCCGACGTCGAGCTCGTCGCGGTGAACTTGCGCGCGGTCGGGGCCAACCCGTAGTCCTGATCGATCGCAAACGCGACTTGACCGATCGGGTCCGGAACGTGCTCTTTGTTCAGGTTCCCCAAGAACGGAATGAAGACGTTGATCCCGTGCGGCACGTTCGGGGTCGCCTGCTCTTCGCGGGCGAACGCGTGCGAGTAGATCACGCCCGTCCGCAAGTCTTCAGTCGTTTCCCAGGACCGGCGCACGAACTTCGGGCCGTTGTGGAACGAGACGACCGCGACGTACTCCGCATAACGCGGATAGGCGCCGGCGCCCCACGTCTTACGGACGTTGTCGAAGATTGCGTTCGCATCGGGCGGGCTCGGGGCGGGAACGGGTTCCGGCGATGCGCCCAGGGACGCCAGTGCCAAGAACGCTGCTGCGATTCGAAGAAACCCGTCCGCGCGCATATCCGGGTAACGCCGCGATGCGAGCGACGGTTCCCCCGCTTGAGAGCCGAATGTCCGGTCTAAACGTCTTCGCGCTGGCAGAGCTCGATGAGCACGCCACCAGTGGATTTCGGATGCAGGAACGCGATGGTGTTCCCGTGCGCGCCTTTGCGCGGCTCCTCGTCGATGAGCCGCACCCCGGCAGCCTTGAGCCGGGCGAGCTCACCGCGCAGCTCGGCGACGCGATATGCGGTGTGGTGCAGCTTCGTCTGCGCTTCGCCGCGGTACTTCGCGATCGGCGACTCCTCGCTCAGCGGCCGCAGCAGCTCTATCAACGCATCCCCTGTCCGCACCCCGACCGCTTCGACGCCCTGATCGGGCACGGTCTCCCGGTACACCAAGCTGAACCCCAAGGTCTGCGTGTATAGCTCGATCGCCGCCTCGAGATCTTTGACGACGACCGCGACGTGGTCGATCGGGGCGTCGATCATGCGATCCGCTCGTGTGCGACGTGCGTGCCGAAGACGGCGCGCAGGACGTCGCAGATCTCGCCGAGCGTTGCACCCGCGTCGACCGCTTCGACGAACGGCGGCATCAGATTCTCCGTTCCTTCGGCGACGCGGCGGACTTCGGCGAGCGCGGCTTGCGTGCGCGCGGCGTCGCGGCGTTCGCGGAAGGCGCGCGTGCGGGAGACTTGTTCGCGCTCGATCGCCGGGTCGATGCGCTGAATCGGCATCGTCACGCCGTTCGCGGAGTCGTTGAACTTGTTCACGCCGACGACGACCTGCTCGCCGCGCTCGATCGCCTGCTGCGCGCGGTAGGCGCTCTCGCCGATGCGGTCTTGCATCCAGCCGCTCTCAATCGCCGCGACGGCGCCGCCTTGCGCGTCGATCTCGGCGATGAGCTCGCGCGCGCCGGCGAGCAGCTCGTCGGTCAGCGACTCGACGTAGTACGAGCCCGCGAGCGGGTCGGCGACGTCGGTGACACCGCTCTCGTAGGCGATGATCTGCTGCGTGCGCAGCGCGACGCGCGCCGCCTTTTCGGTCGGCAGGCCGAGCGCCTCGTCCATTCCGTTCGTGTGCAGCGATTGCGTCCCCCCGAGCACCGCGGCCAGCGCCTGCAGCGTCACGCGCACGACGTTGTTCTCGGGCTCCTGCGCGGTCAGCGTCGAGCCGCCGGTCTGCGTGTGGAAGCGCAGCATCTGCGAGCGCGGATCGTGCGAGCCGAACTCCGCGCGCACGATCTGGGCCCACAGCGTGCGCGCGGCGCGGAACTTCGCGACTTCCTCGAAGAAGTCGTTGTGCGCGTTCCAGAAGAAGGAGATGCGCGGCGCGACCGTGTCGACCGCGAGGCCCGCCTGTTGCGCCGCCCGCAGGTACGCCTTCGCGTCGGCGAGGGTGAAGGCGATCTCCTGCAGCGCGGTCGAGCCCGCTTCGCGGATGTGGTAGCCGGAGATCGAGATCGTGTTCCAGCTCGGGACTTCGCGCGCGCAGTACGCCATGAGGTCGGTCACCAGCCGCATCGACGGCCCTGGCGGGTAGATGTACGTGCCGCGCGCGACGTACTCTTTGAGCACGTCGTTCTGCACCGTGCCGCCCAGCCGCTCGAACGGAATCCCGCGGCGGCGCGCGACTGCCAGCACGAAGGCGAGTAGGATCGACGCCGGCGCGTTGATCGTCATGGACACGGTTACTTCGTCGAGCGGGATGCGGTCGAAGAGCGTCTCGACGTCCTCGATCGTGTCGATCGCGACCCCGACCTTCCCGACCTCGCCGCGCGCTTGCGGTGCGTCCGAGTCGTAACCGAGCTGAGTCGGAAGGTCGAACGCCACCGACAGCCCGGTCACGCCGTGGTCGAGCAGGTAGCGGTAGCGCGCGTTCGACTCGGCAGCGGTCGCGAAGCCGGCGTACTGCCGCATCGTCCACTTGCGGCCGCGGTACATCTCGCGCCGGATCCCGCGCGTGTACGGAAACTCGCCGGGCGGCGCGCGCCGGACCGGCGGCTCGGGCTCCTCGTAGAACGGCCGCAGCGGGATGCCGCTGGCGTTGCGATCGCGAGCGCTCACACCCGGAGGGTGCGCCGGGCGGGCGCGCCCGCCCTACGTCTCGGCTGCGCGCGCGTAAGCCGCGTTACGGACATCCGGGCGCCGGTGCGGTATCGTTATCGGTGAGATGAAGCGAAGCACCGTCCTCACCGGAATCGCCGGTTTGCTCATCGCCGGCATGGGGGTCGCCCGCGCCGCGCGGGTCCGCGTCACGCACAGCGACGCGGAATGGCAAAAGCTGCTCTCGCCCGAGGCGTACGACGTGCTGCGGCACGAAGGGACCGAACGGGCGTTCAGCAGCCCGCTCGACGAAGAGAAGCGCGCGGGAACGTACTCGTGCGCGGGCTGCGACCTGGCGCTGTTCTCCTCGAAGACGAAGTTCGACAGCGGCACCGGCTGGCCGAGCTTCTGGGCGCCGCTGCCGAACGCGGTCGCGACGCGGCACGACGCGACGTTCGGCTGGGACCGCACGGAGGTGCACTGCGCGCGCTGCGAAGGCCACCTCGGGCACGTCTTCGACGACGGGCCGAAGCCGACGGGCCTGCGCTACTGCATGAACGGCGTCGCGCTCCGCTTCCACCTCGGCCACGCGGCCTAACGCGCGGCGCCGCTCGCCGGGAGCGGATCGATCCGGAACATCTCGACGAAGCTGTCCAACAGCTGCGGGTCGCCCTCGATGCGGACGAGCCCGTCCGCCAGCGCCTGTGCGGGCGTGATGTCGCGCGCCATCAGCAGCTTGATGGCCGGCCCGGCTTCGATGACGAGGTCCGGGTGCGGGAGCGGTCCGGCAGCGGCCTCGATGCGGCCGTCGTCGATTCGCGCGTGGAGGACGATCTCGCCCGCCCGCAACTCGTAGCCGACGCGGACGCCGCGAGCCGCTTCGGAGCGAAAGGTCGAGCGCAGCGCTATGATGAGGGAGTCGAGCGTCACGATCTCCTGGGCGCGCGGGTCGCCCATCGCCTTCGCGCCCCAGCGGCCGAGACCGACGACGATCTCCTCCAGCTCGGCGCCGTACGGGGTCAACTCGTACACGACGGCGCGCGCCGGCCGAGGCACGATCCGCCGGGCAACGACACCGGCCGCCTCCAGCTCCTTGAGCCGAGCTGTCAGGACATTGCTCGGGATGCCGGCCAGTCCGTTCTGAAGGTCGGTGAAGCGCTTGGGCCCCACCAGCAGATCGCGGACCACGAGAAACGCCCAGCGCTCCCCGACGACCTCGAGGGCACGGGCGAAACCGCAGTACTGCCCGTAAGCGCGGCTGCTCACGCTTCGGGGTGTAGCACAAAGACTTTCTTTTGCATAGTACTTCCTTTTCGCAAGTGCGCTTGCTATACTCAACTCGTCGCCGACCGCCGCCGGTTCGTTCGCTACGCCGGTACCGAAGAGTAGGCGCGAGCCCGATCCGGCCACGGCAGACCAGCTACGATTTGAAAGGATCGGTGCCCATGAGAGCCATGAGACGGACTCGCCAGGGCTTCGCTGCTGTATTGCTGCTGTTAACGTTTGTCGTCGCAGGGCCGGTTTCGGCCCTGGCCGGCACGACCGGAACGGTCAACGGTACCGTGGTCGACGCTCAATCGAACAAGCCCCTCGCAGGCGCGGCCGTGACCGCGCAAAGCCCTTCGCAGACGACTCGCACGACGTCCGATGCGTCGGGCCGCTTCTCGTTCATCTCGCTCGCGCCCGACACGTATTCGATCTCCGTCGCGGCGTCGGCGGGGTACGATGCGGCGGTCATCAACGGCGTCACCGTCCAGGCGGACCAGACGCTCAGCCTGACGCTGCAGCAGACGCCGAAGCTCAAAGTGATCGGGGCGGTTACCTCGCGTGCCGCGTCTGCTTTGGTCAAACCAGGCACTACTACCGATGTCTATTCGGTGAACGCTCTCGTCCAGGACAAGGCGTCCGTAGTCGGCGGGGGAGGCTCGCTCAACAGCGCCTGGTCGGCAATCTCGGCAGTGCCCGGAGTGTTCGTGGGCGCGGGCCAGGCGGGATACATCGGCGCTGGTTCGAGCAATGGTGCCACGGTGTCGATTCGCGGCGGCGACTACGATCAGATCGGCTACGAGATCGACGGCGTGCCCGTCAACCGCGCATTCGATAACTATCCGTCCGGCGCGGTCTCGTCGCTCGGGCAGCAGGAGCTACAAGTCTACACCGGCGCGACGCCGGCGAACTCCGAGGCCGAGGGCCTCTCCGGCTACGTCAACCAGGTGATCCGCACCGGAACATTGCCGGCCTCGCGCAACCTCACGTTGGCGCTGGGTACGCCGACCTTCTACAACAAAGGTTCATTTGAAGCGGGCGGGGCCAACCCAGCGCGCACGTTCTCGTACTATGTGGGAGCAGGCGCATACAACCAGGGTTTCCGCTACTACGATAACTACAACGGCGCAAGCCTGCAGTCCGTGTGGGGTGGGCCGCTCAATGCCTGTCCGAGTGCCGCCCCGATCGGCTGCCACGGCCCGAACGGCGAAGATTATACGAACGGCGGCACGACGCAGTCCTATGTGCTGGGACCGTATGACATCAACAGTGGATCAAATACAGGGATAGCCGAAGTGCGCGTGCGCAACACGGTTGGCAATTTCCACTTCGGGATCCCGCGCAAGGACGGAAACCGGGACGACGTGCAGCTGTTGTACGAAAACGACTTCCTCGCCAACCTGGGATATTCATCGGCGAACGATCAAGGCGGCGCCGCCTTTCTCGACAGCATCGGCGTCAGCCATGCCTACATCGACGGCTTTACCTTCACCGGACAGCCCGTCGGCTCGCTGCTGCCGCCCGGCTACAGCGGCGGAGGGGTATCAAATTACTTATTCCCCGCATCGCCGGGCGGTCGTCCAGCCGGGGCGAACATTGCGCCCGACCTTCGCGACGCAAATACGAACAATCAGTCGATCGTAAAGCTGCAGTACCAGCGAAACTTCGGAACGCAGGCTTTTCTCCGGGTGTACGGCTACACGTACTACTCCAATTGGTTCCAGTACGGGCCGGAGTCGGCCAACATGAACTACCTCGGTTACGCCGCAACCGACTACGAGCTCAATAGCCATACCCGTGGCGTAAGTGCGATGTTCTCCGATCAGCTCAACGCCCAGCACCTCATCTCCATCCAGGGCTCCTACACGACCTCGAGCACGTTGCGCGACAACAACGCCGGGTTCGGCCGGACGGGCGCGGTCGGCTGGCTCGTTTCGTCGGCGGCACCGCTGAGCGGCGTCTGCTACACGAACCTTGGCGCACCGGTCGTGGGATGCGGCGCGGGCTCGCAGACGTTCACGTTGCGGCAGGGATTCAATGGCACCGTCGTTCCCGCGAATACCATCAACGGTGGCATGTGCGGCGCCGGACAGTGCCAGTATATTCTTGGCGAGAACGGGCAAGCCGCAACGTACAACACGGTCCAGCCGCGCTTCACCGCGTTCTCGCTTACCGACCAGTGGAAACCGATCGACCGGCTCAGCCTCAACCTCGGCTTGCGGTACGACGGGTTCCAATTCATCGGCGCAGACACCACGGGCTCGCCGGCGCGCACGATGTGGTACAACGCGTACAACCTGCTCCACCCGACCGCGCAGCTGGTGAATCCGGGCCCGGGTCAGATGGAGTCGTACGGTGAGCTGCAGCCGCGGCTCGGCTTCACGTACACCGTCAGCCCGAACACCGTGGTTCGGGGTAGCTATGGGCGGTACGTTCAGGCACCCAACGGCGCATTCGAGCAGTACAACTTCCTGCAGCAGAACGACGTCGCCTCGCTGGCGCGGTTCGGCCGCTTCGGGCTGCCGACTACGCCGATGCACGCGGTGCGCCCGGAAATCTCGAACAACTATGACTTCTCGTTCGAGCATGAATTCCATGGAAACACGTCCGTGAAGTTCACGCCGTTCCTGCGCAAGACGCAGGACCAGATTCAGAACTTCTACCTGGACCAAAAGACAAGCTTTATCTCGGGCTTGAACGTCGGCCGCCAAACTTCGGAAGGGATCGAGCTCGAGGTCGACAAGGGCGACTTCTCGCGAAACGGTTTAGCGGCTCGGCTCGCGTTCACGTACACGAACAGCTATATCAACTACACCAAGCTGGGCAACGGAGGAACGATCATCGACGGCTTCAACGCCAACATTGCCCAGTACAACAGCTTCACCAAAGCGGGCGGTGGTGCGCCGTGCTACTTCCCGACGATCACGAACGCGGCCGGAACCGTGCTCAATCCGGCGACCGCCGGAAAGCCGGACCCGGCGTGCTCTGCCGGCTCTCCCGCGAATCCCTACTACAACGCACCGCTCCAGCCGCTGATGGACGTCAACGGCAACTACGCAACCTATAGCACGTTCCCCGGCGGGGTCACCGCAGGCGGCTACTCAGCGCTCGACGCTCCGTACGTGGCGACGTTCTTGCTTCAGTACAAGCACGGTCCGCTCGCCATCACTCCCGCACTGCAATACGAAGGCGGAATCCGCTTCGGCGTGCCGCTCTCGACCCCTGGGATCGACCCGAGCGCGTGTACGACATCGCCGACGAGCTCGGCGATCCTGCCGGGCACGACCGCGAACGACCCGCGGTACCCGTATGGCGGAGCCGGATCTCCGTACAACCAGATAGCCTGCGGGAGCAACTTTGCGATTCCCGACCTGTACACGCGGCGTTTTGACAACGTTGGCGCGTTCGTCGCTCCGGGCGAGCTGCTGCTGCACACGCAGATCACCTACGATCTGAACAAGCGTGTCACGCTGGTGGGCAACTTCGCGAACATCATCAACCGCTGCTTCGGCGGCACCAGGCTGCCGTTCAGCATCAATCACGCGTGTAACTACGTCGCGACGTACGGGGCAGGCTCAGGCCCGCAGCCCATCGGGAACCAGTACAATCCCGGGAACACTCTGCAGCCGTTCCTGGCGACGCCGTACGACCCGCTCTTCCCCGCCTTCCCGTTCAACATGTACATCGAGGCGCGCATCAAAATCTAACCCTCGGTGAGCGAAAGGGGCGGCTCTCGCGGCGCGCGGGGGCCGTCTTTTTTCGGCCGAAGAGAGGCGGAGCTTCAGTGCAAGGTTCCCGTCCCTGCCGGTTGTGAAGGACCAGCCCGCCCGTGCGCCGATTTCCGACGCTGGTGCGAACCGGCCGCTTCGCGTCGCCGCTTAACCGTTAGCTTCACTGCGAAAAGGATTCTGACATGGAATTGGTACCGTACGTCTTTTTCTACGGGCGCTGCCAAGAGGCGCTCGACTTCTACAAGTCCGTCTTCGGCGGCAGCTACCAGGCGATGCGCGTCGCAGACTCGCCGATGAAGGATCAGTCTCCGCCCGAAGCGGCCAACAACATCATGCACGCGTCGTTCACCGCCCCGGGCGTCAAGTTCTTCGCCTCCGACGGGCGTGAAGTGAAGACGGTCGACCCGGACGCGGGCAACATCTCCCTCGCGCTCAACGAAGTGGACGGCGCGGACGCCGAGCGCATCGTCAAGGCGCTCGCGGACGGCGGCAAGCTCGTAATGCCGCTCGAGCCCGCGTTCTGGGGCGGTCGGTTCGCGATGGTCGTCGACCGCTTCGGCAACGAATGGCTGATCACCGCGCCATGACGATCGCGCAAGAAAGCACAGCCATGCAGCGCATCGTTCCGTTTCTGTGGTTCGACGACAACGCGGAAGAGGCTGCGCGGTTCTACGTCTCGATCTTTCCGAACTCGAAGATCGACGGCGACGTGAGCCGGTACGACGACGAAGGCCTGGCCGAGCCCGGTTCGGTCATGGTCGTCCCGTTCCAGCTCGGCGGACAAGACTTTCTGGCGCTGAACGGCGGGCCGCAGTATACGTTCACGCCGGCGATCTCGCTCTTCGTGCGCTGCGAGAACCAAGCCGAAGTCGACTACTATTGGGAGAAGCTGCTTGAAGGCGGCGGGGAGCCCGTGCAGTGCGGTTGGCTCAAAGACCGCTTCGGCGTCTCATGGCAGGTCGTTCCCTCGGTCATCGGCGACCTCATCGGCGGCTCCGATCCGGAAGGCGCGAGCCGCGCGATGAAGGCGATGCTCGGCATGGTGAAGCTCGACCTAGGCGAGCTGCAGCGAGCGTACGCCGGAACGTAGGCGCGGTCGTTACGCCGGTCGCGGCGACGGGGTGCGCCGCAGCGCAGAGACGACGAAGACGAGCGCCAGCAGCGCTTGGAACGGAATCGGCGCGACGACTTTCCAGCTTCCCGGAAGGTCGCCGCGCGCTATTCCGAGCGCGGGAAGCGCGACCGCGAACAGCTGATCGAGCGCGCAAATCCACAGCAGCGCGCGGAAGCGGGCCGGATCGCGAAACGCTAGGGCGTAGACGAGCGCCGCGACGACGAGCTCTCCGCCGGCGATCTGCGCGGTCATGAGGTCCTTGATCGGAACGTCGAAGAGCGGCTGCAGCAGCTGCGGCGCGAGCAGCGAGACCGCGCCGACGACGAAGTCGATCAGAAATCCGATCGCCAAGGCCGCGCGCAGAACCAGCAAGCTCATGCGAGCGTCACCAGCGGCGTGCGCGCTTCGACGGTCGCGCCCGCGGCGACGTGCACGGCCGCGACCGTCCCGGCCTTGTGTGCGCGGATCTCGTTCATCATCTTCATCGCCTCGATCACGGCAACGACGTCGCCTTCGTTCACGCTCGCGCCCGGCGCAACCGGAATCTCCACTACGACGCCGTGCATCGGTGCGACGACGTCGTTTCCGGCGGCGGCGGCGGAGGTGCGCGTCGAGCCGCCCTTCTTCGGCACCGGCTTGGCGGGTACCGCACCGCCTGCCGGCGTGCCCCGCGGTGCCGGCAAGTCGACGAAGCGCACGCGGAACAGTTTGTCGTTCACCTCGACGCGAATCGCGTCGTCGTCGCTCGGCGCCGGCGTCGCCGCAGCCGAGGTTCGCGCGCCGGCGCCCTCGCGCGCGACGCCGTTCGACGCGGCGGCGCCGAGCGAGGCGGCGAACGGTTCGAGGGTCGCGGTGCCGTACGACGCGTCGCGGACCGGTCCGAAGTCGACCAGCGCGCGCAGCAGCGGAAGCGTCGTCGGAACGCCGGTGATGACGTACTCGTCGATCGCGCGAGCGAGCCGCGCCAGCGCCTCGTCGCGGTTGCGTCCGCGCACGATGAGCTTGGCGATCATCGAGTCGTAGTCCGGCGTAATCGTGAAGCCCGGATACGCTGCCGAGTCGACGCGCACGCCGAAGCCGCCCGGCTCCTTGTAGCGCTCGACGGTCCCGGGCGCCGGGCGGAAGTTCTGCGCCGGGTCTTCGGCGTTGACGCGCACCTCGATCGCGTGACCGCGAAAGCCCGCTTCCACCTGCGCCTGCGTGAACGGCAGCGGCCGCCCCGCGGCGACGAGAATCTGCTCGCGCACCAAGTCGATCTCCGAGATTTCCTCAGAGACGGTGTGCTCGACTTGGATGCGCGTGTTCATCTCGAGGAAGTAGAACGCGTCCCCGCTGACCAGGCACTCGATCGTGCCGACGGAGTCGTAGCCGATTGCGCGCGCGGCTTGCACGCCCGCCGCGCGCAGTCCGGCGCGCACGGTTTCGGGGATGCGCGCCGGCGTCTCTTCCCACAGCTTTTGGTGCCGGCGCTGCAGCGAGCAGTCGCGCTCGCCGACGTGCAGCACCGTGCCGTGCTTGTCGGCGAGAATCTGCAGCTCGACGTGCTTCGGGTTTTCGAGATAGCGCTCGACGTAGATGGTCGAGTTACCGAAGTACGCGCTCGCCTCGCGCTGCGCCGTCGAGAACGCCGACTCGAGCTCCGCGATGCTGCGCGCGACCTTCAGGCCTTTGCCGCCGCCGCCGCCCGACGCCTTGAGCGCCAGCGGGAGACCGTACTTCTCGGCAGCGATGCGCGCCGCGGCCGCGTCGGCGATCGAGTCGGTGCCGCCCGGGACGACGGGAACGCCGGCCGCGACCATCGCTTGGCGCGCGCGAATCTTGTCGCCCATCGCGTCGATCGCGTCCGGGTGCGGTCCGATCCACGTTATGCCCGCTGCGTTGACCCGCCGCGCGAACGCGGCGTTCTCGGCGAAGAAACCGTAGCCGGGATGGATCGCGTCGGCGCCGGCGCGCTGCGTGACCTCGAGCAGCTTGTCGGCGTTCAGGTACGACTCCGACGGTGCCGCCGGCCCGAGCCGAAAGGCTTCGTCGGCATAGCGCACGTGCAGCGCGTCGCGGTCGGCGTCGGAGTAGACGGCGACGGTGGCGCAGCCCAATTCCTTCGCGCTGCGCATGACGCGGATTGCGATCTCCCCGCGGTTCGCGATCAATATCTTGCGGAACGGCGCGTCAGCCATCGAGCCGTCCTGCAACGTTCCAGCGCAATCGCGAACCGCCGGATACGAATCGCGCCTCGGCGGGCTCCTCGAAACCGATGCGTCCCGCGAGCACCCAGCGTGATGCTTCCACGCGCGGTGGCGGTGCGTTGCGCGCCGTGACGGCCAGGTACGCGACGGCGATCGCGGCGAGCTCATCGGCGCTGGGGGCGTGCATCAGCCCTGCTCCGTCTCCGTGATCAGCCCCATCGCGTGATAGCCCGCATCGACGAAGTGCACGTCCGCCGTTACCTGCGAGGAAAGATCGGAACAAAGGTAGACGGCGACGTTGCCGACGTCGTCGGGGGTGATGTTGCGTTTGAGCGGCGAGAGCGCAGCGACTTTCGCCGGCATCTTGCTGAAGCCCGCCACCTGGCGCGACGAGGCGGTCGAGATCGGGCCGGCCGAGATCGCGTTCACCCGAATCCCCCGCCCGCCGAGGTCGAATGCGAGATATCGGACGGTCGCCTCGAGCGCTGCCTTCGCGATTCCCGCGATGTTGTAATTGGGGACGATCTGCGTCGCGCCGAGATACGTCAGCGCCATGACCGACGAGCCGTCGTTCAGGTTTTCCCGCAGGTGGTTGACCAGCGCGATCAGGGAGTAGGTGCTGATCTCCATCGCCATCGCGAACCCGTCGCGCGAGGTGTCGTAGACCTTTCCCGAGAGATCCTCTTTCTTCACGAACGCGATCGAGTGCACGAGCCCGTCGATCCGCCCGGTACTCGCCGCGAGAGCGCGCAGCGACTCCTCGCTGGTGACGTCGCATTCAAAGACCGCCGCGCCGCCGAACTCCTCGGCGTGCTTGCGCACGGCATCCTCGACGCGCTCGCCCTGATACGTCAGGACGAGCTTCGCGCCGTGCGCGTGCAGCTGCCGCGCGATCCCGGTGGCGATCGACCACCTGTTCGCGATCCCCGTGACCAGAATGGTCTTTCCGTCGAGCAATCCCACGAGGGACGGTGATCGGCCAGGGCGGTCGGGCAACCCTTTCGGCGGGCGGCCGAACCGCTAGTCGCCCTTGCCGACCTGCTGCTGCGCGGCTTCGGCCATCCCGAGGTGCCGCGTGTCGACCGCGATCGTGTCCCGCAAGTAGGCCCGCAGCGCGGCGGTCGTGGCGAACTCGAGCGCGTCGCGCGCCGTCGAGATGTCGTTCTTGTGCGCGTCGACGAGCGCGCTGGTGTATTCCTGGTCGAACTTCACCCCGCTGTACCGGGCCAGGTGACTGAGCTGGATCTGGTTGTCGTCGCCGGCCTTGAGCTGCGCTTCGTCGTCGCCGATCTGCTGTGCGACCTGCATCCCCGCGTTCGCCGTGCGCGTATGGTCTCGTACCATCGTGCGCGCGAGCGCACGCACCGCGGCATTCTGCGCCTTTTGCTCGCCGAGCATGCCGAGCTGAACGTCACCCACGGAGTCCTGGACGAAGTACGTCATCGCCGCCTTCTCGCCGTCGCTCACCGACTTCTTCGGCGCGGCAATCGTCCGCGCGAGCGCGGGCGCGGCGAGGAGCAGGACCAGCGCGGTGGCTGCAAGAGTCTTGTTCATTTCGCTGCCCGAAAATCACGCGCCGACCGCGAGCGAGCGAGTCTCCGGTTAGTGCCCCGCAACCCCTGCCGGGCGGACGCGCGTCGAGCCGCGGCGCATAGGACCGAATGCGCCTCCTTACCTTCGCCGCCGCCGCCGCCGTTGTTCTCGTGCTCCCGGCGTTCGTCTTCACGCCCGCTCGGGCGGCCGGCATGCCGACCGCCGAGGATTTTGCGGTTCCGCGCTATCGCCACGTCTTCGTCATCATGGGCGAGAACAAGAACCGCGAGCGGATCATCGGCTCTCAGTACGCGCCGCGGTTGACGCAGCTCGCGCAGACCTACGGCGACGCGTCGAACTTCTTCGGCGAAGTCCATCCGAGCCAGGCGAACTACGTCGCGCTGGTCGGCGGCTCGACGTACGGCATCCACGACGACGACGCGTACTACTGTGCGCCCGGGTCGACCGATGCCGCCTGTCCCGGCGCGAAAAGTCCAGGTTACGTCCCGCACACGATCGACGCGCCGAATCTCGGCACACAGCTCGAAGCGGCGGGGTTGAGCTGGAAAAACTACAACGAGAGCATCCCGGCGCCCGGCTCGCTCGCGGTGACGGGATCGAATCCGGCCGAAGACGGTCCCAACGCGCCGCCGTACTACGCGGTGAAGCACTCGGGCTTCATGAACTTCGCCTCCGTGCAGAAGGACCCGCGCCGCGCCGAGAAGATCGTCGGCTACGACCAGCTGCGCCGGGACCTGACGGCGAACGCGCTGCCGAGCTTCGGCCTGATCATCCCGAACCTGTGCAATGACATGCATGGAATGGCCGGTCCGAACGTCCCGGATGACTGCTTGTACGCGCACGTCTTCGACGCGACGGTCCGGCGCGGCGACGCCGCGATGACCAAAGTCGTCGACATGATCCAGAGCTCGGCGGCGTGGAAGTCCGCCGACAACGTCGCGATCGTCATCACCTGGGACGAGAACGACGGCCTCACCCGCGAAGGCTGCTGCGGCGTTACGCCGAACGCGCCGTCGAACTTCGGCGGCGGCCACATCGCCGCGATCGTCGTGACGAATCACGGCCCGCACGGCGCTGTCGATCCGATGCCCTACAACCACTACTCCCTGCTGCGCACGATCGAGGACGCCTTCGGCATCCACGACTACCTCGGACTCGCCGCGGCTACCGATCAAGGCGTCCGCCCAATGCTCCCGCTGTTCCGGGTTTCGCGCTAGACCGCGGTTAATAGGTCGCCACGATATGGCTGGTCGATTCAGCAGCGCACGTGTACGCGATCGAGCAGGTAATGTCGCTGCGCTTCTTCCCGCGCGTCTTTTTGACTCGTTGGTGCTCGCGCTCCAAACTCGCCCCGCGGCACTACGGCCACGGGCCTGGACCGGTTCAACGCAGTCCACGCCGAGATCCGCAGAGGTGGATCCCGCTCGTGGGAGCGTTCGCAGCGCTGTGCCCGGTTACATGGAGTTTGCGCGAGAGATCGCACGCTCCTTCGCTTTCGCTTCGCGCGCAAGTGTAAGGTGGACGAGTGCCGCCAGGACACCGACGCTCGCCGGAAGCAGCATCCACGCGCTCGCCTCGAATCCTAAAGTTCCCCCGGTCGCGAAGTCATTATTGGAAAGAACAGAATTCACGAAGCGCGCATGCGCAACGGCATAGTTCGGTGGACTGCCAAGGACGAAGCGCTCTTGCCACATCCATGTGGTCAAAAACCCGATGCCGTACCAAGTCGTTCCCGACGAAAGCGCGATGGTCCCGAGACAAAATCCCGCCATGCAAAGAATGATCACGGCGCTCGGCGTGACTTCGGGTGCGACGATGGCTCCGAAGCCGAATGCGATTGCCGTGAGAACGAGTGCGACCGGCGTGCTTAAGATGCGCCTGGCGAAGGACAGCGCGTATCCATGAACGGCGACTTCGATAGCGAACGCACGTAGCGCAAATGTCGCCAGCAACATCGTAGCGGAACGCAACGCGCTACCGTTATCCAAGAGGCGGCCTTGCACGATGAACAAATGCTCCGCGATTAGGATCAGGACGAATGCGGAGAGAATAACACACGCGGCCACCGCACCGATCAGAAATGGCCGTGACGACGGCTGTAGCGTCAGTCCGTACGTGGAAACTGGTCGGCGTTCTACCGCGGCGGCGCCTAGCGTCGCGACCAGGACGGCAACAGCGAGGACCGCCGCTCCACGGAGAAGGTCCTCTGGTTCGAGCCGCTGTCCCGCTGGGCGTGCCGCGATGCCGGCCGCGATCACTCCAATGGCCGCGATAACGGCGTAGTATACGGCGGCGATGATAGTGCGCATGGCGGACTCAGTGTTACAGCGGGATGTTCCCGTGCTTGCGCTTCGGGCGCTCGACGCGCTTGTTCGCCAGCGCGTCGAGCGCGCGGGAGACGGCGCGGCGGGTTTCGGCGGCGTTGATGACGTCGTCGACGTAGCCGCGTTGGGCGGCGATGAACGGGTTCGCGAAGTGATCGGTGTACTCGGCGGCTAGCTCCGCGGCTTTTGCATCGGCGTTCGGTGCCTCGGCGATCTCGCGGCGGTTGAGGATTTTCACGGCGCCGCTGGCGCCCATGACGGCGATCTCGGCGGTCGGCCAGGCGAAGTTGAAGTCGGCGCGGATGTGCTTCGAGGCCATGACGTCGTAGGCGCCGCCGTAGGCTTTGCGGGTGATCACGGTGATCTTCGGAACGGTCGCCTCTGCGAAGGCGTACAGCAGCTTCGCGCCGTGCTTGATGATCCCGCCCCACTCCTGGCTGGTGCCGGGCAAGAAGCCGGGCACGTCGACGAACGTCAGCAGCGGGATGTTGAACGCGTCGCAGAAGCGCACGAAGCGCGCGGCCTTGATCGAGGCGTTGATGTCGAGCACGCCGGCTAGCACTTTGGGCTGGTTCGCGACCACGCCGACGCTGCGGCCGCCGACGCGGCCGAAACCGATCACGATGTTCTGCGCCCAGAGCGGCTGGAGCTCGAAGAAGTCGCCGTCGTCGAGCACCGGGACGATCGCATCGACGATGTCGTACGGCTTGTTCGGCGCGTCGGGGATCAGCTCGTCGAGCTCGGTGGCGATCCGCGCCGGATCGTCGTCGCTCGGGACGAGCGGCGGATCGTCGAGGTTGTTCGAGGGGATGAACGAGAGCAGCCGCCGGCAGTGCTCGTTCATCTCGTCCTCGTCGGCCGCGGTCAGGTGCGCGACGCCGCTTTTCGTCGCGTGCGTGAGCGCGCCGCCGAGCTCCTCGAAGCTGACGTCCTCGTTGGTGACCGTCTTCGTCACGTCGGGCCCAGTGATGAACATCTGCGAGATGCCCTCGACCATCACCGTGAAGTCGGTGATCGCCGGCGAGTACACCGCGCCGCCGGCGCACGGCCCGGCGATCAAGCTGATCTGCGGGATCACCCCCGAGGACTGCACGTTGCGCCAAAAGATCTCGGCGTACCCGCCCAGGCTCACGACGCCTTCCTGAATCCGCGCACCGCCCGAGTCGTTGATGCCGATCATCGGCGAGCCGGTGCGCACCGCGAGGTCCATGACCTTGCAAATCTTCTCGGCAAACACTTCGCCGAGCGAGCCGCCGAGCACCGTGAAGTCCTGCGAGAACAGGAAAACTTGCCGCCCATCGATCGTCGCGTGCCCGGTCACCACGCCGTCGCCGAGGAATTGCCGTTCGTCCAGCCCGAACGCGGTCGTGCGATGGACGGCGAAGCGGTCCAGCTCGACGAACGATCCCGCGTCGACGAGCGCCTCGACGCGCTCGCGCGCGAGGCGTTTCCCTCGGGCGCGCTGGCGCTCGTTGGCCTCCTCGCCGGCGGGTGCGAGCGATTCGGCCCGCATCGCCTCGAGGCGGTGGTACGCATGGTCGTGCGCCGATTCCGGCTCGGTGGTGGCCATCGTGAGCCGCCTTCTGCGCCAACACCCCGGCACCCGGCGCACGTCCTCTCACCGTGACCACCAGCGAAGCGGACGTCCGAGCCGCTCAGGCCGGCGATCTCGCCGCCCGCGACCGTCTCCTCGAAGCGCTCTGGCCGCGGGCGTTCCGGCTCGCCGTGGCGATCCTCGGCGAGCGCACCGCCGCCGAGGACGCGGCGCAGGATGCGCTGGTCTCGATCGCGCGGCGTCTCGACGGGCTGCGCGATCCCGTGTCGTTTCCGCTCTGGTCGACCCGGATCGCCGTGAACGCCGCGCGCGACGCGGCCCGGCGCCGTGCCACCGAACACCAGCGGCGCGGCCGCCTGCACGAGAGTCGGCCCTCGTTCGAGGAGCTCACCTTGGAACGGCTCGACATGCTCGCCGCGCTCGCGGCGCTTCCGTCATGGCTGCGCGTACCGCTCGTCTTGCGGCACGTTGAGGGCCTCACCAGCCGCGAGATCGGCGCTGCGCTCGGCGCGCCGGCCGCGACGATCCGTTTCCGTCTTGCGCTTGGACGCCGGCGGCTCGCCGCCGCGCTAGCCGACCGCGACCCCGACTTTCGTGAGGAGTTTGCATGACTGAAGAAGCTCTCGCCGCACGTATGCGCGACGCGGTCGACGCCGTCGCACTGCCGCCGTATCCGCGCCCCGCTGTCCGCGCTCGGCTCGCGAGCCGTGCGATCCAGGAACCGCGAGCACGCCTCCTCCCGCGCTTCGCCGCCGTTATCGCGTCGATCGCCGTCGTCGGAGCCGGCGCGTCCGCGTTCGCCGGCGTACCACACGATCTTTCGGACAAAGTCGTTGCCGCGCTGGACAAGGTCGGTATTCACGTGAAAGACGCTCACGTCATCGAAGCGCGAACCGTCTCACTTGACGAGGCGCGTGCAAAGGCAAACTTCCCCGTGATCGTTCCCGCGAACGTCCAGATTCGCCACGCCGATCTTACGGTCACTCCCGGAGGGACAACCTTCGTCGGCCTCGTGCTGGTCTACGACAAGCGTTCCGAGATCGCGCTCGACGAGTCGCTCGCGGAGAGCGATACGCAACGGGTCTCGCGGGATCGGGGTGCATACCAGATCGACAGCAACGGCACGATCGAATCGAGTCCGGCGATCCTGTGGACAATCGGCAAGACGCGGCTCATCATGCTGCCGTACGACGCGAAGTCGCGGGCATTTGCTGAGCGCGTGCGCCACGAGACGCTTCGTGCCGCCCGCGCTCCGAGGTGAGCCGCCGGCGGCCTACCAGATGCCGAGGGCCAGCTTGACATCTTCGCTGGCCATCGTGCGCGGGTCCCAGGGCGGATCGAAGGTGATGTCGACCGTGGCGTTCTTCACGCCCTCGATGCTCTCGACTTTGCTCAGCACCGACTGCTTGAACATCGGCCCGACCGGACACATCGGCGAGGTCAGCGTCATCGTGACCGTCACGTCCTCGCCCTGCGGACCTTCGCAGACAACGTCGTAGACGAGCCCGAGGTCCAGGATCCCCATCATGAGCTCGGGGTCCTCGACGTCCTTGAGCGCCTCGCGCACCTGTTCCGCTGTCACCATACGTCCCTACAATTCGGCGGCGGGCGCCGGGGTTCCAACGACGGACGTGGGCGCGCGCCGTTCCACGATGCGGAGAACCGCGATCGCGAGCCCGATCAAGGCCCAGACCGAGCGCGCGTAGAGGCCGAAGTACGCGATGACCGGGACCGACAGGAGGAAGATGATCCCGGCCGCCCCGTGGCGCCACAGCCCGCGCCGAATGAGGCGCTCGGCCTTCGGCGTCATCGGGCGCGGCGGCAGGCGCAGCCCGCGCCATTCAAGCGCCGCGAGCAGCGAAAAACCGCTCCCCAGCGCCGCCGCGTATGCGACCGAGCCGGGGACCGAGTCGTTGAACGTGATGTAGAGCCGCAGCGCGTACGGCAGCAGCGCGACGGTCGCGAGCAGGGCGAAGTTCAGCACGACGTCGAGCGGGCGCGCCGCGAACGCGTAGTGGAACACGCGGTAGTGCATGAACCAGAAGGTCGCGATCAGCACGAACGTCACCGCGAAATACAGCAGGCCGTGCCATTCCGCGCCGAGCTGCGCGAGCGATTTCGGCACCTCGAGCGCGAACGCGCACTGCGCGAGCGCGAAGCCGAAGACGATGTCGCTGAACGCTTCGAGGCGGCGGGTGAACCGCTCGCGGTCGTGCGCTTCCGGATCGTGCTCGGCTGCGGCCACGTTACACCGCCAGGTACCGGTGCATCATCGCTTCGTCCGCCTTCAGCTCGGCGATGGTTCCCGACCCGACGACGCGCCCGGTCGCCAGCACGTAGCCGCGGTCGGACAAGCTCATCGCGACCTGCGCGTTCTGCTCGACCAGCAGCACCGTGTGCCCCTCGGCGCGGATGTTGCGCACCACCTCTTCGACGCTGCGCGCGATCAGCGGCGCCAGCCCTTCCATCGGCTCGTCGAGCAGGATGATCTCGGGGTTCGCCACCAGCGCGCGCGCGATCGCGAGCATCTGCTGCTCGCCCCCGGAGAGCTTCGCCGGCTTGTCGCGCCGCTCGCCGAGGACCGGGAAGTAGTCGTAGATGCGCTTCTCGGTCCAATCGCCTTTGCGCCCGGAGAGCGCCGCGAGCCGCAGGTTCTCGCCGACGGTCAGGTTCGGAAAGATGCGCCGGTCCTCGGGGACGAACGCGATCCCGCTCTGCGCCACCGCGAACGGCGACTTGTTGGTGATGTCCTTGCCTTTGAAGCGCACGGTGCCGGTCTTCGCGGGAACGAGCCCCATGATCGTCTTGCAGGTCGTCGAGCGGCCCGAGCCGTTGCGCCCGAGCAGCGCGACCACCTCGCCCTCGTCGACGCCGAGGGAGACGTTCTGCAGCACGTGCGACTTGTCGTAGTAGGCGTTGACGCCGTCCAGCTCGAGCAGCATCAGGCGAGTTCTCCCAGGTAGGCGCGCTGAACGGCTTCGTTGGCGCGGATCTCCTGCGGCGTCCCGGCCGCCAGCACCGAGCCGGTTTGAAAGACGGTGATCGTGGTGGAGATCGCCATCACGACGTCGATGTCGTGCTCGACCAGCAGGATCGTGCGGCCGGGCGAGATGCGCTGGATCAGGTCGACCGTCTCGTGCGTCTCGGTCGGCGACATCCCGGCCAGCGGCTCGTCGAGCAGCAGCACCGGCGGGTCGGTCGCGAGGACGAGCCCGATCTCGAGCCGCCGCTGGTCGCCGTGCGAGAGGTTCTCCGCGCGCGCGTCGCGCGCTTCGTAGAGGCCCACGTCGTGCAGCACCTGCTCCGTCTTCTCGGCCAAATTGCCCATCCGCGCGGTGGGCAGGAAGAAGTTCGCCTTTCCGTCGTGGACGGCTTGCACCGCGAGCCGCACGTTCTCGTAGACCGTCAGGTGGCCGAAGATGTTGGTGATCTGGAACGAGCGCGCGATCCCGAGCCGCGCGCGCTGGTAGGCGAGCAGCGAGGTGATCTCGCGGTCGCGGAACCAGATGCGGCCTTCGCTCGGCGGCAGCAGGCCGCTGAGCAGATTGAAGAAGGTCGTCTTCCCGGCGCCGTTCGGCCCGATGATCGTCCGCACGCCGCCTTCCGGGATCTCGATCGAGACGGAATTGACCGCGACGAAGCCCGAGAAGCGCCGCGTCAGGCTCTCGGTCTTGAAGACGTAATCACTCGCCATCGGGAACGGCTTTCACGAGACGGTCTCCGGCGCAATCGGCTCCTCGAGCGGCGGGATCTCTTCCTCCATCTCCGTCTCCACGCGCACGCGGCGCGAGACGACGCGCCGGAACGCGTTGGCGAAGCCGTAGTGCCGGACGTCGTCGATCAGCCCCATGATGCCGCGCGGGCCGAGCAGCACGAACACCACGAAGACGATCCCGATCCAGGCCGGCCAGTACTTGGTCAGCTGCGAGACGTTGTTCTGCAGTTCCCAGTAGATCATCGAGCCGACGATCGGCCCCATGAACGTCTGCATCCCGCCGAGCAGCGACATCATCACGACGTTGCCGGAGTACTCGACCGAGCCGGCGTCGGGGTTCATCGCCTGCTGGAAGAACGTCCATATCCAGCCCGCGACGGCCGGGAACGCGGCCGAGAGGACGAACGCGTTCACCCGGAACTTGTCGATGTCGTAGCCCAGGAAGCGCGCGCGCTGCTTGTTCTCGCGAATCGCGTGCAGCACGCTGCCGAACGGCGAGGCGATGATCCAGTACAGCACGGCCAGCGCGATGAACACCACGATCGCCGTGAAGACGTAGAAGTGGTTCGAGTCGTGGAACCAGTCGGACGTCCACGGCCCGAACGAGGGCCGGACGATCCCCTGGATGCCGTCCTCCCCGCCGGTCAGCTCGCTGTAGTTGAAGGCGATGAAGTAGATGACTTGCGCCGAGGCCAGCGTGATCATCGAGAAGTAGATGCCGCTCGAGCGCGGGACGATCAGCCGCGCCAGAAACCACGCCCACAGCAGCGCGATCACCAGTGAGAGCACCAGCGCGAGGATCATGTTGTCGGCGGTAGCGTGCTGAATCGTGCGCCCGAAGAGCTGGACGTGGAACCCCTTGGTGAACAATGCCGTCGTGTACGCGCCGATCGCGAAGAACATCGCGTGCCCAAACGAGAGCTCGCCGACGTGCCCGAAGAGCAGGTTGAACCCGCTCGCGAACAGGCCGAAGATCAGCATCGTGGTGGCGATGTCGACGAACCCGCTCTGGTGCTGGAACGGGTTGGCGCCGGCGACGAACGGCAGGACCACCATGATCACCGCCGTCCACAGCAGCGGGTGCTCCAGAACGTTTCGCCGTTCGCCCGAAGCCCGCGGAACGCTCACTCGAAGAGACCTTCCACCCCGAACAGCCCGCGCGGCCGCACCAGCAGGATGATCCCCATGATCACGTAGCCGCTCAAATCGACGGCAGGCGGAAAGACGAGCGACATCAAGCTCGAGATCACGCCGATCAGCAGCCCCCCGACGATCGCGCCCCAGAACGAGCCGATTCCGCCGACGATCACGATGACGAAGGTCAGCACGATCCACTGCGAGGCGAGCTGCGGCTGCACCGCGTAGATCGGCGCCGCCAGCGCGCCGGCGAGCCCAGCCATGAACGAGCCGATCCCGAAGACCAGCGTGAACATCACCGGCATGTTGATCCCGAGGATCTTGACCATCTCGGCGTCGCGCGTTCCGGCCCGGATGATGATCCCGATGTTCGTCTTGTTCAGCAGCAGCCAGACGGCGGCCAAGATGACGATCGTGAGCAGCACCAGCAGCACGTCCTTGTAGAACGGGAGCTGGTAGCCGCCGAGCGAGATCGACTGCGGGATGTACGCGGGCTGGTCGACGCGCACGGCGTCGTCTCCCCACACCTTGCGCACGACCTGGGCGAAGATCAGCGCCGTCCCGAACGTGAGCAGCAGCGTGTACTCCGGTATTCGTTTGTAGAGCGGGCGGATGAGCGTCGACTCGAACGCCATCCCAAGCAGTCCCACGACGACCGCGGCGGCCAGGATCGCCGGCCAGAACCCGATCGCCCCGTTGAGCTGGAACATCAGATAGGCGCCGAGCATGAAGAAAGCGCCGTGGGAGAAATTGATCACCCCCATCAGCCCGAGGATGATGTTCAAGCCCAGGGCCACCAGGATGTACAGCATCCCCAGCGTGATGCCGTTGACGAACTGGTCCGCCACTTGCTGTGGCGTAAGCATGCCGAGGAAGTGGATCGCGGCGACCTCCGTTGACGGAAGACCTCCGTTTCGCCCCCCAGGGGTCCGCTTCCATGCTACGTTTCGGCAAAGGTCCGGTGTGAAACTGAACCAACCCGCCAAAAGTTATAAGAGGACCGGCAGGAGCGGGTCAGCCGCTCAGGAGAGATCGCACAGTCATGTCAATGTGGGAACCGTTCACCGAACGCGCGCGGCGCAGCATCGTGCTCGCTCAGGAAGAGGCGCAACGGCTCGGTAACAACTACATCGGGACCGAGCACATCCTGCTCGGGATCATCTCGGAAGGTGAGAGCCTCGCGGCCAAAGTGCTCGAGACGCTCGGCGTCAACCTGGCGAAAGTTCGCCAGGAGGTCGAGGCGATCGTGGGCCGCGGCGGGCAGACGGTTCAGCAGGAGATGGTCTTCACCCCGCGGGCTAAGCGGGTCATCGAGCTGGCCTTCGAAGAGGCCCGCCAGCTCAATCACAACTACATCGGCACGGAGCACCTGCTGCTCGGCCTCATCCGCGAGGGCGAGGGCGTCGCCGCCCGCGTCCTGACGAACCTCGGGGTCGACCCGGCCAAGGTCCGCGTCCAGACCACCTCGCTGCTCGGCGCCGAGGGGCAGCCGCCTGCGCCCAAGGGCAAGTCGAAGACCCCCACGCTCGACGCCTACGGCCGCGACCTGACGACCCTGGCCCGCGAGAACAAGCTCGACCCGGTGATCGGGCGAGCGAACGAGATCGAGCGGGTGATCCAGATCCTCAGCCGCCGGACCAAGAACAACCCCGCGCTGATCGGCGAGCCCGGCGTCGGCAAGACCGCGATCGCCGAGGGCCTGGCCCAGCGCGTCATCAAGTCCGAGGTCCCCGAGCCGCTCCGCGACAAGCGGGTGATCACGCTCGACCTGGCCGGGCTGGTCGCCGGGACGAAGTACCGCGGCGAGTTCGAAGAGCGCATGAAGCGCGTGATGGACGAGATCCGCGGCGCCGCCGGCGAGATCATCCTGTTCATCGACGAGCTCCACACGCTGGTCGGCGCGGGCGCGGCCGAGGGCGCGATCGACGCCTCGAACATCATCAAGCCGGCGCTGGCGCGCGGCGAGCTTCAGTGCATCGGCGCGACCACGCTCAACGAGTTCCGCAAGCACATCGAAAAGGACAGCGCGCTCGAGCGCCGCTTCCAGCCGGTGATGGTCGGCGAGCCGACGGTCGAGGAGACGATCGATATCCTCAAAGGGCTCCGCGACCGCTACGAGGCGCACCACAAGGTCACGATCACCGACGAGGCGCTGGCCGCCGCGGCGAAGCTCGGCGACCGCTACATCTCCGACCGCTTCCTCCCCGACAAGGCCGTCGACCTGATCGACGAAGCCGCCTCGCGCGTGCGCCTGCAGGCGACACTTCCGCCGGCGGAGATCCGCGACATCGAGAACCAGATCCGCCAGGTCAAACAGGAGAAAGAGTCGGTCGTCAAGTCGCAAGAGTTCGAGAAGGCCGCCGCGATCCGCGACCGCGAGGAGAAGCTGCGCCTGGAGAAACAGCGGCTCGAGACGGAGTGGGCCGAGAAGCGCGCGCAGCAGGACAAGACGATCAAAGTCACCGAGCACGACGTCGCGCACATCGTCGCGTCGTGGACGAAGATCCCGGTCTCGAAGCTCGCGCAGGCCGAAACCGCGAAGCTGCTCGGGATGGAGGATCAGCTCCACAAGCGCGTGATCGGGCAGAACCAGGCGATCTCGACGCTCACCCGCGCGATCAGGCGTTCGCGCGCCGGGCTGAAGAACCCGAAGCGCCCGATCGGCTCGTTCATCTTCCTCGGCCCGACCGGTGTCGGAAAGACCGAGGTCGCGCGCTCGCTGGCGGAGTTCATGTTCGACGACGCCGAGTCGATGATCCGCATCGACATGTCGGAGTACATGGAGAAGTACTCGGTCTCGCGGCTGGTCGGCGCGCCGCCCGGATACGTCGGCTACGAAGAGGGCGGACAGCTCACCGAAGCGGTGCGCCGCCGTCCGTACTCGGTCGTGCTCCTCGACGAGATCGAGAAGGCGCATCCGGACGTCTTCAACCTGCTGCTGCAGGTGCTCGAAGACGGGCGGCTGACCGACTCTCAGGGTCGCGTCGTCGACTTCAAGAACACCGTCATCATCATGACCTCGAACGTCGGTGCGACCGGGATGCAGACGACGACCGACATCGGGTTCCGCACGCAGAAGGACGCGGGAACCGACGATCAGGCGTACGAGAAGATGAAGAACAAGGTGCTCGACGAGGTCAAGCACGCGTTCCGGCCGGAGTTCTTGAACCGCGTCGACGACGTGATCGTCTTCCACCAGCTCAACCGCGAGCAGATCGCCGAGATCGTCGGGCTGGAGCTGGAGAAGGTCATCCGCGAGGTCAAGGCTCAGGAGATGTACCTCGAGGTCACCGACGACGCGAAGCAGCTGCTCGCCAAGAAGGGCTGGGATCCGCAGTTCGGCGCGCGTCCGCTGCGCCGCGCGATCCAGCGCGAGGTCGAGGACGAGCTGGCCGAGGAGATGCTGAAGGGCACCTTCGGCTCGGGCGACCGCATCCTCGCCGAAGTCTCGCAGGACAACCCGGAGAAGCTGCGCTTCTCGAAGATCCCCCACGTCGAACCACCCGCACCGAGCCAGCCCGAAGCGCAGCCCGCATAAAAACGACGGCCTCGCACGAAAGTGCGAGGCCTCTTCGTGCCGAATACTGGAAGGTTGACCCCGTACGCGCTCTGGCGATCGCGTCTTCCGGCGCAGATCGGTACCTGGTTCGCTCGCGATCTCACGCGTGACGCGCTCTTCCTCGTCGAGGGCGGGCGCGTCGTGCTGCGCTCGGTTCAGCCGGCGCGGATCGAGGCCGCGGTCAAGGCCAAGCCGCCGGTCGGGACCGCGGTCGAGTGGTCGTCCGGGACCGGACCGCAGGCCCTGCGGGCGGTCTGCACCTGCGGGGCGAGCGGCGTCTGCGAGCACGTCGTCGCGACGCTGGAAGTCGTCCGGACCGCCGAGGAAGCCGCGCCGCCGGTCCTCGACCTGGACGGCGCCGAGCCCGACCTTTCCTGGCTCCCGGACGCCGAGCCGGACGCCTCCCGTGCGCGCGCCCGCGCGGTGTGGCCGGTCCTCTCGATCGCGCCGGGCGGGGCGCTGAGCGGCGCGCTCTACCTCGACACGCCGCGGCTGCGCGGCGTCATCCGCGACGCCGACGCGATCGTCGCCATGATGGACCAGACACCCGCCGACGACTGGGACGACGTCGACCGGACCCTGCTGCGCGACGACGCGGTCCAGGAGGCGTTCGGCTCGCGAGCCTCCCCGAAGGCGCTGGCGCGCGCGCTCTTCCGGCTCGCCCGCCACCCGCGATTGCGCTTCGACGAGGCGCCGGGCGAGAACCGGCACCCCTCCGAGCTGGCCTCGTTCGCCGTCGAGACGCGCGGCGTGCGGCTGCGCGCGGTCCGGGCCGGCGCGCGCTTCGTCCCGCTGCTCGAGGCGCCCGACGGCACGCCGGTCGACCCGGCCGGCGCGGCGGTCGTCGACGGGCCGCCGCCCTGGCTCGTCGCGGAGCGCGCGGCGTACCTGCTCGACGGCTCGTTCGATCCGCGCCGCGTGATCGCGGCGGCGCGCGCGGCGACCGCGGCGCCGCCGCGCGGCGACGGCGGGGTGCCCTCGGTCCGCGCGATCGCGCGCGTCGCGCCGTTCCTCACGCCCGAGGAACGGGCCGACCTGGGCGTCGTCGATGCCGAGCGGCCGGGACTCTTGGTGCGCGCGGCGTGGCGTGAGGGCGCGCTGCTGGCGCGGCTGGCGTTCGTCGACCGCGGCAGCGGAGTCTTCGCGCCGTTCAGCGCGCACGGTGCGGTCAGCGCGAGCGGGAAGCGCTTCGTGCGCTGGGCGCCCGACGTCGCGCGCGCGTTCGCGCGCCGGTTCTTGGACGCGGGCTTCGTCCCGCGCGGCGGTGACGGCTTCGCGCTGCACGACGCCGACCGCGCGGCGGACGTGGTGCGCGCGCTGTGGCCTGCCTGGGACGACACCGAAGTGCGCCTCGACGAGTCGCTCGCCGCGCTCGCCGGCGGCGGCAGCGTCGACGTCGCCGTCAGCGCGAACCGCTCCGAGGCCGGCGACTGGTTCGAGCTGGACGTCTCGGTGTTCGTCGGCGGCGGCGAACCGCTCACGCGCGAGGAGCTGCGCGCGCTGCTCGGCGCGAAAGGCCGCTACGCCGAAGTGCGCGGCAAGCTCGTCGACGTCGGCGACTTGCGCTCGCGCCAGAACCTGCTCTCGGAGCTCACGGACCGCCGCCGCACGGGACTGGCGTCGCTCGTCGCGATGCGCGACGAATTGCACGAAGCCTTCGGCGACGTCGCGTTGCCGGAAGAAGTAGAACGCATCCGCGAACGGCTGCGCAACTTCGAAGGCATCGAAGAAGTCGAACCGCCGCGGATGCTGAAAGACGTGCTGCGCGACTACCAGCGGCGCGGCTTGGATTTCTTGTCGTACCTTGCGTCGTTCCGGTTCGGCGGCATCTTAGCCGACGAGATGGGGCTCGGCAAGACGTTGGAAGTAATCGCGCACGTCGAGCGGCGCAAAGAGCTGGAGGGCGCATCGCCGATCCTCGTGATTTCGCCGACGTCGGTGACGCATACGTGGGAGAACGAGATCAAGAAGTTCGCGCCCTCGCTGCGGACGCTGCGATTGCAATCCGGGAGCGAGCGCGCGGCGAAGTACGAGACGATCCACGAGTACGACGTCGTCGTCACCTCGTACGCGCTGGCGCGGCTCGACGCGCAGCAGCTCGAGCGCTTCCGCTTCCGCACGCTGGTGCTCGACGAGGCGCAGAACGCGAAGAACCCCGCCTCGCAGATCGCCAAGGTGGTGCGCGGCTTGCAGGCCGATCACCGGCTGGCGCTGACCGGCACGCCGGTGGAGAACTCGCTGCGCGATCTGTGGGCGATCTTCGGGTTCGTCGAGCCCGGTTTGCTCGGTTCGGAGACCTCGTTCCGGCGGCGGTTCGAGCTGCCGATCGCCGACGGCGACGAAGGCGCCGCGGCCGCGCTGCGCTCGCGGCTCGAGCCGTTCTTGCTGCGGCGCACCAAGGAAGACGTCGCGCGCGAGCTGCCCGAGCGCACCGAAGCGGTGATCGAGTGCGAGCTCACGCCGCTGCAGCGGCGGTTGTACCGCGGGATCGCCGAGGCCGCGCGGCGCGACGTGCTCGCGAAGTACGACGAAGAAGGCTCGGAGTCGGCGACGGTACACGTGCTGGCGGCGCTGACGCGTTTGCGGCAAGTCTGCGCGCATCCGGGCCTGCTCGTTCCCGAATATCTCGACGATCCCGAGGCGAGCGGCAAGTTCGACGCGTTCATCGAGACGGTCGAAGAAGTGCTCGACGGCGGCCACAAGGTGCTCGTGTTCAGCGCGTTCGCGTCGATGCTGCGGATCATGCGCGGCGTGCTCGACCGCCGCGCGATTCCGTACGGCTACCTCGACGGCTCGACGAAAGACCGCGACCGCCAGATCGAAGTCGACCGCTTCATGAGCGACGACGGTCCGCCGGTGTTTCTGTGTTCGCTGAAAGCCGGCGGTGTCGGGCTCACGCTGACCGCGGCGGACTACGTGATCTTGTACGATCCGTGGTGGAATCCGGCGGTCGAGCGTCAAGCGATCGACCGCACACATCGCATCGGGCAAACGCGCCCGGTCACCGCGTACCGCATGGTGACGGCCGGCTCGGTCGAAGAAAAAATTCGCGCGCTCGCCGAGCGAAAGACGGCGCTCTCGAAGGCGGTCGTGAAAGCCGACAGCGCGGTCGCGAAGACGCTCACGCGCGACGATCTTGCGTTCCTCTTCAGCGACCCCGAGTAAGCACGGTCACAGTCCGGCCGAAAACGCTCATTTGAGCCGCTTCTAGCGAGGGAAGCGGCTTAACGTTTTGCCGGGCGCGCCGATGAGTTCGATACGCTCGCGCTCCGAGGATTGGAACGCGAGTGCTTCGTCAACTCACCGACAAGGACGTGCATCCATGAGACGGACCCTCTTCGCGCTGGTGCTCGCGATCACGTTCGCAGCGCCGGCGTTCGCCGACCCTTCGCGAAACCTCGCCCCCGCCGATCGCTACTTCGGGCGTCTGAAGATGAGCATCCTCGGCGTGCGCAACGCGCTCACCGAGCTCAGCGCGCGCGCCGACGCTCAGCCCGACCAAGCCGAGCACATCTACGACAAAGCCGTGCTCGTCGAAGACGCGCTCCACGACTGGCAACGGCACTTCCCGCGCGATCCGTGGATCCCCAAGTACGCCTACGCGCTCGCGCAACTGTACGGCAAGCTCGAGATGGACGACGCGCGCGTGCGCCGCAACGACATGCTCGACTGGCTGATCGCCACCTACCCGGAGTCCGAGTATGCGCAACTTCCACGTGAGTAAGATCCTCGCGACGGCGATGCTGTTCGTCGCGTTCGCGAGCGCCGCCGCGCAGGCGGGCATGCGCGATCTGGCGCCGGCCGATCAGTATTTCGGCCGGATGAAGATGAGCGTGCTCGGCATCCGCAACGAGCTCGACGGGCTGGAGCGCCGCGCGGTCGGCGGCGACCGGAACGTCGCCGCGATGGCCGGAAAGCTCGCGCTCGTCGACGACGCGATGAACGACTGGCGCGCGCACTACCCGCGCGACTCGTGGCTCCCGCGCTTCGAGGCGAAGCGGTCGCGCGTCGCCGCGCTCATCGGGCTGACCGCTTTCCGCCGCTAAAGCTCGCAACGAAGCGAAAATCGAAGCCGAGGAGGTTCACGTCCCCTCCTCGGCTTCGCGCGCGCTTACGGTGATGCCGGCGGCGCCGGTGGTGCCGGGGGTGCGGGCGGCGGCGCAGGCGGCGCGGGCGGCGCGGGCGGCGTCGAATCGAACCAGTCGGGAAGCGGCGGCAGCGGCGGAACCGCCGGCGGGTGCAGCTCCAGCTCGTGCAGCCGGCGCATCACGTCCGGCGGAATCGTCGGCGGGTGCAGCGCGAGCTCGCGCAGGCGCTGTTCGACGTCGGCGTACGTGCGATAGCGGCGCGGGATGCTCGCCCTTCCGCTCAGGTCGCAGCCGACGCAGCGGCGCACGAAGCTCGTCCAGTCGGCGCCGACGATCGCGCCGGGCCCGAGCCGCACGCCTTCCATCGTGACGTTCTCGAGCTTGGCGCGCGCGAACGAGGTGTTGGCGAAGCGCACCCCGGTGAAGCGCGTGTTGCGCAGGTCGGCGTCGTCGAAGCGCGCGTTCTCCAGGTCCGCGCCGACGAAGGCCGCGCCGTTCAAGTTGGCGCGCGAGAGGTCGACGTCGCGCAGGTCGGCGCCGACGAAGTGCAGGCCGTGCAGGTCGCGCCCGCGCAGGTCGTGCGGGAAGCGGCAGCCGGTGCACGCGTTGACGAGCTGCCGGACGAGGTCGTCCTCGGCGCCCGCCGGCGCCGCGGGAACGGCGAGCGTCAGCGCGAGCGCGGCGAGCCCGAGAGCGATCGGTCGAAGCATGTGGTGCAATTCTCCTTAGGCGGGCGCTTGCGCGCCGGTGAGGTCGGCGTGAGCGATGTCGACCAGCTCTTGGCGGGTGACGGTGCGGCAGGTGCGCGGGCGCGCTTCATCGTCGTTGCTGCACCAGCGCGCGGCGCGAAAGTCGAGCCCGCGCAGGTCGACGCCGCGCAGGTCGGCACAGATCGTGCGGTGCTCGGTGGTGCCGGACGGGTAGTAGTCGCGCGCTTCGCTGCACAGCACCGCGTCGCCGATCGCGGCGCCGGCGAGCTTCGCGCCGCGCAGCGAGGCGCCGAACAGGTTCGCGCCGTGCAGGTCGGTGCGCGAGAAGTCGGCGTCGTGGGCGCGGACGCCGATCAGCTGCGCGTCGTTGAGCCGCGCGCCGGCGAAGCTCGCGTCGCTCAGGTTCGCGCCGACGACCTTGATCCCGCGCAGGTCGGCGCCGTGCAGGTCGAGACCTTGCAGCGCGCAGCCGGTGCAGTTGCGGATGATGACGCGGCCGAGCGTGCCGTCGAGCGCCGCCTGCGTCACCTTCGCGCCGACGAAGCTCACCCCGTCGGTGTTCGCGCGCGCGAACGAGGCGCGTCCCAGCCGCACGCCCACGAAGCGCGCGTTGCGCAGGTCGGCGTCGTCGAAGCGCGTACCGTCGAGGTTCGCGCCGGTGAACTGCGCGCCGCTCAAGTTCGCGTGCGAAAAGTCGACGTCGCGCAAGTCGGTGCCGACGAAGCGCAAACCGTGCAAGTCGCGCCCGTGCAAGTCGTGCGGCAAGCGGCAGCCGACGCACGCGTCGATGAGCTCGCGCGAAAGCGTGTCTTGGGCCCGGGCGGGTACCGCCGCCGCGCAGACGAGCAGCGCGAGCGCGGCGAGGACGAGGGAACGGATCACGGCAGCCTCCTTCGGCAGGTTCTGTAACTAATGAAATAAGTGTAGCGGCCAAAAAGAAGAGCGGGGGTCATTCGCCGAGCGAGCTTCCCTGCATCGTCATCCCGGTGATGCGCGCGTTGTGCAGGTTCGTCGTACGCAGGTCGCAGCCGGCGAACTGCGCGTTGGTGAGGTCGGCGCCGCTCAGATCGGCGTGTGAGAGGTCGACGCCGTTGAAGCGCACGCCGCTGAGGTTCGCGCCGCGCAGGTCGCTGTGGCTCAGGTCCGCGCCGTTCAGCACGATGCCGTGCAGGTCTTCACCGTGCAAGTCCATGTGCGAGAAATCGCAGCCCGTGCACTTCGCCATGATGTTCCGCAGACCGGCGCCGCGCAGCGCGACGTGCTGCATCGAGATGCCCGCCATCGTGACGTTGTCGAGCAGTGCGCCGTCGAGCTCCGTGCCCTCGAGGTCGACGCCGGCGAACGCCGCGCCGCGCAAGTTCGCGTCGGCGAGCTTCGCCCGCGCCAGCGAGACGCCGGCGAGCCGTGCGCCGGAGAGGTCCGCGCCGCGCAGGTCGGCGTCGCTGAAGTCGTCGCCGACGATCTTCAAGCCGTGCAGGTCCACGCCGCGCGCGTCGCTGCCGCGGAACGAGCAGCCGAGGCACGAGGCCACGATCTCGCGGGTGACCTTCGAGCCGTCGTACTTCGCGTGCCGCTTGCGCGGGGCGCCGGTCTCCTGAGCGATCTCGCGCGGTACCGCCGCCATCGCCGCACTGATCGTTTTCGCGACGTCAGGACCGAACCCGGGAACCGGCGGCACGGCGGGCGCGCCCGGCGGAGCCGGCGGAGCCGGCGGGACCGGAACCGAGTCGACCGGCGGCGCCGGCACGGTCTTGGAGTTCTGTCTGTCGTGCAGGTAGACGATCCGCTCGTGCACGACCGGCTTCGACTGAGCGATCTGATACCGAACGATCGTGTGCTCCGTCTTCACGGTCGTCGTTTCGGGCGCGGTCGTGCGAGCGTTCGCGTGCTGGGCGGCGATCGCTTTCGCGGCACCGGCCGGCGTGGTGACGTGCGTTGTCTCGTGCCACGCCACGGTGCGACGTGCCGCCGTGGTATGTGCCGCCGGGACTGCTGCGGCGTTCGACGTTGCGAGCGGCGATTCGGCGCGCGGAAGCTCGATCGCCGGCGCGCTCGTCGCGACGAAACCGACGGCGAGCAGCGCGGCGAGCGCGACGCCGAGCGCGGTCGCCGGCGAGCGGTGCAGCCGCGCGCGCTTCTTGTCGAGCAGCTGCTCGATGCGCACGGTGATCTGCTTGCGGGTCAGCAGCGCGCCCGGCGCGACGACGGCGTGCTCGGGCATGCGCATCTCGCGCGCGAGCCGCCACAGCGAGGTCGCATAGGCGTGCGGCTCGCCGGTCTTCTCGACGACCGCGTCGTCGGAGGCGATCTCGCGCTCGAGCGCGATCCGGCGCCCAACCAGCCACACCACCGGGTTGAACCAGAAGATCCGCTCGATCGCGCGCTGCACGAGGTTCGTCCAGTCGTCGTGGCGCGCCAAGTGCGCGTACTCGTGCAGCACGAGCGACTCGATCGCGGCGAGCCCTGCGGCCGTCGCGAGCTCGGTCGGGATCAGGATCACCGGCCGGCGGAAACCGATCGCGACCGGCGTCTCGGTCTCGTAGGAGAGCCGCAGGTAGATCTCGCGCGCCGCGTTCGGCGCGGTCAGCCACGGGAGCTCGTCGGCGAGCGTTCCGTCGAGCGGGCTCGAGCGCCGCTTGAGGCCGCGCACGCGCAGGATGCTCGCCGCCAACCCGAACAATCCGATCAGCGCGCCGAGCAGCCATACGCCGACCACGCCGGCGGCGAGATTCCGCGTCACGCGCGGCGTCCACCCCGCGAACGTGAACCGGTCGCGCAGTGAGGACGCGAAGGAACGCAACGCGTCGGAGCGCGGCGAGCTCGCCGGCGTCCGCGCCGGCGATTTCGGTTCGGGCGCCTGAGCGAGCGCAGAAGAATCGTGCGCCGGTCGCGATTTCGTACCGGTGTCCGAGAGCGGGGCCGATACGACCTTCACCGTCTCGGGCGCGGTGGCGACAAGCTGGGGGGCGGCGTACGCTCTCGCGACGCTGACGCCGACGCCGGCCAGCGGCATCAAGGCGGTCGCGAGGAGCGCGGTCGTCCACAGCGCGTGCCGGGTCGCGGCGGTGAGTGCGAGCGCGCGCGTGGCGATCAGCACCAGCGCGGCGAGCACTCCGCCCAAGACGACGCTCGCGAGAATCGCGCGAAGCGCGACGCCGACGACCGCCTCGAGCATTTACTGCTGGCCTTTGGCCTTGTCGAGGAGCTCCCGCAGCCGGTCGAGCTCGGTGTCGTCGACAGCTTCGGATTCGAGCAGGTTCAGCACCAGCTCGCGCGGCGAGCCGTCGAAGAACCGGGAGAGCACGTGGGTGACCACGCTGCGCTGCGCTTCGTCGCGCGCGACGACGGCTTTGTAGATGAAGGCGCGGCCGGCCGCTTTGTGGCGGACGTAGCCTTTCTGCTCGAGGATGCGCATCGTGGTGAGGACGGTGTTGTACGCGAGCGGCGGATCGCCGATCGCATCGACGACTTCGGCGACGCTCGACTCACCGCGGTCCCAAAGGACCTGCATGAGGCGGTACTCCGCCTCGGTGAGGGTCGGCGACTTCTTGCGGGGCATAGGACGACGCTAGCACGCCGTGGGCGCGCTGTCAACTATTAAATTAAGGACAGAGCGGGATCAGGCCGCCAGGCCGCTCCGCATGGCGGCCGGCACGGTGCCTCCGGCGACGATGTCGAGCAGGCCGGCCAGGCCCCGCTCGCCGGCGGCGGCGACGAGCTGCTCGTGCGTCAGCGGCGCTCCCTCCAGTGGCGCATACGCCGGGTCGTGCGGTTCGGCGATGCGGTCGTGCGCCTCGAAGACGTGCTCGCCGTCGATCAAAGCCAAGCCGCGCTCGTCGAAGCCGATCCGCAGGACCGGCACGCCGAGCGCCGCCGCGGCCGCGCGGATGCCGGGCGGGAGCGGCGCCGCCGGCGCGAGCAGGACGCGCGCGTCCCGGGCCCGCAGCGCGGCGCGGGCCGACGGCTCGTCGACCAGTGGCGGCAGCGGCGCGAAGACCGCGCGAGCGGCGCCCGTGCCGATCAGCGCGGCCGCAAGCTCCGGTCCGGCGCGCAGCGCGCTCGCGACCCGCTCGCCGGGCGCGACGCCGCGCGCCACCAGGGCCGACCCGATGGCGTCGGCGGCGTTGCACAAGGAGACGTAGTCGAGCGCCGAACCGTCGGGGCCGCTGACGGCCTCGCGGTGGTCCGCGCCACGGCAAACGAGCTCGACGATCGTCATCGCGGTCATGGTCGTTCGGCTTTCCCCGCCGGCCGTCCAACCTAAACGAACTGCCCGTCCAATGAAGACGGCGGCCGCTCGCGCGACCGCCGTCCGTGCATGCTCGTCCGAGCGCGAGCTACCGGAGCGAGACGACCGTGTAGCCTTCGCGCGGGCCGACCTTCTCGGAGGTGATGATCTTTTCGGCCGCGGTGCTGTCCGGGTTGGAGCACTGCTCCGCGGCGTAGTCGCCGCCCACCGTCGAAGCGATGGTGAAGAACTCGTTCGGGCTGCGGCGCTTGTCCTTCGCGATGATCTCGCCGGCGTACGTCTGCTGCACCGCCTGGTGGTCGCACTTGCGGAAGTACGCGCCGCTCTTCTTCGCGGCGTCGTAGTGGTAGTTCTCGAACGCCTCGATGATCTTCTCCGTCGCCGTCGTGCCGGCCGCCTCCAGGCGGTTGATGATGTTCTTGCCGGCCATGTAGCCGAGGTACTGGCGCCAGTCGACTTCGTTCACGCCCGGTTTGAGCGCGTTGTAGACGCTCATCGCATCGCCGCCCGCTTCGGGGCCCCACACGTAGCCCCACAGTGAGCCGACGAGATCGTCGACCGGCATGCCGATCGCGACGTCGTTGCCGCACAGGATGCCGCCGAACGTCATCTTCTTGTGGAGCCCGAGCTGAACGGCTTGTTTGGTGGCGTTCTGGCAATCGGGACCGTAGTTGGAGAAGACGAGCACGTCGGCGTTGGTGTTGCGGACTTTGGTGAGGTACGACGAGTAGTCGGTCTGGCCGAGCGGGTGCAGGTCGGCACCGACCTCTTGGCCCCCTTGCGCCAGCAGGATTCTCTTCAGACGTTCGTGGCCGTCGGTACCGAACGCATAGTCGGCGATCAGGAAGTACCAGCGTTTGCCTTTTTTGAGCAGCGCCGGGCCGACCGCGTTCGCGAGCATCGCGTTCGAGCAGGTCTGGCGGAACGTCACGCGGTGCGCTTTCGGCCCGGTGATGTTCGTGTCGTGTGTCCCGATCGCCAGGAAGAACGTGTTGTTCTCCGACGCGGTGGCGGAGACGGCCAGCCCGACTGCCGAGCTGAGGCAGCCGGTGAGGAGGTCGACCTTCTCTTGCGAGATGAGCCGTTTGGCCTCGGTCGTCCCGGTCGCCGCCTTGTTCGCGTCGTCCCCTTTGACGATCTCGTACTTGATGCGGCTGTTCTTGCGCATCTGCTGGGCGACGGCGACTTCCATCCCGTGCTGCTGCGACTGGGACGCCGCCGCGTACACGCCTGAGAAGCCGTCGATGTGGCCGATCTTCACCGTCGCGCCGCCGCCGGCCGCGATCACGTCGCGCGGCGGAAGCAGCGGCGCCGCGGCTGCGTTGCGCGTCTCGAGAAGCGGGAAGCCGAGCGCGGCGGCGCCGGCGATCCCGAGGGCGCCGGTGCGGCGCATGAATTCTCTCCGGTCGACGGAGGTGTCCGGTCGGTGGTCGTCCATGGTGCTCCTTACCGAGTGTCGGGCTGCGTTCCGGGACCGATTCTTCGCGCGGGCTCCCCACCCTACGAAAAGCCGCACGGACACTGTTCGAAGATGAAGAAGAACCCGGGCGTGGCCGAGGAACGGGCCGAACCGAAAGTCGTCCTGCTCGTGCGGCTGCTCAGCGCGATCGACGAGGGGCGCTTCACGTTCGAAGAGCTCAAGGACCAGATCGCGGACGAGAAGCCGCCCAGCACGCGCACCCTGCGGCGCTATTTGAGCGTCCTCTCCGACGCCGGTTTTCCTTGGTTTTTCGACCGGGCCCACGGGACGTACCGGTTCGCCGAAGGGTACAGTCTGCGCCGCCTCAACCTCTCGCACCGCGAGCTGCTCGGGCTCGTCACGCTGAAGCGGCTCGGCTCCTCGCTCGGCGGAACCTTCGCCACCGCGATCGAGGAGACGACGCAGAAGCTGCTGCGCTCGAGCGACCGGCGCGCCGAAGTGGCGGTCGAGAGCAGCTCGCTCGCGATTCGGTTCGAAGCCGTCGCGATGGACGCCGCGGTCGAGCGGGTCTTCGAGCAGCTGCAGGGCGCCGAACGCGAGCGGCGGCGCGTCACCTTCGGCTACACCGACAAGCGCGGTGCGCGCACGCAGCGGCGCGTCGACCCGTACGGGTTTATCGTCTCGAACGGCCGCGTCTATCTGGTCGGCTACGACCACACGCGCAGCGACATGCGCGTCTTCGCCGTCGACAACGTCGGCGACGTCGCGATCACGCCGCAGACGTACGAGAAGCCGGCTGACTTCAACCTCGAGGCGTACGGCGCCAACTCCGTCAGCGGCGTCTTCCACGCCGGGACGACGACCGAGGTGACGGTCCGCTTCTCGCCGCTGATCGCGAAAGCGGTCGTCGCCGCGTCGAGCGTCGCGCGCGAGCGGCGCGTCGAGCGCCGTCCGGACGGCGGCGTCGAGATCACGTACCGCGTCGCCGACCCGCTCGAGATCGTGCGCTGGTCGCTGCGCTGGGGCGCCGAAGCGGAAGTGATCGCGCCCGAAGAAGCCCGCCGCAGTGCGGCCGAGATCGCCCGCCAGCTCGCTGCCCAGTACGCGCTGCGCGGGCCTCAGGCCTAAAGCGAGCAGGAACGTCCGATCCGGAAAGCGCGTTACCAACAGCGATCATGCGACCGTTCAAGCCGTTCGTCTTCCTGCTCGCCCTCGGCGTGCTGGCCTCCGCCGGTGCCGCGCGCGCCGCGATCCCCGCCGGGCAGCCGGTCGACGGGATCCGCTGCGATCAGATGGAGGGCTCGGTGCTGCACATTCACCAGCACCTCGCGATCTTCGATCACGGTAAACCGGTGACCGTTCCCGACGACGTCGGCCGCCCGCTCGTCGGACAGTGCTTCTACTGGCTGCACACGCACACGCCCGACGGCATCATTCACATCGAGTCGCCGAGCTTCCGATACTTCACGCTCGGGAACTTCTTCGACATCTGGGGGCAGCCGCTGAGCAAGTCCGACGTCGCCGGCGCGAAGCCGAAGAAGAACGAGCACGTCGCCGTCTGGGTCGACGGAAACCGCTATACCGGTGATCCGCGCAAGATCGAGCTCACCCAGCATCTCGACGTGACGATCGAAGTCGGACCGCCGTACACGAAGCCGGCGCCGTTCACGCAGTGGAACGGCAACTAGGCAACTGAACGCGCCGAAGCCGCGGGGCGTGGGCCGGCGCGGCTTCGTTCTCGCGCGAGAATCGAGGAGCGCTTCTCCTCGCCGATCGGCTCAGCCAGGAGGGCGTCATGTTCGTCTCGGCGATCGGGCATCCGTCGGGCTTGCGCCTTCCGTGTACTGTCTCTTCGCCGGCGAGCTTCTCGCTGCTCGCGGTCGACTCGGGGTCGACGTGGACGGATCATAAGGTCTCATCGTTCCCGCGCGCAAGATGGTCGATGCCGCCGTCCACAAGAAATTTTGCTTGTCCACGGCGTTTCGCATCAAATCGCTCATTCCACAGGGCAGCGCGCTTTGGCCGGGTGGCGGGTAGTGTTGTGCGGGGCACGCTCCCTGCGCGCATCCTGCGCTCCGGTCGCTACCGCTGCGTTCGCTCCCGGCCCTCCAGGCCTCCGCGAACTCCGCGAGTGCCCCGCACAACACTACCCGCCACCCGGCCCGGCACGATGGTGGAACTCGCAGCACAGCACCATCGTAGAATTGCCGGCGAACGCGCGCGCCGATCGCTCAAATGCGACGAAGCCGTTCGGGTCGCCCCGTACGGCTTCGGTCAGCACGAGAATCCGATCTGCGCGCGTCCTCGCCGGCTTGCACCGGCCATTACGGCGTCGAACTTCGTAGGCGCTTCATTCATACGCTGCTCGACTTGCATCGCTCAGCGTCCGATTCTGCACCGCGAGCTTCTCGTCGCTCGCCCGTCGTCGTTGCCGTCGACGTGCTCGCATCATATACGCTGCATAAGCACCACGCAATAGGCCGACGCCCCAAACGACCGCTTCTCCACAAGAACTTTCACTTCTCCACGCCATTCCGCAGCAACTCACGCAATCCACACCCTCCTAAAAAAGCGCCCCGCGAAAATGACCCGGCTTGGCACAATCCCTGCTATGCCCCGGAAACCTTCGTCGCCCGCCCGACATCGTGCCGGGTCGGGTGGCGCATAGTGCTGTGCGGGGCACTCACGGAGTTCGCGGAGGCCCGGAGGGCCGGGAGCGAACGGAGTGGTAGCGACCGAAGCGCAGGAGGCGCGCAGGGAGCGTGCCCCGCACAGCACTATGCGCCACCCGACCAAAGAGGCACAAGTCGCAGAAAAGCGACGAAGCCGCCTAAGTTTCCCTAAGCGGCTTCTGCACGAGAACCCGATCTGCGCGTGGTTTCGCCGACTTGCATCGGCCAAACCAGCGTCGAACTTCGAATCGATATTTCTTCCTTACCTCGCTCGACTTTCATCGTGCGCTGCAAGTCTACTTTATCGGCGAGCTCCTCGTCGCTCGCACGCCGAAGTTTCCTTCGTCGTGACAACATCATACGAACCTCGGAATCACGGCGCAAGAGGCTCAAACCTCTCATCCACAAGAATCTTCAGTTCTCCACGGCGACCCACATGCAATCCCCGTAATCCACAAGCAACGCGGCCCCCAGGCATGATCCTGGAGGCCGGCGCACGAGAATCGATCTGCGCATGTCCTCGCCGATTCACCATCAGCCAAGACGGCGTCGAACTTCGGAACGGCGCTTTCCGTACAACTGTCGCTCGGCTTACACCGCGCGCCGGTCGCGTTCTACGCCGGCGAGCCTCTCGTCGCTCGCCCCGCCGTCGTTGCCTTCGACGTGTCGGCATCATAATGCGGCGCCCGCAGCGGCGCAAGGGGTCGGGCGCACGCGTCGCCCGGCTCTCCACAGGAAAGCCCGGTTATCCACCGCCGCCCACCGGAAACGGCTGCTCTCGCGAGCGGCTCTCAACTAGGCGTCGCGGTCAGCCGCCTAAGTACGCCGCGACGACGTCGCGGTGAGTGGCGAGCTCGGCGCCGGTGCCGGTCAGCACAATGCGGCCGCGCTCCATGACGTAGGCGCGGTCGGCGAGCGCCAAGGCGCGGCGCGCGTTCTGCTCAACCAGCAAGATCGACGTGCCGCGGGCGCGCTCGGCGGCGACGATCGCGAAGATCTCGTCGACCAGCTTCGGGGCCAAACCCATCGACGGCTCGTCGAGCAAGAGCGCCTTCGGGCCGATCGCCAGCGCACGCGCGATCGCGAGCATCTGCTGTTCGCCGCCGGAGAGCGAGCCGGCGGGGACGTTCCGCCGCGCGCGCAAGATCGGGAAGCGGTCGAAGAGCCCGTCGATGCGCGCGAAGCCTTCGGCGCCGCGCGCGCTCGCCGCCACTTGCAAATTCTCCTCGACGCTCATCCCGGGGAGCATGCGGCGGCCTTCGGGGACGAGCACGAGCCCGCGCTTCACCCGCGCGTGCGAGGACAGACGCGTCACGTCGCGGCCGTCGAACGTCACCTGCCCGCCGCGCGCCGGCAGCACGCCGGCGAGCGCCATCAGCAGCGTCGTCTTGCCGGCGCCGTTCGCGCCGACGATCGCGCACAGCGTTCCCTCGTCGAGCGCGATCGAGACGTCGTGCAGCACCTCGATGTTGCCGTAACCCGCGCGCAACGCGTCGACCGCGAGCACGGCGGCGTTTGATGCGTGGGGCGAGGCGGCGGCGCTCACGCCAGCGCCTCCGCGCCGCTGCCGAGATACGCCTCGACGACGACCGGGTCGCGCGCCACCTCGGCCGGCGTGCCGCGTGCGATCACCTCGCCGAAGTTCAACACCACGACCGAGTCGCAGGCGGCGCGCACCAGCGTCATGTCGTGCTCGATCAGCAGCACCGCGATTCCGCTCGCGGCGATCGCGCGAATCGTCTCCACCAGGCGCGTCGTCTCCGCCGGGTTCATCCCGGCGGCGGGCTCGTCGAGCATCAGCACGACCGGCTGCGCGGCGAGAGCGCGCGCGATCTCCAGGCGGCGCTGGTCGCCGTACGGAAGCGAACCGGCGCGCGCGCCCGGATCGGCGCCGGAGATCCCGGCACGCTCGAGCAATGTTGCGATCTCGTCGGCGGTGAGGCGGCCGGGGCGGGCGTATGCGCCGGCGGCGAGGTTGGCGTGGACGTCGAGCGCGGCGAAGAGCCGGATGTTTTGATAGGTGCGCGCGATCCCGGCGCGTGCGATGTGGTGCGGAGGAAGGCCGTCGATCCGTTTGCCGTCGAGCGCGATCGTGCCCGAAGCGAGTGGTGCGAGCCCGGTCGTCGCGTTGACGAGCGTCGTCTTTCCCGCGCCGTTCGGGCCGATCAGGCCGAGCACGTGGCCGCGCTCGACGATCAGCGAGACGTCCTGCAGCGCTGCGACGCCCCCGTAGCGGACGCCGACGTCGGCCAGCACGAGGCTCACGCGCGCGGTTCCATCAGACGTTGACGCGCACGGCGCCGCGCCGCCAGAACGAGGCCAGGCCGCCGGGCGCGAACAGAATCACCGCAAGCAGAATGATGCCGTTGAAGACTTCCCGGTAGTCGGCCAGAAAACGGATCGCTTCGGGCAAGATCGAGAGGCCCGTCGCGCCGAGCACCGCGCCGAGCGGGCTCGTCACGCCGCCGACGACGCACCACACCAGGATTTGCTCCATCCGCTGGAACCCGAAGTCGGTCGGCGTGATGAAGAACGAGGCGTGCGCGTACAGCGCGCCGGCGAGGCCGGCGATCGCCCCGCCGAGCGCGAGCGAGCGGATGCGGACCGTGCCGACGTCGATGCCGACGCCGCGCGCGGCGTGCTCGTCCTCGCGCACGAGCGCGACCGCGAGCGCGAACTTCGTGCGCGAGAGCGCGAACAGCGCGAGCGCGACCAGCGCCAGCGAGGCGTAGATGACCGGCGTCGTCGCGTCGTTCGGGATCGCGCTGAGCCCTTCGGCGCCGCCGGTGATCGAAAGGTTGTTCGCGAAGACGCGCACGATCTCGCCGAAGCCGATCGTCGCGATCGCTAAAAAGACGCCGCGCAGCCGCCGCACCGGCAGCGCCAGCAGCGCGGCGACGGCGGTCGACGCCAGCATCGCGACCAGCATCGTCGCCAGTAGCGGCCAGTGCGCTTCCACGGCGAGGATCGCCGACACGTAGGCCGCGATGCCCATGAAAGCGGCTTGCGCCAGCGCGAGCTGGCCGGCTTGCAGCGAGACGGAGAGCGAAAGCGCCAGGATCGCGTTGATCCCGATCTGGTCGATCAGCCGCGAGTGCTTTGCGTAGAAGTCGAGCAGATAGCTCATGCTTCGCGCAGCGCGCGTTTGCCGAACAGGCCGGTCGGGCGCGCGACGAGCAGCACGAACATGACGCCGAACAGAATCGCGTCGCGCCAGGCGCTCAGCCCGAATGCGATCGCGAGCGTCTCGACCGCGCCGAGGATGAAGCCGCCGATCACGGCGCCGGTGACGCTGCCCATCCCGCCGAGGATGATAACCGCGAGACCTTTCAGCTCGATCGGACCGCCCATGTCGAGCGTGACGCTGTTGTACTCGAGCGCGGTCAGCACGCCCGCGGCGCCGCCCAGGCCCGAGGCGATGAAGAACGTCGCGGCGATCGTGCGCTCGAGGTCGACCCCGAGCAGCGCAGCGGCGACGCGGTCTTCGGCGACGGCGCGGATGCGGCGGCCGAGCGTCGTCGCGCGCAGCGTCCAGCTCAGCACCAGCATCAGCACGACGGCCGCCAGGAAGATCGCCAGCTCGACGGTCGTGAACGTGACCGGGCCGAGGTGGATCGCCGGCGCGGTGTCCAGACCGCCGGTGGTGAAGTGGCGCTCGTCGACGCCGTAGATCCCGCGCAGCGCGGCGCCGATGATGATCGCGACGCCGATCGAGGAGATCAGCGGCACGAGCGTCCCGGCGTTGCGCGCGCGCAGCGGCGCGAACGCGACGCGGTCGAGCAGGATCCCCATGATCCCGCCCAGCACCGTGGCGCCGGCGAACGCGAGCGGGAGCGGGACGCCGTCGGCGGCGAGCGAGAACGCGGCGAACGCGGCGGCCGTGAAGATCGCCGCGTGCGCGAGATTCAAGATGTCGAGCACGCCGAAGACCAGCGTGTACCCGACCGCGAACAGCGCGTAGACCGCCCCCAGAAACAACCCGTTCAATAGTTGTTGTGCGATCATGCCGCGCATCCGCCGTTCTTCAGCTCAGTGGAAGTACGTGAACCCGTTTTTCACGATGGAGAGGATCACCGGGGACGATTTTGCGTCGCGGTTGGAGTCGAAGCCGATCGGGCCCAGGACCGTCTGGATCACGCGCACGCCCTTGAGCGCGTTGATCATCTCGTCCTTGGTCGTCGCGCCGTGCGCGACTAGGTACGCCACGATCTGCGCGGCCGCGTACGACTGCGCGGCGAACTGGTCGGGGGGCTTGCCGAACTTCGCATTGTAGCTCTTCACGAACGCGAGATTGGAGGGATACTTCGCGCCCGAGTACCAGGCGGCGCCGACGACCGTGCCTTGCGCGGCGGGGCCGGCGACGCTGTACATCTCCGGCGAGTTGAGGCCGTTGCCGCCGATCATGTGCGTCTTGATCCCCAGCTTGCCGGCCTGCTGGATGATCTTCGTCGCCTCGGGGAAGAGCGCGCCGATCGCGATCAGGTCGGGATGCTTCGACTCGATGCGGGTGAGCGCGGGCTGGAAGTCGGTGTCCTTGATGTGGAACGTCTCGGTGTCGACCACGTCGACGCCGGCCGCCTTGAGCTCGCGCGCGAAGATGTCGCCGTCGGTCTTGGTGAATGCGTTGTCGTCGCCGTAGATGATCGCGGCCGTCTTGTAGTGCCACCGCTCGTGCGTGCGCTTCACCGTCGTCGGGATCACCTGCGACTCGGCGAGCGAGTCGCGGTACACCGTCGCGCCCATCGCCGTCACCCCTTCGGCGGTGGTCGAGGTGCCCATCACGGGGAAATTCGCCTTCACCGCGATCGGGAACGCCTTGAACGCTTCGCCCGAGAGCGTCGGGCCGAGCACGATCGGCGTCGAGCCGTCGGTGGTGAACTTCTGCATCAGGTTGGTGACCTGCGCGGGGTCGGTCGCCGCGTCTTGAACGTCGAACGTCAGGTTCGCGCCGCCGGCGTCGATCTTGCCGGACTTGATGTCCTCGTTCGCAAGCTCGTACGCGTTCTTCTGCGGCGTCCCGTACACGCCGGCGCCGCCGGTGACGTCGGCGATCACGCCGACGTGCACGTTCTTTCCGGCGGCCGGGCCTTTCGAGGCCGCGCCGGAGGGCGCGACGAGCGCGGCGACCGCGAGGAGCGCGAGCGCCGGAACCGTGGTGCCTTTCATCCTTCAACTCCTGGTGGGGTGGTGTCGTCGGGGCGCGTTCGCCGCAAGTGCGGCCGAAGCATCCGCATGAACGCGCCGAAGCGCGCGTCGTTCTCCTCGCTGCTCGGCAGCTCCGTGTAGACCACGACGACCCAGCGCGACGAATCGCTCAGCGTGAGGATTCCGCCGTCGTGCGAGACGTCGTCGGTGTCGCCGGTCTTGTGCGCGAAGCGATCGCCGCTCTCCAGCCCGCGCGAGAGCTTGACGTCCCACCAGGACGTCGCAAGGATACGGCGCAGTGCCGCGGCTTCGGGGACCCGGTCGCCGGCGATGGCCTCGAAGACCGCGGCGGCTTCCGCGGCCGGGAAGGCGTTGATCCCGGTCATCTCCGGGTCGTCGATCCGCGGCAGCGCGCCGGAAAGCTTGCGGCGGAAGAACGTGCGGCGGAAGCCGAGCGCGTGGACGTCGGCGGTCGCGCGCTCGCGGCCGAGCACGTCGTAGAGCTGGTTGGTCGCCACGTTGTCGGAGCGCTGCAGCATGTAGACCACCAGCTCTTCGACCGTCGTCCGGTAGCCCGCGGCGATCGGCGAGGGGGCGTCGTTGAGCGTCTCGTTGCGAGCGTCGACGGTCACCTCGGTGTCCCAGCGGAGGCGGCCGGCGT
>Ga0213878_10000060_pt1 | contig 69014 bp, 46 predicted proteins | sample VelepicoBEBS_R02_FD_161053 | JGI IMG/M metagenome (GOLD analysis project Ga0213878, IMG submission 161053) | Vellozia epidendroides bulk soil microbial communities from rupestrian grasslands, the National Park of Serra do Cipo, Brazil - BS_R02 | ecosystem: Environmental > Terrestrial > Soil >... | reverse complement strand
GACGATCTCCTCGGCATCCTGCGGCGGCGTGACGGGGTCCTCCTCGCCGGCCATCACCAGCACCGGGCACTGCACCCGGGCCAGGCCGGGGCGCAGGTCCATGCCGGGCAGCTCCGTGCGCGTGTGAGTGAACAGGATCTCGGGCTTGAAGATCATCCAGCGACCGGCATCGGGGTTCTTGGGCCGGGTGTTGTAGAGATGGCGGCAATGCTTCTCGTAGGCAGCCCAGCTCGCCGGGCCGGGGTGCTCCCAGAACTCGCGCGTGGCCGCGGCGGCCTGAGGCCCGCCCAGCGCGCCGAAGCGCTCGATCTTGCGCGCCAGGCCGAAATGGTGCGAGGTGCTGGACAGCACCACCTTGTCCGGATGCGCCGGGTGGCGCGCCAGGTAGCGCTGCGCGACGAAGCCGCCGAAGCTCTGGCCCAGCACGATGGGCTTGACGACGCCCAACGCGTCGCACAGCCGCACCACATCGTCCGCGAACACGTCCAGCCGCCATTCCTCGGGCGGCCGCGGGTCGCTGCGGCCATGACCACGCAGGTCGAAGTAGACGATCTGGCAGAGATCGGCGAAGCGGCTGAAGAAGGGCCGGAAGCCGGTGTGGTCGAAGCCGGGGCCGCCATGGATGAGAACCAGCGTGGGCTTGTGCCGCAGCACCGGGCCGTCGGGGACCTGGCCGAGGCCCTCGATGTCGACGAAGAGATGGACGCCGGGTTGGATCTGGATGCGCATGGCTTCAGGATACTGTCCTGAGGTCCAGCGTGAATGGAAACTCCATGCTGCGCCAGGGCTCGCCCACCTCGACCCGGCCCGGCGTGTGGCCCAGTGCCGCGAAGCGCGCCAGGCGCCGGCTCTCGGCCTCGTAGGCGTTGACGGGCAGCGTGGCGTAGTTGCGCCCACCCGGGTGGGCGACGAAGTAGCGGCAGCCTCCCAGCGACCGCTGCTGCCAGGCATCGACGAGGTCCACCGTCAGCGGGGCATGGACGCCTATGGTGGGGTGCAGGGCCGATGGCGGCCGCCAGGCGCGGTAGCGCACGCCGCAGACGAACTCGCCGACGCGGCCGGTGGGCTGCAGCGGCACGGGCCGGCCGTTCACCGTCAGGCGGTGGCGCGGGTCGACGAGGCCGCTGACATGCAGCTCCAGTCGCTCCAGCGACGAGTCCACATAGCGCACCGTGCCGCCGGCCGCGCCCTCCTCGCCCATCACATGCCAGGGCTCCAGCGCGCCGCGCAGCGTCACGTGCACGCCGCGCGCGGCGAACTCGCCGTACTTGGGGAAGCGGAACTCGAAGTGCGGCGAGAACCAGGCGGCGTCCAGCGCATGGCCAGCCTCCTGCATGTCCCGCAGGACATCGGCGAAGTCCTCGCGCACGAAATGCGACAGCAGCCAGCGGTCGTGCAGCGCCGTGCCCCAGCGCACCAGCGGCGCACGGTAGGGCTCGCGCCAGAAGCGGGCGATGAGGGCTCGCAGCAGCAGTTGCTGCACGATGCTCATGCGCGCATGCGGCGGCATCTCGAAGGCGCGCAGCTCCAGCAGGCCCAGGCGGCCCGTGGCCGAGTCCGGGGAGTAGAGCTTGTCGATGCTGAACTCGCTGCGATGCGTGTTGCCGGTCACGTCCACCAGCACATTGCGCAGCATGCGGTCGATCATCCACGGCGGCGCGTGCTCATCGCCCAGCTTGTGGATCTCGGCCAGCGCAATCTCCAGCTCGCGCAACTGGTCGTTGCGAGCCTCATCCACACGCGGCGCCTGGCTGGTGGGGCCGATGAAGAGACCGCTGAACAGGTAGCTCAGGCTTGGATGGTTGTGCCAGTAGGCCAGCAGCGACGCGAGCAGCGAGGGCTTGCGCAGGAAGGGCGAGTCGATGGGCGTTGCGCCACCGAGCACGAAGTGGTTGCCGCCACCGGTGCCGCAATGGCGGCCATCGATCATGAACTTCTCGCTCGACAGCCTTGTCGCGCGCGCGGCCTCGTAGAGAAACTCGGTGTGCTGGACCAACTCGCCCCAGTTGTGCGCGGGGTGGATGTTGACCTCGATGACACCGGGGTCAGGCGTCACGGCCAGCAGCTTCAGGCGCGGATCGCGCGGCGGCGGGTAGCCTTCGAGCACGATCTTGTAGCCCGTGTCCTCGCAGGCGGCTTCCACCCCCGCCAGCAGCTCCAGGTAGTGCTCCAGCTTTTCCAGCGGCGGCATGAAGACGTAGAGCACGCCGCAGGCATCGCCCCTGCCTTCGGCCGACGGGCCGTTGGCGCGGCGCGGATCGCGGGCCTCGACGCAGAGCGCCGTGCGCGTGATGCCGTCGGCGCTTTCGAAGCGGCTCGGCGCGCCGTCGGCGACCAGCCCGCTGCCGTCAGCTGCGGAACCTGCATCGCTGGCGCCGCCCCTGCCCGCACCACCAGCGGCGCTGCGCAGCAGGCCCGGCACCGTTCCGGCCGACGTGACGCCCTGCGTCTGCGCGCGCAACGCTGCGGCCGCGGGCAGCGTGCCGCGCGGCGCGAACGGGTCCTGCTCGATCAGGTAGGGGTAGTCACCCTTGGCCACCCAGGGCAGCGAATCCAGCGGCAGACGCCAGCCCATCGGCGAGTCACCGGGGTAGAGATAGACGCGCTCGTCACGGAAGAACCATGGCCCGGTCTGCCAGCGGCTGCCGCCCAGCGGTGGGTCGCCGGCATGGCGGATGGGCAGCACATAGCCCACCACATGCGACAGCCCCTGCCCGAACACGCGCCGCAGCCGCACACGCTCCAGCTCGTCGTCCAGCCGCGAGTCGAAGGGGTCCACATTGACCGGCAGGCGGCGCTCGCGCCACAGGTAGTACCAGGTGTCCTCATAGCCCGGCTGCACATGGGTGTCGGGCAGGCCCAGGCGCTGCGTCAGCGCGGCCATGAAGGTCTTGGCATGCACGCTGGTGTAGGCCTGGCCCTCGCGCTCGTCGGCGAACCAGTCGGGGTTGCGCCAGCAGGGCTGGCCGTCGACGCGCCAGTAGATGGACAGCGCCCAGCGCGGCAACTGCTCGCCGGGATACCACTTGCCCTGGCCGAAATGCAGGAAGCCGCCCCGGCCATACTCATCACGCAGCCGGTGCGTCAGCTGCTGGGCATAGACGCGCTTCGTCGGACCCAGCGCCTCGGTGTTCCATTCGGGCGCGTCGCGGTCGTCGACGGCGACGAAGGTGGGCTCGCCGCCCATGGTCAGCCGTACGTCGCCGGCGACCAGTTCGCGGTCCACCTGTTCGCCCAGCCGCAGCACCTCGGCCCATTGCGCCTCGGTGTAGGGCTTGGTCACGCGCGGCGACTCGTAGATGCGCGTGACGCTCATCTCGTGGCCGAACGCCACCTCGCTCATGTCGACGCCACCGCTGATGGGCGCGGCACTGGCCGGCGTGGGCGTGGCGGCCAGCGGTATGTGGCCCTCGCCGGCCAGCAGGCCCGACGTGGGGTCCAGGCCAATCCAGCCGGCGCCGGGCAGGTAGACCTCGCACCAGGCATGCAGGTCGGTGAAATCCACCTCGGTGCCGCTGGGGCCGTCCAGCGCCTTCTCGTCGGGCGCCAGCTGGATCAGGTAGCCGGACACGAAGCGCGCCGCCAGGCCCAGGTGGCGGGCGATCTGCACCAGCAGCCAGCCGGAGTCGCGGCAGGAGCCCGAGGCCTTCTCCAGCGTCTCCTCGGGCATCTGCACGCCGGGCTGCAGGCGGATCAGGTAGGACACGCTGCGCTGCACGCGCTGGTTCAGCTCGACGATGAAGTCGATGGTGGCACGCTCGGTGCGCGGGATGTCCTGCAGATAGGCCGCCAGCCGTGGCGTGGCCGGCTCGGCCTGCAGATACGGCGCCAGCTCGACCAGTTGCGCCTCGTCGTACGCGAACGGGAAGGTCTGCGCCTGCGGCTCCAGGAAGAAGTCAAAGGGGTTGTAGACCGCCATCTCGGCGACCAGGTCCACCGTGACGGTGAACTCGGTCGTCTTCTCGGGGAACACCAGCCGCGCGAGGTAGTTGGCAAACGGGTCCTGCTGCCAGTTGATGAAGTGGTCCGCCGGCGATATGCGCAGCGAATAGGACAGCACCGGCGTGCGGCAGTGCGGCGCCGGGCGCAGGCGCACGACCTGCGCGCCCAGCTGAACCGGGCGGTCGTAGCGGTAGCGCGTGACATGCCTGAGGGCGACGTGGATGGCCATGTGCAGCCCTCAGACGAGGAAGTCGCGGGAAATGCCGTTGCCCAGGTCCGCCACCTCGACGAGGAAGCCGTCGAGGAAGGGATGCAGGCCCTGGGCCAGGATCTCGTCGATGCGGCCAAAGGCCAGCTGGGCCTCCAGCCGCCCGGCGCGACGCAGCGTTTCTCCGGACTGGGCGTTGGCCACGCGCCTGAGGTTGGCCAGCATGCGCGTGATGCAGTGCGACAGCGAGCGCGGCATGTCAGGACGCAGGATCAGCAGCTCGGCGACCTTGTCGGGCTGGATGACGTTGCTGTAGACCTTGCGGTAGATCTCGAAGCCCGACACCGAGCGCAGCACCGCCGACCAGTAGTAGAAGTCGCGCGCTGCGTCGCGCTCCGTGCCGCTGTCGTCCTGGCGGTAGAACTTGACGTCCAGCAGCCGCGCGGTGTTGTCGGCCCGCTCCAGGAAGGAGCCGATGCGGATGAAGTGGAAGGCCTCGTCCTGCAGCATGGTGCCCACCGTCACGCCGCGCGACAGGTGCGAGCGGTACTTGACCCACTCGAAGAGCTGCGACGGGTCGCGCGTCAGCGCGCCCTCGCGCAGCAGGCGGCGCAGCTCCAGCCAGGTCTGGTTCATGGTCTCCCAGACCTCGGTGGTCAGCGCGCCGCGCACGGCCCGCGCGTTCTCACGCGCGGCGCGCAGGCAGTTGAAGATGGACGACAGATTGCTCTCGTCGGCCACCATGAACTCCATGACGTTGCGGCTGTTGATCGCCGAATGCCTGGCGCCGTAGACGCCGTTCAGCTCGGAGATCGAGACCAGGCTGCGCCAGGTCTGCTCGGACTCGATGGCGGACTGCGGCTGCAGCGAGGTCTGGTAGGCGATGTCCAGCATGCGCGCGGTGTTCTCGGCCCGCTCGATGTAGCGGCTCAGCCAGAAGAGGTGGTCAGCAGTTCTCGACAGCATCGCTCAGTCCTCCAGAACCCAGGTGTCCTTGGTGCCGCCGCCCTGACTGCTGTTCACCACCAGGGAGCCCTGCTTCAAGGCCACGCGGGTCAGCCCGCCCGGCACCATGCGCACGGACGCCCCAGACAGCACAAAGGGGCGCAGATCGATGTGACGCGGCGCGATGCCACTGTCGACGAAGGTCGGGCAGGTGGACAGCGACAGCGTCGGCTGCGCGATGTAGTTGCCCGGGTTGGCGACGAGGCGTGCGCGGAAGGCCGCCACCTCGTCCCGGGTGGCTGCCGGCCCGACCAGCATGCCGTAGCCGCCCGCGCCATGCACCTCCTTGACGACCAGCTCGGAGAGATGGGCCAGCGTGTAGGCCAGCCCCTCCTTCTCGCGGCAGACATAGGTGGGCACGTTCTGCAGGATGGGCTTCTCGCCGAGATAGAACTCGATCATCTTCGGCACATAGGGGTAGATGGACTTGTCGTCCGCGATGCCGGTGCCGATGGCGTTGGACAGCGTCACGCGGCCGGCCTTGTAGGCGTCCACCAGGCCCGCGCAGCCCAGCTGCGAATCGGCGCGGAACACCTGCGGGTCGAGAAAGTCGTCGTCGATGCGGCGGTAGATGACGTCCACGCGCTTCGGGCCGCGCGTGGTGCGCATGTACACGAAGCCGCCATCGACGAACAGATCCTGGCCCTCCACCAGCTCCACGCCCATCTGCTGGGCCAGGAAGGCGTGCTCGAAGTAGGCCGAGTTGTACATGCCCGGCGTCATGACGACGACGGTGGGGTCGGCCACGCCGGGCGGCGCGACGCTGCGCAGCGTGTCCAGCAGCAAGTCGGGGTAATGGGCCACCGGTGCGATACGGTGCTGCACGAACAGGTCGGGGAAGAGCCGCAGCATCATCTTGCGGTTCTCCAGCATGTAGCTGACGCCCGAGGGCACGCGCAGGTTGTCCTCCAGCACGTAGTAGTGGCCACTGCCGTCGGCATGGCCGGCGCGCACGATGTCGACGCCAGCGATATGGCTGTAGACGCCGCCCGGCACGTCCACGCCCATCATCTCCTTGCGGAACTGCGCGTTGTTCAGGATCTCGTCGGCGGGCACGATGCCGGCGCGCAGGATCTCCTGGTCGTGATAGACGTCGTGGATGAAGCGGTTCAGCGCCGTCACGCGCTGGGCCAGCCCGGACTGCATGGACGCCCACTCGCCGGCCGGGATCACGCGCGGGATCAGGTCGAAGGGGATGAGGCGCTCGGTGCCCTCGCCCGCGTCCTTGTCGCCATAGACGGCGAAGGTGATACCCACGCGGCGGAAGATCAGCTCGGCCTGCTCGCGCCGCTCGCGCATCAGCGACTCGGGTTGCTCGGCCAGCCAGCGGGCGTAGGACTCGTAATGCGCGCGGGTGGTGCCTCCCGCGGCGGTCATCTCGTCAAAGGCGGTCTGCATCGTCGCTCCTGTTCCCAGGGCCAGCGACGCAAGTTCCGCGCCCGCGCGGGGCGGCGGCTTCTGGTGCGCAGGCACTGCTCAGGTGCAGGATGCCCGCCGCCAGGGCGCCGGGGCACCGGATTTATACCGGGGCCCCGGCTGTTCGCGTCAGAACCTGACCTGCAGACCGGTGCTGGCCGAGCGGCCCGGCTGGGGCGCCAGGTCGCGGATCGTCGGCACGGCCGTCGCGTTGTAGGCCAGCTTGTTGGCGAGGTTGTCCAGCTTCAGGTACCAGAGGGCATCCGTCTGGCCCAAGCGCAGCTGGCGGGCGAGCGACAGGCGCAGCGTGCCGTAGCCGGGCGTGGGCGTGTCGAACTCGGCCACGCGGGTCTGGCGGGCGGCACCGCGCCATTCCAGCTTGCCCGACCAGTCGCCATGCTTGGCTTCCAGGCCCAGCATGGCGCGCAGCGGCGCCAGGCGCGGCAGCGGCTCGCCGGTGGCGCGGTTGTCGCCGCGCACCGCGTCGAGCTGGCTCAGCACGGCAAGGGCCGGTTGGACCTGCCAGCGGCCCTCGAACTCCACGCCGCGCAGCCGCGCCGGCACGGCCTGGAACGCATAGACCGGCAAGCTCTCGCTGCCATTGGCGGCCGTCTCGCCGGTGGCCTGCAGCGCGATGTAGTTGGCGAAGCGGGTCTCGTAGACGTTGACGTGCAGATGGCTGCCATCACCCTCCCACTTCAGTCCGACGTCCAGGCCCTTGGAACGCTCCAGGCCCAGGCTGGCGTCGCCGCGCTCGAACGCGGCACTGGCCACGTGCAGGCCGTTGGCGAACAGCTCGTAGTAGGCCGGGGCGCGCTCGGTGCGATTCAGGTTGGCGCTCAGGCTCCAGCGCTCGGACAGCGGGACGACGCCGCTCAGCGCCAGGCTCAGCGGGCGGAAGCGCCGCGACTGGGGCGCCCCGAAGCGGTCGCCGCCGTCCGAGTCCACCGTCACGCGTTCGGTGCGCGCGCCGGCCGACCAGTCCACGCCGGCCAGCTTGGCCTGCTCCAGCAGGAAGACGCCGGTGTTGCGCGTGCGCGTGCTCGGCACGAAGGCCTCCTCGCCCAGGGCCGAGAAGTCCAGCGCCTCGGTCTGCAGGCCCACCAGGCCCTTGATCGGACCGAAGGCGGCATGCTCCAGCTCCAGCCGGCCGTCCGTGCCGGTGCTCTTGAAGGTGGTGCCGGCCACGTCGCCTTCCATCTCCACATGCTCGTAGCGGTTGCGGCTGAGCTGCCAGCTGATGCGGTGCAGCGGGCCGTCCGTCGTGGCCCATTCGCCGGCCGTGGCCAGGCGCTGGCGCTGCATGCGTATGGTCACGTTCGGCTCGGCCGTGGTGCCGTAGTCGGTGTGGTAGTCGTCCAGCGACACGCCGGCGAAGCCGCCCTGGAAGAACACCGAGCCGCCCATGGCGCCGCCATGGCTGCGGGCAGCGGAGTTGCGCACGCTGGTACGGCTCTCGCCGTCGCTGTCGAAGCGCGGCGCGGCCTGGTCCCCGGCATCGCGGCCGGCCAGGTCGACGTGCCAGCCGAAGCCCGAGTTCGCCTGGCCGCTGCCGCCGTCCAGCACGACGGCGCCGCTCTTGTCTCGGCTGGCGCCGCCCAGGCGGACTTCGGCCGCGCCGCTCAGTCCCGACGTGAAGACGCGCGGGATGCGGTTGTCCAGCGTGTTGACGACGCCGCCGACCGCGTTGCCGCCGTACAGCAGCGCCGCCGCACCGCGCAGCACCTCGACCTTGTCGATGACCAGCGGGTCGATGGCCACGCTGTGGTCGAAGCTGAGGTTGGACGCGTCCACCGACGCGCCCGAGTTGTTCAGGATGCGCACGCGGTCACCGTCCAGGCCCCGGATGCTGGGCCGGCTGGCATTGGGGCCGAAGTTGGTGGCGGCCACGCCGGGCAGGCCTTGCAGCGTGTCGCCCAGGCTGGCCGCGCGGGTCAGCACGAGCTGGTCACCGGACAGGGCGTCGCTGGGCTGGGCCAGAACCTGGCTCTTCAGGGGGTTGCCGGTGACGACGACCTTGTCCAGGGATTCGGCCGGGGCGGGATCGGCCTGGGCGGCCAGCGAGAGGAAACAGGCGGCCGCAACAGGCGCCAGCGCAAAGGAACGCATTGGAAAACTTCCACTAGAAAACGCAGGAGCCCGCGCTCCATCATCGGGACGCGGGAAGACCGGGAAATCAGGTGGAAGCGGGCGGCGCGCGGGCCGGTGGGAGCCAGGCGGCGGCGCGTTCGACGACGCCCGCCAACGGCGCCTTGGCGCAGGCCTCGACAGCGACGCCGGCCGGCAGCACGCTGGGCTCGGCGGGCGGCGCGGCGCCGGTCAGGTCGGCCGCGGTCAGGCAGAGGTCGCAATGAACCAGGTGGGCAATGCCGTCACCCTGGCGCTCGCCGGTGACGTGCGACAGCGCGTGCACCCCCGCCATCGCTTGCGCGATGGGCAGGAGAAATGCCAGCCAGAGCAGCCAGCCGCGGATGTTGCGATGCAGGTTCACGGCCGTAATCCTAAACTCAAGCCATGACAGCGCCTGAAGTCACCCGCTCATGAAGCTCATCGACACCATCCTGGCCGACACGCCGGCGATCACGGCCATCCGCCGCGATCTGCACAAGCACCCCGAACTCTGCTTCCACGAGGAGCGCACCGCCGACGTCATCGCCAAGGCGCTGACGGACTGGGGCATCCCCGTGCACCGCGGCCTGGGCAAGACCGGCGTCGTTGGCATCGTCAAGAACGGCACGTCGGACCGCGCCGTGGGCCTGCGCGCCGACATCGACGCGCTGCCGATGACGGAGCGCAACCAGTTCCCCCACGCCAGCAGCTACCTGGGCCGCATGCACGCCTGCGGCCACGACGGCCACACGGCCATGCTGCTGGCCGCGGCCAAGCACCTGGCGACGCACCGCAACTTCGACGGCACGGTCTACCTCGTGTTCCAGCCCGCCGAGGAGGGCGGCGGCGGCGCCCGCGAGATGATCAAGGACGGCCTGTTCGAGAAGTTCCCGATGGAAGCCATGTTCGGCGCCCACAACTGGCCCGGCATGAAGGCGGGCCAGTTCGCCGTCAAGACCGGGCCGGTGTTCGCGTCCAGCAACGAGTTCAAGATCACGCTCAGGGGCAAAGGCTCGCACGCGGCGATGCCGCATCTGGGCATAGACCCTGTGCCGGCTGCCTGCCAGCTCGTCACGGCCTTCCAGACCATCGTCAGCCGCAACAAGCGGCCCATAGACCCCGGCGTCATCTCCGTGACCATGATCCACGCCGGCGAGGCCACCAACGTGGTTCCCGACACCGTCGTCATGGAAGGCACGGTGCGCACCTTCACGCTGGAGCTGCTGGACCTGCTGGAGCGCCGCATGCAGGCCATGACAGAGCAGCTGGCCGCCGCGTTCGAGCTGACGGCCGAGTTCGAGTTCAGCCGCAACTACCCACCCACGATCAACCACCCCGCCGAGACCGACTTCGTGCGCCGCGTGCTGGCCGACATGGTCGGCGCGGAGAACGTGCAGGAGTTCGAGCCGACCATGGGCGCCGAAGACTTCAGCTACTACTTGCTGGACAAGCCGGGCTGCTATTTCCTGATCGGCAACGGCGACGGCGAGCACCGCATCGGCGGACACGGCCTGGGGCCCTGCACGCTGCACAACCCCAGCTACGACTTCAACGACGAGCTGATCCCGCTGGGCGGCTCCATGTGGGTGCGCATGGCCGAGGCTTGGCTGGCCCCTCGTCCGGTCACGTCGCGCTGAACGCGGACACCCCCAGCCGCGCCCTCGGGCGGACGGCGATCCCCGCGACATCGGGCCGCGGGCGCATCGCCCGGCGGGCCGGCTCGGGAGCGGCACGGCGCTCGTGCCCGCAATCTTCGAGACTGATACTGAAATGAACCACGATCAAGTCATCACCGACACCCGCGACTGGGTCGTCAAGGCCGTCATCGGCCTCAACCTCTGCCCGTTCGCGAAGGCAGTCCATGTCAACGAACGCATCCGCTATGTTGTCAGCGACGCGACCGACCCGGAGGCGCTGCTGAAGGAGCTGGCCCGCGAGCTGCTGGCGCTGAACCGCGCCGACCCTGAGGACGTGGACACGACGCTGCTCATCCACCCGCATGTGCTGACCGACTTCCTGGACTTCAACGACTTCCTCGACGCGGCCGACGCGCTGGTGGAGGAGCTCAAGCTCGACGGCATCCTGCAGATCGCGGACTTCCACCCCGACTACCAGTTCGAGGGCAGCACGGCCGACGACATCGGCAACTACAGCAACCGTTCGCCCTACCCCACGCTGCACCTGCTGCGCGAGGACAGCATTGCGCGCGCCGTCGAAGCCATGCCCGACACGGCCGACATCTACGAGAACAACCTCGACACGCTGGCCCGCCTGGGCCACGCGGGCTGGGCGGCGCTTGGCCTGAAGAAGCCGACACCCTGACGCCGGACGGCGCTCCGCTGCCGCCATGTGGGGCCGCCGACAGGCCGCGATGTCCGCACCCCAGTGCGTCGTGGCCTACGCCGCGGGCGAGGCCACCTACCGCCGGCCGCCTGGTTTTCGCAGATCTCACACAATGGCGCGCCGTTGTCAATCATTTATGGCATAAAGACTGCGTAAATCGACACGCCGGGAGCGATTGAAAGCATGCTGACTCCTCCGTCATGCGGCAAACTCTACGGTTGCTCTCGAGCCCACAGCCCGCCATGCAGCCCAAGACCCTAGCCCTCATCGACGACGACGCGGAGTATTCGGAATTCCTGGCCCAGTTCCTTCAGGAACAGGGCATCGCGGTCAGCCGTTTCGACGACAGCAACGCGCTGCTGGCGGCGCCTGACGCGTTCTCGTTCGACTTCTATCTCGTCGACCTGATGCTGCCCGGCGTCAACGGCGTGGAACTCATCAAGATCCTGCGCCGCCGCACCGACGCCGGTGTCGTGGTCGTGTCGGGCCGCCTCGGCCCCGAGGTGTTCCGCGAGGTCATCACGGCCGGCGCCGACATGTACCTCGTCAAGCCCGTGCAGTTCGAGCAGGTGGCGCTGGCCATCGCCGCCGTGCAGCGCCGTGTCGCCAAGCCTGCGGCGGCGGATGCCGTCTGGAAGCTGGACCGCGCCAGCGGCGAGCTGGTGGTGCCCGACGGCACGCGCATCCAACTCAGCGAGGCGGACCGCCAGCTGCTGGAATGCTTCGCCCAGGCCGGCGGCGAGCCGGTCACGCGCGAGGCCCTGCTGAACAAGCTGGGCCGCGAAGTGGCCGAGGGCGAGACCGACGACGGCCTGTCGGCCACCATCTACCGGCTGCGCCGCCGCATCGAGCGGGCCACGCCCACGCTGGTGCCGCTGCAGAGCAAGTCGCGCGTCGGCTATGTCTTCCGCGCGCCGCTGCAGCTGATCTGATCACGGCTTCAGCACGACGGCGTTGCGGCCGCCGCGCTTGGCCTCGTACAGCGCGGCGTCGGCACGGGCGATCAGCGGGCTCACGTCCGCGTCCTCCGGGGACACCAGGCTGATACCGATGCTGACGCTCAGCCGACCAACCTCGGGGAAGGTCGCGGCCTCCACGGCCGAGCGGATCTTCTCCGCCGTCAGGACGGCATCCAGCGGACCGCCCAGTTCGGGCAGCAGCACGGCGAACTCCTCGCCGCCGAAGCGGGCCGCCACATCGCTGACGCGCAGCGTGGCCAGCAGCAGCTGCGCGAGCTGGCGCAGCACCGCGTCGCCGGCCTGGTGGCCGTGGACGTCGTTGACCCGCTTGAAATGGTCCACGTCGATCAGCAGCAGGCCGTGCACACGGCCGTTGGCGGCGCCGTAGCGGCGGTCCAGGGCCAGGGCCTCGGCGAGGCGGGCATCGAGGCTGCGGCGGTTGTGCAGGCCGGTCAGCGGGTCGCGCGTGGCCAGGTGCGCCAGCGCCGCGTTGGTGGCCTGCAGCTCGGCGGTGCGCTGCTGCACCTGGATTTCCAGCGTCGCATTGGTCCTCTGCAAGGCCTGCTCGGTCTCGAGCAGCGAGTGCGCCATCGAGCGCATCGCGTCGCTGAGTCTGGCCAGCTCGCGGGTGGCGGGCTCGGCAGGGAAGTCGGGAATCCGACGCTCGGCCTCCACGCGCTCGGCGATGCGCACCAACTGCTCGACGGGCTTGCTGACGCGCCGCGCCAGCAGCAGGGCCGCCAGCGTCAGCGCGGCGGCCGCGACGATGCCCAGCAGCACCAGCTCGCGGCGCAGCTCGTGCACCGGGCGCAGGGCCAGCTCCATGGGCTGGCGGGCGACGATGCGCCAGCCGAGCTCGGCGTTCGTGCGCGCCAGAAGCGGCGCCTCGCTGACGAGGTAGTCCTTGCCGTCGCCGAAGCGCAGCGAGCCCTCGAAGCGGCCGTTGAGCGGCGCCTTGGGCAGCACCGGCTCGCCGGCCGCCTGGGCCACCTTCAGTGCCTCGGGGTAGAGCACACGGCCCTCACGGTCGATGATGAGAGCGTCGACGACGCCGCCGGGCTGCTGGCGGCGCGTCACGCCGTCCACGATGCCGGTGATCCAGCGCCAATGCGCGTGCGCGCCGACCACACCGGCCAGGCGGCCCTCGGCGTCGCGGATGGGCGCGGCGAAGTCGATGAAGCGGGTCGGCTCGTCGTTGGGCTGGGCCGGCAGCAGCGCGGCCAGCGGCTTGGCGTCGTGCACGTCGCCCACATAGATGCGCTCGCGCGCCGCGATGAACCACAGGCGCTGCGCGACCGAGCGGCCGGTCAGCATGCCGCCCGTGGCCTGCAGCACCTTGCCGGCAGGGTCTGCGACGCCCATCCACGCAAACTCGTCGTGCAGGGCCGCACGCCGCTCCAGGGCGGCGCGCACGCGCTCGGCGTCCAGCGGTCCCTCGACGAGATGGGGCGCGCCGCTGAGCAGCTCGATTTCGCGCTCGCGGTCGCGCAATTGCGTGGCCAGCAGCTCGGCCGCGGACTGGGCGGTGGCGCGCACGGCAGCCTGCTGGGCCGTGTAGAGCTCGTCGGCGGCGATGGCGCCGAGATAGCCCCCCACCAGGCCCAGGATTGCCAGGGCCAGGCCGCCCAGCAACAGGCTGAGCTGGCGGCGCAGGCTGCGCGTTCCCCTCATGCCTCGACCGGGGCGACCGGATGGCTGCGCTGCACGTCGCGCATCAGCCGGGCAACGATGAGGCGCATGACGTGAAAGCCGAGCTTGGGGTTCTGGTAGTAGAGCAAGGCCATCTCCTCGGCGGTCAGGCTGTAGACGACGCAGTCGCTCGTAGCCTCCAGCGTCAGCGTGCGGTGCCTGTCGGGCGCGAACAGGCCGATCTCGCCGACCAGGACGCCGGGCCGAAGGGTCTCGTCGTACTCGACCAGGCGCAGCGTGCCAGCGTCGAGGTAGAGCATCTCGGTCGCCACATCGTCCTTGCGCCACAGGACGGTGCCGGCCGCCACGGTGCGGCGGTGCATGTGCGGAAGCAGCCACTCCGAGACCGGCGTGTCGGCGCGCGCGTTCTCTATGGCCTTGACCAGCTTCCTGATCTGCAGCGTCTTCTTGACGTTGATGGGGACCAGCGCGCCATAGAGCAGCAGCGTCGGCAGCGCCGACTTGAGCGCACCGTAGGCGACGAGGAAGCAGCAGGCCGACAGCGCCGCGACGCGCAGCGGCAGCATGCTCTTCATCAGGTAGCTGGCCAGCATCAGCGCAGCGCCGATCAAGCCAAGGAGGGTGGCGAGGGTTTCGGTCATGAAGGGCCTATCAGCGCTACGGGAAGGGTCGAGAAGGTCCGCCGCAAGGGGCCGATCCAGGGGCAGTGCGCTGTACGCGCCGTCTGGCGGGCAGGTGCTGCAACACCGAGTGCCCCCTTGCGACGGGCCCTCTCGAAGGGTTGATGGGCAAACAGGCCGCATGTGGCGCTGCACATCCTCGCCGGGCAGCCGATCCGGCGCCGGTTCGCGCCTTGCCTGCAGCCTGTTTGCTCATCAACGCGACTCCGTCCGGTAGTGCCGATGGTCCCTCAGCAGGGCTTGGACCTCGGGGCGCGCAAGCACCTCCTCGGCGTGGGTATGGCCCTGCTCGACGATGGCGTCGAAGCGCTGCCAGGCCAGCAGCCCCACGCGCTCCAGCGGCGGGTTGAAATAGACGTCACAGGCGGCCTGCGCGGCGCGGCGGCGTGAGCTGCTATAGAGGATGGTCACATTGAGCAGATAGGCCGGCAGCGCGGGCAGGCGGTAGCGGCGCCGGCCGCGCGGACGCAGCCGGTCGCGCAGCAGCGCCCAGGGGCCGGGCACCTCGTCGAAGTCGAGCTTGCGGGCCTTGTGCAGGCTCAGGTCGGCGCCGATGACGCAACCGATGCCGCGCCGCGCGCGCATCAGGTCGACGGGGAAGTTGTTGAAGCTACCACCGTCGCAGAGCAGGTCACCGTCAATGACGACGGGCGGCAGCGCGCCGGGGATGGCCGTGCTGGCCCGCAGCGCGCGCTCCAACGGGCCATGGGTCAGCAGCAGCTCGCTGGCCTGGGAGTAATTGGTGGCGACGCAGTAGAAGGGCTTCCACAGGTCCTCGATGCCGGCCCGCTCGCCGACCAGGTTGGCCAGGGCACGGTCCAGGCTGGCGCGCAGCCGCCGGCCACGGATCAGCGAGATCAGCGGCAGCAGGTTGAAGTCGCCCGTCGGGTTGAGCCTGAAGGCCTCGCGCGCCACATCCGTGACGCGCGGCAACGGCTGGTCGCAGGCCACCAGCGCGGCCATCACCGAGCCCATGCTGGTGCCGCCGACGCAGTCGACTTCGACGCCATGCCGCTGCAAAGCGCGCAGCAGGCCCAGGTGGGAGAAGCCTCGCGCGCCGCCGCCGGCCAGCACCAGGCCCACGCCGCGGCGCGCCTGCAGGCGCGCCAACCGCGCCATGTCGCGGTCCAGGGCCGGCCGTACATGGAAATGCTCTGCCACCGGCCGGCGCGCCAGCCAAGCCGCCGTGCCGCGCGGCGCCGGCACGTCGGCCGCGTGCAGCAGCACCAGGATCTCGGCCGCCTCGGCGGACTGCGCCCGCGGCGGCCGCGAGACCAGGCATTGCGTCTCGCTGGCATGCACGGCCGGCACGGCGGCCGCATCGGCCAAAAGCAGCACCTCGTCGGCATGGCGGCAGCAGTTGCGCGTCCACGGCGTCGGCGCGGCATCGGCGACAAGCAGAACGTAGTCGTGGGCGGACTCGACCTCGTCCAGCCACCGCGACACCTCGCGGTCATGCACTGCGGCGTTGGCGCCCACGGCGGCCTGCACCGCCGCGGCGTCGATGACGCAGGCGCGGCCGAAGCGGCCCAGTTGCGCGGCCAGACCCGCCGCGAAGGCCGCCACGTCCACGCCTGCCGTGATGGGCAGGATGGCCTGCACGACTGGCGCTGCGAAAGGGGCCACGACATGCTCGGTCTGCAGCCGGTGCACGATCTGGCGCGTCAACGCGACCCCGACCCCCGCCTGACGCTCGATGAGCTGCAGGAACTGCGCCTTGTCCAGGCGCACCAGCAGCGAGTCGCGGATGGCGACGACGGTGGCCGAGCGCGGCGCATCCGTGTACAGGCTCATCTCGCCGATGACATGGCCCCGACCCAGCTCCCTGACCATGCGCGGCGCCTCGCCGTCCTGGCCCACATAGGCACGCAGCCGGCCGCTGACCGACAGGTACATCGAGTCGCCCGCCTCGCCCTGGCGCATCAGCGCCTGCCCGCCGGCCAGCTCCACCCAGGTCAGCTGTCCGCGCAGCAGGGACAGCGTGGCCGCGTCCAGCTCGCCGAAGGCCCGGGCCAGCAGCTCGTCGAGCAGGCGATCGTGGTAACCGCCGGTCATTCCAGCACCAACGCGAATACATCGATCGCGCTCGTCTTGCCCTTGAATTGCACCGGCCCGAGGGGCTCGCTGGGCAGCGCGTCGCCGAGCTGGGTCAGGGTCGCGGCGTCGAACAGCACCGCGCGGTCGGCCAGCTTGGTGTGCGCCTCCAGGCGCGCGGCGACATTGACCGTGTCGCCGATGCAGGTGTAGGTGGCGCGCTGGCGGGTGCCGGTGTAGCCGGCCACCACGTCGCCGCTGGCAATACCGACGCCGACGCGGATCTCGGGTCTTCCGCCGGCGCGCTGCTCCAGGCTGAACTGAGCCACCATCTCTATCATCTCGGCCGCTGCCAGCACGGCGCAGCGGCCGGCCGACTGCAGCGGCTGCGGCGCGCCGAAGATGGCCATCAGGCCGTCTCCTATCATCTGGTTGACGACGCCGCCATGGCCATTGATGGCCGCGAACATCAGCGTGTAGTAGGTGTTCAGCAGTTCGATGATGTCCTCTGGCGGCTGCGATTCCGCCAGCGTCGTGAAGCCGCGGATGTCGCAGAACATCACCGTCGCCTGCACCTTGCGCCCGCCCAGCGCGAAGCCCTCGGCCTCCAGCTCCTCGGCCACCTCGCGAGTCGCGAAGCGGCGCACCAGCTCGCGCTGCTGGTCGCGCAGGCGCTTGCGCTCGAGGCTGGCGTTGATGCGCGCCTTCAGCAGCACCAGGTTGACGGGCTTGTGCAGGTAGTCCTCCGCGCCCAGCTCGATGCAGCGCACGATGCGGTCCAGCTCCTCGACGGCCGAGGTCACGATGACCGGCAGCTCGCTGAGCTCGGGGCTGGCGCGCAGCCGCTCCAGCAGCTCGATGCCGTCCATGCCCGGCATGTGGATGTCAACCAGCAGCAGGTCGAAGCCCTCCTGCTGCACCCGCTGCAGCGCGGCAAGGCCGTCCTCCGCCATCTCGACCTGGTGGCCCAGCAGCTCGACGTGGCGGGCCAGCAGCAGGCGGTTGACGCGGTTGTCCTCGACCAGCAGGATGCGCGCGCGCTTGGCACGGCGGTCACGCATGGCGGCGCTCCCTCAGCGCGGCGGCGACGGCGTCGAACAGCGCGCCCAGTGCGTCGACGCGGGCCGCCGCAGTGCCGCCCAGTTCGGCCAGCGGCGTGTGCTCCAGCTCGCGCGCCGTGTCGGCGAAGGCCCGGGCGCCAAAGGTCACGCCGTTGCTCTTCAGTGAATGCGCGCCGCGGCGGAAGGCCGCGGCATCGCCGGCCGCGACAGCCGCACGCAGCGCCGCCAGGCCCTGCGGTCCGTCCTCCAGGAAGGAGTCGATCAGCTCGGGCATGAAGTCCGCCCCGGCGCTGTCCACCAGGGCAGCAAACACCTGTTCGTCGATCACCGCCATAGGACCCTCCTTTGCGCCGCGCCGCCGCGGCGCGCGTCAACGACCGATGCCAGGCCCGCCATCATGACCGCGGCGCCGAGTCTTGCAAGGCCTGCACCAGCGCCTCCACGCGGATGGGCTTGGTCAGGTAGTCGTCCATGCCCGCGGCGAGACAGGCCTCGCGGTCGCCCTGCATCGCGTTGGCCGTCATCGCGACGATGCGCGGCCGCCCCGCCCCCAGGCGCTCGACGATGAGCCGCGTGGCCTCCAGTCCGTCCATCTCGGGCATCTGCACATCCATCAGCACCAGGTCGTAGGGCTGGCGCTGCACGCATTCGACGGCCTCTACGCCGTTGGCCGCCACATCGGCGCGGTAGCCCATCTGGCCCAGCAGGCGCAGCGCCAGCTTCTGGTTCACGGCGTTGTCCTCGGCCAGCAGGATGCGCAGCGGATGGCGCGCGGCCAGCTGCGCGTCCAGCCGCGGCGCGGCGGGCGGCTCCGGCGCATGGACGGCCTCGTGGTGCAACACGGTCACGAGGGTATCGAAGAGCTGGCTCTGGCGCAGCGGCTTCATCATGACGGCGGCGAACAGCGACTCCTCCACCTCGCGCCGGCCCAGCGACGTGAACAGCACGCGCGGCAGCTCTGGCTTGACGTCGCGCAGCCGGTGCGCCAGCGCCACGCCGTCCATCTGCGGCATGTGCATGTCGACGACGATCAGGTCGAATGACTCGGCCATCACCATCTGCAAAGCCTCCGGCGCACTCTCGGTGTCACGCACGGTCATGCCCCATTTGGCGGCCTGCAGGGCCAGGATGCGGCGGTTGGTGGCGTTGTCGTCGACGACCAGCATGCGCCGGCCCTTCAGCGCCGGCTGGGCGCCGATGAACTCGCGCCGCGGCGCCTGCGCCTCGCTGCCCGCCACGGCCGGCAGCGTGAAGCGAAAGCAGCTGCCCCGGCCCGGACCGTCGCTCTCGGCCCACATGCGCCCGCCCATCAGCTCCACCAGGCGCTTGCTGATCGCCAGGCCCAGGCCGGTGCCGCCGTACTTGCGGGTGGTGCTGCTGTCGGCCTGGCTGAAGCTCGCAAACAGCCGGGACAGCCCCTCCTGAGTCAGCCCGATGCCGGTGTCGCGTACCGCGAAATGCAGCTCGCCGGCATGCAGCCGGACGCTGATGACGACCTCGCCGCGCTCGGTGAACTTGACCGCGTTGGACAACAGGTTGAGCAGCACCTGGCGCAGTCGCGTCACGTCGCCCAGCAGCGTCTGCGGCAGCTCCGTCTCTGGTTCGAAGGCCAGCTCCAGCCCCTTCTCGGCCGCGCGCACGGCCATCAGGTCCAGGGCCGACTCGATGCAGTCGCGCAGCTCGAAGGGGTGCTGCTCTATGCCCATGCGGCCGGCCTCGATCTTGGAGAAGTCCAGGATGTCGTTGATGATGGTCAGCAGCGTCTCGCCGCTGTCGCGGATGGTGGCGGCGTAGTCGCGCTGCTCGGCGCTCAGCGGCGTGTCCAGCAGCAGGCCGCTCATGCCTATGATGGCGTTCATCGGCGTGCGGATCTCATGGCTGACGGTGGCCAGGAAGGCCGACTTGTGCGCGCTCGCCGCTTCCAGCACGGCGGTGCGCTCGCGCACGCGCTGCTCGGTCAGCGCCTCGTTCAGGCGCCGGTTCTCGAAGCGCATGCGGATGGAGCTGCTCAGCGCCTTGGCGAACACATGCGCATACGCCAGCGAGCTCAACATGATGAGCAGCGTCGTCATGCCGAACAGGCTGGTCAGGTCGGCGCCGGCCGCCAGGCAGCTGAGCAGGAAGGGCAGCGCGCAGGGCAGGATGAAGGCATAGGCCAGCGGCAGCAGCACGGCCGTCGCGGTCGCGCAGCTGACGAACATGCCCAGCACCAGCACCAGCAGCACGGTCAGGCGTATGACCGTGGGCTCGAAGAACAGCGCGCCCGCCAGCCCCCAGGTCAGACCCAGCACCAGGTGGAAGACCCACTGCAGGCGCAGCCAGTCGCGGGCGCGGCCGGCGGCCACCCAGGGCTGGTGGCGCGGTAGCAGCAGCCCGTAGAAGACGGCCAGCAGCAGCAGCACCATGGCGGCCCAGCCGAGGAAGCGCTGCCTGTCCAGCCCTCCGCCATAGGCCAGGGCCGCCGCCAGCAGCGGCAGCACCAGCAGGGCGGCCGCCATGCCGGCGCGCATGTTGTCGGCCAGGATCTGCAGCCGGACCGCCAGCAGCTGCGCCTCGTCGACCTCGGTGCCTTGGTTCTGCGCGGTCATTCAGGCCTCCCTGGCCGTTGTTCTGAGGAGCGCCGCCGCAAGCGCTTCGACGCGGATGGGCTTGCTCAGGTAGTCGTCCATGCCTGCGGCAAGGCAGGCCTCGCGGTCGCCTTGCATCGCATTGGCCGTCATCGCGACGATGCGCGACCGCTCGCCTCCGGCCACGATGCGCCGCGACGCCTCCAACCCGTCCATCTCCGGCATCTGCACGTCCATCAGCACCATGTCGTAGGCCTGGCGCCGCACCGTCTCTACCGCCTCCAGCCCGTTCGCCGCCAGGTCGGCCCGGTAGCCCATCTGCTGCGGCAGCCGCAGCGCCAGCTTCTGGTTCACGGCGTTGTCCTCCACCAGCAGGATGCGCAGCAGGTGGCGGCCGCCGAGGCCGGCGTCCAGGCGCGGCGCCGTCGGCGCCGGCTCCCCGGCGAGGGTGGCGGCCAGCCGGATGTCGGCCTCGCTGTAGCCATGCTCACGCCCGGCGTTATCCGCCCCCCGCTGGCCGCGCAGCTTGTCGCCGCCCCCCGCGACGACGGCGTCGACATCGAGCGGCGCAGCCAGGCCCCGCTGGGCGCCACGAACGACCTCCAGCTCCGCTTCGGGCGCGGCGCTCATGGCGCACTCCCCTGCGGCCGCGTCTGCGCCGGCGCGGCCACCAGCAGCTCGCCGCGGCGCATCTGCACCCCGCCCTGCCTCAGGCGGGCGCGCAACCGCCAGGCGGGGCGGCTGGGCAACCAGCCGGGCCAGCGCCTGGGCAGCCACCGCCACGGCGGCCAGGTCGCCCAGCGCGACGAAGCTCTCGACACGCGGCTCCAGCCCCCGTCCCTCGGCCCGCCAAACCGCGCTGGCATCGATCAGGCGCTGGTGCCGGCCCGACCGGGCCAGGTCGGCCAATTCCTCCAGCGGGGCGGCATCGGGGCGCAAGGGCATCGCGGCAGGGAGCGAAGCTTGGGGCGCCGGCAGTCTAGTCCGCTCTAGTCTGCCTGTGGCAGCGTCAGCCTCATGACCGTCCCCAATGGGCCGGTACGCAACAGTTCCGCGCTGCCGCCGTGCATGTCCATAACGCGGCGCACGATGTACAGGCCCAGACCATGCCCCGATTCGGTTACGCCGCTGCCGCGAGCGCCGCGCGTGAACAGCCGCTGCAGCAGCTCGCGCGGGATACCCGGGCCGGCGTCGGCCACCTCCAGCTGCAGGGCTGGTGGCTCGTCGAAGTCCATCACATGCAGCGTGACGGTGCTGACGCCGGGCGCGTACTTCAGCGCGTTGGACAGCAGGTTGCGCAACGCAAGCCGCAGCAGGCTCATGTCCATCAGCGCCGTGCGCGTGGCCGTGTGCCGGTTCACGACAACGCGGTCGCGCAGCTCGCGCGGCAGGTCGGCGATGGTCACGGCGATCAGCGTGTCGATGTCAGTGTCCTCGCGGGTGATGCGGCCGCCGCCGGCGAGCAGGCTGGCGGCGGCCAGCGTGTTGTCGACACCGGCCAGCACGGTGCCCAGCACGGCCTGGGCGCGCGTGAGCCGCTCCTGCGCCTGGCGCTCGCCACGGCCGGCCAGGCTGGCAGCGGCGCTCTGCAGCGCCGCGCTGGCGTTGTTCAGCGGCTGGCGCACCTCATGGGCCAGAACGTCCAGCATCTCGGAGCGCTCGCGCAGCAGCTGGTCCAGTTCCTGCACATGGCGCTCGGTGCGGCGGCGCATGCGCTGCTCGTGGGCCAGTTCGGCGCGGCGCTGCAGGTCCTCGGTGATGTCGTTCACCAGCGCCAGCGCCCGCAACGGCTGCCCCTCGGGGGTGTACTCGGCCACGGCCGAGATCAACACGTCGCGCAGCATGCCGTCGGCGCAGACCAACTGCACCGGGCTGTCGCCGACCTGGCCGTCGCGCCACAGCGCCGGACGGTAGACCTCGCGCACCCGGCGGGCCGACTCGGGCGTCATGAACTCCTCCACGGCACGGCCGACGACCTGGGCGCGCTCGTAGCCCAGGCGCTCCAGCCAGCGGTCCGACACGCTGAGCACGCGGCCGTCGGCGTCGACCGAGTGCATCAGCGCCGGCGTCGACTCGTACAGCGCGCGCAGGCGCTGGCGGTTGCGCTCCAGCTCGGCGGCGGCACGGTGATGCTCTGTGACGTCCTGGACGGCGCCCACCAGGCGCACCGGCACGCCGTCCTGCCAGTCGACCTGGCCCTGGGTCAGCACCCAGATCTCGCGGCCGCGTGCGGTCACCAGGGGCAGCTCCAGGCTCCAGGGCTCGCCATGCTGGATGGCGCGCTGCACGGCGGCCTCGATGAGCGGTCGGGCCTCGGGCCTGTAATAGCCTATGCCCTCCTGCAGCGTCGGCCGGTGGCCCGGCTCGACGTCGTGGATGCGGCAGGTCTGGTCGCTCCAGATGACTTCGCCGGTCTGCAGGTCCAGGCTCCAGCCACCGACGCCGGCGACGCGGCCGGTGCGGTCCAGCAAGGCCTTGCTGTCGCGCAGCTCGCGCTCGGTGCTGATGCGGTCGGTCACGTCCTCGACGATGCCGACGAAGCCGCGCAAGGCCCCGTCCGGCGCCAGCAGCGGCCGGGCACGCGCCCAGACCTGGCGCAACCCGCCGCCGCGGCGCAGGCGATAGCGCATCTCGAAGGGCTGGCGCTGCGCGACGCTGCGCTGCCAATGGTCCAGCACCGAGACCAGGTCCTGTGGCGCCAGTATCTCGGCCCAGCCCTCGCCGAGGCTGGCCTGCGCCGACAGTCCGCACAGGCGCTGCCAGGTCGCATTCGTGTAGATGTAGCGACCACGGGCGTCGGTGCGGAAGACGCCCAGCGGCGCCGTCTCGGCCAGCACGCCGAAGGGTTGGGCGGCGGCCTCCGGGTCGGCGCGATGCAGGGTCCTCTCGCGCATCATCAAGGCCTCGGCAGCGACATCGGCCAGACGGGTCAGCGCCTCGCGCTGGGCCTCGCTGAGCTCGCGCGGCCGGAAATCGACGACGCACAGCGTGCCGGGATGGCTGCCGTCGTCCAGGCGAATGGGCACGCCGGCATAGAAGCGCAGCGGCGGGCTGGCCAGCACGTCGGGGTGGTCGACGAAGCGCGCGTCCAGCCGCGCATCCTGGACCTCGAACAGGCCATCGGCCAGCAGCGTGTGGGCGCAGAAGGTCAGCGCGCGCGGCGTCTCGCTGCGGCCGAAGCCGACGGCGGCCTTGAACCACTGGCGCCTCTCGTCCAGCAGGCCGAGCAGCGCAACGGGCGTGCCGCAGATCTGCGCGGCCAGCGCGGCCAGGTGGTCGAACAGCGGCTCGGGCTCGCTGTCCATGATGGACAGCGCCGCCAGCCGTTCGAGGCGTCGGTCTTCGTCGGGCGGCGGGGGCGGGATCACCATAGCCGAGAGCTTAGGGCCTGTCGGCGCCATGGCAACGTGCCGCCCCGGCCGGGCCGGGTCAGGGCGCCGCGCGGCCCAGGTTGCGTAGCCAGAAGGCCTCGTATTTGCGATGCCAGCCGGCGGGCTTGACGACGCCGCCCAGGGCATGCACGCCGTCCGGGTCCAGGAACAGCTCGACCAGGGACTCCTTGCCCGAGTCCAGCAGCTCGCGGTAGACGTTGACGGTGTCCTGGTACAGCACGTTGGGGTCCTGCATGCCATGCACCAGCAGCAGCGGCTTCCTCAAGCCCTTGGCCAGCGGCAGCAGCGAGTACTTGCGCAGCACGGGCTTGGTCCGGTCCGTGGCCTTGCCGATGGTGCGGCCGCTGTACCAGCTGTTGTAGTTCTCCCATTCGGTCGGGCCGGCGCCGGCGATGCCGGCGGCGAACACGTCGGGGTGCGTGTACATCGTGTACTGGGTCTGGAAGCCGCCAAAGCTCCAGCCGTTCAGGCCGATGCGGCCGGCGTCAACGCCGAACTGCCGGGGCAGCAACTTGGCGAGGTCTTCCAGGTCCTCGGCCTGGGGCTCGCCGGCGCGCTCCCAGTTGGCGTCGGAGAACTTGCGGCCGTAGTTGCTGTGGCCGCGCGGGTCCACGGCAACGGTCACGTAGCCATGCTTGGCGGCCATGTACTGGCCGAACATGTAGGCGGTGGCCTGGAAGCTGTCGACCTCGACGATGTGGCGGTCGTTCAGCGGGCCGCCGTAGACGTAGACGACGGCGGGACGCTTGTCGCTGGCCTGCCAGCCGGCGGGCTTGAAGACATAGCCCTCGATGCGGTCGCCGTGGCGGTTGGTGTAGTGGAAGCGCTCGGGCTGCAGCAGCTTCAGGTCGGCCCAGGCCTTGTCGCTGCTGTCGGTCAGCGTGCGCGGTGCCGCCTTGGCGTCGGCGGAGAGCAGCTTGAGCTCGGGGCGCTGGGCCCAGTTGCCTGCGTTGGCGGCGACCCAGCGGCCGTCCTCCGAAGACGCCGCGGCGCGGTGGAACTCACCGGCTGCACCCAGGGCCTGGGTGGCGCCGCTGGCGATGTCGACGCGCAGCACGTTCATCGCCGCCATGTCGCCCTGGTTGGCCAGCACGAAAAGCGCCTTGCTGTCGGGCGTGAAGCCGGCGATCTGGTGGGCCTCGAACTGGCCCTTGACGAGCGGGCGCAGCGCCTTGCTGGCCACGTCAATGGCCCAGGGCTGGCGCCAGCCGGACTCGTCGAGGACGAGCACCAGCGTCTTGCCGTCCGGCGTGAAGCGCGGCCTGAGAACGTTGACGACCTCGTGGCCCACGTCGCCGCGGCGCTCCAGCACCATCTCGGGCTTGGCGGCCTCATCGGCCTTGCCGAGGTAGACGCGCAGCAGCTCCTTGTCGCGCTCCCAGGTCGTGAACGCATAGCGGCTGCCGTCGCGCGCCCAGGCCACGTCGCTCATCTCGAACCAGACGTCGCCGCCTGCGTTCGTGAACACCGGCGCGGGCTGCTTGCGCGGTGCCTCACCGGCGCCAGCGGGCACCTGGCGGATGTAGAGGGCCAGCGGCGGCTGGGTACGCTTGTCGTCCGACACCTCGCGGTTGACCTTCTTGGCCGTGGCCCAGCGCTCGCTGTAGCTCATGATCTCGACCTGGCGGCCGGCCGGCGCGGGCTTGTCGTCGGCCGTCTTCAGCGGCGCCTTGGCCAGCAGCGACATCCAGCGGCCGTCCTCGCTGACGGCGGTCTGGTCGATCTTGTACTTCTTCTGCTCGTCGTCCGGGTGGATGAGCTCGCGGTTGACGACCTGCACGCCGGCCTGCTTGAAGCCCATGCGCAGCACGCGGGTCTCGTCGGTGTAGAGCACGCCGCCATCGTCGGCCGTATAGCCCACCAGGCGCAGCTCGCGCTGCGTGGCAACCAGCGGTGTGGGCGCCTTGTCGTCCGCCTTCCAGCGGTAGAGGCCGCCGCGGTACTGGAAGACCAGCTCGTCCGCCTTGCGCGCCCAGGCGAACTGGACCGGGCCGGGGTAGAGGTCGGCGGGCTTGAGCTTGTCGCGGGCGAGCTTCTTCTTCAGCTCGTCACGCAGCTCCCACAGCTCCTTCTCCTTGTCGTCCTTCTTCTCTGCCGCAGAGGCCGCGGCCGCCGGGGCCGGAGCAGGCTTGCCGGCGCGCTGGGCGGCCAGCACGGCGGCGGCGTACTTCTCCGCATCGGCATCGGCCTTGTCGGCGGCCTTCTGCGCGTCGTCCTTGGCCTTCTTCTCGGCCAGCTCCTTCTTCAAGGTCTCGATGGCGGTGGTTTCCCACTGCGAGAGGTCGACCTTCTCGCCGCGCAGATAGGCCTGCTGCGCGACCTCGCGGGCCTGGCGCTCTGCGTACTCGGCCTGGCGTTGCTTTAGCTTCTTGTCGAAGCGCTCCATATCCTCGGGCGCCTCGAAGGCGGCCATCACCTGCGGCGAGGTGACGCGCTGGGTCTTGCCGGTCTTGGTGTCATGCACCCAGAGGTCGGTGCCGGGCTCGCCGAAGGGGCTCCAGAGGTAGGCGAGGTAGCGGCCGCTGCGGCTGAAGGCGGCATCCTTGGCCGGCTCGCTGCGATAGGGCTCGGCGCGGAAGATCTGCTCCAGCGAGGGAACGGCGGCGGCGGGCGTTTGCGCCTGCAACGGCAGGGCGGCCGACAAGGCCAGGGCAAGGGCCAGGCTGCCGACGGCAGCGAAGGTCACGGGCTTCAAGGGGGGTCTCCTGAATTCGCCCCCTAGGGTTAGGGGCGGCGAATTCTAGGGAACCCACACCGCCTCCCCCACTCGTCACACCCGCAGCGTCCTCACACCGCCGTCCTGGCGAGCACCGGCTTGAGCGCCACGCCGGTGTGGCTGCCGCCGGCCACCACCTGCTCAGGCGTGCCCGCGACAACGACACGCCCCCCCGCATCCCCGCCCTCCGGCCCCAGGTCCAGCACCCAGTCCGCCTCGGCGATGACGTCCAGGTCATGCTCGATGACGACGACCGAATGCCCGCCCGCCACCAGGCGGTGCAAGACACGGATCAGCTTCTCCACGTCCGCCATGTGCAGGCCCACCGTCGGTTCGTCCAGCACATAGAGCGTGTGGGGCGCCTTCTGGCCGCGGCGCGTCACGTCGTCACGCACCTTGACGAGTTCGGACACCAGCTTGATGCGCTGGGCCTCGCCCCCCGACAGTGTCGGCGACGGCTGGCCCAGCGTCAGATAGCCCAGGCCCACGTCCTTCAGCAGCTGCAGCGGATGCGCGATGGACGGCATGGACGCAAAGAACTCGACCGCCTCGTCGACCTCCATGGCCAGCACATCGCCGATGCTCTTGCCGCGCCAGCTGACGCCCAGCGTCTCGGGATTGAAGCGCTGGCCGTGGCATTGGTCGCAGGGCACCTTCACATCGGGCAGGAAGCTCATCTCTATGGTCTTCATGCCTTGGCCTTCGCAGCCGGGGCAGCGGCCCTCGCCGGTGTTGAAGCTGAAGCGCCCCGGCGCGTAGCCGCGCGCCTTGGACTCCAGCGTCTCGGCGAACAGCTTGCGGATGGCGTCCCAGAAGCCGATGTAGGTGGCCGGGCAGGAGCGCGGCGTCTTGCCTATGGGTGTCTGGTCGACCTCCAGGACCCGGTCCACCTGCGCATGGCCAGCGATGCCGTCGCAACCCGCCCACGTCGCGGGCGCCTTCCTCAACGGCACGGCCACGGCCATGTTGGCCAGCAGCACGTCGCGCGCCAGCGTGGATTTGCCGGAGCCCGACACGCCCGTCACGGCCACCAGGCGGTACAGCGGCACATCCACCGTCACGCCCTTGAGGTTGTGCAACGCCGCGTTCAGCACCGTCAGCTTGGGCGCTTCGCGGTCGATCGAACGGCGCGGCTGCAGCGGGTGGATCAACGGCCTGGCCAGCATGCGGCCCGTCGTCGATTCCGGCTGCAACGCCAGCTCGGCCGCCGTGCCCTGGGCCACGACGCGGCCACCGCGCTTGCCGGCGCCGGGGCCGATGTCGATGATGTGGTCGGCGCGACGGATCGTGTCCTCGTCGTGCTCGACCACCACCAGCGTGTTGCCCTTGTCGCCCAGCGTTGCCAGAGCCTTCAGCAGGATCTGGTTGTCGCGCGGATGCAGGCCTATGGTGGGCTCGTCCAGCACATAGCAGACACCCTGCAGATTGCTGCCGAGCTGGGCGGCAAGGCGGATGCGCTGGGCCTCGCCGCCCGACAACGTGGGCGCGGCGCGGTCCAGCGTCAGATAGCCCAGGCCGACCTCTTCGAGGAACTCCAGCCGGCCCAGGATCTCGCTGACGACGTCGCGGGCGATGTCGGCATCTCGGCCTTCGAGGCGCAGGCCCTGCACCCATTCGCGCGCCTCGCCCACGCTCCAGGCGGCGACGTCGCCAATGCCCTTGTCCTCGAACTCGACAGAGCGCGCGGTCGGGTTCAGTCGGGTGCCGTGGCAGTCGGGGCAAACGGCGTCGGTCAGCCCCTCGACCTCGGCCTCCTCCGATGGGAAGCTCTGCTCGCGGCCGCGGTTGTCGTCGGCCTGCACGCTGTCGTCCAGCGCCTTGCGCTGCTCGCGCGTCAGGCTCAGGCCCGTGCCCACGCAGCTGGTGCACCAGCCATGCTTGGAGTTGTAGGAGAACAGTCGCGGGTCCAGCTCGGGATAGCTGGTGCCGCAGACCGGGCAGGCGCGCTTGGTGGAGAAGACCTTGACCGTGCCGACACCGGCGCCGGTCGCACCGTCTTCCAGGCTCAATCCATCCAGCGGCGCCAGCAGGTGCAGCACGCCCTTGCCGGCGTCCAGCGCCTTGGCGAGCAGCTCGCGCAGTTCGGCCTCGCGCTCGGGCTCGATGACGAGGTCGCCGACGGGCAGCTCCAGCGTGTGCTCCTTGAAGCGGTCGATGCGCGGCCAGGGCGATGTCGGCAGGAACTCGCCGTCCACGCGCAGATGGGTGTGGCCGCGGCCCTTGGCCCACTTGGCGAGGTCGGTGTAGACGCCCTTGCGGTTGACCACCAGCGGCGCCAGCAGGCCCACATGCTGGCCGCGGTAGTCGCGCATCAGCTGGGCAGCGATGGACTCCACGCTCTGTGGCCGCACCGGCGCGCCGTCGTTGACGCAGTGCTGCACGCCCAGCTTCACGTACAGCAGGCGCAGGAAATGCCAGACCTCGGTCGTCGTCGCGACCGTGCTCTTGCGGCCGCCGCGGCTCAGGCGCTGCTCGATGGCGACCGTGGGAGGAATGCCCCAGACCGCATCCACCTCGGGCCGGCCCGCCGGCTGCACGATGCTGCGGGCGTAGGCGTTCAGCGATTCGAGGTAGCGGCGCTGGCCTTCGTTGAACAGGATGTCGAAGGCCAGCGTGGACTTGCCCGAGCCCGACACGCCCGTCACGACATTGAACTTGCCGCGCGGGATGTCGACGCTCATGCCCTTGAGGTTGTGCTCGCGGGCGTTGACGATCTTGATGGCCTCGTCGGCTGCGCGACGCGCGCGCACGATGGACTGCAGCGGCCGGCCCTCTTCCACGACGACGGCCGGGCGGTCCATGTGCAGTGCGTAGTCGCGCAGCGCCGCGGCCGTGTGCGAGGTCGGGTGCTGGGCCACGGCCTCGGGCGTGCCGACGCAGACCAGCTCGCCACCGCCCTCGCCGCCCTCCGGGCCGAGGTCGATGAGCCAGTCGGCCGCACGGATCACGTCGAGGTTGTGCTCGATGAGGATGAGCGAGTGGCCGGCGCTCAGCAGCTTGCGCATCGCGCGCATCAGCTTGGCGATGTCGTCGAAGTGCAGGCCCGTGGTCGGCTCGTCGAACAGGAACAGCGTACCCTTCTTGGCGACACCGAAGCGCGGGTTGCTCGCGGCCTCGGCGAGGAAGCCGGCGAGCTTGAGACGCTGGGCCTCGCCGCCGGACAGCGTCGGCACCGGCTGGCCCAGGCGCACGTATTCCAGGCCCACGTCGACGATGGGCTGCAGCTTGGTCACCACGGCGCGGTAGTCGCCGAACAGGTTCACGGCCTCGGCGACCGTCAGTTCCAGCACGTCGGAAACGCTCAGGTCGCGATCCTTCAGCGCCAGCTTGACATCCAGCATCTCGGCGCGGAAGCGCTTGCCGTCGCAGTCCGGGCAGCGCAGGTAGACATCGCTGAGGAACTGCATCTCCACATGCTCGAAGCCCGAGCCGCCGCAGGTGGGGCAGCGGCCGTCGCCGGCATTGAAGCTGAACATGCCGGCGCTGTAGCTGCGCTCGACGGCCAGCGGCGCATCGGCGAACAGCTTGCGGATCTCGTCGAAGGCGCCGACGTAGCTGGCCGGGTTGGAGCGCGCCGTCTTGCCGATGGGCGACTGGTCGACGAAGACCGCATCGGCCAGGTGGTCCGCACCCAGCAGGCGCTCGTGCGCGCCGGGCGCCTCGGTGGCCTTGCCGAACTGGCGGGCCAGGGCCGGGTAGAGCACGTCCTGCATCAGCGTGCTCTTGCCCGAGCCGGACACGCCGGTGACGACCACCAGGCGCTGCAGCGGGAACTCGACCGACACGCCTTTCAGGTTGTGCTCGCGCACGCCCTCGAGAAGGAGCCTGGGCGTGCCCTCCTCGACGGGGCGCTTCAGCCCCATGCCCACATGCTTGCGCGCGCCCAGGTAGGCGCCAGTCAGCGTGTCGGCCGCGCGGATCTGCTCGGGCGTGCCGTCGAAGACGATCTGGCCGCCGCGCTCGCCGGGGCCTGGGCCCATGTCGATGAGGCGGTCCGCGGCCAGCATGACGGCCGGGTCGTGCTCGACGACGACCAGCGTGTTGCCGGCGTCGCGCAGGCGCAGCATGGCCTGGTTGATGCGGCCCATGTCGCGCGGGTGCAGGCCGATGCTGGGCTCGTCCAAGACGAACAGCGTGTTGACCAGCGAGGTGCCCAGCGCCGTCGTCAGGTTGATGCGCTGCACCTCGCCGCCGGACAGCGTGCGGCTCTGGCGATCCAGCGTCAGATAGCCCAGGCCCACGTCGCAGAGGTAGCGGCTGCGGTGGCGGATCTCGTCCAGCAGCAGCTTCAGCGCCTCATCCAGCATCGTGCTGGGCAGTTGCAGGCCGTCGACAAAGTCACGCAGGCGCTGGATGGGCAACTGCATCAGGTCGTGCAGGGAAAGGCCCGGCAGCGTCTCCAGCTGCTCGCGGCTCCAGTCCACGCCGACCGGCAGGAAGCGCTGCGCGGCTGGCAGCGCGGCATCGGCCAGGGTCTTGCTGCCTACGCGCCACAACAGTGCCTCGGTCTTGAGCCGAGCGCCACGGCAGGCCGGGCATTCGGTGTAGCTGCGGTACTTGGACAAGAGCACGCGGATGTGCATCTTGTAGGCCTTGCTCTCCAGGTAGTCGAAGAAGCGCTTGACCCCGTACCACTGCTTGTTCCAGTTGCCGCTCCAGTTCGGCGTGCCGGCGATGACCCATTCGCGCTGGGCCTGGCTCAGCTCCTTCCACGGCGTATCGCGCGGGATGCCGGCCTCGCCGGCGTACCTCAGCAGGTCCTCCTGGCAGTCCTTCCAGGCCGGCGTCTGCATGGGCTTGATGGCGCCGTTGCGCAAGGTCTTGCGCTCGTCGGGGATGACCAGCCCCAGGTCCACGCCGATGACGCGGCCGAAGCCGCGGCAGCTGTCGCAGGCGCCGAAGGCCGAGTTGAAGGAAAACAGCGCCGGCTGCGGGTCGGCGTAGCGGATGTCGCTTTCAGGGCAATGAAGGCCGGTGGAAAAACGCCAGAGCGTGGCGCCATCGTCACCGACGTGAACATTCACCCGGCCGCCACCGCGCTTCAGGCCCAGCTCGATGGCCTCCATCGCACGCTGTCTGTCGGCCCCCTGGATGCGGAAGCGGTCGGCCACCACGTCCAGCACTTTCTTGCCCTCCACCTCGCGCTCGCCCTGCACGCGTGTGAAGCCGCTTGCGGACAGCCACTGCTGCACCTGCTCGGCCGTCGTGTTGGCGGGCAGCTCGACGGGGAAGCTGAGCACCAGCCTGGGGTCCTCGGCCGCGGTCCTGGCCATCAGCTCCGCATAAATGCTCTGCGCCGTGTCATGCCTGACCGGCAGCGCCGTCTTGCGATCGAACAACTCGGCCGCGCGCGCATAAAGCAGCTTCAGATGGTCATTCAGCTCCGTCATCGTGCCCACCGTGGAGCGGCTGGTACGCACGGGATTGGTCTGGTCGATGGCGATGGCCGGGGGCACGCCGTCCACCTTGTCGACGGCGGGGCGGTCCATGCGATCCAGGAACTGGCGCGCGTAGGCCGAGAAGGTCTCCACATAGCGGCGCTGGCCCTCGGCATAGAGGGTGTCGAACACCAGGCTGGACTTGCCCGAGCCACTGGGCCCGGTCACGACGGTCAGCTCCGCGGTGCGCAGATCCAGGTCGAGGTTCTTGAGGTTGTGCTGCCGAGCGCCTCGGATGCGGATCAGACCGTCAGACATTGCTGGGTAGGGGGCCAAAACGACGAAGGCAAGCAGTGTAGGGACGCGGGTTGACGAAAACTGTCAGCACACACGGCCGCCAGGCTGTCGATCGGCATCGGCGACCGACCGCGACTCAACGGCTTTGTGAAGGCTCGTGGGTTGCGCGGGGCTGCGGCTGCGGCAACAATGGCTCACGGTCCATGCGGGGCCAGAGTAGAAGAACAAACTGATCAAGGACATGGGATGGACAAGTTGAGGTTGCCCGAACCAGCACCGGTGCTGGTTCCGTTCTGGCTGAACGCCGCCGCCCAGGGTGCCGGCGTCGACATGCCGGAACCGGGCGAGGGTGGAATCTCGCCGGGCCTGCGCCAGGCCCAAGTTCTGCTTGTCGAGGACAACCACATCAACCAGGTCGTCGCGCTGGAGTTCCTTGCGCTGATGGGCGTACAGGCCCGCCTGGCCCGCAACGGCATCGAAGCCCTGGCGGCCTGCGCCGCCGCCGCCCCTGATCTGGTGCTGATGGATATCCAGATGCCCGGCATGGATGGCCTGGAATGCGCCCGCCGCATCCGCGCACTGCAGCGCGAGGGACGGCTGCCGGCCTTCCCCATCCTCGCGCTGACGGCGCACGCGCTGGACGCCGACGTGGCGGCCAGCCTGGAGGCCGGCATGGACGAGCACCTGACCAAGCCGCTGGACTTCGTCGCGCTGCGCACGCGGCTGCAGCGCTGGCTGAAGCTGCCCGAGCAGAACTGAGGGCCCCTCGCCCAGGGAGTACCTTGGGTGGTCCCCCGAGGGGACGCCGTGCCGCCGGCTTTGATAATCGCGCGGTCATGAACCTCTACACCGCCCTGCGCGCCGGCTTCCCGGCCGACCTCGACGCGACCGCCATCGATGCCGAAGGCGCCCTCTACAGCTGGCGCGACCTGGAGCGCGGCAGCGCGATGCTGGCCAACTGGCTGGAGCGACTCGACCTGCCGGCCGGCAGCCGCATCGCCGCGCACACGGACAAGAGCGTCGAGGCGCTGCTCCTCTACCTCGCCGTGCTGCGCGCCGGCTTCGTCTACCTGCCGCTGAACCCGGCCTACCAGGCCGGCGAACTTGAGCATTTCATCGGCGATGCGGCGCCGGGCGTCGTCGTCTGCGCGGGCCGGAACTTCGGCTGGGTCAGCAAGCTGGCCTTCCAGCGCGGCGTGCGCTGGGTCTTCACGCTCAACGACGACCGCAGCGGCACGCTGCTGGACCGCGCCATGCAGATGAGCGACATGCACGAGCCCGTGGCGCGCGCCAGCGGCGACCTGGCCGCCATCCTCTACACCAGCGGCACCACCGGGCGCAGCAAGGGCGCCATGCTCAGCCACGGCAACCTGCTGAGCAACGCGCAGACGCTGAAGGGCTTCTGGGACTGGCAGCCCGATGACGTGCTGCTGCACGCGCTGCCCATCTTCCACGTGCACGGCCTCTTCGTCGCCTCGCATGGTGCGCTCCTGAACGGCAGTCGCATGCTTTGGTTCAACCGCTTCGACGCCGCCGCCGTGGCCCGCCGCCTGCCCGAGGCCAGCGTCTTCATGGGTGTGCCGACGCTCTACGTGCGGCTGCTGCAGGAGAAGGCGCTGGACTGCGGTCGCATGCGCCTCTTCATCAGCGGCTCGGCGCCGCTGCTCATCGAGACCTGGCGTGACTGGCAAGCCCGCACCGGTCACATGATCCTGGAGCGCTACGGCATGAGCGAGACGCTGATGCTGACCTCCAACCCCTGCAGGCCCGGGGACGGCGAGCAGGGCCGACGCATAGGCGGCACCGTCGGCCCGGCGCTGCCGGGCGTCGGGCTGCGCATCGTGCGCGACGACGGCGGCCCCTGCCCCACGGACGAGATCGGCCATGTGCAGGTGCGCGGGCCCAGCGTCTTTGCCGGCTACTGGCAGATGCCGGAGAAGACGGCCGAGGAGTTCACGGCCGACGGCTGGTTCAAGACCGGGGACGTCGGCCGCGTGGGCGCCAACGGCTATCTGACGCTGATCGGCCGCAGCAAGGACCTCATCATCAGTGGCGGCTTCAACGTCTACCCGGCCGAGATCGAGGGCCTGCTGAACGAGCTGCCCGGCGTCGGCGAGTCGGCCGTCATCGGCGTGCCGCATCCGGACTTCGGCGAGGCCGTCGTCGCCGTCGTCACGCCGCGCGGAGCCGACCGACCCGACCCCGAGGTGCTGATCCGCACGCTCAAGGCCCGCATCGCCGGCTTCAAGGTGCCCAAGCGCGTCATCGTCACGACCGAGCTGCCGCGCAATGCGATGGGCAAGGTGCAGAAGAAACTGCTGCGCGAGCAGCAGGCCGGACTGTTCCTGTCCTAGTTCTTGATCTCGCCCAAGGCCAGCTGCAGCACGCGCGCGTCGCTGCTGGCGCGGTGGCGGGTGAGCTGCTCGCGCAGACGCACGGCCTCGGTGACACCGCGCCAGCGCTGCGCCTCTGCCTCGCTGAGCAGCCGGCGCAGGTCATCCAGCCGGAAGCTCTGCCTCCGGCCCGCGGCATCGAAGAGCCGCGCCAGCCAGGAGTAGTCCTGGCCCCAGCCATCGCAGTAGACGGTCTGGCCGGCCAGACGCTCATTGAGCTGCTCGGCCATCCAGGCGGCGCTGCGGCCGTGGCGTCGCAGCAGCTCGCGGCTGATGCCGTGCAAGGCCTCGGCGGCGGGGTCCCAATGCAGCCAGTCGGGCTCCGGCCGCACGAGGCCGCAGAACAGGTCGCCGTCCGCTGCCACGAAGCCCACCTCGATGGGGTAGCTGCCGCGGCCCAGGCCCGAGGCTTCGATGTCGAGGATGGGCGGCAACTGCATCGGCCGAGTATGAAGCGGCCTGATGCACAAGTTACACAGGGTTGTCGATCACCTGCTCACGCTCGAACAGCTGCAGCGCCGCGCGGCCGACCTGGCGCGTGTCCCACCAGGCATAGGCGCCCACGCCCGCCGCGCCCACCAGCGGCACCCAGCGCGACAGCGCCCGGCTGGCCGCCTTGCGGCCCAGGTGGATGCCGACCGCCTCGGCCGCGCGCTGCAGCAGCGCCTGGGCAGCCGGGCGCACGATGACGCGCTCGCCGACGCGCACGCCCAGGTCGCGCAGCGCCTGCGCGGCCGTGTGGCGGAACAGGCACCACAGCATCTGCGCCGGGCCCAGCTCGGCGCTGCGGCCATAGAGGGCAGCGATGTCAGCGACCAGTTGGCGCTGGATGTGCCAGACGGCCAGCATCTCCGGCGCGATGGTGGCCCAGCCCAGCGGGCCCGGTGGCAGCGCCAGGGTGCCGGCGGCCAGCGCCGCCTTGCCCGCCGCACCATCGATGGCGCGCACCGCAGCGTCGCGCGGCCGCGGGCTCGGTGTGCAGCCGGGTTCGGGCGGCTGCACCACCAGAGCCAGCACCCTCTCGCTCAGATTCGTCTCGATTCCCATGCCCGCACTCCATCGCCGTCCGTGGCTCAAACGCAGCCAGGGTCTTGCGCCACGCCAACAGAATGGCACAGACTTGCGTCGCCACAACGGCGAGGCGGCGACAACCCTGCGGGGGCATCACGTCACAGGGAGGGAAACAGATGAGATTGCTCACCGACCTGCGCATCGGCCTGCGCCTGGGATTGGCCTTTGCCATCTCGATCGCCTTCAGCGTGCTGCTGGCACTGTATGCCCGCAGCCAGCTCGAGCGCGTCAACGACGAGCTCACGCTGATGGTCGAGGACCGCCTCGTCAAGGTCGAGCAGCTGCATACGATCAAGGACAACCTCAACCGCATCGCCCGCGCGGTGCGCAACGTCGCGCTGCTGCACGACGCGGCGGCCCAGCAGAAGGAGATCGCCACCATCGAGGAGGCGCGCTCGCGCAACGCCGCACTGCTGCAGACGCTGGAAGCCTCGATCCGGTCCGACCAGGGTCGCGACCTGCTGGCCAAGGTGACCGAGGCGCGACCGCCCTACAACGCGTCGGTGCAGCGCGTGCTGGGCTTGGGCCTGAAGGGTGAGGCCGACGCCGCGCGCGACCTGCTGCTCGGCGAGACCCGGCCGCTGCAGCAGCGCTACTTGACGGCGCTCGAAGGCCTGATCGACTTCCAGAAGGAGCTGATGCAGTCCTCGGCCAAGAGCGCCGACCGCCTGGTGAACTTCGCGGCCGTCGCGATGCTCGTCGCCGCCGCTGCCGCCATCGCCATCGGCGCGACGCTGGCCCTGCTGATCACGCGCTCGGTGGTGATTCCCATCCGGCAGGCCGTTGATGCGGCCGAGACCGTCGCCACGGGCGACTTGCGCCTGAAGCTGACCACCCAGCGCCGCGACGAGCCCGGCCAGTTGCTCGGCGCGCTGCAGCGCATGAACGATGCCCTCGTCGGCATCGTCGGCGCGGTGCGCGGCAACGCCGACAGCGTCGCCACCGCCAGCGGCCAGATTGCGCAGGGCAATGCCGACCTCAGCCAGCGTACCGAGCAACAGGCCAGCAACCTGCAGGAAACAGCCGCGTCGATGGAGGAGCTGAGCGCCACCGTCAGGCACAACACCGACACCGCGCGCCAGGCCGCCCAGCTGGCCGACAGCGCGGCCGGCGTCGCCAGCAGCGGTGGCCAGATCATGGGCCAGGTCGTCGACACGATGGAGCAGATCACGGCCAGCTCCAAGAAGATCGTCGACATCATCGGCACCATAGACGGCATCGCCTTCCAGACCAACATCCTGGCACTGAACGCCGCGGTGGAGGCCGCGCGCGCCGGCGAGCAGGGCCGCGGCTTCGCCGTCGTGGCCGGCGAGGTACGGACCCTGGCGCAGCGCAGCGCCGCCGCGGCGCGCGAGATCAAGACACTGATCGGCGCCAGCGTCGAGCGCGTGCAGGCCGGCAACGCCCTGGTCGGCGAGGCGGGGCGCACCATGGACGAGGTCGTCGGCCAGGTCCGCCGCGTGGCCGACCTGATCAGCGAGATCAGCGCCGCCAGCAGCGAGCAGAGCAAGGGCCTGGGCGAGATCGGCGAGGCCGTCAGCCAGCTCGACCAGGTCACCCAGCAGAACGCCGCCCTGGTGGAGGAGAGCGCCGCCGCGGCCGAGAGCCTGCGCGTGCAGGCCGGCCAGCTGGCCGAGGCTGTGGCGGCCTTCAAGCTGGACGCGGCACCGCGGCCGGCCAGGGGCTCCGCGCCACGACCCGCAGCCATCGTTGCCAGGGCCAGCCCCGCCCCCCTGCTCGCACAGGACGCCCCCGCCACCGCCGCGGCAGCCGACCATGAATGGGCGTCGTTCTAGGACGACTCGCGCTGCCTGACCGCCGATGCACTGCCGCTATCGGGGGCATTGACGACTTGAGACGACAGGGCCGTGCGGCGCGGGCAAACTTGGGCACAGCTTCGAGAACGCCACGCATGTTGTCCCTGCCCGCCCTCAACGTCGAACCGCCGGCCGTGCTGAGCCAGCTGCTGGCGCGCGCCGACGTGCGCTTCAACGGCACGCGGCCCTGGGACATGCGGGTGCACGACCCGCGCCTGTACCGCCGGCTGCTGACGCAATGGTCTCTTGGCGCAGGCGAGGCCTATGTCGACGGCGACTGGGACTGCGAGCGCCTGGACCTGCTGTTCGAGCGCCTGCTGCGCACCGACCTCGACCGCACGGCGCCCCCCGCGGCGCGGCTAAGGCTGCTGCTGGAAGGCCTGCGCCAGCGCCTGTTCAACCTGCAGAGCGTGGCGCGCGCCCATCAGGTCGGCGAGCGCCATTACGACGTCGGCAACGACGTCTTCGAAGCCATGCTGGACTCGCGCATGATCTATTCCTGCGGCTACTGGGAGCATGCGCAAGACCTGGAACAGGCCCAGGAGCACAAGCTCGCGATGATCTGCCGCAAGCTGGAGCTGCGACCCGGCGAGACGCTGCTGGACATCGGCTGCGGCTGGGGCGGACTGGCCCGCTACGCAGCCGAGCGGCATGGCGTGGCGGTCACCGGCGTGACCATCAGCAAGGAGCAGCTGGCGCTCGCCGAGCAGCGCTGCGCCGGTCTGCCAATCACGCTGCTGCTGCAGGACTACCGCTCGCTACGGGGCCGCTTCGACAAGATCGTGTCGGTGGGCATGTTCGAGCATGTGGGGCTGAAGAACTACGCCACCTACTTCGACACCGCGCGCCGCCTGCTGGCACCCGCGGGCCTGTTCCTGCTGCACACCATAGGCGTGGACCGCCGCACGCCGCACACCGACCCCTGGATAGAGCGCTACATCTTCCCCAACGGCAAGCTGCCCTCCCCCGCAGAGCTGGGCGGCGCGCTGGAGGGCTGCTTCATCATCGAGGACTGGCACAACTTCGGCCTCGACTACGACCGCACGCTGATGTGCTGGGCCGAGCGCTTCGAGGCCGCCTGGCCGCGGCTCAGCGCCCGCTACGACGCAGCCTTCCGCCGCATGTTCCGCTACTACCTGCTGAGCTGCGCGGGCTTCTTTCGCTCGCGCCAAGGCCAGCTCTGGCAGTTGGTGCTGAGCAGGCCGGAGCGGGGCGGGGTCTATCGCTCGTTCAGGCCGGCCGCCGCACCCTCCTCCTGATCGCCGCGGCCGATGTAGGCGCGGATGGCCGAGATGCGGCCGTCCGCGTCGATGTCGAACACGTCCACGACGAAGAGGGTGTCTCGCCCGTCAACGATGATGCGCAGTTCGGCCGCCACGCCGCCTTCGCGCTCGTAGGCCGCCAACACGTCGATCCGCAGCTGCTCTGCGGCGTCGAAGTGGCGGCGCGTCTCGGCCAGCGCCGCGGCCTTGCCCACGACGCGGATCTTCCAGTCGCGCAGCACGACGCCCTCGGCCAGCATCGGCGCGATGGCGGCGAGGTCGCGCCCGGCGTAGGCGGCCAGGTAGGCATGCACGAGGTCCAGGCGGGTGGTCATGGCGCAATCGGCGCGGACGGGCCGCGATCATCTCCCAGGGATGACTCCCGGGCCCGCGGCGCGACCGCGCCTGGACAATCGCCGCCCCATGAACCGACTCCGACAGCTCCAGGCACGCATTCCCGAAGGGTCTGCCGTGCTCTTCATGATCCAGGTTTTCGCGACGCTGGGCTTCGCGGTGCTGCAGTCCACGCTGGTGCTTTACGCCACCCGCCGCATGGGCTTCAGCAACGACGGCGCGGCACTGATGATGGGCCTGTTCGGCGCCTTCAACTACGGGCTGCACCTGTTCGGTGGCTACCTGGGCGGCCGTTGCCTGAGCAACCGCAACCTCTTCGTCGGCGGCATGGTGCTGCAGGTGCTGGGCTGCGGCGCCATTGCCGGCGGCAGCCTCGCCGGGCTGTACTGGGGCCTGGCGCTGTTCCTGACCGGCAGCGGCCTCAACGTGACCTGCCTGAACATGATGCTGACGCAGCGCTTCACCCCCGAGGACGACCGCCGCGAGGCCGCCTTCCTGTGGAACTACGCCGGCATGAACGTGGGCTTCTTCATCGGCTTCACCGTGGCCGGGCACTACCAGCTGGACGAGCTCTACAGCGCCATCTTCTGGTTCGCGACGCTTGGCAACGCCGGGGCCATCATGCTGGCGCTGGTGTTCTGGCGCACGCTGGCGGACCGCGACACACCGCTGTCGCAGCGCCGTGGCGCCAGCTTCTGGAGCCGCTTCGCCGTCGGCATCGCGGTGCTCGTCGGCCTGGTGCCGCTGCTGGCCTGGCTGCTGCGGCACCCCGGCGACACGGCCGTCGGCATGAAGGGCCTGTGCGCGGCCGTCGGCGTGGCACTGCTGGTCATGACGATGCGCCACCCGGTGCCGGCCGAGAAGCGCCGCATGCAGGCCTACCTCGTGCTGATGCTGGGCTCGCTGGTGTTCTGGTCGCTCTACCAGATGGCGCCCAACGGCCTGCAGATGTATGCGGTGGGCAATGTCTGGATGAACGTCTGGGGCGTGCCCGTCGCGCCGCAGTGGGTGCAGAACATCAACACCGTCTGCATCGTCATCGGCGGCCCCTGGCTGGCGGCCATGTTCGCGCGCTGGCGCGCCAGGGGGTGGCCGGTGGACATCCCGATGCAGTTCTCGGCATCCCTCGTGCTGATGGGCCTGGGCTTTCTCGCACTGCCGCTGGGCATCCATCTCGCCGACCCGGCCTCAGGCCGCGCGGACTTTTCCTGGCTGTTCCTGAGCTATGTGCTGCAGAGCGTCGGCGAGCTGCTGATCTCGCCGGTGGGCTACGCCATGATCGGGCGGCTGGCACCCAGGCAGTACCAGGGCGTCATGATGGGCAGCTGGATGCTGGTTACCGGGCTGGCCTCGCTGTTCGCCGGCGACTTCTCCGGCGTCGTCGCGCAGCCAGTGGACGGCTCGCCGCTGACGACCAATGCGGCCTATGCGACGCTGTTCACGCAGTTGGCGGTGGGGAGCCTCGCCACCGGCGTGGTGCTGTTGGCACTGCGGCCGAAGCTGAGGCAGCTGATCGACGGCGTCACTGCTGCCTGACGCTCGCGCTCGACGGGCGACTGAAAGCGGCATCGCAAGACGCGCCGAGTTTCAGACTCATGGCGCGTCTTCACGGCATGCCCGGTTTTGCAGGGTAGTCACCCATTCGTTGTCTGACCCGACCAGGCCGGTCCGGCCGTCTTGAGAAGCCGACTGGCGAATAGGTGTCACGACCGTTTCAGGCGCGCCATCGTTGTACGACGTCCGCCAAGGACACCACCCAGCGCTGAAACTTCGAAGCAAGGCTGCCGCTGCCGATCGGGCATAACGTATGTTGTCTGATGTCTGTTTACTTTATATGATCCAAAGAAGCCCTGGCCGCTTAGAGCAAGGCTGCGCCCCACCCTTTGAATCACATAACAGGAAGAGACAAATGAGCAATCAGCGCTTCAGCCGGCAATCCACACTGCGGTGCGGCTTGCTGGCCATGGTTTTGGTGGCAACCACGCTGGGCGGCTGCGGTGGCGGCGCAGACCCGACCGTACCGCCCCCCGTGCCCACCACCGTTGTCACCTCGGCCACCGTCGTGGCGAACTCGGCTGTGGCCCCGTTTACGCCCGTCACGGTGAGCGTCGGCGGCATGCAACCCTTCAGCTACAGCGTGAGCCCGGCCCTGCCTGCCGGCCTGAGCATGGCCAGCAGCACCGGCGCGATCAGCGGGACACCTACCGCGGCGCAGGCGCAGACCACTTACACGGTCAGCGTGACCGATTCGCTGAAGCTGTCTGGCAGCAGCACGTTCACGTTGACCATCACGCCCGCCGTGTCGGCCAGTACGGCAGTGGCTTCCGTCACCGCCACGACCAACGTTGCAGTCACGCCCTTCACACCGGTCACGGCCGCCAACGGCACCGCGCCCTACACCTACAAGGTGAGTCCTGCGCTGCCCGCGGGCTTGACGCTAAATGCCAGCACGGGAGTCATCAGCGGCTCGGCGCTGCAAGGCACGCCGCAAACGACGTACACCATCACGGTCACTGATGCGAAGGCGGGCACCGCCAGCAGCACCTTCACGTTGTCGGTGATCGCCCCCGTCACGCCACTTGTCGTTTCCGTCAATTCTTCTGCCCCCACGACGCTGCCCAAGGGCGTGCCGGTCCCGCCGTTCACACCGGTGGCCGGCTCCGGCGGCACGACGCCGCTGTCCTATGCCGTCTCGCCAGCCCTGCCGGCGGGACTGGTCATGAACAGCTCCACCGGCGTCGTCAGCGGCACACCAACGGCCGACGCGGCGACGCGGACCTACACCGTGACGGTGACCGACGCAGCCGCCAAGACAGCCAGTGCCAGCTTCAGCCTGACGGTGCAAACCGGCCAGTTGGCGGCTACAGCAGTCGTACCGATGGTCTCGGTCAGCCCAAATGCGGCGCTGACTTCCGTCGTTCCGGTGATGGCCTCCGGCGGCACGGCGCCCTATGCCTACGCCTTGAGCAGCCCGACGCTGGCCTTGTCCCTGACGGGCCTGAACTACGACGCGGCCACCGGCTTTCTCAGCGGCACGACGGGGCCCGTCGTGGCATCGGCCAAGTACACGGTGGCGGTCACGGACGGGGCTGCGGCAACCGTCAGCAGTCAATTCCAGCTGACGAGCCTGCCCGTCGGCTATCTGCTGTTCGGGGGCCTGACTTGGTCGGCGCCGGATTCCACCAAGACCTACACGCACGTCGACGCGGAAGCTCTTTGCGCCGGCACCGTGAACGGCACGACGGGCTGGCGCCTGCCAAGCGTTGCCGAGGCTCAGGCGATGCTGAGTGCGCAGGCCGCCATCGCCACCAGCAACGGCTTTCTGAAGGGTGTGGGCTGGCCGGTCAGCAGCTCCTTCTACTGGGCCTCGGACATCGGCTCGGGAACGAACAACTACTACAACGTGAACTTCGGTACAAACACGCCACGCTCGGCCGTCGGGACGAATCTGTACTACGTGACCTGCGTGAAGTGAGCAGCAGGGCATAGGACGGCAAAAGGGAAAGCGGCGCAGCCCATTTTCCCGCTGGATGTTTCCCGATCGCGGGCAGAAGCAGTTCTGCCCGCGTGTCGTTGTACCAACTGATCCGGTAGGGGTTGCAATATCCTGCAACCGACACCGCGCATCCCTCAAACGAGGAGTTCAATGAAGATCGCCACCGGGTTGCTGCTGTCCTCCGTACTGAGCAGCACATACGCGCAGCAGCCGCCTCCGCCATCGCAACCGGTCGTTGCGCTAATGGCCGCTGTGGGTGACCGCATAGAGGTCGTGCGCCAGCGACAGCAGGTCGGCAGCCATCTCGAGCCCTTCACGCGCAGGGTGCTCCAAGTGCAGGGGCAAGCCCTCAACGTTGCAGCACTGCGCGGTCTTGAGAAGGCGATGGCAGAGGAGGAGCCGCAGGACCGCCTCGTGCTGCTGCGCTGGAACATGCCGGCGACCCTGACCGAGCGCATGGAGTCCACACGCGGTGCGGACCGGCAGGCGCTGGTGCTGGACGAGGTGCTGGGGCATCTGCGGCGTATGCCGGAGCGCGCTGAGTGGGATCGGATCGAGCTGCTGGTACCGGCGTATACCTACGCGCCGGTCACAGGCATGGGCACGAAGCTGTCAGGCGTCGGTGTCTATGTCCAGCCACTGGCCAGCCAGAGCGCGGAAATCTCCGGCATGGGCGACACCATCACGCTCAGCGACACTGACGGCGACTACCGCACGATCAACCCCAACACCGGTGAGCGGGGCAATTCCTCGGTCTACGTGGCACCGTTCATGTACTTCGAGCGCTTCAGCTATGACGCCAAGACCTTGCAGTTGGTCAAGCGGCAGCGATTTTTCTCCAACACCAAGTACGCCGATCCGATGTCTGCCGCCTTGGATGTGGCCCAGCAGATGTCCAAGGAGCAACTGATGGGCAAACTGATGGAGACGATCGAGCGATCGGCCTACAAGTCGGTCCGCCAGGGGCAGGGCGAGGTCACGGTCACGCAGCCGAAGCCGCTGCCGGCGGCCAGCGCAGCGGCGGCCTCCCAATGATCGCCCCGGTGGCGTGAGCATCCACGCCATGCCAGGCGGGCGCAAACGATGGCGGCGAAAAATGGCGGCCATGGGCCGCCATCTGTTCTTCGGCTTCGAAGGGTTCAGTCGCTCGGTAGCGGCTTGTCCTTGGTCTCCGGCAGGAAGGGCAGCACCACGAGGCCAATCAACAGCACGACGCTGACGGTGACGCCGGCGGTGCGGAAGCCTTCGATATTGCCGCCCAGGCTGCGGGTGACCTGGCCGATCGTGAACGGCGCCGTCGCCGCGACCAGGCGGCCGAAGTTGTAGCAGAAGCTGGTGCCGGTGCTGCGCAGGCTGGTCGGGAACAACTCCGGCAAGTAGATGGCATACACGGCGAACACGGAGTACTGACCGAAGCCCATCAGCGGCAGCATCCAGTAGATCTGATCGATCTCGCGCAGATACTGGAACACCATCACGGTGCTCAGGAAGGACAGCGACAGCGCGAGGGCGAAGGCTTTCTTGCGACCCGCGAACTGGGCGAACTTGGCCAGCGCCAGCATGCCGCAGAAGCCGCCGAGGTTCTGCAGCAGCAACCCCACCCCACTCCAGTACGACTTCTCGCTGGCGATCTGCTCGGCGCCCAGCCCGGCGCCTGCGAGGTGGGCGTCGATGATGGAGCGGATGATCTTCGGGTGGAAGTTGCCGATGCCCCAGAGGCCGATGATGCCGGCGCTGCACAGCACCAGGCCGAGCCAGGCATGGCGGCGCCAGGTCGGATGACCGAGCAGGTTGCGGTAGGAGCCGAACTGGACACCCTTACGCGCGCCCTCCGCCTTGGCATCCACCCACTTCTGCGGCTCCTTCATGCGCAGAAAAACGGGCACCAGGAACAGCGCCGGCAGCGCACCGATCATGAACAGCACCTGCCAAGTCTGCAGGTTCAGCGGCAGCAGGCCACGCAGCGCGAGTGCGCCGATGCCGATCCCGGTGAGGCCGGCCGCGATGTTGCCGACCGAGGACAGCGACTGCAGCATCCCGAGCGCCGGCGCGCGGCTGCGGTCCGGCACCGTGTCAGAAACCAGCGCGACCGCCAGGCCGAACACGCCGCCCACGCCGACGCCCGTCAGCAGCCGGTACAGGCAGAAGTCCCAGAAGCCGGTCGAGAACGCCGACAGACCGGTGCAGACCGCATACAGCAGGATCGCGACCGTCAGCATCTTGACGCGCCCGAAGCGGTCGCCCAGGGCGCCCAGGGTCAGGCCGCCGATCGCCCAGCCGACCAGGAACACCGAGGTGGTGTAGGGCGCGTACTCAGTCGCCAGCGCCTTGCCGATCAGGTGCTCGATGGCGCCGTCGCGCGCCAGGTTGAAGATCTGCTGATCGAAGCAGTCGATCAGCCAGGACAGCGATGCGACCGCAAAGATCAGCCATTGGTTGCGGTCCAGCAACCTCCACCACGGGGCTTCGGCCATGCGGCCCTGCGGTATTGCGTTCTCAGATGCCATGCGTTTGTCTCCGTGTCGTTATGGGTATGCACTTATCGGCCGGACAGCTGGACCGGCAGCCCGGTTCGCGCCGACTCGTACAGCGCGCACACCAGGGCCACGGTGTTGCGCGCTTCTTCAACGGGTGTGGGCAAGGGCACGCCGCTGCGGATGGCGTCCGCCATCTCGACGATCTGGCGCTGGTGGCCGTCGAAGTTGATCTGGTCGGGAGCTCCTGCCCCCGAGGCGGCTTGCTGCTGTGCTGCTCGGGCGCGAATCGCCTCGTCATCGGGCTGCTCGTTGGCGAAGTCCCAACGCACGATGCGGTCGTCCTCTAAGGCGATCGAGCCGAACTCGCCACAAAGCTCGATGCGCCGCTCCCAGCCCGGAAAGGCGGCCGTGGTGGCCTCCAGCACGCCGAGCGCGCCCGAAGGGAAGCGGAAGCTCGCGCATGCGGTGTCCTCGGCCTCGATGCCTTGGTGCACGACACGTGTCGTGCGGCCATGGACCTCGGTGGGCATGCCCGCGAACCAGTGGAGCAGATTGACCGCGTGAATGGCCTGGTTCATGACCGCACCGCCGCCGTCCAGCGCCAGCGTGCCTTTCCAGCCACGGTAGTACTCGGGCTTGCGATGCCATTTGACATAGGCGCTGGCCAGGCTCAATCGGCCCAGCCGGCCGCTGTCGAGGGTCTGCTTAACCAGGCGCGCACCGGCACCGTAGCGAGCCTGAAAGATCGCCGAGAGCTGGACACCGCGCGCACGTGCGGCTGCGATCAGTTCGTCTGCACGTTGCACCGTGATCTCGATCGGCTTTTCGATGATCACGTGCTTGCCCGCCGCTATCGCCTTCAGGGCGGGCTCGAGGTGGGCGCCGCTCGGCGTGGCGATGCACACCACCTGGACATCGGGCCGTGCCAACAGGGCATCGATGTCGGTGGCGTGGAAGGGCACGTCGTGCTTGGCCGCAAAAGACCGCACGCTTTCGGCGTCCAGTCCGGTGACGCCGGCAAGATGCAGGTGATGCGCTTCGGAAGCTGCGCGAATGGCGCGGGCGTGGTAGGCGGCGATCATGCCGACTCCGACGATGCCGAAGCCGATGGGGGCTGCGTTGCTCATTGCTGGGCGCCGTTGTGATCGATGCGTTGGGCAGTGGCCTGCGCCAGCAACGCCAGCTCGCAGACCTTGAAGCAATGCTCCTGGCGCATCGCGGTTTCGGTACGGGCCGCGATGTCGTGCCTCAGGGCGCCGTAGTAGGGCAGCGGCTCCTGCGAGCAGTCGATGTACTGCGTGCCCTCTTGGTTCACCAGGAACAGGTGATCCTTTGCCGGGCGCCCGGCAATGTCGATGTACTTGCGCAGCTCGATGTAGCCATCCCTGCCGAGGATGGTCAGCCGTCCATCGCCCCAGGTCGCCAGGCCGTCGGGCGTGAACCAGTCGACCCTGATGTAGCCGCTGGCGCTGCCGTGGGACAGGACGATCTCGCCGAAGTCCTGCAGGCCGGGATCTTCGGGATGGCCGATGTTGCCGCAGCGGGCCATCTCGATCTTGGCATCGTTGGCGCCGGTGAAGTGCAGGAACTGATCAATCTGATGGGACGCAATGTCGGTCAGGATGCCGCCGTAGGCTGCGGAGTCGAAGAACCAGGCAGGACGCAGGTGGCGGTTGAGGCGGTGCGGCCCGAGGCCGACCGTTTGCAGCACACGCCCGATCGCGCCCGCGCGAACCAGCTCCGTGGCCTTAGTCACGGCGCGCACCTCAAAACGCTCGGTGAAGTTGACAGAGAAGATACGGCCGGTCTCGCGCTGGACGGCACGCACCTGGTCGAGCTGCGCCAGCGAGATCACGCCGGGCTTGTCGGCCATGAAGTCCTTGCCATGGCGCATGGCCTCGAGCGCGTGCTCGGCGCGATCCCGGGGGATCGCGGCGCAGGTGATCAGGCCGATGCTGGGATCTTCCAGCAACTGTCGCCGATCGGCCACCTTGGGAATGCCAGGGAAGCGCTCCTGGAAGCCGGATTCGGTGACCGCACCTGGCGCCGTCCAATAGCCGACGCACTCGGCGCCGGTATCGAGCAGGCCACGCACTTGGTCATAGCTGTGTCGATGATCGATGCCGACCACACCGAAGCGCAGAGGCGGCAGAGAAGAGAGATGACCCATGATCGAGCGCGATGTCGCTATAGTTGTATGTCATCATATAAGAAGGGCATTGCCCACGCAAGCCGACACACCCGTCACTGAGAAGTGGCCGTAAAGATGCGTAATCAGCCCGCCCCCCGGCTTGCGTGCCCATTTGCTTATTTGTACGATGACCGACAACAATCAAACCCATAGGAGACCTGACATGTTCGAAGCATCTCGTCGCAACCTGCTGAAAACGGCGACCCTCACGCCGCTGGGCTCGCTGGCCGCCAGCGTCGGGCTAGGCAGTCTGCTGGCCTCACAGACCGCGGCGGCGGCCATCACACCCGTCAAACGGGTGGGCGGTCCCTCCATCAAGTTCTCCTGCAATGCCTACTCGTTCGCCCGAATGCTGGGTGGACAGGCCAAGGGCAAGGGCAGCTTCTCGCTATTCGATCTCGCCGACTTCTGCGCCAAGGTGAACTTCGACGCCTTCGACGCCACCGGCTACTACTTCCCTGGCTATGAGAAGGATGGCGTCGGCGTCCCCACGGACCAATACATCTACGAACTGAAGCGTCACGCCTTCAATCTGGGCCTGGGCATCAGCGGCACCGGCGTCGGCAACAATTTCACTACCGCCGACAAGGCGGGCCGGGCCCGCGACGTGCAGCGCATCAAGGCCTGGGTCGAAGTCGCGCACAAGCTGGGCGCACCGGTGCTGCGCGTGTTCGCGGACACGCAGATGCGAGCTGAGACTTGGCAGTCCGTGTCCAAGGGCGCCACGCGCGACCAGGTCGAGGAATGGATCGCCAACGACATCCGCGAGTGCGCCAATCACGCGGCCAAGTTCGGCGTCTTCATCGGCGTCCAGAACCATGGCGATTTCCTGAAGACCGCGGACGACCAGATCAGCCTGATCAAGCGGGTCGACTCGCCCTGGTGTGGCGCCATCGTCGACACCGGCTACTACCGCGCACCGGATCCGTACGCCGAAATGGTCAAGGCCGCACCCTATGCCGTCAACTGGCAGATCAAGCAGAGCCCGAACGGCGTGGAGAACGAGAAGACCCACCCCATCGACATCAAGCGCCTGATGAAGATCGTGCTCGACTCCGGCTACCGGGGCTATCTGCCGATCGAGACCTTGTCGCAGCGCGGCGGCTCTGAACCGTACGAACCACTCAAGCTGGTGCCTGCCTTCCTGCAGGAACTGCGTGCCGAGCTGGCGCGCCAGACCGCCTGACGCCCTATTGCCGTCGCGGGCCGGATGAGCCCGCGGTGGCGTGTCGACCACGATTTCAAATTCTCAAGGAGCTTTCGTGCAACTGAAGTCCTCAAGGGTCTCGCGGGCCCTCGTGCTGTGCGCTGCGCTGGTCGCGGCCTGCGGCGTCATCGCCGCGGTCGAGGAGCCCATCGACTCGCGTTTCGTCCGTGCCCAGGCCGACCCCTTCCGGGGCGACTACCAAGGCAGCGGCGGGCTGGTGGCCCAGGTTTACCCCACAGACGGCGGCAAGTACCGCGCCAACATCCTGACCGCTTTCGACCAGCCGGACGCCAAGGCGGTTGTGGCGCTGCTCGGCACCCGGTCCGACCAGACCCTGTCCCTCAACGGCGACGGCTGGAGCGGCGTGATCGCCAACGGCAAGCTGACGCTGAAAGGGCCGAACCAACAGGCCGAACTGCAGCATGTGACACGCGTGTCGCCGACCATGGGGGCCAAGCCGCCGCCGGGCGCCGTGATCCTCTTCGATGGCCGCAACCTGGACGCCCTCGCGACCAAGGATGGCAAGGATTGGCTGAAAGAGGCGCCCGGCCCCGCGAACGCCAAGATCGTCGATGGCGCCCTGGAAGTCATTCCCGGCTCGGGCGGTGGGCTGATCTCGCGCAAGCAGTTCGGCGACGCGCGCATCCACGTGGAGTTCCGCACCCTGGGCGCACCCAGCAACAGCGGTGTGTTCATCCAGGCGCGCTACGAGGCGGACATCAACGAGACCTACGGCAAGCTCGAAGGCAGCCTGAACGGCAATCTCGGCAATTGCACGCCACCCGAAACGCTGCCGCGCGTGCGCCCGACGCGTCCGGTTCTCGAATGGAACACCTACGACATCGACTTCCATGCCCCGCGCTTCAATGCCGCTGGCCAGAAGATAGAAGATGCCTGGGTCACTCTGTATCTGAACGGCGTCAAGCTCTATGACCGCCAGGTCGTGCGGCCGATCAAGGGCGCCGCCGAGCGGCTGGGCGAGGCGCCTAAGGGGCCGCTGTACCTGCAGGAGCATGGCATGCCCGTCCAGTTCCGCAACGTCTGGGTGGAAGAAAAGGAGATGCCCGGCACCGGCCAAGGGGCGGAGGCCTTCCAGGAGCCCAAGAAGAAGGGCAAGAAGCAGAAGGACGACGACAAGGCTGAGCAGGCGGCACCGGCCGAGAAGGCCGACGAGGCCGGGAAGACCGAAAAGTCTGACAAGCCGGCTCGCAAGGGCGGGGCGAAGGGAGGCAAGGAATCCAAGGCACCCCAGGGCCTGATCCCCGGCGGCAAGGTCGTCGAGGTGGCGCCCGCCAACACCAGCGGCCCCTTCGTGCACCCGGGCGTCATCGTCAACCGCGGGCAGCTCGATGAAATCAAGCGCCGCGTCGCAGCCGGCATCGAGCCCCAGAAGACGGCGTTCGCTGCGCTGCGGGCACACCGGCTGGGTGCGCTCGACTACGCGCCGAGCCCCGTGCCCACCGTCGAATGTGGCCCGTATTCGAAGCCGGACATCGGCTGCAAGGCCGAGCAGGCGGACAGCGAAGCCGCCTATGCGCAGGCGCTGCTGTGGTACGTCACCGGCAACAAGGCCTATGCCGAGAACGCCATCAAGATCATGAACGCGTGGGCCAACACGCTGACCGGCGGCCACACCAACGCCAACGGTCCGGTGCAGGCGGCTTGGACCGGCGCAGTCTGGCCACGGGCCGCCGAGATCATCCGCGCGTCCTACCCCGGCTGGTCGGCGGCCGAGGTGGGCAAGTTCCAGGCACTGCTGAGGACGCAGTACGTTCCCATCCTGTTGCAAGGCAGTGGCGAGAACGGCAACAAGGAACTGGCGCAGAGCGAGGCCTTGATCAACATCGGCGTCTTCAACGACGACCGCGCGACCTTCAACGCGGGCCTGGACATGTGGCGCGGGCGCACCCCGGCGACGATCTATCTGACAAGCGACGGCGCGGCCCCGCTGCAGCCGCCAAGGTGGGGCCCGGCCATCTGGGGCAACAAGGGCTTCATCCCGAAGCTGGTGGACGGCCTGCAGCAGGAGACGGCCCGCGATTCCGGCCATGCGGCTCTGGCACTGGCGGCGATGGCCGGTGCGGCAGAGACGGCCCTCCAGCAAGGCGTCGATCTCTATGGCGAGCAGGCCAAGCGCCTTGTCGCCGCGTTGGAGTTCAATGCCCAGTACCTGCCGCCGAACAACACGCCGCCCCCGGAGCATCTGGAATTCAATCTGCACCCGACTTGGGAAATGGCCTACAACCATTACCACGATCGCCTGGGCCTGCCGTTGCCTCTGATGGGCAAGGTGCTGCAAGGATCGCGTCCCACCGGCGTCAATCACATGATGAACTGGGAAACGCTGACCCACGCCGGGATGGGAAATATCGGGCTACCTCCGCGCCCCGCCAAACCCTGATTGATTCACGAGGACGGCCGACAGCCGTCCTTTTTTCTTGAGGTCACACAAATCATGAAACTGCTTTCCAAGCTGTTGGCCCAGCTGACGCTCGCATGCGGCGCGCTGGTCGTCTCCCTACCCGCTTGTGCCCAGAGCGGTGACGCTGCACCGCGGCGACCGAAGATCACCGGCATCTCACATGTGGCCTTCCACGTCTCCGACCTGGCAAAGGCGCAGCATTTCTGGCGCGACCAACTGGGCTTCGAGCAGTACTTCAGCCTGCCCAAGAAGGACGGCAGCGGGACTCGCATCGCCTTCTTCAAGGTGAACGACCGACAGCATGTCGAGCTGTTCAACGAGCCTTCGCCGCGTACGCCGAACATGCTGGCGCATGTCTGCTTCTCCACCGATGACATCGAAGGCATGCGCGCCTACCTGCGCTCGCAAGACGTTCCGGTGGCCGACAGCACCGGCAGCAAGACCAGGGCCGGTGACTATGCGTTCATGGTCAAGGATCCGGACGGGATGCTGGTGGAGTTCGTGCAGACCCTGCCGGATGGTGTTGAGGCCAAGGCGGCCGGCAAGTTCGCGCCGCCCAGCCGCGTGTCGTCGCAGATCTATCACGTCGGCTTCACGGTGGGCAACAGCAAGAAGTCCATGGACTTCTACGGCCGCATCCTCGGCTTCCAGGAAACCTGGCGCGGCGGCTCCAACCCCGATGAGCTGAGCTGGATCAATCTGCGCGTGCCCGACGGCGTGGATTACATCGAGCTGATGCTGTATCGCGCACCACTCAGGCCGGATCAGTACGGCACCAAGAATCATGTCGCGCTCGAAGTGCCCGATGCGGCCGCCGTCGTCGCCACGCTGCAAGGGCGCACGGCATTCTCCGATTACGCCAAGCCATTGGCGGTGCAGGTCGGCCGCAACGGCAAGCGCCAGGTCAACATCTTTGATCCGGACGGCAGCCGCGTCGAAGTGATGGAGCCGCATACCGTGGATGGCAAGCCCGTGCCCTCGTCGAAGGCACCGCCACCCCCCAACGCCTACGAATGAGGATGCGGGCCATGAACCCTGTTTCCGTGTCGCGCCGCCATGCCCTGGGTGCGATCGGCCTGCTGGTCGCAGCCGGGTCGCCGTCACGCGCGCACGCGGCCCTGGCTGACGTGCGCATCGGCTACACAGCCATGACCTGGGGCGAGGATGAGCGCCAGGCCATCGAGGACATCGCAGAGCTCGGCTACAAGGGAGTGCAATTCCGCGCCAGCGTGGTCCAGAACTTCCAGCCGGCCGAACTGCGCGCACTGCTGCAGAAGAAGGGGCTGGCATTCACGGCCCTGTCGAGCGGCGTGGTCGACATCGACGCCAAGCCGGCGGACGAGATCGAGCGTCACCTCGCCAACGCGCGCTTCCTGCAGGCGGCGGGGGGGCAGTATCTGCAGCTGCTCGACAAACTGACGGGCTACGGCCGCCCATTCGACGCGCCAGCCTGCGCGCGCCTGGGGGACTTGCTGACCCGGATCGGCAAGGCCTGCACTCCCCTCGGCGTCACGGTCGCTTATCACAACCACCTCAATACCTTGAGCGAGTCGCCGGCAGGGCTGGAGGCTGTGCTCGCAGCGAGCGACCCGCGCTACGTCAAGTTCGAGCTCGACACGGCTCACGCGCTGGCCGGCGGGGCCGACCCCGCCCAACTGGTGGATCGTTATCAGGAGCGTTTGGCCTTCCTGCACCTGAAGGACTTGCGCGACCTGACCGGTGACCCCAAGGCGAAGTACCCCTTCCAGTTTGTCGAACTCGGCCGTGGCCGCGTCGACCTCGCCGCCATCTTTGCGGCGCTAGACAAGGTCGGCTTCAAGGGCTGGGCCGTCATCGAACTCGACCGCGTGCCCGACAAGGGCGGCCATCCCAAGCAGTCGGCCGCCATCAGCAAGGCCTTTCTGCAAGCGCACGGCATCGCGGTCTGAGCGGTCCTGAACGGCGGCGGGCGTTTCGCCCGTCGCCGTGCTTTTGCTGCCGTCACCGCTCTCCCACAACCAACTCAGTTTCGACGCTGATCGGGAAAGGGAGCCACTGTCGGTTCCGCCCCTCCCACACCGCCGGGCATGCGGGTCCGCACCGGGCGGTTCCGCTGCGCCGCCTCCATCCGCTTCCTGTTCGTCAGGCCAGCGCTTTGCCTTCGGCTTCCTTCCCCTTCAGATTCGCAGTCGCCCGCGACACCCTGGCCGTTCAGCTAACTTTTCCCCGCGGCCAGGTGAGCAGGAGACTTTCACCTCCGAGTCGGTCGAGTCAACCTCTAGCCTCCGAACTTGTAGGTGGCGGTCAGAGAAAAGCTGCGGCCGATCGGGCTGGCGTAGGATCGCAGATAGCCGACGGACGTGGTGTTGGTCAGCGGCGGCTTGACGTTGAACGCGTTGCTCATGCCAGCGTTGAGCATCAGGTTCTTGAAGCCCGAGTAGCCCATGGTCAGGTTGACCACCGAATAGGGGTGGATGTCGCGCCAGTAGATCTGCGGAACCGTCTTGCCGTCATGGTAGCCCGAGGTGTAGGCCTGGGTGACCTGGGCGCGCCAGGAACCGTAAGACCAACCGGCACGCAGACTGTGGCGCCAGCGGAAGCTCATGATCTTGTCGCCGGAGACCGCGCCGTTGGCCAGGCCGCCAAAGCCGCCGGTGTTGTGGTTCCATTCACCACCCGGTTCGTTCTGATAGTTGTAGTAGTTGGTGTAGGTGCCGTCGAGACCCAAGGTGAACTTGCCCAGGGCCTCGGTCGGGATGACCCAGTTTGCGGCGATGTCCTGGCCGCGAGTGATGGTGTCACCCAGGTTGTGCGACTGCGCGTTCACGTACAGCAGGTTTTTGTCGGCATCGCGGACGAAGAAGGCCGCGTAACGCGTCGGGTCGCTGAAGATCACGCCGTCGGACAAGGTACCGATGGTGCCCTTAACGTGAATCTTCCAGAAGTCCAGCGTGACGCTGAAATTCTTGATCGGCTCGACGGCCATACCAAAGGTGACGCTGGACGAGGTTTCCGGTGCCAGCTCGGGATTTGCGCCGACGATGTGCGGCTGCTTGGCATTGCAAACCACCAACGAGCTGTAGCCCGGCAGTGCCGTGCCACCGCCTGCGGTGCCGGGTTTGCCACCCGGGCACAGCACCGGGTCGTCGTAGTTGTCCTTGGTGTTGCTGATGCCAGTCCGGGTGCTGCCGTAACGCTCCATCAGGCTGGGCGCATGGAAGCCCGTGTTGTAGGAACCGCGGAACAATAGGCTCTTGACGGGCTGGTAGCGGAAGCTGACCTTCGGGTTCACGGTACTGCCGACGTCGTGGTATCTGTCCGAGCGCACCGACAGGTCCAGCGTGAGGGTCTTGGTGACCGGAATGTCGACCTCGGCGAACAGCGACTTCACGCGGCGTGAGGAGCCGAGGTCATACGGCGTGCGGCCGTCGAATGGCACGTTCACGTTGGTGTCCGGCACCATGTCGCGGGCCGTTTCATAGTGGATGTCGCCGCCAAACGCCATCGCCATCGTGCCGCCAGGAAGTTCCATCAGGTCGCGGTTGATGGTGAAGTTCGCCGCGCTGTAACGCGTGCCGGAGATGCGCGACTTCTGTCCGGTGACCGAGATGCTCTTGAGGTACTCCAGGCCCGCGGCGGTCTGTGCGCCGAAGGGGTTCAGCGTGCCGTCGAGAACGCCCGCGTACAACTTGGGCGTGTCGATATAGCCGGTCAGATAGGCGGTGTACTCGTCGTTTGTGCTGTGCAGCAGGTTGACACGGTAGTCCCAGCCATCCCAGCTGCCCTCGTCGGTAATCACGATGCGCTTGAGGTTCTGACGGTTGCGCAGCGTGGCCGGGCCGAGCTCGTCGACTTGCCAGGCCAGTTGCAGGGCCTGGCCGGTCACGCCCGGCATGGCAGGCACGCCTGCACTGCCGCCCGGGTAGTAGGGGCTGGCCGAAGTGATGGTCAGGACCGGTGTGCCACCGCTACCGGAGGACTTGCCCTTGCTGGTGAGGGCCGTCGACTTGCTGAGGTTGATGTACTCGGTCGTGAATGCTGCCTCGAAGGACAGGGTGTTGTTGCGGCCGAGCGTGATGGCGCCGCGCGTGAAGCTGGAGGCCTGGCCGTTCTCGGGCAGCAGCAGCGCGTAGTTGGGATAGTTGTTGGACGCACAGGTGTTCTGTGGAGCCGGCAGCGAGAACGGCGGGTTGCAGCCCTTGGCGTAGTAGGGATTGCCCAGGGCCGGCTTGGTGATATTCGCCGGCGACGCGTAGTCACCCGGCGATTGCGTCGGGGCGATGCCCAGCGCGGTCAGCGTGTACAGCGTCGCGAGCTCAGGCCTGTCGCTGGCCTTCAGGGCAGTTCGGCGCTGGAAGTCCGCCGAGGTATAGATGGTCCAGCCATCCTCGACCAGGTCGCCGGTGCCGGTCAGCAGGCTCAGACGCACCTCGCGGGCGCCACCCTTCATCTGCGGCTGCACCGTCTGGGCCTTGAGCTGAGTCCCTTTGTACTGCTTGCGGGTGATGAAGTTGACTACACCGCCGACGGCGTCCGAGCCGTAGATCGAAGAGGCGCCGTCGCGCAGCACCTCGACCCGCTCGATCGCGTTGCGCGGGATCAGGTCCATGTTGACAAAGGCCGCCATGGTCGGCTCGTAGGGCAGGCGCTGGCCGTTCATGATGGTCAGCGTGCGAGTCACGCCGACGCCACGCATGTTCATGACCGAGCCCGAGCTGTTGCCGCCGGGGATCACGTTCTGTGCCACGGTCAGCGAGTTGAGCGCGTCTGCAATCGTGCTGTAGCCTCGGTCCTCCATGTCTGCGGCGGTCATCACCGTCACCGGCAGCGCGGTCTCGGCCTCCAGCCGGCGGATCGATGAGCCCGTGATCTCGACGCGCTGCAGCGCCGGAGCCGAGGCAGCGGCGGCTGGCGCCACAGGCGCTTGCGCCACCGCCTGGTCCGCCAGGGTACACGCCGCGACCGCAAAGGCGGTGAGCGCAAATCGGCTTCTATGACTCATAGAGGTTGTCTCCGGTTTTTGGTTTGAAACTGTCGAACGCAGTCCTGTTGCGGTCTGATGCCGCGCAAAGAATTGTCGGTCATCGTACAAGATGGTTTACATACCTGCAAGCGGATTGCTGTTGTCAGTTGTCATGTAATCATGGCCGCGGCGCGGCGAGCGCGGCAATCGGGAAACCGCTGGGGCGCCCGGTTTCTTTGCGTGCGCCGCGCCGCCCTGTCTTGCACAGCAATACCGCACCGGCGCCTGACGTCCGTCTTCTGTAGGATGTCAGACGAGGGGGTTTTGTGCTGATATAGTGGACTTACGCCCCTGTCGACCAGCGCCATGTCCGAAACGCTTGCCTCCAGCCCCCCTCTGCTGCGTCGTCCTCGCAACCTGGCCCAAGCGCTGGTCGAGGCGATCACGAGCGAGATCCAGGCCGGCACGCTCAAGCCCGGGGAAAAGCTGCCGTCGGAATCCCTCATCATGGCCAAGCACGGCGTGAGCCGGACCGTGGTGCGTGAGGCGATCTCCCATCTGCAAGCCAACAAGCTCGTGCAAACTCGACACGGCATCGGCACCTTCGTGCTGGAGCCCGCGACCACACTCAGCCTGGGCGCCAACACCGTCATGACCATCCGGGACGTGCTGGCCGTGCTTGAGCTGCGCATCAGCCTGGAAACCGAGGCCGCATGGTTGGCGGCCTCGCGCCGCACGCCGGAACAGGTGCGGGAACTGCGCCAGTCCCTGGATGCGATGCGGGCCCATCACGGTGAGAGCGGCCCGGAGGCCGTGGAGGCCGACGTGCGCTTCCACCAGTTGATCGCACAGGCCACCGGCAACCGCTACTTCGAAGAGATCCTGCGCGACCTGGGCAACGCCATCATCCCGCGCGCCCGGCTGAACACCGTTCACCTGGCCAACGTCGACCCCGCCAGCTTCCACGAGCGCGTCGCGCGCGAACACGATGACATCTTCAATGCCATCGAGCGCCAGGATCCGGAGGCGTCGCGCGCCGCCATGCGCACCCACCTGAGCAACAGCCGGGAACGCCTGCGCCAGGCACAGGAAACCCTCGAAGCAAGCCTCGCGCAAGCTTAAGGAGCGCACTCGGGCGGGAAGGCACGCCACCGCGCTTGCTTGCTGTCGAGTTAAGTTGTACGATGACAGGCAACAGGCCACTTCTCCGGCCTTTCTCAACCGGAACCGTCATGCACCCCCTCGAACTCAAGCAAATCCTGTCATCCGGCCTTCTGTCCTTCCCGATCACGGACTTTGACGCCGAAGGCAACTTCCGTCCCAGCACCTACGCCAAGCGCCTCGAGTGGCTCGCGCCTCACGGCGCCAGCGCGCTGTTCGCGGCGGGGGGCACCGGCGAGCTCTTCTCGCTGGAGCCGGCCGAGTTCTCCCAAGTGATCAAGGTTGCCGTCGACACCTGCCGTGGCAAGGTCCCCATCCTGGCTGGCGCCGGCGGCTCCACCCGCGGAGCGATCGCCTACGCCCAAGAGGCGGAGCGCCAGGGCGCGCAGGGCATCCTGCTGCTGCCTCACTACCTGACGGAGGCTTCGCAGGACGGCCTGATCGAGCACGTGGCCGCCGTCTGCCGCTCCGTCAAGATCGGCGTCGTGGTCTACAACCGCAATCTGTGCCGCTTGACGGCCGACTCGCTGGCCACGCTGGCCGACAGGTGCCCCAACCTGATCGGGTTCAAGGATGGCCTGGGCGACATCGAACTGATGGTCCAGATCTGGCGGCGCCTGGGCGACCGCTTTAGCTACCTGGGCGGGCTGCCGACCGCGGAGGTCTACGCGGCGGCCTATAAGGCGCTGGGCGTGCCTGTCTATTCCTCGGCCGTCTTCAACTTCATGCCGCAGCTGGCGATGGACTTCTACAACGCGGTCGCGGCAGACGATCGCACGACGACCAATCGACTGCTGGATGACTTCTTCCTGCCCTATCTTGAAATCCGCAATCGCAAGCCTGGCTACGCCGTGTCCATCGTCAAGGCCGGCGCGCGCCTGGTCGGCCATGACGCCGGCCCCGTGCGCAGCCCGCTGACCGACCTCACCGAGGAAGAGTCGGCCATGCTGCAGGCGCTGATCTCCAAGCAGAACGTGCGCTGACATGGACGCCAGCAAGGAATCGACGATGAGTCTCACGGAGGTCAGGGGCGAGATGGTCATCGGCGCCGGCAAAGTCGTCGGCCGCCACGGTCAGGCGCGCGCCGTCGATCCGGCGCTGCTGACGGAGATCGAGCCGCCCTTTGGCCAATGCGGGCCGGACGATGTCGAGCGTGCTTGCGCGTTGGCGGAGGCAGCGTTCGACAGCTATCGAGAGACCACGCTGGCCCAGCGCGCCGCCTTCCTGGAACGGATCGCGGACGAGATCATGGCTATCGGCCCAGCCTTGATTGAGCGCGCGATGCAGGAAACCGGCTTGCCGCGGGCACGGCTGGAAGGCGAACGTGGACGCACCTGCAATCAGTTGCGCCTGTTCGCGCAAGTGGTCCGTGCGGGGCGCTGGTTGGCCGCCACGCTGGACTCCGCGCTGCCGGACCGGACCCCGCCGCGTGCCGACCTGCGCCTGCGCAAGATCCCCCTCGGACCTGTCGCGGTCTTCGGCGCCAGCAATTTCCCGCTGGCGTTCTCGGTAGCCGGGGGCGACACGGCCTCGGCCTTCGCCGCCGGCTGCCCGGTCGTGGTCAAGGCGCATGCGGCCCACCCGGGCACCTCGGAACTGGTCGCCAAGGCGGTGCAGCGCGCCGTGGCTGCATGCGGCTTGCATGAAGGCGTCTTCTCGATGCTGATCGGCGCCGGCCGCACCATTGGCCAGATGCTGGTCAGCGACCCGCGCATCGGTGCAGTCGGCTTCACCGGTTCGCGGGCCGGCGGGATGGCGCTGGTCCGGACCGCCGCAGAGCGCCCTGTGCCCATCCCGGTGTATGCCGAGATGAGCAGCATCAACCCCGTGTTCATGCTGCCCGGCGCGCTCGCTCGCTCGGGACCTGCGCTGGCGCAGGGCTATGTCGACTCTCTCACCCTCGGCGCCGGCCAGTTCTGCACCAATCCCGGCCTGTTGATCGCCATTGCCGGGCCGGACCTGGATGCCTTCCTGGCGCAGGCCGCTGCCGCGCTGAACGCCAAGCCCGCCGCCACCATGCTGACGCCCGGCATCCACCAAGCCTACGCGGCCGGTGTCGAGCAGCTGGCGCAGGCCGCCGGTGTCGTCACGCTGGCAGAGGGGCAGTCGAGTTCGGGGGGCTGCGCCGCCCGGGCTGCGCTGTATCAGGTCGAGGCCGAGATTTTCCTGTCCGATCCCACACTGGAGGCCGAACTGTTCGGCCCGGCCTCTCTCATCGTGCGCTGCCGGGACCTGGATGACATGCGGCGCGTGGCACAGCACGTCGAAGGGCAGTTGACGGCAACCATGCACGCGGCGCCCAGCGACCATGCCTACGCAGCGGCACTGTTGCCGGTGCTGGAGCGCAAGGCTGGGCGGCTTGTGTTCAACGGCTTTCCCACGGGCGTGGAGGTGTCCCATGCGATGGTGCATGGCGGGCCCTTCCCGTCCACCTCGGACAGCCGCTCCACCTCGGTGGGAGCAAACGCCATCGAGCGTTTCCTTCGCCCGGTCTGCTATCAGGATGTGCCGGAAGACCTGCTGCCACTGGCCCTGCAGGCCGGCAATCCGCTCGGCATCCCGCGCCTGATCGATGGTGAGTTGCACATCGCGGGCTGACGATGGAGTTCCAGCGCATCGGCTCGCTCGTGTGCGAGGTTGGCGAAAGCCCCTTGTGGTCGGAGGCTGAACAGGCTTGGTACTGGGTTGACATCGAGGGCCGCGCCATCTGGCGCCATCAACCGGCCGGCGGCGCGCTGCGCTGCTGGCATGCGCCGGAGATGGTGGCCTGTATCACGCTGGCGGCCGACGGCGGCATGATTGCCGGCATGCAGAGCGGCATCTTCCGCCTGGCGCTGGGCACCGGCGAGCAGGCGGAGGTGACCCGGCTGGTGCCCGTCAATCACGCCCGCAGCCCGATGCGCTTCAACGATGGACGCTGCGACCGTCAAGGGCGATTCTGGTGCGGCTCCATGTTCACGGACATGGCCGCGGAGCTGGCGGTCGGCCGCTTGTACCGTTACAGCGGTGCCCAGGACACGCTGACGCCTTTCGTGGACAACCTCATCGTCCAGAACGGCCTTGCCTGGTCGCCGGATGGGCGAACCATGTATCTGTCGGATTCCCATCCAAGACGGCGCCTGATCTGGGAATACGACTTCGATCCCGATGACGGCGTACCCAGCAATGCGCGCATCTTCGCCGACATGCGCATGCATGGGCCGGGACGTCCGGATGGCGCGGCGATGGACGTCGATGGCTGTTACTGGACATGTGCCAATGATGGTGGGGCTGTGCTGCGCTTCACGCCGCAGGGCAAGCTGGATCGCAGCCTGTCCGTGCCGATGGCCAAACCCTCCATGTGCGCCTTTGGCGGCCTCGACCGCGACGTGCTGCTGGTGACCTCGATCGCTGCAAACCGACGTGACGACGACTTGTGGGCCGGCGCCGTCATCACCCTGGATCCCGGCGTGCAAGGCATGCCAGAGACGCCGTTTCGAGCCTGACCTCCCTTCCGCCCGTGGCTCGTCACTCGATGACCGAAGACACGGGGATATCCATAGAACACCTCCAGAGACTACCCATGATCGATACGTCCGTAACGAGCGCGCGGAATGCCAGCCCACTGATCACAGAATTGCGCGTGGTCCCGGTGGCCGGCCAGGACAGCATGCTGCTGAACCTCAGCGGAGCCCACGGCCCGCTGTTCACCCGCAATGTGGTGCTCGTCAAGGACAGCGCCGGGAACACCGGCTTGGGCGAGGTACCCGGTGGGGAGAAGATCCGGCAGGTGCTCGAGGACGCGCGGCCCCTGCTGATCGGCCAGCCGATCGGGGCCTGGAATCGGATCTTGAACCGCATGCGCGAGGCTTTCACCGACCGTGATAGCGGCGAGCGCGGGCTGCAAACCTTTGATCTACGCGTCACCATCCATGCGGTCACCGCGATCGAGTCGGCCTTGCTCGACTTGCTCGGGCAATATCTCGGTGTTCCGGTGGCCGCCCTGCTGGGCGAGGGTCAGCAGCGCGACAAGGTCGACATGCTGGGCTATCTGTTCTTCATCGGCGATCGCCACCGTACGGCCTTGCCCTATCGCGATGAAGGGGACAGCGCCGATGCCTGGTACCGCCTGCGCAACAGGGCCGCCTTGGGCCCGGAAGCTGTGGTCCGTCTGGCCGAGGCTGCACATTCGCGTTACGGCTTCAATGACTTCAAGCTCAAGGGCGGCGTCCTGTCGCCGGACGCAGAAATGGAAGCGGTCACGGCGTTGCACGAGCGCTTTCCGCAAGCACGCATCACGCTCGATCCGAATGGTTGCTGGTCACTGGAGGAGGCGATCCGCGTCTGCCGTGACAAGCACGAGGTGCTGGCCTACGCGGAAGACCCCTGTGGCGCAGAGAACGGCTTCTCCGGCCGCGAGGTGATGGCCGAATTCCGCCGCGCAACCGGCCTGCTGACGGCCACCAACATGGTGGCGACGGACTGGCGCCAGATGGCCCATTCGATCCAGCTGCAGTCGGTCGACATCCCCTTGGCCGACCCGCATTTCTGGACCATGCAGGGCTCGGTCCGTGTGGCCCAGCTGTGCCAGATGTTTGGCCTGACCTGGGGCTCGCATTCCAACAACCATTTCGACATCTCGCTGGCCATGTTCACCCACGTTGGCGCGGCTGCGCCGGGAAAGGTCACGGCCATCGACACGCACTGGATCTGGCAAGACGGCCAGCGTCTGACCAAGGAGCCGCTTCAGATCAAGAACGGCCAGGTGACCGTGCCAGACAAGCCGGGTCTGGGCATCGAGATCGACCTCGACCAACTGGAACAGGCGCACCAGGTGTACTGCTCCATGGGCCTGGGTGCTCGCGACGACGCCGTCGCGATGCAGTACTTGATTCCCGGCTGGACCTTCAACAACAAGCGCCCTTGCATGGTTCGCTGAAGACCGCACGCCCAGACACGAGAAGACAGATGACTTCCAAACCATTTCAACGCCTGCTGCTGACGGGCGCTGCCGGCGGCGTCGGCAGGGTGCTGCGCGATGCCATCAAACCCTGGACGGAGATCCTCAGGGTCAGCGACATCGCTGACCTGGGCCCGGCGCGTGAGGGCGAGGAGGTCATGCAATGCGACCTCGCCGACGGCGCCGCCGTGCGCGCCCTGGTCGAGGGGGTGGATGCCGTGCTGCATTTCGGCGGCATCTCCACGGACGATCGCTTCGAGCCGATCATGCAGGCCAACATCCTGGGCGTGTACAACTTGTATGCGAGCGTCCATCAGGCCGGTGTCAAGCGGGTCATCTATGCCAGCTCCAGCCACACGGTCGGTTTCTACCGCACCACCGAACGGGTCGATGCCTCCATGCCGCTTCGTCCGGATGGTTTTTACGGCGTGTCGAAGTGCTTCGGCGAGGCGCTATCGCGCTACTACTTTGATCGTTTCGGCATCGAAACCGTCTGCCTGCGCATCGGCTCCAGCCATCCGCAGCCCAAGACGGCCCGCATGATGACGACCTATCTGAGCTACCGCGATCTGATTGAACTGGTGCGCTGCAGCCTGTTCACGCCGCGCGTCGACCACACGATCGCGTTCGGGACTTCGGACAACGCCGCCTCCTGGTGGGACAACCGTGAGGCCGCGCACCTGGGATACGCGCCGGTCGACAGCTCGCGCGAGTACAGCCATCTGTTCCCGCCGACTGCAGCCCGGCCTGACCCGGCCGACCAGTCAGCCTTGTATCAAGGCGGGCCATTCATCACGGATGGGCCGAAGTACTGATGTGGTGGCGGGCTGGTTCGGGGCCGTGGGCTGCCGCCGGTTTGAAGAACACCCCGTTGAGATGGAAGCCCTTGAGTCGGCCATCACCAATGCTGTCGCGTCAGCCCCACCGTCGGGACGCACTGCCTGGAAAGGGGCCGGCGGGCTTGTGCGGCCAAGCTGCGACGGCGTCAAGATGAACGGCTCACGCTGCCACTCCTGGTAGCCCTCGCCATGGACCAGGAAGTCGCCGTAGAGGTCGCCGCCCTTCACCTTCAGCGTGACTGGATCGACGGAAATCCGGTGGCGCCGGCAGATGAGGTAGATGTTGGAGCCCCGCAGCGCCTCCCGGAAACCGGGATCCTTGCCGAGTCGGTAGATGTCCGACGGGCGGAACATCACCGGCCCATCGGAATACAGATTCAGCCCTGCCTCAGCGAGGCACTTCCGTTTGATGTCGCCTGGACCGTCGGCGTCGAACTGCGTTTCCCGCGGTTGACCCATGTTGCTGTTGTCCTTGCTCAGTCACTCCGCGCAGCTTGAGTGCCAGGACGCCACTGACCGGCTGCCTTTGACAGAGGGTTGTGCAGTAGTTCACCATGACTCCGGAGACTGACTCTCGTGCCGTCCACCGGGTGGTACGGCAGACCCGGCGCGTCCGCAACTCGTGGTTCTGAAAAGCCGATCGCGGGGGAAAGCACTCGACTATTCGCCCTTGGCCTTGCGAGCCAAGGTCTCTTCGCGCCGCTCGCGGATCGTCTTGTCGCGGAACCGATCTGCAGCGTGGCGTGTGCGTCCTCCAACGACGGGACAGTCGGCAGATCTTTCGCGAGCCGCCTTATCGCTCGGGGGTGCGACTGGGCCAGTTCATGGCTCAGCAGAACTCGAAAGGCCTTGTCGAGCCGGACCGGCGGCTTGCGAACAGCTTTAACTGCCAGCCCCGATCACGCAATATCCTCTCCAACGTTGATCCTCGTCGGGCGCCAGTTCTGCAGTTGCAGCTTATGTGCTCCTGTTCGCACGTTATGAGCGCCCCCACATATGCTTCGGTAGTCGCGCAACTGGACCAAGAAGGTCACCCGCACTGCCCGACATACCCGCACGCAGTGCAGAAATCGCAGCCATCCTTGTGGATCATGGTCGCGTTGCCGCACTCCGGGCAGGGCTTGCCGGCCTGGACCTGCAGCGTGCCGGCCGCGGCGGCGAGCTTTGGGGCCGGCGTCTGCAGCAGGCCCATGTCGGTCAGCGGCTGGCCGGCCTCGTCGAGGATGCCCAGCATCGCGTAGCGGTGGATGACGAGCCGCGCGACATAGGCCACGGTCGACGGCCAGACCTGCTGGCGGCGTTCGCCGTTCAGCGACGGTACCGGCGCCATGAAGTGGCCCAGCGGCTCGCCGACGTTGAGCAGCTTGCGCAGCTTCATCGCGATCCAGCCCGGGTCCATCACGCGCATGTCCAGGCTCAGCAGGCGGGCCAGGCCGTCCAGCGCCTTGGGGTAGTTGCCGGAGAAGCCCATCGCGCAGGGGCGGGTGACGCTGCCGCCGTCCGGCGTGGGCAGCACGACCTCCTTCAGCGTCAGCGTGAACTGCTCGTTCGTCGCCGGGTTGTCCACATCCACGGCCCAGGCCAGCGTGCCGGAGGTGCCGGTGCGCGGCTCGTTGCGGCTGAACATCGCGTCCACGACCGGCGTGGGGCCACCCTCGCCCAAAGCGCCGAGCTGCTCGCAGCGCCAGCGGATGACGGCCGCCGTCGCGGCGACGACGCCGGGGAACAGGCGCTTCTCGCCGCCGGGCGGCATCGGCATCTCGAAGGCGCGCTCCTCGGCCACGGTGGCCAACGCGTCGAGCTTGAGGCGCAGCCAGGCAGCATCATTGGTGCGCAGGTCGGTGGACAAGGTCTTGGCCAGTGCCGCGAGGCCACGCGGCTGCTCGGCGCCATTGACCCAGACCTCGAACGGCAGGTTGCGGCCAAACAGGCCGCCGTCGGGGCCGTCCAGCGGCAGCTCGCCGATGAACAGCGCGAAGTCGCCGTGCGGATGCTGGATCAGATAGCTCCAGGCCGGATTGCCGCCGGGCATCTCGGGGCGGCTGGGCCAGCGCAGCGAGGCGACCACGGCGTTGGGCAGACGTTCCACACGCAGGCGCTGGTTGGCGCCCGCCATGTCGGCCCGCAGCGGCTCGGGCTGCTTGACCTCCGGCGCCACGCTGAGCACCGAGCCCAGCACGCTGTTGGGCCTGTACGTGGCCAGCCCCTTGAGCTTGCTCTGCCAGGCCTGGACGTAGAGGTCCTGGAAGTCCTCGTAGGGATAGTCGGCCGGCACATTGACGGTCTTGCTGATCGACGTGTCGATGTAGGGCGCGACGGCCGCGACCATGGCGGCATGGTCGGCCGCGCTCAGCTCCAGCGCGGTGACAAAGGCGTCGGACAGAGGTGCGTCGGTGCCGAACAGGTGGCGATAAAGGCGCCAGGCATGGTCCTCGACCTGGTATTCCTTGAAGCCGCCGCCTTCGGTCTGCGGCAGGCGCTTCTTGCGCGTGTAAGTCCACGAGAACGCCGGCTCGATGCCGTTTGACGCATTGTCGGCAAAGGCCAGACTGATGGTGCCGGTGGGCGCGATGGACAGCAGGTGGGAGTTGCGCAGGCCCTGGCTGCGGATCTTGTCCTTCAGCCCAGGCGGCAGTCGCGATGCGAAGCTGCCGCCGGACAGGTAGAGGTCGGCATTGAAGAGGGGGAAGCTGCCGCGCTCCGCGGCCAGGTCGCTGCTTGCCGCATAGGCCGCGTCGCGCATGACCTCGCTGATGCGGCCGGCCATGTCGCGCGCGTCCTGCGTGTCGTAGCGCAGGTTGAGCATGACGAGGGCATCGCCCAGGCCCGTGAAGCCCAGGCCCACGCGGCGCTTGTTCGCGGCCTCTGCGGCTTGCGCCGGCAGCGGCCAGGGCGTCACGTCCAGCACGTTGTCCAGCATGCGCGTGGCCACGGCCACGACCTCGGCGAAGCCGGCCTCGTCGAACGTGGGCTCGGGCGAGAAAGGGGCGCGCACGAAACGCGTCAGGTCGATGGAGCCGAGGCAGCAGCAGCCATAGGGCGGAAGTGGCTGCTCAGCGCAGTTGTGAACATACAGGCCGTTCGCGTCGAAGGCATGGACATGCTCGACGGTGACGTCGTAGACCTCTTCAACTCCGGCTGGCTCGATAGCCTCGACCGTCGCCGTGAAGCGCTCCCGGTCCGACTCGCGTCGGCAGTTTGCCAACAGCTCGTCCAGCCGCGATTGCTTGGCGCTGTCCTCGAAGCCCACCTGCTCGGCATAGCGGCGCAGGTTGTCGCCGCTGATGACCAGCTCATGCACCGCGCGGCGCTCGTGGTAGCAGCGCTCGCCGCCACGGCCGTCGGACAGATGCTGCGCTCCCGCGGCCCTGCGCTCGCGATAGAGGGTCGACGCAATGCCCAGCCTCAGCAGCATGCGCTGCACGGCTTGCAGTTGCTCTGGGTCGGCCTGGGTCAGGCGCACGCTGAAGCCCTTCTCATGGCCATGCACCGAGCCGTAGGCATCAAAAATGCCACGCAGCAGGCCGCGATGGAAGTCGGAGGACGTGGCCTCCATGGCCGGCGTAATGTGCCTTTCGCCCGGTACCGCGCCCATCTGCTGCGCCAGGTCGCGCAGCCCGGTGGAGGCGAGCCTGAACTCGCCAGCGCCCGCCCCGGGCCGCTGCCAGCCCTGGGAGTCCGCGCGGCTGACGATGGCTGCGTGCACGGCCTCCTCGGCCGCCCGCATGATGCTCTCGACACTCGCCGGGCGGTGGCTCACGTCGCTGCCGACAGCCTTGAACTCGGGCGCCCGGACAGACAACACGGCCCTGTCGGCCGTCAGCGTGCCGCTACCGATCAGCAGGCCCAGCAGATAGCCTTCGGCCTCGCTATGCGGGCCTTCCCATCCGTGCAGGGCACGGTGGTCGTGCAGCATCAACTCATCGCCCGGCTCAAGGTCCGTGGCCGGCACCCATTCAGCCTCGACGCAAAAGCGCGTCTTGCGCGTCACGCGGCGCACGGGGTGGTCACCGGTCAGGCGCAGCGCATGGCCTTCCCGGGTGGTCAATCGCAGCACGGGCTTCACGCCCGTGGCAAAGAAGCCCTGTGATTCTGTGGCGTAGGCCTTGCCGTCGACGACGGCAAGGAAGGGCCGGCCGATCAGCGCCTTGACCTGGCGCGGACCTTCGCCGGTCATCGTCCAGGTGTCGGCCGTCACGCAGGGATTGGTCGCCGCGATGGTCTCGCAGTAATGCAGGTTGTTGTCGGCGTTGATGCGGTCCAGGAACAGCACGCCCGGCTCGGCATGGTCGTAGGTGGAACGCATGACCTGGTCCCACAGCGAGCGGGCGCGCACCTTGCGGTAGACCCACTGGCCATCGCCGCGCTGGTAGGCACCGGCCGCGATCTGCTCGGCGCTGGGCTTGGCGCGATGCGCCAGCTCGACCATGCCGTCCGCCTGCACAGCCTCCATGAAGGCGTCGGTCACGCCGATGGAGATGTTGAAGTTGCGCAGGTCGCCCTCGTCCTTGGCATGGATGAAGGCCTCGATGTCGGGGTGGTCGCAGCGCAGCACGCCCATCTGCGCGCCACGGCGGCTGCCGGCGCTCTCCACCGTCTCGCAGCTGCGGTCGAACACGCGCATGTAGCTGATCGGACCTGAGGCATGGCTGCGCGTGGAGCCCACCCAGGCGCCGGCCGGGCGGATGCGGCTGAAGTCGTAGCCCACGCCGCCACCGCGGCGCATGGTCTCGGCGGCCTCGGTCAAGGCGGTGTAGATGCCGGGCACGCCGTCCTCGGGCGTCGCGATGGAGTCGCCCACCGGCTGCACGAAGCAGTTGATCAGCGTGGCCGACAGCTCGGTGCCGGCGGCCGACATGATGCGGCCGGCAGGCACGAAGCCACACTGCTGCGCGACGAGAAAGGCCGCCGCCCAGCGCGCCCGCTCGGCCGGCTTCTCGGCCTGGGCCAGGGCATGGGCGACGCGCTCGCGCAGCTCGTCGGCGTGCAGCTCGCCGCCCTTGGCGTACTTCTCGATCAGGACTTCACTGGAGATGTCCTGCAGGGGCAGGTCCGCGGTTGTACTCAAGATGGCCCCCAAATACTGGATGAATCCACAGTCTACGCCTTTCTCACGGCGCAAGGTGAACCTGCCAGCCGGTCTGGCGGCCCGCCTTGACGGAACGCAGACACCGGGCGCTGCGGCGGCCCCACGGGGCATCAGAAGGGATTGATGCTCTTCTCGCGGCGGTAGTGGATGTAGCCCACGCTCGCGCCCGCGCGCAGGCCCACGCCCAGGCGGATGGGTGCCAGCGTGATCCCCTTGAGACGCTGGTAGTTGATGCCCGCGCCGCCGATGTAGTAAAGGCTGCCGTCCACGCCGGGGAAGCGCTGGTAGATGGCACTGGGCTTGGGCAGGTGATAGACCAGCGTGAAGACCTTGGACGCGTTGGCGCCCAGGTCGAAACCTATGGACGGGCCGGCCCAGTAGACCTTGGACGCACCGCCGCCCTTCATCAGCAACTCGCCCTCGCCGTAGCGCAGGCCCACGGTGATGGCGGCCGACGCCTCCTCGCCCTTCACATAGGCATTGGGACGCCCCTGCTCCTTGAAGGCCTTCTCGACGACCTTGGCCAGGCCTTCGGTGGTCTGGCCGAAGAAGTCGGTGGCGGCCTTGAGGATGGATTCCTCGTCGTAGGTGCTCTCCTTGTCGTCCGCCGCGAGGGCGGGCAGGGAGGCAGCGGCGGCGAGGGCAGCGAGCTGCTGCAGGTGGTGGCGGCGATCAAGCATGATGGTCACTCCTTGTGGGGCCAGCATAAACAATGCAGCGTGAAGTTTGGCCGCCCGTTGCCCCTGTACACAACCTAGACTTGGCCGCCATGTCGAATCCTGACCTGCAGCGGCTGTCGGCCGCCCTCGAATACGTCGACCTCGCGGCCGGCCTGTATCTCGCTGGCGGCGCCGACCAGGCCGCGCGGCTGCTGGCGGCCGCGGCCGAGCAGCAGCTGGGCGACCTGGTGCGCCTCATCGACGCGCCCAGCGCCACGGTGGACACGCGCGAGCTGCTGGCCCGCGTGGCCCGCGCGCACCGGCCGGCCGTCGTCGCGCCGCGCGCGGCTCCCGAGCGCGACTGGGACGGCACACCGGTCAGCCCCGACGGCACGCGCGAGGAGACCATCGCGTTCCTGCGCGCCTCCTGGTTCATGCTGGAGGCCATGGGCCTGGCCTCGCTGGCGCCCGAGCGGCTGCAGCAGGCCGTCGAGCACAGCACCGTGTTCAGCAGCGGCGCCGAGCTGGAACCCTTCGTCTAGGATAGGGCCGACCGCCCGGTCAGCCCGCCGGAGACCATCATCAGCACCGAACGCCGCCAATTCGCCCGTGTCGCCTTCGCCTCCGGCGCCGAACTGATCACCACCCAGGAGCATCTGGGCTGCCAAGTTCTAGACATCTCGCTCAAGGGTGCGCTGCTGCAGCTGCCAGAGGGCACGACGCCCCAGATCGGCATGCCCTGCCTCGTCAAGCTGCCGCTGGCCAGCGGCGCGCCGGACGCCCCGGTCATCGCGATGGCTGGCGAGCTGGCCCATGTCGAGGGCTCCCTGGCCGGCGTGCTGTGCCGCAGCATCGACCTCGAATCCATCACCCATCTGCGCCGCCTCATCGAGGTCAACCTGGGGGACCCGGCGGCCTCGGAACGCGAACTCAAGGCG
>Ga0213878_10000059_pt1 | contig 69352 bp, 61 predicted proteins | sample VelepicoBEBS_R02_FD_161053 | JGI IMG/M metagenome (GOLD analysis project Ga0213878, IMG submission 161053) | Vellozia epidendroides bulk soil microbial communities from rupestrian grasslands, the National Park of Serra do Cipo, Brazil - BS_R02 | ecosystem: Environmental > Terrestrial > Soil >... | reverse complement strand
GTGCTGCTATAGGCCAGCCTGGGGTCGGCCTCGCCATAGACCTTGCTTGCGTTGTCTGCCGTCACCGTGATGGCACGCGGCATGATGCTCAGCACGCCGTCGACCGCCGTGATGGCGTAGTTGCCATTGGCCAGCGCCGAGGCGTCGATCTTGTAGCTGCCGACGTTCTCGCCCGCCACCCGCGTCAGCGCGCCGGCCAGGCTGTCGCCCTGGACCAGGCTGCCGTTGGTGACGCGATAGGCCAGCCTGGGGTCCGCGTTGCCATAGACCTTGCCGGCGTTGTCGGCCATCACCGTGATGGCGCGCGGCGCGATGGCCAGGCTGCCGGGCACATAACTGATGGCGTAGTTGCCGGAACTCAGGCCCCCCACCGTCAGCACATAGCTGCCGGCATTGCTCGCGCCCTGGCTGCTGCCGCCGTAGACCAGGCTGCCGCCCAGCACGGCCATCGTCTCGCCGTTGACGAAGCCGCTGTAGCCGACGCCGTTGCCTCCCGTCCAGCCCAGGCCGTCATAGGTCTTGCCGGCGTTGTTTGCGGTGATGACGAGCGGCGCGGCACCGATGGTGGCGCTGAGGTCGGCCGGCGCCATCAGCAGGTAGTTGCCGGCCTGGGCGCCGCTGAGGGTCAGCCCAGTGAGGAACACGGCCTTGCCGGAGCCGGCGTTGGCGTCGACGAATTGCCCGGACAGCGTTCCACCCGCACTGACCGCATCCCCGGCCAGCACGCCGCTCAGACTGGCCGTGCCGCCGATGCTGGCGCTGGCGCTGCCGTCATAGACCTTGTCGGCCACCGTCAGGCCGTTCACGGTGAGCACGGCCTTGTTGATGGTCAGCGTGCCAGGCACGTAGCTGATGGCGTAGTTGCCCGAGCTCAGGCCGCCCGGCACCAGCACATAGCTGCCGGCATTCACCGCGCCTTGGCCGTTGCCGCCGTAAACCAGGCTGCCCCCAAGCACAGCCGCTGTCTCGCCGTTAACGAAGCCGCTGTAGCTGATGCCGTTGCCGCCCGACCAGCCCAGACGGTCATAGGTCTTGCTGGCATCGTTGGCGCTGATGGTGAGCGGTGCGGCGCTGATGGTGGCGCTGAAGCCGGTCGTCCCCGTCACGCTGTAGTTGCCGGCATCCGCGCCGCCCAGGCTCAGGCCGCTGATGACCACCGTCTTGTTGCTGCCCGCATTGGCGTCTGCAAACTGGCCCGTGACGGGCCCGCTCAGGTTGACCACGTCGCCAGCCAGCGCGCCGCTGAGGGTCGCCGTGCCGGTAAGACTGGCAGCGACGCCGCCGTCATAGACCTTGTTTGCCGCCACCAGGCCACTCAGCGTGAGGGCGAGCTTGCTGATGGTCAGCGCACCGTTGACATAGCTGATGGCGTAGTTGCCCGAACTCAGGCCGCCCGGCGTCAGCACATAGCTGCCGGCGTTGCGGGCGCCCTGGCTGTTGCCGCCATAGACCAGGCTGCCGCCCAGCACGGCTGACGTCTCGCCGTTGACAAAGCCGCCGTAGCTCACGCCGTCGCCGCCCGTCCAGCCCAGACCGTCATAGGTCTTGCCGGCGTTGTTGGCCGTGATGACGAGCGGGGCCTTGTCGATGGTTAGCGCGCCGGGCACATAGTGGATGGCGTAGTTGGCCGCGCTCAGGCCGCCCGCCGTCAGCGCATAGCTGCCGGCGTTGCGGGCGCCCTGGCTGTTACCGCCATAGGTCAGCGTGCCGCCCAGCACTGCAGCGGTCTCGCCATTGACGAAGCCGCTGTAGTTCACGCCATTGCCGCCCAACCAGCCCAGGCCGTCATAGGTCTTGCCCGCGTCGTTGGCGGTGATGGTCAGCGGGGCCTTGTTGATGGTGAACGTGGCACCCGGCTGCAAGGCCACGACATAGTTGCTGCTGAACTGGAGGCCCGCCAGGCTGAACGTGTAGATGCCGGCATTCTCTCCGGCGCTGCGCGTGATGCTGCCAGAGACGCTGTCGCCACTCACCATGCTGCCGGAGGTGGTCTGCCAGGTCAGGATCGGGTCGGCCTGGCCATAGACCTTGCTCTGGCTGTCGGCACCGACCGTGATCAGCCGGGGCTTGATGAGCGACAGCGCACCGGCATTGACCAGCACGCTCGTGTCACCGTCTGCGGCCCGCAGGCCGCTAAGGAACAGCGTGCTGGCATCGCCCGCGGCGCCACCCGTCTTGGCTTGGGTGGCGCTGAGAAAAGTGCCCTCCACCACAGCGTCGCCCGTCACGTCGGCCAGGCTGCCGCCCAACACCTTGAGGTGCCCGGCGGCAGCGGCGGCCGAGTAGACCTGGCCGTCGTAGTACTTGAGCATCGGCTCGCTGTAGGCGACGAGCATGTGCTTGAGCTTGGGCGTGCTGCCCGGAGGCTGGCCACCCAGGTCGCCCAACAGCCAGTCGCCCCAGGTATTGCTGTCTGCATAGTTGGCCGGATCCAGCAGCTGGGCCGCAGTCTTGGCGACCACGTTCTGCATCACAAGCCGAGCGCCCGCGCCGTCGTTGTAGACGCCGTCCAAAAACCGCAGAGCCGAGCCGGAGTTCGTCCAGTAGGAGTTCTGGATGCTGGCCATCCCGGACTCGGAACCGACCAGACCGGCGCTGAAAGCCCGGCTGGAGTCGTAGTTGGCGGCCAGATCCATCGTCAGCCGGAACTTGGCGATGGACGCATCGACGATGGCCCCCCCCTGCCCGTACATCGCCCCGAACAGGCCACCGAAGTACAGATAGCTGTTGAGCGGCGCCGTCGACAACGACGCACTGATGTTGAAGTCACCCCGGCTGATCAGGTCATACGCAGTGAAGACGGTGCCGGAATTGCCCCCCACCTGCCCGGCGATGCCGCCCACGTAGGTACGCCCGGCCGCAGCAACGCTGATGGTGCCGCTGTTTTCGGCATGCCGGATCGTGGTGGCGTTGGCCGCCTGGCCGACAATGCCACCGACGATGACGTAACGGCCGGCAGAGGGCGTCGACGTGGCGAACTGCGCGTCGATATTGCCGTGGTTCTGCACATCGAACAGCTGGGAATTGTTGGCGCTATTGACGATGCCGCCCACGCCGTGACCGAACGTGTCTTCAACAAGCGGCGTGCCCTTCACCAGGATGTCGCCGTAGTTGCGCACGCCGTACAGGCTGGAGCCATACATCGAGCCGACGATGCCGCCCACGCCTTGCGAGTTGCTTCCCACGTGCAGGGTGCCGCGGTTCTCGACGTTGATCATCACGCCGTAGTCGAACTGGCCGACCAGGCCGCCACCGTCATTGAAGGGATAGTCGGTGAACCTGATGTCGGCCTTGTTGAGCACGTTCTCGATGACGCTGTTGCTGGCCCGGTTCACCAGCGCACCGCCACGCGTCGTCAGCACAATGCTGTTGCTGGCGTCGAGGGTCAGGTTCTTCAGGATGGCCCCCTCGAGGGTGCCGAAAAGGCCCGAGCCGCCGATCTTGATGTTGGAGATGGTGTGGCCATCACCGTCAAAGACGCCGCGGAAAGTCCCCCCCCTCATCTCGGGGAGCGAGTTGCCGGCACCAGGGTCGATGTCACGGCCCAGGGCCACGAACGTATAGCCGCTGGTGAACATGGTCGAGCGGAGGAAGTTGCTGAGATCGTCACCGGTGTTGATCAGCATGTAGGGCGCCAGCGCCCCGCCGCCCATGGCGATGTTCTTGTCGAAGCTCGTCGGGCTCGAGTACTTGGCCCAGCCGCTGCCCAGGGGGTTGTAGTACAGCTTGATGTTGCCGTCCGAGCCGGTGAAGTCGATGTAGCGCGTCGCGGCGCTGGCGAACTTGACGGCACCCGTGCCATCCGCATTGCTGTCGCTGCGCAGGATCAGATCGCCCGTGCCCGCGGCATGGCGGATCTGCTGGTTGATCTGGATATCGCGCTCCGCCTTCAGCGTCAGGGTATTGCCGCCGCTCCAGTCGATGCGATCGTTGACCAGGATGTCGCCGTTGCCGCCCGCCGTACCCTGGCTGGTCGTGGCGATGGTCACATTGGTGCTGGCCAGATCGGCGGACAGCTGGGCGCCGGTGATGTCCCCACCGCTGGCCGCGATGGTGTAGTCGTTGGGGTCGATCAGCCAGGTACCGGTCTTGCCGGCAGACGCCAGGGTGTTGATCCTGCGACCATCGGCCAGGTGCACCCGTGCCGCGCTGGTCTCGATGAAGCCCCCGTCGCCGCCGGATGGGGCGCTGGCGTCCAGCTTGCCGCCGACCAGGATGCTGTCGCGGGCCAGGTCGCCCAGAAGATAGATCTCGCCCTTGGCACCGCTGGCCAGGGTGCGGGCCTCGCTGGTGCCGGTGTGCTTGATGACACTGCCGGAGATCTCGCCGGCGCTCCTGGCCGTCAGATAGATCAGGCCGCCGTCGGCGCGGATCGCACCGCCCTGCTCGATCAGCGCGTTGAGCGCGCCCTCTTCCACCTCCAGCTTGGCCGGGCCGCCCAGGTCCAGCAGCACGCGCCGGCCGGCCCCCAGCTGCACGCGGCCCGCGTCGCCGGTGGCGATGCTGCCGCTGTTGCTGATGCGCGCGGCAATCAGTGCCACGTTGCCGCCCGCTGCGGCCTGGATGCTGCCGGCGTTGACGACGCTGGCAGCACTGTCGCCGCTGAAGCGGTAGCGGCCGGCCATGAAGTCCGCATCGCTGAGGTTCAGCGTGGACGCCACCAGCCCGCCAACGTTGACCTGGGCAGTGGACGTGAACAACACGCCGTTGGGGTTGACCAGGAAGACCTGGCCGTTGGCATTGAGGGCGCCCTGGATGGTCGAGACATCCGAGCCCAGCACACGGTTCAGCGCGATGGCACTGCTGCCGGGCTGGACGAAGTTGACGCTCTGGCCGGCGCCGATGGAGAAGCTCTGCCAGTTGGCGGCCAGCTTGTCGCTGGTCTGGGTGATGGTCAGCGTGTTGCCGTTCTGGGCAATGCTGCCGCTGCCGGCAACGATCTGGCCACCGCTGGGCAGGGCTTGCGCCTGCACGGCGCCGGCGGCCAACAGGGCCAGGCTCAGGGCCGCCAGGCGCAGGGTTCCACCGCCGCGCTTGCCGCGCGCACGTGCGCCCTCGGGGGCGGGCACCCAGCTTTGGCTGAGTTCGTTCCAGATCAGTCGGTAGGTCTTGTTCATGTCGAGGTGGTGGGGCGAGAGCCGCGCTGCGCTTGCGGCATGCGGCGGCACGGCCCGCAATACACGGGCCGATCAAGGGAGGAGCGGAAGGGGCAGCCGGACCGGTATCAGCCCTCGGGCGCGAGGACCCGATGGAGGGGGCGATACGGATTTGCTGTCATGCCACCAGCGTAAGCGCGGGCCGCCAGATGAAACTGAGCGTGTCTGAGCAGCGCGGCCGCGGCTCCGCCAGCTGTGTCCTATTTCACGCCGGCTGCGGGCTCAGGGCCGTATCAGCGCGCGGGCGTGGAAGCGGTAGCCGGCGTTGCGCGCGGTGTTGATCGGCAGCTCCAGGCCCGTGGCCTCGCTGACCTTGCGGCGCAGACGGCGCATCTGGGTGTCCAGGCGTCTATGGTCGTAGCTGAGGAAGTCCTCGCCCAGCGACTCGATGATCTGTTGCCGGCTGGCGATGCTGCCGGCCTCGCGCATCAACTCGTTGAGCACCCGCAGATCCTGCTCCGACAGCGCGATGGTCGCATGGCCGGGCGGCGTCAGCCGGCGCACGCCCAACTCCAGCACCCAGGTGTCGCGCGGCGCGCTCAGCGGCTCCTCGGCGATGCGGCGCGACATCGCCGCCAGCGTGGCGGCCAGCTCGTCCAGGTCCGCGGTCTTGGGCAGGTAGTAGTCGGCGCCGATGTTCAAGCCCTCGACGCGATCGCGCGTGGCGCCGCGCGCGGTCAGCACGACGATGCCCAGCGGGCGGCCCTGGGCGCGCAGCTCGCTCACCAGGGTCAGGCCATCGCCGTCGGGCAGACCCAGGTCGAGCAGGGCAATGCCATGGCGTTCCGGGTCGTAGAGCCGCCTGAACTCCTGCAGCGAGGCGGCGGCATCGACGCGGTAGCCGGCGGCACCGAGGAAGTCACCCAGTTCCTCGCGCAGCACCGCCTCGTCTTCCAGCAGGATCAGATCTCTCAAGGGATGGAGGTTGGGCTGGGGTGGTCGCACGAATCTGAACATGTCCGGGTGTCCCGCGGGGCGCGCGGGGCGCGCGGGGCGCGCGGGGCGCGCGGGGCGCGCGGGGCGCGCATTGTCACTGAACCGCGCCGGGATAATTTGCGTCGATGAACGTTCTCGCGCGCCGCTTTGCGGCCCCACTGTGGTCCCTGTTCCTGCCGCTCCTGTCACTCGCGCTGCTCCTGTCCCGGCCCGCCGCCGCCGCGCCACTGCAGCTCGACCCCCAATCAGCCGTCCATGCCAGCGGCCACCTGCAGATGCTGCGCGATCCGCAGGCGCGCCTGGATGCGCCGATGGCCAGCGCCTCGCTGGGCTGGCATGCCCTGCCAGGCGCCATCAATGCCGGCTACACCACCGACACGCTGTGGGTGCGGATGGAGGTTCAGCGCCCGACCGCGGCGTCGCCACGCTGGCTGCTGCAGTTCGGCCATGCCCTGCTGGACGATGTGCAGCTTTACCGGCGCGATGCGGCGGGCCACTGGCAGCTGCAGCAGCATTCGGGCGAAGACGTCGGCCGCGAGCACTGGGTGGTCGATGCGCGCAACGTCCTGCTGCCGCTGACGCTGGACAGCGACCGGCCCGTCGAGCTGCTGCTGCGCCTGCAGAGCAAAAACGCGATGTCCACCACGGTCAGCCTGCTGACGCCGGAGGTCTACGGCAGCGCATCCCGGCGCGAGTACCTGTTCTACGGCCTGGGCCTGGGTTTCGGCCTGCTGCTGATCGCCTTCCACGCGCTGTTCTGGCTGATGACGCGCGACCGTCTGAGCGGCTGGTACCTGGCCTATGTCAGCAATGCGCTGGCGGTGGAGGCGCTGACCGCCGGTCTGCCACAGCAACTGCTGGCCATGCCGGTAGCCTGGTCCGACCCCCTGCTGGGCCTTTGCATGTGCGCCGGGCTGACGATAGGCATCCGCTTCGCCGCGATGCAACTGGGCATAGACCGGCGCTGGCCGCGTCCGATGCGCATGGTCTTCCTGGCCATGCTGCTGCTGGGCCTTGCGGCCGGTGCGCTGGTTCTGAGCGGCCACAACGGCCTTGGCATGCTGGCGATGCAGCCCGCCGCGATGCTCAGCATCGTCGGCCTGCTCGGCTCGGCGTTATGGCTGCTGCGGCGCGACGACGGGCAGGCGCGCGCCTTCTTGCTGATCTTCGGCATCTACTACGCCGGAGTGGCGCTGAGTTTCGTACGCAACCTGGGCTATGTGCCGACCAATGTCTGGACCAACAATGCCGCGGCGCTGGGAACGCTGCTGCACATGGTGCTGATGAGCATGAGGCTGAATCGCCAGTACGACGCGCTGCGACGCGAAAAGGAGGCGGTGCAGGCGCGCCTCATGCAAGTCGTGGGCCGTCACAACGAGCGGCTGGAGCATGAGGTACGGGTGCGTACCGTGGACCTGCACCAGGAGATCGAACAACGCCGGCGCCTGGAGGTCGAGCTGCGGGCGGCGCTGGAGACCGAGCGGCGCGCCAAGCAGTCGCAGTCGGACTTCGTGGCCATGGTGTCGCACGAGTTCCGCACGCCGCTGGCCATCATCAGCACCACGGCCCAGCAAATCGCCAGGAATCTGGGCGCCGCGCGCGAGAAGACCCTGGCCCGCTGCGCCAACCTGCGTGCTGCCGCTCAGCGCATGGCGGCGCTGGTGGACGAGTACCTGACAGCCGACCGAATGGACACCGGGCAGGCCCCGTTCCAGCCACGAGATTGCCAGCAGGTGGAAATCCGGGAGATGCTCGACGAGCTGGTCGAGGAATGGCCGCAAGGACGCATCCGGCTGCTGCTCGACCAGTTGCCCGCGCATTGGTGCTGCGACCTCGGCCTGCTGCGCGTGGCGCTGCGCAACCTGCTGGCCAATGCCGACCGCCACACCGCCCCCGACCACCCGATCGAGCTGCAGGTCGGCTGCCTGTCGGCTGACAAGCTGAGCTTCAGAGTCAGCAATCCCGGCGACGAGGTTCCCGCCGACGAGGTGCCGCGCCTCTTCGAGAAATACTTCCGCGGCCGGAAGGCGCAGCACTCGCCAGGTGCCGGCCTGGGCCTGTACCTGGTACATCAGATCGCCGAGATGCATGCCGGCCACGCGCGACTGGAGAGCGCCGGGCGCGGCGAACCGGTGCGTTTCCGGCTGGAACTGCCCGCGCAGCCCCAGCAGCTGCGAATCGCATAACGATATGGCAAATGGTTCGACGACAGGACCGGCCGCCCTTTGCAGAATTGCTGCGCATGAATTTCCAGCAGCTCCGCTCCGTCCGCGAGGCCCAGCGCCGCGGCTTCAACCTGACCGAGGTGGCCCAGGCCCTGCACACGTCGCAGCCGGGCGTCAGCCGCCAGATTCGCGAGCTGGAGGAGGAACTGGGCATCGAGCTCTTCGTGCGCGTCGGCAAGCGGCTGACCGGGCTGACCGAACCTGGCGAGCAGGTGCTGCCCGTCATCGAACGCCTGCTGCTGGAGGCCGAGAACCTCAGGCGCGCGGCTGACGACTTCGCCAGCGCCGGCAGCGGCCGGCTTCGCATCGCCGCCACCCACAGCCAGGCACGCTACGCGCTGCCACCGGCAGTTCGCGACTTCCGCACCCATCACCCCGACGTCAGCCTGCACCTGCAGCAGGGCTCGCCGCAGCAGATCGCCCGCCTGCTGCTGGACGGTGAGGCGGACGTGGGCATCGCTACCGAGGCGCTGGCGCAGTACCCCGAGCTCGTGGCCCTGCCCTGCTACCGCTGGACGCACTCGGTCGTCGTGCCGCCGGGCCACCCGCTGCTGGACGGCCCGCTGACGCTGGCCCGCGTTGCGCAGTTCCCCATCGTCACCTACGAGCCCGGCTACACCGGCCGCTCCCACATCGACGACGCCTTCGCCGCCGCCCAGCTCACGCCCCAGATCGTGCTCAGCGCGATGGACGCCGACGTCATCAAGACCTATGTGGAACTGGGCCTGGGCGTGGGCATCGTCGCGGCCATCGCCTTCGACGAGGAGCGCGACCGCCATCTGCGCGCCATCGACGCCCGCCACCTGTTCGCCGACAACATGACGCGCCTGGCCGTACGGCGCAGCGCCTACCTGCGCGACTACGTCTACGAGTTCATCCAGACCTTTGCCTCGCCGCTCAAGCGTGAGGTCGTCGACGCCGCCCGCCACGAGGCGCCGCCGGCGGCGCCTGTGCTGGCCTGGTCGCAGGCCGCATGAGCTTGCACGTTCTTCTTCTTTGCATCCGCCAGTCCACCTCCCTAGAGTGAGCCGCTCCCTCCCCAACGCGAAGACCATGCGCAGCCTTCTCACCGCCCTCTCCCTCGCCGCAGCCGCCACCGGCGCGTTCGCTCAAACCTCCCTGCTCAACGTCTCCTACGACCCGACGCGCGAGCTGTACCAGGACTTCAACAAGGCCTTTGCCACCAGCTGGAAGGCCCAGTCCGGCGAGACCATCAACATCAAGGCGTCGCATGGCGGCTCCGGCAAGCAGGCCCGCTCGGTCATCGACGGCCTGGAGGCCGACGTCGTGACACTGGCACTGGCCTACGACATCGACGCGCTGGCCGACCACAAGCTGCTGGGGCTGGACTGGCAGAAGAAGCTGCCCAACAACTCCACCCCCTATACGTCCACCATCGTCTTCCTGGTGCGCAAGGGCAACCCCAAGCACATCAACAACTGGCCGGACCTGGCACGGTCGGGCGTGGAAGTCATCACACCCAACCCCAAGACCAGCGGCGGCGCGCGCTGGAACTACTTGGCGGCCTGGGCCTTCGCGCTGAAGCAACCGGGCGGCACCGCCGACTCGGCCAAGGCCTTCGTCAAGCGCATCTACGGCAACACCAAGGTGCTGGACTCCGGCGCCCGGGGCGCAACGACCACCTTCGTCGAGCGCGGCATCGGCGACGTGCTGATTGCCTGGGAGAACGAGGCCTACCTGGCCGTGAAGGAACTCGGCAAGGACAGGTTCGAGATCGTCACCCCGTCCATCTCCATCCTGGCCGAACCGCCGGTGGCCGTCGTCGACAAGGTCGTGGACAAGCGTGGCACGCGCAAGCAGGCCCAGGCCTACCTGGAATACCTGTACAGCCCCGAGGGCCAGGAGATCGCAGCACGCAACTTCTACCGCCCGCGCGATCCCAAGGTCGCCGCCAAGTACGCCAGGCAGTTCGCCAACGTGAAGCTCTTCACCATCGACGAGGCCTTCGGTGGCTGGCGCCAGGCGCAGAAGACACATTTCGACGACGGCGGCGTGTTCGACCAGATCTACACACCGGGCGCGAAGTAACGCGACGCCTGGCCGGCCCGCCATGTGAAGTCTTGTTGCGCCGGTCATCCCGGCCTCGACAATGAGCGTTTAGCGGCTTCATCATGAGGCCACCATGAGAAACCTCGCGCTCAACACCGCTCTCCTCCTCGGTCTGGCCGGCTGCGCCAGCATGCCGCCGCCGGCCGCGCCGGCCCATGCGCCAGCCCAAGACGCACTCTGGCTGGATCGCCTAACCTGGGGCGCCAGCAGCGCCGACCTCGCCGCGCTGCGCAGCCAGGGCCGGGCGGCCTGGCTGGATGCCCAGCTCCAGCCGACGGGCACGGCGCCGCTGCCGGAGGCCGCCCGGGCCCAGGTCCAGGCCTTCTCCATCACGCAGCAGGACCTGCCGCCACTGGTACAGGCCATGGAGGCCCAGCGCAAGGCGGCCGACGCGCTGACCGACGACGCGGCCAAGGCCGAGGCGCAGAAGAACTACCAGCAGGCCCTCACCAAGCTGGCCCGCGAGGCCTCGGCGCGGCAGTTGCTGAACGCGCTGTACTCGCCGAGCCAGGTCCGCGAGCAGATGACCTGGTTCTGGTTCAACCACTTCAACATCCACCAGTACAAGGCGAACCTGCGCGTCATGGTGGGTGACTACGAGCAGGGCCTGCGCGAGCGATCGCTGGGGCGCTTCCGCGACCTGCTGGGCTACACGGCCCACCACCCGGCCATGCTGCGCTACCTCGACAACGAGCAGAACGCGGCCAACCGCATCAACGAGAACTACGCCCGCGAGCTGCTGGAGCTGCACACGCTGGGCATAGGCGGTGGCTACAGCCAGCGCGACGTGCAGGAGCTGGCCCGCGTGCTGACCGGCCTGGGCGTGAACCTGACCGACAGCAAACCCAAGCTCAAGCCCGCCCAGGAAGCCCAGTACCACCGCACGGGTCTGATGGAGTTCAACCCGGCGCGGCATGACTTCGGCGACAAGACGCTGCTGGGCATCACCGTGAAGGGCCGCGGCTATGCCGAGCTGGACCAGGTGCTGGACCTGCTGGCCCGACACCCCAGCACGGCCCGCTTCGTTTCGCGCAAGCTCGCGCAGTACTTCGTCGCCGACGAGCCGCCCCCGGCGCTGGTGGAACGCATGGCCGAGCGCTGGCAGCAGACCGACGGCAGCATCGCCGAGGTGCTGCGCGCGATGGTGGGCTCGCCGGAGTTCGAGGCGTCTCTCGGCCGCAAGTTCAAGGACCCGACGCACTACGTCGTCTCGGCCGTTCGCCTGGCCTATGCCGACAAGGTGGTGCTGAACACCGGCCCCATGATCGGCTGGCTCTACCGCCTCGGCCAGGCACCCTACAACCGCCAGACGCCCGACGGCTACCCGCTGGACGAGAGCGCCTGGGCAGGCCCCGGCCAGATGACGACGCGCTTCGAGATCGCGCGCGCCATCGGCAGTGGCAGCGCCGGCCTCTTCAAGGTGGAGGGTGAGGCCAAGGACAGGCCAGCCTTCCCGCAGATCGCTCAGCCGCTGTACTACGACGGCATCGCGCCCCGCCTGGCATCCGCCACGCAGCAGGCCCTGACCCAGGCCACGTCGCCGCAGGAATGGAACACCTATCTGCTCGCTTCCCCCGACTTCATGTACAGGTGATGCCATGAAACGCCGCCATCTGCTCCAACTCGGCCTCGGTGCCACCGCGCTGCCGCTGCAGCTTTGGGCCGCGTCACCCGACGCGCCGCGCCTGCTGGTCGTCTTCCTGCGCGGCGCCTACGACGCTGCCAACCTGCTGGTACCGACCGCATCGAGCTTCTACTACGAGGCCCGGCCCAACATCGCCATCGCCAAGACGGCGGCCCTGCCGCTGGACGCGAACTGGGGCCTGGCTCCCGCGCTGGCCGACTCCATACACCCGCTGTGGCTGAAGAACCAAGCCGCCTTCGTGCCCTTCGCCGGCACCAACGACGTCTCGCGCAGCCATTTCGAGACCCAGGACCACATCGAGCTGGGCCAGCCCGACGAGGGCAGCCGCGACTTCCGCAGCGGCTTCATGAACCGGCTGGCCGGCGTGCTGGGCGCGGGCGGGGTCGCCAGCTCGCGGCTGGAGGCCATGGCCTTCACTGACCAGGTGCCGCTGATCCTGCGCGGCGAACTGCCGGTGGCCAACCAGGCCTTGCGCGACCTCGGCAAGCCGGCCATCAGCGCAGCGCAGGCCCAGGTCATCGCCGGCATGTACGCCAACACCCGCCTGGCCGGCACGGTCAGTGGTGGCTTCGAGGTGCGCGACGAGGTCTCGCGCGAGATGGCCGGCGAGATGGAGGCTGCCAGCCGCGGCGCCATCGCAGCCAAGGGCTTTGCGCTGGAGGCCCGCCGTGTCGCGCGGCTGATGCGCGAGCGCGTGACGCTGGGCTTCATCGACGTGGGTGGCTGGGACACCCATGTCGGCGAGGGCGGTGCGACGGGCCAGCTCGCCACCAAGCTGGGCGAGCTGGGCAAGGGCCTGGCGCTGTTCGCCGACGAGATGGGGCCGCAGTGGAACAACACCGTGGTGGTTGTGGTCAGCGAGTTCGGCCGCACCTTCCGCGAGAACGGCAACCGCGGCACCGACCATGGCCACGGCAGCGCCTACTGGGTGCTGGGCGGCGGCGTGCAGGGCGGGCGTATCGCCGGCGAGCAGGTGGAGGTCAAGGCCGCCACGCTGTTCCAGAACCGCGACTACCCGGTGCTCAACGAGTACCGCGCGCTGTTCGGGGGCCTGATGCGTCGCATGTACGGCCTGAACGACGCGCAACTGGCCAAGGTCTTCCCCGGAGCCAGCGCGCGCGATATCGGCCTGGTTTAGGCGGACCTCACCCAGCGGTCGACGACCGCCTTCACGCGCTCGCCGAAGTAGCGGGCCGTCGCCAGGTCGCCCGGCACCATCTCCTCGGCGGAAGCGTCGCTGGGCGTCTGCGTGATGAGGCCGGCGTAGCCGCCGAGGTTGTTGATGTCGTCGCGCGTGGCGGCCTTGTGGTTGGGCGCCTTCGTGCCCATGCCCACCCAGATCATGCCGTGCTGCTGACTCAGCGTGTGCAGGTACTGCATCGTGCCTTGCTTGTCGCCGTTGAGCGTGGCCGAGTTTGTGAAGCCGGCGGCGATCTTGTCCTTCCACAGCTGGGCGTACCACGGCTTGCTGCTGGCGTCGGCCACCTTCTTGAACTGCCAGCTCACGCCGCCCATGTACGTGGGCGTGCCGAAGACGATGGCGTCGGCCCCCGCCAGCGTGGCCCAGTCGCCTTCGGAGATGTTGCCCTCGGCGTCGATGGGCATCAGCTGCGCGCCGGCCGTGCCGGCGATGGCCTCGGCGACCTTCCTGGTGTGGCCATAGCCGGAGTGGTAGAGAACGACGATCTTGCTCATGGGCTGTTTCATTCGGAGAAGGGTGAACCGGGAACTTGCGGGCACGGCGCCGGGCCGCGCCCGAGCCGGCTCGAGATAGGGATGGACCGGCCTCACCCGCGAGCAGCGGGGCGAGGCCGGGGTGGAGCGCCGGTCAGGCGGCCAGGTCGAACACCAGCACTTCGGCGTCGCGGCCGGCCGTCAGGGTCAAGCGCGATGTCTGGCGAACCTGCAGGGCATCGCCGGCCGTCAGCTCCTGCCCGTTCACGCTGAGCGCGCCGCGCACCAGGTGCACATAGGCCAGGCGGCCCGGCGCCAGGTCCAGCTCGGCGGTCTCGTCGCCGTCGAACAGGCCGGCATACAGACGCGCGTCGGCATGAAGGGTGACGGCACCGCCCGCGCCGTCGCTGGCCGCCACGAGGCGCAACTGGCCGCGCTTGGAGGCGGCGTCGAAGTGCTTTTGCTCGTAGCTCGGCGCGATGCCGCGCGCATCCGGCTGGATCCAGATCTGCAGGAAGTGCGTGGTCTGGTCCTTGGCGTGGTTGAACTCGCTGTGCATGACGCCGCTGCCCGCGCTCATGCGCTGCACGTCGCCGGGACGGATCACGCCCGAGTTGGCGGCGCCTGTCTCGCCGTTGCCCATGCTGTCCTTGTGCGCCAGCTCGCCGGAGAGCACGTAGCTGATGATCTCCATGTCGCGGTGGCCATGCGTGCCGAAGCCGGTGCCCGGGGCGATTCTGTCCTCGTTGATGACGCGCAGCGCGCCGAAGCCCATGCGGGCCGGATCGTAGTAGTCGGCGAAGGAGAAGCTGTGGAAGGACTTCAGCCAGCCATGGTCGGCATAGCCACGGTCGGCGGACTTGATCAGTTGCAGCATGTTCGGTCTCCTTTTCCGGTTGCGATGGAGCCAATGTAGGAGCCCTGGGCAAGGCCATCGATGAGGCGTCTGCGAGGCATCATTCAAATAGACTGAACACATGTCGACCTCCCAAGAGAAGCGCCGCGCCCTCACCCCAGAGGCCCTGTCCATGATGGACACCATCGCGCGCACCGGCAGCTTCGCCGCCGCCGCGCGCGAGATGGGCCGTGTGCCCTCGGCGCTGACCTATTCCGTACGCCAGCTGGAGGATGCGCTGGACGTGCTGCTGTTCGACCGCAGCTCGCGCCAGGCCGTGCTGACCACGGCCGGCCACGAGCTGCTGCTGGAGGGGCGGCGCCTGCTGCAGGAGCTGGACGCCGTCGCCAACCGCGTGCGCCGCATCGCCACCGGCTGGGAGAGCGAGCTGACGCTGGCTGTCGACGACGCCATCGCCCGCCGCGCGCTGTTCGACCTGATGGAGGCCTTCTACGCCCAGACCATAGACGGCGGCGGCCCGCCGCCGACCCGGCTCAAGCTGCGCGTTGAGGTGCTGGCCGGCACCTGGGAAGCCCTGCTGCATGGCCAGGCCGACGTGGCCATCGGCGTGCCGACGCAGCAGCTGCCCAGCAGCAGCATCCATTGCGAGCCCGGCGGTGAGCTGGAGTTCGCCTTCTGCATCGCCCCCCACCACCCGCTCGCCGCCCTGCCCGAGCCCCTGAGCGCCAGCCAGATCGCCGAGCACCGCATCATCGCCGTCGCCGACAGCGCGCGCCTGCTCCCGCCCCTGACCGTCGGCCTGCTGCCGGGTCAGGACGTGCTGACCGTGCCGTCGCTGGCCACCAAGCTGGAGGCCATGATGCGCGGCCTGGGCTGCGGCTCGCTGCCCGTGCCCATGGTGAGGCGGCACATCGAGGCAGGCCGCCTGGTGCGCAAGGCCACCTACGAAGGCCGGCGCGCCGGGCAGATGCATTACGCCTGGCGCGACACGGGCCAGGCGCCCGGCAAGGCGCTGGCCTGGTGGATAGACAAGCTGCGCGGCCCCGCCACACAGCGGGCCCTGCTGGAACAGCACGAAGGCCTGCTGCTGTGACGCCGTACCGGGGCCGCTTCGCCCCCTCACCCACCGGCCCGCTGCACGCCGGCTCGCTGGTGGCCGCGCTGGCCAGTTGGCTGGACGCCCGCGCCCATGGCGGCTGCTGGCTCGTACGCATCGAGGACGTCGATGGTCCGCGCTGCCCGCCGGGCATGGATGAGCTCATCCTGGGGCAGCTTGCCGCGCTGGGCTTGCTGCCCGACGAGCCCCCCGTCTGGCAATCCCGCCGCGGCAGCCTCTACGAGGCCGCGCTGGACCGCCTCATCGCCGCCGGCCATGCCTACGGCTGCGCCTGCACGCGCGCCGAGATCGCCGCCGCGGTAGGGCCGCGCGCCAAGCATGGCGAGCTGGTCTACCCCGGCACCTGCCGCCACGGCACCCTCGGCCGGCCGGTGCGCGCCTGGCGCTTGCGCGTCCAGGGACGGGTGGACTGGCTGGATCGCCGCCTGGGCCCGCAGTCGCAGGACCTCGAGGCCGAAGTCGGCGACTTCGTGTTGAAGCGCGCCGACGGCCTCTGGGCTTACCAGCTCGCCGTCGTCGTCGACGATGCCGAGCAGGGCATCACCGACATCGTCCGCGGCGAGGACCTGGCCGACAACACGCCGCGCCAGATCGCGCTGCAACGGTGTCTGGACCTGCCCACGCCGCGCCATCTGCACACGCCGCTGGTGCTGGCGGCGGACGGGCACAAGCTGTCCAAGCAGAACGGCGCGGCGGCGCTGGACCTGGCCGACCCGGCGGCGCGGCTGCGGGAGGCAGCTCTGCGGCTGAATCTGGCGCCGGGGCCGGCCGCGTCGACACCTGGCGAAGTGCTGGCCGCCGCGGTCGCGCAATGGACGGCGCAATGGACGGCGCAATGCCCGCCATGACGCGGGGCGGTCCCGGCTGAGGGGCAAATGCCCCGCCGAATACCCCCAGTTCGGCCCGCGTGACGCCTTGTCCACGTCCGCCCTCCTCGGTTAGATTCATTTGGCCTTGCGTCGGCAGCGGCGGCGCAAGCCCATCCCCGCAAGCGGCCTCTCGCCAAGCCCGGTTGCGCCCGCCAACGCCGGCCCACCGGCACCAGGAGATGACATGGCCCAGTACAAGGTTGCCTACTTCGTCGGAAGCCTCGCTTCGAACTCCATCAATCGCCTGCTCGCCAAGGCACTGGTCCGGCTGGCGCCGCCCGAGCTGGTATTGAGCGAGATCCCCATCAGGGATCTGCCGCTCTACAGCGCGGACTACGACGCCGACTACCCGCCGGTGGCGCGCGCTTTCAAGCAGGCCATCGCGGATGCGGATGCGGTGCTGTTCGTCACCCCCGAATACAACCGCTCGATTCCCGGCGGCTTGAAGAACGCCATCGACTGGGCCAGCCGGCCCTGGGGCACGAACTCCTTCGCGCGCAAGCCCTCCGGCGTGATCGGCACCTCGCCGGGCGCCATCGGTACCGCGGTGGCGCAGCAGAGCCTGCGCGGCGTGCTGTGCTTCTGCAATTCGCCGCTGATGAACACCGTAGAGGCCTACATCCAGTTCAAGCCCGGCCTCATCGGCGCGGATGGCGAGGTCACGGACGACGGCACGCGGCAGTTCCTGCAGAACTACATGACCGAGTTCCACGCTTTCATCGTGCGCGTCCTCACCGTGCTGCCGCGCAGCGGCAGCTGATCCCGCACCCGCCGCCCATGCGGGCGGCGGCCTTGCCATGGGCCAGCGGCGACAATCGCCCGATTTCCCCAACAGCAAGGATTTCCCATGAACACCACGCCTTCCGGCCTGCAGTTCGAGGACACCGTCGTCGGCGACGGCAAGACCGCCCAGGCAGGCCAGGACGTCACCGTCCACTACACCGGCTGGCTCTGGGTCGACGGCACCCGCACGACCAAGTTCGACTCCAGCAAGGACCGCGGCGATCCCTTCGAGTTCGAGCTGGGCGCCGGCATGGTCATCCGCGGCTGGGACGAGGGCGTGCAGGGCATGAACATCGGCGGCAAGCGCACGCTGATCATCCCGGCCCAGCTCGGCTACGGCGCGCGCGGCGCCGGCGGCGTCATCCCGCCCAATGCCACGCTGTGCTTCGAGGTCGAGCTGCTGGGGCTGGCCGGCGGTCCCGAGCCGGTGGAGCTGAACCTGCACACGACATCCAGCGGCCTGCAGCACGAGGATGTCGTCGTCGGTGAAGGCGCCGAGGCCACCAAGGGCCAGCGCGTGTCGGTGCACTACACCGGCTGGCTCTACAAGGACGGCATGCGCGGCAAGAAGTTCGACTCCAGCAAGGACCGCGGCCAGCCCTTCAAGTTCAGCCTCGGCGGCGGCGAGGTCATCGCCGGCTGGGACGAGGGCGTGCAGGGCATGAAGGTGGGCGGCCGACGCATGCTGGTGCTGCCGCCCGAGCTGGGCTATGGTGCCCATGGCGCCGGCGGCGTCATTCCGCCGAACGCGACGCTGCTGTTCGAGGTCGAATTGCTGGCGGTCTGACGCCTGAAAGAACCCCGCCGGGAGGCGGGGCGTCTTCTCCTGGGGCCTGACGGCCCCGGGCGAGGTGCTGGTGTCAGGGCTTGATCATCAGCTTCTGGATCACCATCGTGCCGCTGGTATTGGTGTTGGACAGGCGCAGCAGCACCGGCTGGATGATGGGCGCGGTCGCCGTGAACGAGGTGGTGCTCGCGGGCTGCGTGGTCATCACATTGCTCTCGGTACAGACATTGCCTGCACAGGCCGCGCGCGACGGCGACGTTGTGACGATGTTGCGCCAGGTGCTGCCGTCGGTCGAATAGTCCAATTGGTAGCCGTTGGAGCCGGCGCGGAAGTACTCGAAGCTGAACTGGCTGAGGCTGCGCAGGTTGAACATCACGAAGCCCGCGTTGGTGCCGGCCTTGGAGATCTGGATGTTGGCCGCGAGGCTGGAGCCACTGGCCACGGTGGACGAGTACTTGACCGCGGAACTGGCGCCCGTCGCTCCGCTGTCGTTCTGGCTGGCGCAGATGAACTGCTGGCCGGAGGCCGCCACCATCGTGCCGAAGCCGGGACCATTGACGGCGCCGGGCCAGCTCTCGAAGGTGGCCGTGGTGCCGGTGGCGGACAAGCCCGCGAGGTAGGCGCTGGTGTTGTTGCTGCCGGTCGCAGTGTTGCCCAGCGCGGCCAGGTCGACCAGCGTGCCGCTCGCGCCGCCGAAGCTGGCGTTCAGCGTGGCGGCGTCGATCATGACGCCGCAGGAGCCGGCGATCTGCGCCGCCCCGCCCAGAACGGTCGTGCTGGTGGTGCAGGCCGCGCCGCTGGTGCAGCTGGCACCGGCGCCGGGCGTGACGGTGCTGGTGAGCGCGCCCGCGGCCGTGGTGTTGGCCGAGATCAGCACGGTGGCCTTGCCGCCGCTCGCGGCCAGGCCGGCGGGGATGCTGCAGTTCAGCGTCGCGCCGGTGATCGGGCTGCACGTGGCACCCGTGGGCGTGACCGTGAACGCGCCGACGCCGCTGGCCGGCAGCACCGTCGTCAGCGTGACGGGCGCGGTCGTCGCGCCGGTCCCCTGGTTGGTGGCCGTGACGGTCCACTGGACCTTGTCGCCTATCGACGCGCTGGCGAGGTTGACGGCAGCGCCGACCTTGACGTCGGCCGCGGCCGCGGCGGCCACGGCCGTCGTCGTCGTGCAACTGGCCGTGGAGGCGCAGCTCGCACCGGTGCCGGGCGCCACGGTGTTGACCAGATTGCCCGCCGCGGTGGCCGGTGCGGCGATGACCACGGTGGCCGTGCCGGTGTTGGCAGCCAGGCCCGCCGGGATGGTGCAGCTCAGCGTGTTGCCGACCACCGCGCCGCAGTTGGCGCCCGTGGGCGTGACGGTGACGGCGCCGATGCCGGCGGCCGGCAGCGTGTCGGTCAGCGTGATGGGCGCGGTCGTCACGCCGCCGGTGTTGACGGCCGTGAGGGTCCACTTGACGGTGCCCCCGACGCTGGTGGAGGTGGCGTCCACGGCGGCGCTGACCGTGACGTTGGGCGGCACTGGGCGCGTGCTGACGACGGTGGTGGAGCTGCAGTCGGCCGCCGAGCTGCAGCCCTTCACGCCGGCGCCGGAGGGCTTGACGGTGCTGGTCAGCGAGCCGGTGGCGGTGGTGGTGGCCGACAGCAGCACGGTGGCGGTCTTGCCGGGGGGCAGTCCCGCGCCTATGGTGCAGGTCAGCGTGCTGACGGAAGGGCCGCAGCTGGCGCCGCTGGACACGACGGACACCGCGCTCAGGCTACTGGGCACGTCGATGAGCAGCGTGGTGGTGTCGCTGCTGGCAGCGTTGCCGGCGTTGGTGACGGTGACGGTCCAGGTGACGCGGTCACCGGCAAAGACCGAGGCGCTGTCGACGGTCTGCGTGACGGACAGCGCGGCCTGCGCGGCGGGCGCCGGGTCCGACGCGTCGTTGCCGCCACCGCAGCCGGCCAGCCAGGCCGGCAGCAGCAATGCGGCAGCCAGATGCAGGGAAGAGAATTTCATTTTGTCTCCTGTTGATTCACGCCGTCTCAGCGGACGGACATCGGTGCATTGGCCGCCGGGAAGTCGACGAACGCGGCGCTGCAGTCATAGGGCGCCGACGTGGCCGAGCGCAGGTCGAAGACCTTGAACTGGTTGCTGTCCTTGGCGGCCAGCAGCGTGCTGGCGAACGACACGGGGCCCGGGCCCATCGTCAGCTCGGCGTAGGACGGCACCGGCGTGCTGAGCTTGGTGGACACCCAGCCGGGCGTCGAGTCATAGACGACGTTGTCCAGCGTGATGCCGTACAGGTAGTTGAACTGGCCCTGCGACTGGTAGCCGCGGAACAGCAGCAGCGCGCCCGTGCCGTTGTAGATCGAACCCGGCGTGTCCAGGTAGCGGAAGTTGCGCACCGTGACGTGGTGGATGTTGGGGAACTGCCTGGTCGAGGAGCCCGATGCGTCGCCGTAGTAGGTGTCGATCGCGATGGGCTGCTGCACACGACGCGCGCACATGCCGTCCACCGTGATGTTCTGCACCTCGCCGCCGCGGCTGTCGTCCGTCTTGATGCGGAAGCCGCTGGTGGAGTTCATGTCGAAGCCATCGATGGCCAGGTCGCGGATCGTCACGCCGTTGACGCCGCTGTCCGTCTCGCTGCCGATGGACATGCCATGCGTGAAGTAGAGGCGGTTGTGCAGGATCTGCACGTTGCTGACCGGTCCGGTGGTGCTGTTGTGCGACTTGATCGCGATACCGTCGTCGCCGGTGCTGATGTGGTTGAACGCGATCAGCAGGTTCTGCGACTGGCCGGGATCGAAGCCGTCGGTGTTCTTGATCGTGGCCGGCGTGAAGCAGGTGCTGGGGCGGCTGACGTTGGCCGTGCCGGAGATCACCGGCGTCGAGCCGGCATCGCACTTGTAGCCTGCCACCGAGTACTCCAGCGACGGCGACAACAGCTTGGTGCCCCAGACAGTGATGCCGTTGACGCCGCTGGAGACGGCGTGGAACTTGGGCGCGTTCTGCAGCGTGATGCGGTGCAGCGTGAAGTTGCTGCCGGCGTTGATCTGCAGCAGCCGCGGGTTGTTCTGGTTGGCGTTGCTGAGCGTCTTGGTCAACGCACCCACGTCCCACCAGGTCAGCTTGCCGGCGTAAAGGCCCGAGGTCAGCACGGCGCCGCCGCGGCCGTCGATGACGCCGTCACCCACCACGCCATTGCCGTTGGGCGCGGTCGTGATCAGCGCCGAGCAGCCGTTGTCGCTGGACGCGGTCTCGCCGCAGTTGTTCTTGCCGGCGATCTGGTAATCGGCCGGACGGCGCGAACCGAACAGCGTCACGCCCTTGTCGATCCACAGCGTCACCGTGCCGGCGAGGTTCAAGGGCCCGGACAGGAAGGCGTTCTCGCCCTGGGCGCCCGTTGCCAGCTTGACGGCTTGGCCCGTCGGGCAGGCGTTGATGGCGGCCTGGATGCGTGCGGCGTCGGGCTGCGAGTTGCCGGCCGCGGCGTCCACCGCGTCGTCCAGCAGACCTGCGGCGTTCTTCTTCAGCGTGGCGGTCAGCGTCGCGCAGACGGTCTTGGGCAGGGTCGGCTCCCTGCCCCGCAGCGCCGGGTCGGTCAGCGCCGCCGTCGGCCAGGTGCCGCCACCGGCGTCGACCGGGGGCGGGTTGCTGCCGGAACTGCTGCCATTGCTGGGCGTGCCGCTGTCCGCGACCACCGCCGTTGAGCCGCCGCCGCCGCAGCCGGCCAGCGCCGCCATGGACGCCAGCACCAGCATGCGCAAACCGCCGCGACGCGCTCGGGAGGGTCCCAACTTCTTCATGTCTTGTCTCCTGCTCTTGCTCTGTGTCAAACGCGTATCGACCGGCCACTGCAACGTTCCGGCGTATCGCGATCCGCCGGCGTCAATGGACGCCAGGGTGAATCTGATATGTCGAGTGATGTATCAAATAAAGATATTGATATATCAGCAATGGCGAGTTTTTACCAACACGACCGACATGCCGTCAATGCGGTCAACCCGTAGACCACGGCATGACGCCGCAGCACCATGAGCGGCGGCGCACCAACCCGCTTCACTTCGATGTCACCCGCGCATGGTCTGCTTGCGCGAAAATCCTCAAACAAGGAGCCCCCTGTGAGCGACCTCCACTCCGGCGCCGACCAGCGCCGCTTCCCCCGCGTCGAGTTCTTCCTCGTGCCCGACGAGCACGAGCAGTTGCCGGTCTGGGTCATCAAGCCCGAGGGTTTGTCGACGGCGCGTGGTGGTGTCGTCGTCAACCTCAGCGAGGCCGGCCTGCAAATCCTCGCCTCGGCCGAGCCGCCACTGGACGCCCTGCATTACGAGATGCGCCTGCTGCTCGGCGAGGACGAGGGCGTGCCGCTGTTCAGCGCCGACGTGCGCCGGGTCTGGAGCCGGCCGCTGAGCCGCATCGTGCAGCTCTGCGGCTTCGAATTCGAGACTCCCAACTCCGAGGCCGAGGAGTTCCTGCTCGCGCAGACGGTACAGATCACCGCGCGCAAATGGGTGCGCTGCGTGCTCGTCGAGCGGATGACGGCGCTGGCCTAGGGCCGCTGGCGCCAGGCGGGGAACTGGGTTAGCGTGTGTGCGGGGCCGGCTGGGCCTCGCCTGCCATCCCCTCCATGATCGAACCCGAGCAGTTGCTGCGCTACTGGACCCTGTCGCAATGGCAGGCGAACCTGCTGGTGCTGATGCACCTCGTCGGCGCAGGGCTGCTGGGCCTCATGCTGGGCTACGAGCGCGCCTTCCATGGCCGCGCGGCCGGCATGCGAACCTACGCCCTCGTCTGCATGGCCTCCACGGCCGTCATCGTGCTGCTGGGCCTGCCCCACCAATGGTTCGGCGGCAGCGAAGCTGCCATCGTCCCGCCGCTCATGGACCCGACGCGCGTCATCCAGGGCGTCGTCACCGGCATCGGCTTCCTGTGTGCCGGCGTCATCATGCGCGAAGGCATGAACATCTCCGGCCTGACGACGGCGGCCTCGCTCTGGGCAGCCTCGGCCATCGGCATCCTGCTGGGCATGGGCTTCTATTTCGCGGCCATCGCGCTGACGCTGCTGTGCGCCTCGCTGATGATGTGGGGCGCCAGGCTGGAAGCCGCCCTGCCCTCCCATCCGGCCATCGCGGTGCAACTGCAGGGCCAGTCGGGACGCCGCTTCGAGCAGGCCGAGCAGGTCGCCTTTGCCGCGGCGCTGGGCTACGACTTCGCGCCGGGCTCGGTCAGCATCGAGTGCACGGACGAGCGCCAGGAGTGGCGCTTCGTCTGCACCGCGCAGCACAACTACCACGGCGAGACGCTGTCGCGTTTCGCGAGCCGGCTGCCGGAGCTGCCCGGCCTGGCCAGCTACCGCGTCACGCACGCGCGCAACTGAGGCGGTTCGGACCGTGATGCGCTTCCCCGCAGCCGTGGGCCGGGATGTCGCCGTGCAGCAATGGCTGGACGCCGGCGAAGGTGAGCTGGCTGCGCTGGCACGCACCTGGTTCGCGGCCTTGCGCCGCAGCGGCACCGACGTGACCGAGCTTCTGCACGACGGCATGCCCACCGCCTGCGTGGGCGACGCGGCCTTCGCCTACGTCAACACCTTCAAGGCCCATGTCAACGTCGGCTTCTTCTGCGGCGCCGAGCTGCCGGACCCGGCGGTCCTGCTGCAGGGCACGGGCAAGTTCATGCGCCACGTCAAGCTCAGGCCCGGCACGCCGGTCGACGCCGCCGCGCTGCAGGCGCTGATCGACGCGGCCTATGCCGACGTGAAGGTACGCCTGCGGGCCGAGGCCGCTCAGGCGATGGCCGGGTAGTCGCCCAGGCCGTCCGGCCAGGGCGTCAGGATCTCGAAGCCATCGGCCGTCACCGCCACCATGTGCTCCCACTGCGCGGAGAGGGAGTGGTCGCGCGTGACCACCGTCCAGCCATCGCTCAGCTCGCGGATGGCTGCGCCGCCCGCATTGATCATGGGCTCGATCGTGAAGATCATGCCCTCCTGCAGCTTCAAACCTTCACCGGGCCGTCCGAAGTGGTTGACGTGCGGGTCGTCGTGATAGACGTCGCCGATGCCGTGGCCACCGTATTCGCGCACCACGCTGAAGCCGGCCGCATGCGCCACCTTCTGGATGGCATGCCCCACGTCGCCCAGCGTCGCGCCCGGGCGCACCTGGCGGATGCCGGCGCGCAAGGCCTCATAGGTCGTCATCACCAGCCGGCGCGCCAGCACGTTGGCCTCGCCGACGATGAACATGCGGCTGCTGTCGCCGAACCAGCCGTCCTTGGTCAGCGTGACGTCCACGTTGACGATGTCGCCCTTCTTCAGCCGCTTGTCCCTGGACGGGATGCCATGGCAGACGACGTGGTTGGGCGAGATGCAGGCCGTCTTCGGATAGCCGTGGTAGCCGACGTTGGACGGGATGCACTTCAGCGTGTTGACGATGTAGTCGCGGCAGAGGTCGTCCAGCTCCTCGGTCGTCACACCGGGCACCACATGGGGCTTCAGCATGGCCAGCACCTCGGCGATCAGATGCCCGGCCTCGCGGGCCTTGGCCACCTCGGCGGGCGTGCGCAGCTTGAGGCCCTTCATGCCGCCGCCCCTTTGGCCCTGGCCGGCTGAACCCAGCCGGTCAGCCGCGCCAGATCCAGCCCGCCCTCCTGCTCGGCGCGGATCAGCAACTGGCAGATCTCGCTGTGCGACAGCTGCGGATGCAACTCGGCCAGCATGCCGATGCGCATCCAGTGCTCGGCCTGCGCGTTGATGGAACGCGACAAGGCCTGGCTGGCAACGCGCAGGCTCTCATGCAACGGATCGGAGATTTTGACGATTCCCATGCGGCAACTATATACGATTCATATACGAATCGTATATCAACATGCCCGGCAAACCACCGCCGCTTCGTAGATGCTGAGGAACTCCGCCGGCATGCGCCGCGGCCTGCCGCCGCTGATGTCGATGCAGATCAAGGCCCAGCGCCCGCGCATCAGCGTGACGCCATCCCCGGTGCGGCGCAACTGGAAGCGCCGCTCCATCGTCAGCCTGCCGTCGCTGGCCGTCAGCCAGGTGCCCAGTTGCAGCGCATCGCCCTCGAAGGACGGCAGCAGATAGTCGTAATGCCCCTCGCGGATCGCCATCGCGCGGTCCATACGGCGATAGTCCGCCAGGCTCAGGCCCAGCGCCTCGGAATGCGCCCAGCCGGCCTGCTCGCACCACTGCACGTAGACGGCATTGTTGGTGTGGCCCAGGCCGTCGATGTCGCCCGGCCGGGGCGACAGCGCCAGCAGGAAGGGCGACGCATGGTCCCAGCCTTCGGTCATCACAGCCAGCCCTCCTGTTCGGCCTTCACGCCGCGTTCGTTCAGCGCATCGCGCAAGGCCGCCAGTTCGGGCGGCAACACCTGCCCGGCAAGTCGGTCCAGCAGCGCGCGGTCGTAGCGGCCCAAGGCCGGCAGGCCGACACGCGATAGCCGCCCGGGCTCCATCCCGACCGCGGCCCAGGCCAGGCCGGCATCCACCCAGGGCTGAGCGGCGGCCAGCGCGATCTCTATGCCGGCAGGGTCGGCATCGGCACTGACGGCGGCCGGCGCCGGCGCGACCGCCAGCAGCCGGGCCATGGCCTGCGCCCAGGCCCGCGTCGGGCGGCCGGCGATCCACACCAGCGCATCGCCGGGTGCACGACGAGTCGCCTGCTTCTCGAAGCTGGCGCGGTTCTCGATCAACCACCAGCGCGCGGGCGGCGTCGCGCCTTGCAAGTTGGCGAGCGCGTCGACCGGCAGCGTGATGAAGGCCGCCGCCCCCAGGTCCAGCCGCTGCCCGCCCGGCCATTGCAGGCCCAGGTCGCCCGCCAGCGTCAACGTCGGGGCGAAGGCCGCAATGCCGAGTGCCGGAAGGTCGAAATGCCGCTCCAGCCACTGCCACTCGCCATCGGCAATCGCCTTGGTGTGGCCCAGGCGCAGCGCGAAGTCGCGACGCAACCCCTGCTCGCCGGCACTCGTCCATGCAAGCAAGGCGTCCAGCAGCGCCGCCCGCGCCTCGGCCGCTGCCGTGGCCATGCGCGACTCGGCCAGCGCCTGCGCCGCCTCGCCCACCAGTGCGCTCGCCATCAACGCTTCCAGCCGCGCGGCCAGGGCCTCGCGGCGGGCCTCACGCTGGCTGCGCGTCGCCAGGCCCAGCGCGGCCTGCAGCGCTTCCAGCTCGACCCATTGCAGGGCCGTGCGCTGCCAGCGTCCGCGCGCGAAGCGCTCGGTCACGGTACACAGGCCGGCCGTCAGCGCCCTGTCGGCCAGGCGCTCTGCCAGTTCGATGCGGACCGGGCCGGCCGCTTCGAGCAAGGCCTGCCAGCGGCGACTTTCGGTGCTGCCGCGCAGCCAGTCGGCCAGCAGCTCGCGCTCGTCCACGTCCAACGCGGGCAACGCGGCAGGCCAGACCGCCGCGGACGCCCCGCGTTGGCGGCGGTCGCGGCCGGAGCTCAGCTCACGCGTACTCACTGACCTCCGGCCTGCGCGCCAGCACCGCGATCGGCGGCGCCCAGCGCTCGCCGCGCGGCTTCTTGCTCGTCACCAGCGTGATCTCGCTGGGCTCGAAGACCTCGACGTTGTGCGTGATGGGCGTCGTCAGCAGGTACTGGGCCCGCGTCGAGCGCAGAAAGTGGCCCACCAGCTGGATGTTGCGCACGTCCAGGTGGGCAAAAGGCTCGTCGATGAAGACGAAGCCGCCGGGCGTCTCGTCGTCCTTCATCAGGCCCACGAGCAGGATCAGGCTCTTCAGCACCTGCTGGCCACCCGAAGCCTCGCCGTCGTTCAGGCCCACCTCGCCCTTGCCGTCGAAGTTGAACTTCACGTGCAGGCCGGCCTGGGCCAGCACGGTGTCGTCGTTGTCCAGATGGGGCAGTTGCGCCTCGGCGACGACGCCGGCCAGTTCACCCAGCTCGGCAACGTTCTTCTTGTAGCGCCGCACCGTGGCCTTGAGCACGTCGATGTAGCGCTCTCGGGCATTGCTTGCGGCCGTGGCAGCCAGCGCGTTGCTGGCCTTGCGGTCGGACAGCTGGTGAGCCTGTTCGCGCACCTGCAGGTCCATGCGGGTGTGGCGGTCGACGACGCTGGCGTCGGTCTCCCAAACCCCGCTGGCCAGCTCCTGGTCGACGTGATGCGAGCGAATCTCGGCCTGGCGGGCGTTCTCGAACTCGTTGCACAGCGCCGCGAGGGCGATGGCCGTGATCCAGCGCGGCGGGAACTTGGCGCCGGCCTCGCGCGACGCAGCGGCGGCCTGACTCAGCGCGATGCGGCGGGCCGCATGGTCGCGTGCGGTCTGGGCCTGGCGGGCCTCGCCGTCGGCCAGCTCCTGCTGGGCGCGGTTGTAGCCGTCCTCGCTGCGCGCCGATGCCTTGACGAGGCGGTCATGCTCGGCCTCCAGCCCCTGCATGCGCGTCGACGCCTCGGCCCGGGCCTGCTTCAGCGCCGGCAGGCGGGCACGCGCCTCGGCAAACTCGTCGGCGCGCTCGGACAGCTCCTGGGCGGCCTTGTGGCCCTGGGCGGCACGCTGGGCGTCCTTCAGCTGCCGGTCCACCTCGCCCTGGGCCTTGACGACACGGGTCAGCTCGGCGTCCAGCCGCAGCAGCTCCCCCTCCAGCGACTGGCGCCGTGCGGCCACCGCGTTGGCGCCGAACTGGTGGTCGGCGGGCGAGATGAAGACGCTCCGCCCGCCGCGACCGTCGCGGTAGTAGGCGTCGGCGGTGATCCATTCGCCGCCCACGCCCGAGCCCTCCTCGGTGCTGGCCACGCAGCGTATGCCGTCGAGCTGGCGCGCCAGCCAGGTCGGCAGCGGAGCGCTGACCTTCAGCGCGGCCAGCAGCGAACCGGGCCGGGCCTGGGTGACCGGCGCGGCATCGGAGACGACGTAATGGCGGTACTTCTGCTTGGACGCGATGGCGAATGCTCGCGCCTCGTCGCTGCGCTGCTTCAGCACCACGACCCAGCGCGAGCCGCGCAGCACGCCCTCGGCGGCTGCGCGCCACTGCTCATCGGCGATGTCTATGCTGTCGGCCACGACATGGTGCGCGATGCCGGCCTCGTCCAGCGCGCGGCGCAGCGGCGCCACCTCGGGCGGAGGCGGCGGCAGGCGCTTGTCCTTCAGCTCGGCGATCAGGCCCTGCACATGCTTGAGCTTGTCGTCGGCGCGGGTGTACTCGCCACGCAGCCTGTCCTTGTCAGCCGCCAGCGCCTGGGTGCGCGCAGCCAGCGCGGCGGCATCGGCCTCCACGTCGGCCAGCGCCTTCAGCTCGTCCTCGCGCTTGACCGCCAGCTCTACCGGCTTCTCGGCCTCGCGGGCTGCGTCGAAGGCGCTGCGGGCGTCGCGGCGCTGCGTGTCCAGCTCGATGAGGCGAGCCTTGGTGGCCTCATGCTCGGCGAACAGCTCGTGCAGCCTGGCGCGCTTGCCGGACAGCGCGCGCGCGTCGGCGCTGGCGAACAGGCGGGCGCGGTGCAGTTCGCGGCCGTCGCGCGCCAGCTTCTCGCGCGACTCGCTCCACTGCATGACCGGCAGCACCTCGGTGGCCAGGCGCTCGCGCTCCGCGATCCTGAGCTGCCACTGGCGGTGACTGGTCACGCGGTTGGCCAGCTCGCTGAGCTGCGCCTGGGTGCGGGCCAGCTCACCCTCGGCCGCCTCCACCTCCTTGGCCAGTTGCTGCTGGTGCGAACGCGCCTGCTCGTAGCGATCCAGCACCTCCTGGTCGCCGAACACCTCGAAGACGAGGCGCAGCAGCTCGCGCGGGTTGAGGTCGCAGAGCTTGTCGGTCTGCCCCTGCTCCAGTGCCAACACCTTGCCGATGGCCCGCGTCAGGCCCGCGGCCTCAAGCCGGCGGCGCCAGGCCTCGATGCCCAGCCACTCGCGCTCGCTCTTCTCGGCCAGCTGCTCGATTTCGTGCACACCGTCCAGCATCAGGTAGCGACGCGTCCAGTCTCCGCCCTGGCGCTCGATGCGGCAGGCCAGCGTCACCTGGTCGGCGTAGAGCAGCGAGGACGCGAACGGCCGGCTGCTGTTCTGCCGGCCGCGCGGACGGTTGTCCACCAGCGCGCGCAGCCAGGCCGTCTCGGCGTTGGCGTGGCGGGCATAGGTGCGGAATGTGCGACCGCCCGAGCACTCCAGGCCCAGCAGCGTCCGCAGCGCGTCCAGGAGCGTCGTCTTGCCCGAGCCGTTGGGACCGGCAATGGTGATGATGGCACCGTCCAGCGGCAGGCTCACGCGCTGGCAGTAGTCCCAGTGCAGCAGTTCAAGGGTTTGCAGGTGGAACATCAGTCTTCGCTCGGCTCTTCTGGTTCCTGGCGGGCGGCCTGGATTTCGGCCAGGGCGGGCGCAGCCAGCGGGTCGGTGGCGCGGGCCAGCACATCGGCCAGCGCGCCGTCGAGGATGCGCGGCGCGAGCTGGTCGTAGTCCAGCAGCAGGTCCAGCAGCGGTCCCTCGACGATGTCCTCGCCGCGACGCTGGATGAAGCCGTGACGCTCCAGCAGCTTGAGGTTGGCGTCGATGCGCAGCTTCTTGCCGAGCTGGTCACCGAAGTCGGCCAGCAGGCTTCGGTAGCTCAGGGAGGGCGACACGCTGGCTGCGGCCGGTACCGGCTTGTCCTTGGCGAACATCTCGCCCTGGTCGTCGCCCGCCGCGTCGCTGCGGTTGATCTGGCGCTGGCGCTTGGGCAGCACGATGAGGCTCCACAGCACCACCAGCAGCGACACGCCGTCGCGCGGCAGCTCCAGGTTGTTGTTGGCGTTCAGCCCCACTTCGCCGAAGACGGCGCTCTCGGCCGGGCGCAGCAGCGCGACGCTGACCTGGTCCGCATAGACGTTGTCGACCACCCGCAGGCCCACGCCCGAGAGGCGCCGGCCCAGTTCTTCCCACAGCTCGGCGTCGATCAGCGCCCGTTTCATCAGCGGGTGGCTGCGCGGCAGCCAGCGCCGCGCCAGCAGTTGGGCCGCGAGGCTCGCGGCATCGTCCAGCGTGGAGTTCATTCGGTGTCGGTCTCGGAAAGGGTGTGCAGTTCGCCGCGGCTCATCCACGCGACGAATTCGTCATCGATGGCGCCCTGCTCGGCGCTCCAGCGCACCCGCCAGGGCTGGCGCGCCATGTCGCCGGTGGCGCCTTTCAGGTGGCGGGCCTGGGCGTCGCCCAGCAGCGGCAGCAGCTGCGCGCGGTAGGCGGCTGACGCGTAGCTGCCGCCCAGCACGGCCGGGCCGACGGGCTGCGTGCCCTGACCCTCGGCCGTCCAGCCGTTCAGCAGCGCCTGCAGCGCGTCCAGCTCGGGCGGCAGGCTCAGCACCTCCAGCCGGCCATCGGGCGCGGAGCGGGCCTGCGGCAGGCCGGCGGCCTCGGGCTTGGCCGGACGGTCACGCTCGAACTCGGCCTCGGCGCCATCCACCAGTTCCTGGGCCGCCACCATGACGGGCTGCACGCCGGTGGACAAGGCCTCGCCCAGCAGCGCGTGCAGCTCCGGGACCCGCTGCAGCCATTGCCGCACGTCGGTCGTCGTCACGCCCGTGGAGCCCAGTGTGACGCGCTGGCGGTCGGCCTGCTGCAAGGCGCGGTTGAACTGGCTGGCCATGACCAGCAGCCCCGCCTGGGCATGGCCCAGCTCTCGCGCCAGCCGCTCCAGCCGGCCATCGCCCTGGGCCTGCTCAATGATGGCCTTGAGCGCCTCGCCGGCCCGGTCCACCAGCGCCAGCGCGCGCTCGAAGCGGGTGCGCGCGCGGCGCAGCTGAAACTCGCTGCCGCTGGCCATCGCGTCGGCGAACTCCTCGCGCAACCGCTGCAACTGGGCCTGCAGATGGCGCAGCTGCTGGGGCTGCAGCAGGCCCAATTGGTGGGCGCCGGCCACGCCGGCCAACAGCGCCCCGAGGTCGGCGTCCTCGCCGGCGTCCTCGGCAGTGAGCGGCTGCAGCATGCCGGCCAGCTGCTGGGCCAGCGACGTGATCGCATAAGTCTGCGTGGAGGCGTCCCAGCTCAGCAGCTCAGCCTCGCGCAGGCGCTTCAGCACCGTCTCCAGCGCGTCTTCGCGCAGCTGGTGGAAGGCCTGGTTCAAGGCCTCGCGCGTCAGCCGCGCGGCCGGCAGCGCCATCAGCTCCAGGAAAACCCAGACGCGCAGCCTGACCCAGCCGGCCTCGCCGCCGAACAGCGCACGCTGGGCGGCGATCAGCGCCTCCTGGCGCTCCAGCTGCCACCACAGCAGCGAATCGGCCGGCGCGGCGCCGTCGCGGAAGAACTCGTCAGCCGGGCGCGGCTCGTCGGGGGCGTTGGGGCGGTGCTCGGACATGGGGCGCGGATTATCGACGCCCTTCCCCACTCGATAGCTAGGGATGTCGGAGACCTTGACAATCGCCCACCGAACGCGCCGTTACATGGCCTACCCCCATGGGACCGCGGCGGTGCTGGCATCGAATGTGCATGGCCCATTGCCTCAATCGGAGGAACCCGAGATGCCCCATCGCACATTGCTCGCCGCCGCCGCGCTCGCGATCGCAGCCATCGTCCCCCATCAGGCCAGGGCCGGCATCGTCATCAACTACGCCAGCGGCTTCAGCGGCGCCTGCGGCAGCGGCCTGACCTGCGTGGGCAACGCGGCGGTGAACGGCAGCGCGCTGCGCCTGACGCCGGCCGCCCAGAGCCAGGCCGGCGCTGGCTACAGCACCACGGCCATCACGCTGGGCGCCGGCGCCACCTTCAGCACGAGCTTCCAGTTCCAGCTGACCCAGCCCGGCGGCATCGCCCCCGCCGACGGCCTGACCTTCGTGCTGGCCCAGGGCACATCGGGCCTGGGGAGCGCCGGAGGCGGCATGGGTTACCAAGGCGTGGGCAACAGCGTCGCCATCGAGTTCGACACCTACTGGAACAGCTTCGACCCCAACAGCAACCATGTCGGCGTGGACACCAATGGCTCGTTGAGCAGCCTGATCACCGTCAACCCCTACGGCGTCGCCTTCTGCGACTTCACTGCCAACAGCTACGCCGGCGACGGCTGCATGAGCAACGGCAAGGTCTGGTCGGCCTTCATCACCTACGACGGCAGCACCCAGAAGCTCAGCGTCAGCGTGCAGCAGCAGGGCATGGCGCTGATCCAGCTGATCAACGACTACAGCATAGACATTGCCGGCATCCTGGGCGCCACCGACGCCTATGTCGGCTTCACGGCCGCGACGGGCGCCGGCGTGGAGAATCACGACATCCTGAGCTGGCAACTGGCCAACGACACCTCCATCGTCGCCCCCGAAAACGAGCTGCCCGAGCCGGCCAGCCTGGCCCTGCTGGGCCTGGCCGGCGTCGCGTCGCTGCGGGCAGGCCGCCGCCGCGCCTGACGTTCGGTTTTTGCGAATGCCGACGTCAAGCCGGCTGAAACCAGGCCCGCGCAAGCGGGCCTAATCTTGTGGGCATGCAAATCCCTCGCCTGCCCACCTTCTTCGTCTCCCACGGCGGCGGCCCCTGGCCGTTCATGGAGGGCGACTACCGCCGCGCCCACGCCAAGCTGGAAGCCTCGCTGCAGGCCTTGCCGGCCTCGCTGCCAGCGAGGCCCCAGGCCATCCTGATGATCTCGGCGCACTGGGAGGAGTCCGCCTTCACGGTGATGAACTCGCCCGCGCCGAGCATGCTGTACGACTACGGCGGCTTCCCGGCCCACACCTACGAGGTGGTCTATCCCGCGCCGGGCGACCCGGTGCTGGCCGAGCGCGTCGTCGCCCTGATCCAGGCCGCAGGGCTGCCCGCCGCGCGGGACGCCAAGCGCGGCTACGACCATGGCGCGTTCTGCACCCTGGTCCCCATGTACCCGGGCGCCGACGTGCCGGTGGTTCAGCTGTCGCTCAAGCGCGGCCTTGACCCGGCCGACCACCTGGCGCTGGGCCGTGCGCTCAGCCCCCTGCGCGACGAGGGCGTGCTCATACTCGGCAGCGGCTTCAGCTTCCACAACCTGCGCCTGTACGGCCCGGCCGGCCGCGAGCCGTCCGCCGCCTTCGACGCCTGGCTGCAGGGCGTCCTGCCCGCACCGGAGGGCCGCGCCGAACGCTTGCTGGCCTGGGCCCAGGCGCCCGCCGCCCGACTGGCCCACCCGCGCGAGGAACACCTGCTGCCACTGATGGTGGCCGCCGGCGCCGCCGAGGGTGAGGCCGCGACCTGCAGCTATCACGAGACCGATTTCCTCGGCGGCGTGACGGCGTCCAGCTTCAGGTTCGGCTGACCCGGGCTCAGACCTGGTGGGGCGCCACGATGCGGCGCTCGCCAATCAGGAAGGCGTCGGCCACCAGTTGGAACGGGCGCCAGTCGACCTGGGAGCGGCCGGCCGCGCAGAGCTCGGCGAAGCGGGCGTAGAGCCGCGGGTACTCACCCGCCAGCGCCGCATCGGTCGCCATGGGCTGGCCGTCGATCTCCAGCACGCCGCCGCCCTGGGACAGGCGCAGGCGGCCGGCCGTCGTGACCAGCTCGATGTCCCAGGTCTGCTCGCCCTTCTGGCGGAAGTCGAACGCCGCCTCCACGCTGACGCCAGCCGGCGTGCGCAAGTCCAGCCGGGCGGCGATGGGCGCCTGCTGGTTCTCGGGAAACTCCAGCACGGCCTTGTGGACGAAGGCTTCTTCCGCCAGGACCTCGGTCAGCACCGACAGGGCGTTGATGCCCGGGTCGAACACGCCCAGGCCACCGGCCTCCCAGATCCACTGCTGCCCCGGGTGCCAGTGGTGCACGTCTTCCTTCCAGCTGATGCTGCCGCCGCTGAGCGTGCGGCCGCACAGCCAGTCGCGCGCCGCGTCCACGCCCGCGGCGAAACGCGAGTGCCAGGTCTGGAACAGCGTGCGGCCCTGTCGGGCCGCCTCGGCCTGCAGCAGCGCGATCTGCCGCGTCGTCGCCGCGGGCGGCTTCTCCAGCATGACATGCTTTCCGGCCCGCAGGGCCGCGACGGCGGCATCGAAGTGCGCCTGCGGCGGCGTGCAGATGGAGATGGCGTCCAGCTCCGGCAACTCGGCAAGCATGGCCTCGACGCTCGTGAAGCCGGCCACGCCGGCCACACGCGCATTGCGGCTTGCCGTTGCCACCAGCTCGAAGCGCGGATCGGCGGCCAGCGCCGGAATGTGCTGATCACGGGCGATCTTGCCGATGCCCACCAAGCCCAACTTCAATGCCATGCTGTTCCCGGACAATGCTGCCGTCGCCGCGCCACGCACGACGACGTCCTGGTGAGCGCCGGGCCGATTGCCCGGCGGCGCCGTCATCTTAGGGTCCGGTGACGCGGACATCGCTGCCCCAGCCCCCTCATGGCCTCAACGATCGCCACCTTGATTCAAATCCTCGCCGCCAGCCACCGCGACGGCCGCCGGCTGCGGGCCGCCGACTGCGGCGACGTCGTGCGCAATGAGGCCGACGCCTATGCCGTGCAGGAGGGCGTGGCTCAGGCACTGGGCTGGCGCCTGGACCGCTGGAAGTCGGGCGGCGCCAGCCCGAAGGGGCCGTTCAGCCATTCGCCGGTGAACCCGGTGGCCGGCAAGGCGCTGCTGGGCGTTGAGGCCGAGGTGGCACTGCGCATAGCCCGTGACGTGCGCGCCGGGGACGCGCTGGACGGCGTCGTCGACGCGATGTGCATCGCCGTCGAGCTGGTCGCCTCGCGCTGGGAGGAGGGCCTTGCCGCGCCGGAGCTGCTGCGCATGGCCGACTTCCAGAGCAACGCCGGCCTGCTGCTGGGGGCATGGCAGCCGTTCCGGGCGCTGGACTGGGCGCAGCTCGAATGGTGTCTCGCGCTGCCCGGTCAGCCCGACATCGTGCGCCGCGGCGGCCATTCGCTGGCCGACCCGGCCGGCGTGCTGCACGCCTGGCTGCGCCACGCCACCCGGCAAGGCGCCACCGTGAAGGCCGGCACCGTCGTCACGACAGGCGCCTGGGGCGGCCTGCACCCTTGCGCGGGCGAGGTCCGCGGCACGCTGGCCATCGAGGGGCTGGGCGAGTTCAGCTTTTCAGCAGCGGCGTGAACGCCGCGACAAAGACGGTGACGTTGACCGCCACGGTTGCCCAGTAGAGCCGCCGGAACGCCGGCTTCACGCTCTTGTGGCGCAGCAGCCGCTGGGCCAGCAACGCTCCCGGCCAGCCGCAGGCCAGCGACAGCCCGTGCAGCGTCACCTCAGGAACGCGCCAGTCGCCGCGCATGGCGGCGCGCTTGTCCAGTGCATAGGTGATGAAGGTGGCCAGGCTCATCGCCGAGTAGATGCCCCACAGCCAGTTGGGCAGGCCCCAGAGCAGATGGACGGCCAGCACCAACCCGGCGAAGGCAGGGATCAGGAGCAGCACGCGGCCACCGTCGGGCCGCGCGATTGCCGGCGGTGTGGCCCGTGGCGCGAGGCTCTGCACGCCTTGCGCGCGGCGCTTGCCCTGCGAGTCTTGGCCTTCGCGGTAACTCAACCGCTCGCCGACGAAGGGCCGGTGCGGCCGCAGCCCGAACGCCTTCGCGTGGACGAAGATCCTGGCACCGCCGCCGTCGGGCGTGATGAAGCCATAGCCCTTGACCTCGTCCCATTGCGTCAGCGTGCCCCTCACCCCGGTGCTCCCAGATGGGCTTTCAGCGCCGCGATCGCATGGCGCACCTTGGCGGGCTGGGCGTCGCGTTGCGGCGTCATGGCCCAGATGGGCAGGTCGGGCAGCACCAGCGTGGTGGCCAGGCGCAGCAGCCGGCCGGCGGCCACGGCTTCGGCCACGTCCTCGTCGCCCAGCGCCGCCAGGCCCAGGCCGGCCTCGCAGAGCTGCTGCAAGGTCAGCTGGTTGTTGCTGGTGTGGCGCGGCTTCACGCTCAGCTCACTGCCGGGAAGGCGGCGCGCATGGTCCGTGCCGTCCTGCAGCATCAGCCAGTCGCCCTCGCGCAGGGCGTCGGTGGTAGCGGGCACGCCGCGCTGTGCGAGGTAGGCCGGCGCCGCGTAGAGGCTGGTGTGCACGGCGCCGATGCGCTGGGCCACCCACTGGCTGTCGGGCAGCCGGCCGAAACGGATGGCGAGGTCGATGCGGTGCGCCACCAGGTCGGTGAAACCGTCCTCCACCTGCAGGTGCAGCCGCAGCCCCGGGTGAGCCGCCAGCAACGGCGCCAGCGCCGGGCCGATGTGCCGGCCGAAGCCCATCGTCATCGCGATGCGCAGCTCGCCCTCGGGCGCATCGCGCAGCTGCAGCAACTGGGCCTGCGCGGCCTCGGCCGCGGCCACCATGGCCGCGCAGCCGGCGTGAAAGCGTTCGCCGGCCGGCGTCAGGCTGAGCTTGCGCGTCGAGCGATGCAGCAGCGTGACGCCCATGTCCTTCTCCAGCGCCCTCACCTGCTGGCTAACGGCCGAGGTGCTGGTGCGCAGTTGCCGGGCAGCGGCGGCGAAGCTGCCATGCCGCACCACGGCGGCCAGAACGGCCATGCGTTTGAGCTGGTCGAGCATGAAGTTTTTCTAAACAGTCTGCGCGGCGTATGCCGGCTTATCGCGGCATTGTGAAGTCGAAACAATGTCCTCATCACAAACCCGTTGGAGCATTCCATGAACATCGCCCTGATCGGCGCCACCGGCTTCGTCGGCGCCGCCCTGCTGGAAGAACTGCTGAGCCGCGGCCACCAGGTGCGCGCGCTGCAGCGTGACACGGCCAAGCTCGCCGCCCGCCCCGGCCTGGAAGTGCACGCGGTGGACGTGCTCAGCGGTGGTGACCTGGCTGCGGAACTGCACGGCATGGACGCCGTCGTCAGCGCCTTCAACGCCGGCTGGGGCAATCCCAATCTCTACGACGACTTTCTGCGCGGCAGCGATGCCATCGCCAACGCGGCACGCCAGGCCGGCACCCGGCTGATCGCGGTGGGCGGCGCCGGCAGCCTGTTCATCGCGCCGGGCCAGCAGTTGGTGGACTCGCCGGCCTTCCCGGCCGAGTGGAAGTCGGGCGCCCTGGCAGCCCGGGAGATGCTGACCCGCCTGCGCGCCGACCGGACCACGCTGGACTGGACCCTGGTGTCGCCCGCCATGCACCTGGAGCCAGGCCCGCGCACGGGTCAGTTCCGCATCGGCGGCGAGGCGCCGGTGTTTGACGCCCAGGGCGAGAGCCGCATCAGCGTGGCCGACCTGGCCGCCGCCATCGTCGACGAGCTGGAGGCGCCGCAGCACCGTCGCGCCCGCTTCACCGCGGGCTACTGATCGCGCACCAGAAAGCGGGCCTCGGCGCCAAAGCTTGCGAGCTTGGCGCTCAGGCCCGCCGGTAGCCCGGCCGGCTCGGCAAAGCCCTGGCGCTGCCAGTAGGGCACCGAGCCCTGCACGGCCACCAGGCCCAGGCGTGCCAGGCCCAGCGCCCGCGCACGCTCGGACAGGCGCGCCAGCAGCCGCGCCGCCAACCCCAGCGAGCGCGCCTGCGGCGCCACGGCCATGTCGTGCAGGTAGAGCAGCGTCGGCGATGCCGGCCGCTCGCAGTGCGGCGCGTCCAGCGCCGGCAGGGTCGCCTCGCAGACCGGCAGGCTGACGGCATAGGCCAGCGGCCCGCTGGCGTCGCAGGCCATCCAGCAGCATTCCAGCCCCTCGGTGGCGACCAGCTTGGCCGCGAACGCTTCGCGACGCTCCAAAAAGTCGACGCCGTAGCAGCGCTGTTGCAGCGCCAGTACGGCGTCGAGATCGGCTGGAGTCATCGCGTGGAGTTCCACGCGATCCATGCTCAATTAACGGCCGAAGCCGCCCTTGCGCGGGCCACCCGGGCCGCGGCGCTCGCCGCCGAACGAAGGACGGTCACCGCCAAAGCTGGGCTTGCCGCCGCCGTGGAAAGGGCGGTCGCCGCGCGGCTGGAAACCCCGGTCGTCACGGGGTGCGAAGCCGCGATCGTCGCGCGGCTGGAATCCGCGCTCCTCGCGGGGCGCAAAACCGCGGCTGTCCGGGCGCGGCTGGAAACCGCGGCCTTCGCCACGCGGCGCGAAGCCACGGTCGTCGCGGTTCTGGAAGCCGCGCGGCTCGCCGCCCTGGTTGTCGAGGGGGCGGTTGTCGCCGAAGCGGCGCTCTTCCCAACGGCCGCCGCCAGGGTGGGCGCCATGGCCGAAGGGCTTGCCGCCGCCATGGTGCGGGCGGCCGCCGTGGCCGTTGTCATCGCGGCGGAAGCTCTTGTTGCCAAAGCCCGGACGGCCGCCGAAGCGGTCGCCGCGGTCGAAGCCCTGGCCGGCGGGGCGCGGCGGGAAGATGCGCGGCTCCTGCGTCTTGGGCTCCAGGCCGGCGATCTGGCTCACCGGAATCGTCTGCGTCGTGAACTGCTGGATGCGGCGGATCATGCTGACGTCGTCGCGCAGGCCCAGCGTGATCGCCAGGCCCGAGCGGCCGGCGCGGCCCGTGCGGCCGATGCGGTGCACATAGTCCTCGGCTTTCATCGGCAGGCCGTAGTTGATGACGTGGCTGATGGTGGGCACGTCGATGCCGCGGGCGGCCACGTCGGTAGCCACCAGCACGCGCAGGTCGCCGCGACGCAGGCCCATCAGCACGCGATTGCGCTTGCCCTGCGGCATGGCGCCGTGCAGCGGGGCGCAGGCGTGGCCGATCTCGGCCAGGCGCTCGGCCAGCCAGTCGGCGTCGCGTTGCGTGCTGGTGAAGACGACGGCCTGCTCCAGCTCCGGCGTGGCCAAGATGGCTTCCAGCAGTTGGTCCTTGTGATGCGGGTTGTCGGCCCAGTGCAGGCGCTGCTCGATGTTCTCGTGCGTGTCGGTGTGCGACGCGACCTCGATGCGCTGCGGGTCCTTCAGCAACTGCTGCGCCAGGCGGCCGACGTGGCCGGCGAAGGTGGCGCTGAACATCACGGTCTGCTTGGTGTCCGGCGTGTGGCTGGTCACGACGTTGATGTCGTCGATGAAGCCCATGTCCAGCATGCGGTCGGCCTCGTCCAGCACCAGCATCTCGACATTGCTCAGCACGCACTTGCCGCTGGCCAGGTGGTCCAGGAGGCGGCCGGGCGTGGCGATCAGGATGTCCAGCGGGCCGGTCAGCTGGCGGATCTGCAGCGGGTAGGGCATGCCGCCCAGCACCGTCGCGACCTTCAGGCCGGGGATGTGACGGCCGTAGGTCTGAGCGGCCTTGCTGACCTGCATGGCCAGTTCACGCGTGGGTGCCAGCACCAGCGCGCGCGGGCCGTAGATGACGCCCTTCTCGCGGCGCTTGGTGTTGTCGCCGCGGGCGGCGAGGATCTTCTCCAGCGCGGGCAGGATGAAGGCGGCCGTCTTGCCGGAGCCGGTGCGCGACGAGACCATCAGGTCCTTGTTCGCTATTGCCGCCGGGATGGCCTGCGCCTGCACGTCGGTGGCGTTCTCGTAGCCGGCGTCCTTGACGGCTTGCAGCACGGTGGGGCTCAGGCCCAGGGTCTCGAAACTCATCGTTCGTTCTTTCGTTCAGGGTCACGCCGCGCAGGCAAACGCGCAGCGCCGAGGGGCATGGTCAAGCCCTTCGGATTCATCAAGTCGCTGGGAGATCGATAGCTCGCGTCGTGCGGCTCGGGCCAGTACTTCAGCCCGGGTGCGGCGCGGGGAACAGTCAGTCAAAGCGACGGCTTCATCGCCGCCGACCGATCCGTGTTCGGAGTTCGATACGAATGATCGAACGAGGTCAGAGGAGACGTGGAACTCCTGGAGCGGACTCCAGGCGAAGTAGCGACTTTAGCACGGGTCAGGGTTTTTACCAAACACCAAGGAACCGCGAGGTCTCTCAGGCCAGGTGCGCCGGCAACCAGCCGCGCAGGCTGTTGAAGAAGGCCAGGCCATCGGCCCGTGCCAGGTCGTCGCGCGTCAGTCGCGCTTCGCGGATTCGCCCCTGGGCCAGCAACTCGGCGCGCAGCACGCCAGGCAGCAGGCCGGCGTCCAGTGGCGGCGTCAACCACTCGCCGGCCAGCCGCACGGCGAGGTTGCCGAAGCTGCATTCGGTCAGCTCGCCGGCCTCGTTCCAGAGGATGACGTCAAAGGCGTCGGCTTGCTTGGCGAAGCCGGCATAGGCCTCGCGCCGCGTCGTTTTGTGGGCCAGGAACTCGGCCCCCGGGCCGCACGTGGCGATGGGGCGGTCCGCCAGCGCAAGCCGCACGGGCTGGGGCATGGGGGCGAAAGCGGCCAGCGTGTGGGCAAAGCGGCCTTCGGCATCGCTGGTCAGGCGCAGCCGCCAGCTGCCTTCGGGATGGGCTTGCGCAACCGCCTTCAGGTAGCTGCGCGCCTCGACCGCAGAAAAACGCAGCCCGAAATGCCGCGCCGTGCGCTGCATGCGGGCCAGGTGGGCCTCGCCGCGCAAGGCTACGCCGGCCTCCAGCCGCAGCGTCTCCAACGCCTCGACGGGTGCCTCGGCACGCGCCAGGAAGCGCGACTTGGCGCGCCACTCGGCGATCTCGGCGGCGGGCTCGCTGTCCAGCGTGATGGCGCTGCCCAGGCCGCAGGCGAGCTCGTCGCGGTGGAACTCGACGGTGCGTATGGGCACGTTGAAGGTCGCGACGCCGCCAGGCTGGATCAGCCCCAGCGCACCGCAATACCAGCCGCGCGCCGCGGGCTCCAGCTCGCGGATGACCTGCATAGCGCGGATCTTGGGCGCACCGGTGACCGAGCCGCAAGGAAACAGCGCCGCGAACGCGTCGGCCAGCGTCAGCCCCGCGCGGCTGACGGCGGTGACCGTGGACGTCATCTGCCAGACCGTTGGCAACGCATGCAGCTCGAACAACCGCGGCACCCGCACCGTGCCGAGCTGGGCCACGCGGCCCAGGTCGTTGCGCAGCAGGTCGACGATCATCAGGTTCTCGGCGCGCTCCTTCTCGCTGGTGCGCAGGTGCTGCTGGGCGGCCTCGTCGTCGCCGCGGTCGCGGCCACGCGGCGCGGTGCCCTTCATGGGCTGGGCGGCCAGCAGCCAGCTCGACTTGGCGCCCGGCACGGGGCGCCAGTCGAAGAACAGTTCCGGCGACACGCTGGCCGCGCCAGCCTCGCGCAGGAACAGGCTGAAGCCACCGGGCTGGCTGGCGTGCAATGCCAGGAACAGCTGCTCGGGGTCCAGCCCGCCGGCCGCCGCGCGCAGCCGCGTCGTCAGGTTGACCTGATAGCAATCACCGGCGCGGATGTAGTCGCGGATGCGCTCGATGGCCGCCGTTGCGTCGGGCGCGTCATCACGCCAGCCGAGGAAGCCGCTGTAGGCAGTCGGCGAACCGGGCCAGGGCTCGGGCGGCTGGTCGTAGATGGCGAACTCGACCAGCGGCGCCGTGGCCGCATGCGCCTTCAGCGCCGCATCGAAGGCCGGCGCCGCCTCGTAGCGCAGGCCACCCAACACCCAGGCGCCCGCGCGCGCCGCGGCCTCGGCCTCGGCAATGACGGCGCGGACGTCTTCCAGCCGCGTCGCGCGCAACCAGCGCGCGGGCGGGACCGGCCAGCAGCCACGCAGCCGCTCGCCGTCCTCGCGGGACAGCGGATGACGGGGGAAGTCGAAGGCGGCGTGCAGCAGATCAGGCCAGGTTCAGGAAGTGGGTGCGGTAGTGCACCAGCTCGTCGATGGACTCGTGGATGTCCGCCAGCGCGGTGTGTGCCTGGGCTTTCTTGAAGCCTTCCAGCGCGGCCGGCTTCCAGCGCTTGGCCAGTTCCTTGAGCGTGGACACGTCAAGGTTGCGGTAGTGGAAGAAGTCCTCCAGCTCCGGCATGTAGTTGGCGAGGAAACGGCGGTCCTGGCAGATGCTGTTGCCGCACATGGGGCTCTTGCCCTTGGGCACGTACTGCTTGAGGAAGGCGATGGTCTGGGCGGCGGCATCGGCCTCGGAGACGGCGGAGGCCTTCACGCGGTCGATGAGGCCGCTCCTGCCATGCGTACCCTTGTTCCAGGCGTCCATCGCGTCCAGCGTCGCGTCGCTCTGGTGGATGGCGAAGACGGGGCCTTCGACGCGCTTCTCCAGCAGGGGGTCGGTGACGACGACCGCGATCTCGATGATGCGGTCCTTGTCGGGGTAGAGCCCCGTCATTTCGAGGTCGATCCAGATCAGATTGCTGTCGCTGATGGCGAGGGTGTCGGTCATGGTGAGGCTCATTCTGAAGAGGGCGAATTCTCGCAGCCTAAAATTTGCCCATGTCCCCCCTGCCGTTGTCCCTCGCGTTCGCCGTCGCGCTCGCGGCCTCGCTGCTCGTCAAGTTCTGGCTGTCCTCGCGCCAGGTGCGCCATGTCGCCGCCCACCGCGGCCAGGTACCGGCCGCCTTTGCCGGCAGCGTGACGCTGGCGGCCCACCAGAAGGCCGCCGACTACACCATCGCGCGCAGCCGCTTCGGCCTGCTGGCGCTGGCCTTCAACTCCGCGGTGCTGCTGGGCTGGACGCTGCTGGGCGGGCTGAACCTGCTGAACGGCTGGGTGCTGGACGCCAGCCTCGCGTTGCCCGGGGGTTGGCAGGCCATGGGCTACCAGCTGGGCCTGGTCGCCGCGTTCATGCTGATCGGCGCGCTGCTGGAGCTGCCCTGGGAGCTGTGGTCCACGTTCCGCATCGAGCAGGCCTTCGGCTTCAACCGCACGACGCTGCGGCTCTTCATCGCCGACATGTTCAAGGGCCTGCTCGTCAGCGCACTGCTGGGTCTGCCCATCCTGGCGCTGATCCTGTGGCTGATGGGCGCCGCCGGCCCGCGCTGGTGGCTGTGGGCCTGGGCCGCGTGGATGGGCTTCAACCTGCTCGTCATGGTCGTCTACCCGAGCGTCATCGCGCCCCTGTTCAACAAGTTCGAGCCGCTGACCGACGCGGCGCTGAAGGAGCGCGTGGAGGCGCTGATGACGCGCTGCGGCTTCGCGGCGAAGGGGTTGTTCGTCATGGACGGCAGCCGGCGTTCGGCCCATGGCAATGCCTATTTCAGCGGCTTCGGCCCGGCCAAGCGCGTCGTCTTCTTCGACACGCTGCTGGTCAAGCTCAACGGCGCCGAGGTGGAGGCCGTGCTCGCGCATGAGCTGGGCCATTTCAAGCACCACCACATCACCAAGCGCATCGCGCTGATGTTCGCGATGAGCCTGGCCGGTTTCGCGCTGCTCGGCTGGCTGATGCAGCTGCCAGCCTTCTACCTGGGCCTGGGCGTGGTGCCCAATCTCGACGCCCCCAACGACGCCCTCGCGCTGATGCTGTTCCTGCTCGCCGGCCCGGTGTTCGGCTTCTTCGTCACGCCGCTGGCCAGCCATTTCTCGCGCCGCGACGAGTTCCAGGCCGACGCCTATGCCCGCGCGCAGGCCAGCGGCGCCGACCTGTCCTCGGCGCTGCTGAAGCTGCACGAGGACAACGCCGGCACGCTGACGCCCGACCCGGTGTACGCCCGCTTCTACTACTCCCACCCGCCTGCAGCTGAACGCCTTGCAGCCCTCGCCTCATGAACGACTTGCTGCTCGCCCAGTGCAACCCCAAGGCCCCGCTGATGGACGCCGACACGCGTGTCCGCGTGCTGGCCGCCCTGCCCGGCTGGCTGCCGGACGCCGACAACAAGGTCATAGGCCGCCGTTTCGGCTTCGACAACTTCTACCAGACCATGGCCTTCGTCGATGCGGTCGCCGAGATCGCGCATGCGCAGGACCACCACCCCGAGATGCTGGTGGGCTACAACGCCTGCACCGTCAGCTGGACCACACATTCGCGCGGCGGGCTGACGCTGAACGACGCGATCTGCGCGGCCCAGGTGAGCGCGCTGCCCGAAGCCTCTGGCTCATGACGGCCGAGCGCAGGACCGCTCCCGGGCCGGCCAGCATCCCGTCGGGGGATCGTTCGATGCACTCGTCGAACGAGGCGCTCCGGTGAGCAAGTTCCAGGCGCTGGACCTGGGACTGGTCGTGCGCGGCCATGGCCGCCACTACATCGTCGAGGACGCGGACGGCCGGCGCTTCGTCTGCCACCCGCGCGGAAAGAAGAGCGACGCCGTCGTCGGTGACCAGGTCCGCTTCGCCGAGGCCAGTGCGGACGAAGGCGTCATCGAGGCCGTGGAGCCACGGCGCAACCTGCTGTTCCGCCAGGACGAGTGGAAGACCAAGAGCTTCGCCGCCAACCTGGACCAGCTGCTGGTGCTGGTCGCCGTCGAGCCGGTGTTCAGCGAATCGCAGCTCGCGCGCGCGCTGATCGCGGCCGAATCCGCCGGCATACGCGCGGCCATCGCGCTGAACAAGACCGACCTGCCCGGTAGCGACGCGGCCCGCGCACGCCTGGCGCCCTACCGCGCGATGGGGCTGACGATGTTCGACGTGGCACTCAAGGCCGACCGCGAGGCCGCGCGAGCGACGCTGCTACCCTGGCTGGACGGCCAGCGCACGTTCGTTCTCGGCCCCAGCGGCACCGGCAAGAGCACGCTGATCAACCTGCTCGTCAAGGACGCCCAGGCTCAGGTCGGCGAGATCTCGCACGCCCTGAACTCCGGCCGCCACACGACCACGACGACGCAGTGGTACTGGACCGACGACACGCGAGCGACGGCGCTGATCGACTCGCCCGGCTTCCAGGAGTTCGGCCTGCGCCAGATCGAGGCCGCCCAGCTGTGGCGCTACATGCCCGATCTGCGCGACCACGCCGACTGCCGCTTCCACAACTGCTCTCACATCCACGAGCCGGGCTGCGGCGTGCGCGCCGCGCTGGACGCAGGCCTGATCAGCCCCAGCCGCTACCGCATCTACGGCGAAATCCTCGAAGAACTCCAACGCAAGACCTGGTGATGCGCCGCTTTCTGCAACTCTGCGCGCTGGCCCTGCTGGCCGGCTGCGCGACCACCGTCACGCCGCCGCCCTCGGCCGAGGGCTGGCAGGCGCTGAAGCTGCCCGGCAAGCCGCTCACCCGCTACAGCTGGACCGAGAAGGCGGGTCGCCCCGCGCTGGAGGCACTGTCCGAGCGCTCCGCCAGCCTCTGGCGCAAGCGGCTGGACCCGGCCGTGACGAGCGTCGGCGAGGTCAGCTTTTCCTGGTGGGTGCAGGACCTCATCCCCGGCGCCAGCGTCGCGGACGCCCAACGCGAGGACGCCGTCGCGCGCGTCATCTTCGGTTTCGGCGGCGACATCGACACGCTGCCGCTGCGCACCCGCATGAAGTTCGAGCTCGCCCAGACGCTGACGGGCGAGATGCCGCCCTATGCCACGCTGATGTATGTCTGGGACAGCAAGCTGCCGGTCGGCACTGTCGTCGTCAACCCGCGCAGCGACCGCATCCGCAAGATCGTCGTCGACTCCGGCCCGACCGAGCTGCGCCGCTGGCGCGACCACCGCCGCGACCTCGCGGCCGACTTCCGCCTGGCCTTCGGCGAGGCACCGGGCCCGCTGATCTCGATGGCCGTCATGACCGACAGCGACAACACCCGCGCATCGGCCCACACCTGGTACGGGCCGGTCGAGCTGCACTAGCGCTGCTCAGGCGGCTGCAGCGGCAGCGGGGTGCCCCTCACCTCGCGCGCCTGGACGTCAACCACGTCACCGGCCGGCGTCCGGCGCGCGGCCCAGGGGTTCTTGTTGACGCGGAACTGCAGATTGGGCTTGCGGCCCGTCAGCAGGCTGAACAGCAGGAAGCCGACGAAGACCACGACGGCGAACAGGAAGAGGCCGAGACCGACGAGGGCGCCGACGGCGAGGAGCAACAGACGGATCAGGAAGCGAACCAGGTTCATGCCCCGATTCTGACCCCCTCAGCCACGGCCGACGAAAGGCATGTCGCGCGCCATCACGGTCAGGGTCTGCACGTTGGCCGACAGCGGCAGCGAGGCCATGTAGACGACGGCGCGAGCCACGTCCGCCACGTCCATGCGCGGTTCCACGGCAAGCTGGCCGTTGGCCTGGGGCACGCCTTGCGCCATCCGTTCGGTCATGTCGGTCGCGGCATTGCCGATGTCGATCTGGCCGGCCGCAATGTCGAAGGCGCGGCCGTCCAGGCTCAGCGACTTGGTCAGGCCCGTGATGGCGTGCTTGGTGGCCGTGTAGGGGGCCGAGAACGGCCGCGGCGCATGGGCCGAGATGGAGCCGTTGTTGATGATGCGGCCGCCGCGCGGCGACTGCGCCTTCATCAGCGCAAAGGCCGCGCGGGCGCACAGGAAGCTGCCGGTGAGGTTGGTGTCCACCACTGCGCGCCACTGCGCCACCGTCAACTCGTCGATGGGCAGGGGCGGCGCGCCGATGCCGGCGTTGTTGAACAGCAGGTCCAGCCGGCCGAAGCGCTGCCGCAGCGCCGCGAACGCGGCGTCGACCTGGGCCTCGTCGGCCACATCGGCCGGCAGCGCCAGCGCATCGGCCAGCGTCTCGTGCAGCGCGGCCTCGCGGCGGCCCATCAAGGCCAGCGTCCAACCCTCGGCGGCCAGTGCGCGGGCAACGGCCCGGCCAATGCCCGAGCCGGCGCCGGTGACGAGAGCGACCCGCATCAGCGACCGATGGGCGCGACCAGCGTGCGCTGCACCCAGCCGCTGAAGTTGGCCGCATCGACTTTGACGAAGCCGTCCTTGACCTCGCCGGTGGCGACGAGCTCGTCGCTGCGGTTCAGCGTCGCGACGACCTTGCTGTCGCGCGAGGGGCCGGCATAGGCCTTCACGTTGGAGATCTTGGCCGCCAGCATCTGACCGGCCGGGATGGGCGCGGCGGCCTGCGTCGAGCCGGCCGCATTGGCGTCGCCGGCCGCGCTGGAGGCGCGGATCAGGCTGTCCTGGTCGCGGATGGCAAGGACGATCTTGTTGTAGTTGTCGAGGAAGCTGGCGGCGATGAGCTTGCCTTCGGGCGTGCTGGTGTAGCCGCCCATGCCACCGACGGCGCCGCCGCCAAAGCCCCAGCCGCCGATGGAGAAGTCGGTCTTGCTGGCCTTGCCCTCGGCGCCAGCCACCTGGATGCTGGAGCGCACGTCGGCCAGCAGCAGGCTGGTGGAGGCCTCCTTGAACTTCAGCCCGCCGGCGAGGGCGCCGATGACGCCCAGCTTGCCGCCCAGGAAGCCCCCCAGGCCACCGGTGTTGCTGGCACCGATCTGCACATTGGGCGTCATGACGAAGTCGGCCGCCTGCATCTGCCCCTTGCCGACGTTGGACTCCTGGCGCATCTCGCCGGCCGCCGCCAGCGAGCGTTCCTGCTGGATGTTCTGCATGGCCTGGCCGCGCTCGACGACATCGAAGCAGCCCGACTGCTGGATCATCATGCGCAGCAGCGCGGCGGGTGAGCCCAGGCCGTACTGGGACAGGTAGTTCCAGCCGGTCTGCGGCTCGGCCACAGCCAGTACGCCGAGCTTCTTGGCGCATTTCTCGACGGTCGAGCCGGCGTCGTCGGCACGGGCGGGCAGCGATGCCGTCAGGCCGGCCACCAGCATGGCGCACAAGGTCTTGTTCATTGCAGCGGTCCTCCAGAAAACCAGGAATTGTGCCCAGCGTCCGCGGCGCCGGGCATCCTAAGCCCACACGAGCGGGGTCGCCGAAAAAGGCTCTATGGCCTCAGCACCAGGCGGTGTGCGGTCTCGCCGGGCAGGAAAGGTAGCGGCTCGCCGGCCAGCCAGGCGGCGTGGTCGCCGCGATAGAAGGGCGACAACGGATGGCCGCTCTGGCCGGCGGGAATGACGAGGATGCCCCGCTCCTCGTGGCCGGGCGAGACGACCATGCGCTCGCTCTGCCCGTGGCCGTGGTTGTGCACGCGCGGCATGTGGCTGTCGCCGGCCATGGGCGTCTGCGGCATGTCCAGCCAGCGCGACAGCGCCGGCAGCGCGGCCGACAGCGGGTGGTTGACGCCACCCGCGTTCTCCGCGCCCCAGGTGGCCGCGGCGAGGCTGCCGAACTTGGTGAGCAGCTCGGCACGGCTGTCCAGAACGGCACGCTGCAGCAGCCCGTCCCAGCCGGTGGCGCCACTGGCCTGCTGAGGCAGCTGGTCGGCGCGGCTGGCCTGGATGAGCGCCCAGGCCGGCGTCTCGGGCACGAACGCCAGGTCGCGCAGCTTCACGCCCCCCGCCTCCAGGCGCGCGGCCAGCGGCGCGAAGAGGGTCTTGAGTGTCTGCTCGCGGAAGGCTCGCACCAGCAGATAGCCCACCGCGTCCGGACGCGCAGCCTCGGCACTGCGCTGCACCTCGGCGAGGTAGTCGGCCAGCCCGTTGGCGGCAACGAACTGCGGCGTCAGCACGCGCTCCAGCAGCAGAGTGCGCCAGCGGGCCAGCATCAGCGCGCGCTGGTCCAGCTGGATGGCGTGCAGCGCCGTCTCGTCGAAGCGCTGATGCGCGCGCAGGCCGTCGCGGATCTGCTGGGCTCGGGCGCCAAGGTCGTAGCCACCGTTGCCCAGCAACTTGAGCGCGTCGCCACCGATCATGCGCGAGTTGGCCGTCCACAGCCGGCCGTCGGCAGGGTCCACCAGCCGCGGCTGGGCCTGGGCGTCCAGATAGCCCTGCCAGCGCGCGCGGCCGTCGCTCCAGTCCTGCGGCACGGCCATGTCCTCCACGCCGACCCGCTGTGGCATGGCGCCCATCACCGTCCAGGCGATGCGCCCGCCCGCGTCCGCGACGACGAGGTTCTGCGCCGGCATGCCGGCGCCCGCCGCCAGCCGGACGGCTTCGTCCACATTGGCGGCGGACTCCATCTGCAGCAGGCGCAGGTTCATGGCCACTGCGTCATGCGCCACCCAGCGCAGCGCATAGGCTTGGCCAGGCGGCGCCGGCTCGGGCATCACCGGCCCCCACTCGCTCTCGCGCACCTCGAAGTCCAGTGCGGGCCGGCCGGCGATCTCGATCTTCTCGACCGTGCGCAGCAGCGGCTTGTCCTCACCGCCACTGCGGTAATGCTGGCCGTCGGCGCTCAACCGCAGCGCGATGACGTCGGCCCAGTCGGAGGTGGTGTTGGTGAAGCCCCAGGCCACATGGCCGTTGCTGCCGGCCACGATCAGCGGAGCGCCGGGCAGGCTGACGCCGGCGACGTCGAACGCGCGGCCGTCATGCTTCCACCGCAGCCGCGCCTTGAACCAGGTTCCCGGCACGCGCAGGCCGAGGTGCATGTCATCGGCCACGATGGCCCGGCCATCGGCCGTGAGGCGCCCGGCGACGGCCCAGTTGTTGCTCCCGATGTCGCGCGCATCCGTCATGCCGCAGTCGCTGCACGCCACCTTGGCGTCGCGCAGCCAGGCCGGCAGCGGCGAGTCCGGCAGCGGCACGGCCTGCACGCGACTGTCGTCCAGCGCGGCCTGCCAGTCGGCGCTGTGCTGCGTCAGGAAGGCATACCAGTCCGCCGGCACCGCCTGCTTGAGCAGCCCGTTGGCGATGTCGTCGCGCCCCTGGCCGCGCTGCAGGTCCAGGTACATGCCGTAGGCCACCAGCAGCGAGTCCGCCGGCACCCAGGGCCGCGGCGCCTGGCGCAGTAGCAGGTATTCCGGCGGCCGCACCGACAACGCCGCCAGGCCCGCGTTGACGCCGGCCGTGTAGGCCTGAACCAGTGCCGCCTCGTCGCTTGCCAGCGTGGCCAGCACGGCCTCGGCCCGGTGGCGGAAGCGGTGCAGCCGGCGCGCCTTGTCCAGCGGCAAGGCCTTCTCGCCCACCAGCGCGGCCAGCTCTCCGGCGGAGTTGCGCCGCATCAGGTCCATCTGGAAGAAACGCTCCTGCGCATGGGCGAAACCCAGCGCCCGCGCCACGTCGACGCGGCTCTCTGCGGTGATGGTCAGGTAGCCGCGTGCGTCACGCTGCAGCTCGGCCGGCGCGGCGAGCGCCGGCAAGGCGCGCTCGCCGTCGAGCTGGGCCAGGCTGCCGCGAAGCGCCAGCCACAACGCCAGCGCGGCGAGCAGGATGAGCAGCAGCAGGCCGCCAAGGAAGCGCTTGAACCATGTCATCAGAATGTCCCCGGGTAGCTGCCGCCATCGAGCAGGATGTTCTGGCCGGTCAGGTAGCCGGCCTGGGCGCTGCACAGCATGGCGCAGATGGCGCCGAACTCCGCCGCCGTGCCGAAGCGCTGCGCCGGGATGGCCGCGCGGCGCTTCGCGGCCACGTCGTCGACGCTGGCGCCCGTCCTGGCCGCGCCGGCAGCCATGGTCTTCTTCAGCCGCTCGGTGTCGAAGGCGCCGGGCAGCAGGTTGTTGATCGTCACGTTGGCACCGGCCAGGCGCGGCTGGCGGGCCAGGCCGGCGACGAAGCCGGTCAGTCCCGAGCGTGCGCCGTTGGACAGACCCAGCGTGTCTATGGGCGCCTTGACGGCGCCCGAGGTGATGTTGACGACGCGCCCGAAGCCCCGCGCGGCCATGGCGTCCACGGTGGCCTTGATGAGCGCGATGGGCGCCAGCATGTTGGCGTCCAGCGCCGCGATCCACTGCTCGCGCTCCCAGTCGCGGAAGTCGCCGGGCGGCGGGCCGCCGGCGTTGTTGACGAGGATGTCGACCCGCGGGCAGGCCGCGAGCGCCGCCGCGCGGCCTGCGGGCGTGGCGATGTCGCCGGCCACGGCGCGCACCTCGACGGCAGGGTTCAGCGTGCGCAACGCCGTGGCCGTGGCCAGGAGCTCCGCCTCGCCCCGCGCCGTGACGACGACGTTGACGCCCTCGCCCACCAACGCCTCGGCGCAGCCGCGGCCCAGGCCCTTGCTCGCGGCGCACACCAGCGCCCAGCGACCGTTCAAACCCAGATCCATAGCTGCCCCTCAGACACGGCGATAGCCCACATCATCGCGCGGCCGGCATGGCGCGTCGGCCTAACGCCAGAACTTGCCGTCAGGACCCACGATGGAGACATCGGTGAACTCGAGGCCGCCGTGGTCCTTCTCGCTGTAGTGCACCTGCAGGCCGCCGAGGTCGATGCGTGCGCCGTCCAGCGCCTTGGCGAAGCCCTCGCGGCCGATGTCCTTGCCGCCGACGCGCTTCAGCGCTTCGACGACCAGCTTGGCCGCGGCAAACCCCTCCAGCTGGGCTGGCGTCAGCTCGCTGCGGCCGGCCGCCTTGGCCAGGCCCAGCGCCTCGCGTACCAGCGGGTTGGCCGTGGAGCGCTCATAGGGCAGGAGCTGGGTCACGATGACGCCGCGGGCGTTGTCGCCCAGCTGCTTCACGAAGTCGCTGGAAGCGTTGTTGGACAACGTCGCGACATGGGCCGTGGAACCCGCCGCGCGCAGCGCGTTGACGCCCTCGACGACGGCATAGGCCGGCCCGATCAGCACGATGGCCTCGATGCCGGCCTTGGCGATGGCCTGCATCGTCGGCGCCAGCTCTGGCTTGTTGCGGTCGAAGCGCAGGTGGGATTGCGCACGCAGCTTGACGTCGTCCAGGCCCTTGATCGCGCCCTTGCCGGCGTCGTTGCCGAAGGGGTCGTTGACCTGAACGATGGTGATGCGCTTGACGCCTATGCTGGCCAGGTGCTTGACGGCGCGCTCGGCCTCGCGTTGGTAGCTGGCGCGCAGGTGATAGACCCAAGGCTGCAGCGGTTCGCGCAGGCTGATGGCGCCGGTGGCCGGCGCGACCAGCGGCAGCTTGTTGTCCTTCAGCACTGGCAGCATGGCCTCGGTGGGGCCGGTGCCGCGGCTCAGCATCAACGTCAGCACGCCCTGGCTGGCCAGCGCCTTGGCGGCCGCTGCCGCGGTCGCCGGGTCGTACTTGTCGTCCTGCGTGAGCAGCTCGATGCCCTGGCCCTTGATGCCGCCCTGGGCGTTGATGGCGTCGAAGTACAGGCGCGCGCCGTCGGCACTCTCCTGCACGATGCCGGCCGCCGGCCCGGAGAACCCGGCCACCATGCCGACGCGCAAGCTCTGCGCAGACGCAGCATCCGTCCCGACGCAGGCGGCGAGCAATGCCGCCAGGCCAACCCAACGCTTCACTGTGTATCTCCAGGCCAAGCGCCGCCGGGGCGCTTTTCTGGCGGCGGATTTTGGCGCCGCCCCACCCGCCCCCGGCAGCCCCGCGGCCCCGGTAAAAACCCGGGCTCCGCCACGCCCGAATGCGCATTTGCACCGCTTTTGCCGCGGCCTACACTCTCCCCCGCCTCGCCCGCACCCGTCGCGGGCAGCCCACGCCGGAAAGCCCCTTGCCGCCGCCCGCCACTGCCCTGCCCGAGATGCCCGCGCCCATGTTTGGCTGGCCTCGCAATTCGCTGACCTTCGCCGTCGTGCTGGCCCTGCTGCTGGGCCTGCTGCTGCCGACGACGGCCGTGCTGCTCTACGACAGCCAGAAGACGCGCGCCACGGCAATGGAGGAGCTCAAGCGCGACCTGTCGCGCGCGACCGAGGTGATGGCGCTGTCGCTGGCCGAGCCGGTCTGGCAGGTGTCGCCCGACCTGGCCGACCCCATGGTCAAGGCGCAGATGGATGACCCGCGCTTCGTCTCCGTGCAGGTCGTCGAGCCGGCCTCCTCGGCGCCCTTCCTGTCGCAGCAGCGCGCCGGCGACTCGACCGACGACGACCTGGTGTTGAGCCAGACCCGCCCCATCCAGCGCGACGGCCGCGAGATCGCCAAGCTGACGGTGCACATGAGCGCCGCGCCACTGCTGGAGGCCAAGCGCGCCGAGGTGTGGCGAACCGTCTGGCGCAGCGGGCTGACGCTGACGCTGTCGCTGGTGCTGATGCTGTGGGTGCTGCAGCGCTATGTGCTGCGGCCGATGACGGAGCTGACCGGCGCCGCCGAGGCGCTGGCCGCCGGCCGGCTGGAGCAACCGCTGCATGTCGGCGGCGCGGACGAGATCGCGCGCGTCGGCGTCGCGATGGAGCGCATGCGCCAGGCTCTGCTGTCGGCGTTCGAGGCACTGCGCCAGCACAACCTCAACCTCGAGGAGATGGTGGCGCAGCGCACAGCCGAGCTGACGGCCAGCAACGCCGAACTGTCCGAGGCGCTGCAGACGCTGCAGAAGGCGCAGCGCGAGCTGGTCGAGTCGGAGAAGCTCGCGTCGCTGGGACGGCTGGTGGCCGGCGTCGCGCATGAGCTGAACACGCCGCTGGGCAACGCGCTGACCGTCGTATCGGCGCTGGAAGACCGCTACCGCCAGCTCGAAGCGCTGCTGGGCGGCGGTGTGCAGTTGCGTCGCAGCACGCTGGAGGACCTGGCCCGCGACACGCGGCGCGGCCAGGACATCCTGCAGCGCAATGTGCAGAAGGCCGCCGACCTGGTGCGCGATTTCAAGCAGGTGGCCATAGACCAGACAGCCGACCTGCGGCGCGACTTCGACCTGGGCAAGGTCGTCGACGATGTGCTCGTCATGGTCGAGCCCAGCTTCAAGCACACGCCCTTCGTCATCGACACCGACCTGTGCCGCGGCCTGGCGATGAACAGCTACCCCGGCGCGCTGGGGCAGGTGCTGACCAACCTGCTGATGAACGCGCTGCTGCATGGCTTCGAGGGCCTGGCGCAAGGCAGGGTTCGCGTGCATTGCGCGCGGCTCAGCGACACCGAGGCCGAGCTGAGCGTCATCGACGACGGCCGCGGCATGGACGAGTCCGTGCGGCGGCGCATCTTCGATCCCTTCTTCACGACCAAGCTCGGCACCGGTGGCTCGGGCCTGGGCATGCACATCGTGCACAGCATCGTGACCAACGTGCTGGGCGGCCAGATCGAGGTGCGGTCCGCGCCCGGCCAGGGCACGCAGATGCTGATGCGCCTGCCATTGGTCGCGCCGCAGCGCACCGGCGGCTAGGCGCCGACGGCACCTTACTGAGACGCGCTGGAGGCCGGGCCGGAAGTGGCCTCCACGGCCGCCGCCGCCGAAGCCGCCGGCTCATGGCCGGCTGTCACGTCGTGCTTCTCGCCGCTGAGGTCGATGTTGCCGCCGCTCTTGGTCAGGATGTACAGCGCCAGTGCGGCAAAGGCGATGAAGCCAACGATCAACTTCCACATGCTCGGGTCTCCGGGTTTGAACTGGGCGGAATTCTGCGCAGCGAGGCTGACGCTCAACTGATGGCGCACCTCGGCATAGGGGGCTTCCGTCATAGGAAGCACCCCTGCCGCACCACCCGGCATGCGGGTCCGCACCGGGCGGTTCGAGAGCTTGAGGTCATGAGCGCCGGGGCACGCCCAACCGGTCGAAGTAGCCAATGGTCAGTACCGTCTTGAGCAGTCGGTCCCTGTTCTTCCACCAGCGTCGGCTGTTGGCCTCGGCGGCCCCGCTACCCGGCTACTACGACCTCACTCCGGCTCAAGCCGTCGCTCTTTCAGGCGTGAGGCGAGGACTCCCCAGGCAATTGCGCACTCCTTCATCGCACAACCGCCGCATCTACGCCGCTTCGCCTTGGTCGCAAGAGCTTCGTGGTCTTGGGCCCACTCGCCCTGCTCGGCAGCGCCTTCCATGCGGTTCTTGTTCATCGGCTCGCGATTCACGCTCCACGCTTCCTCCCCACATCCGGTCGCCCTCGTGCAGTTGCGCTTCACTTCGCTCGCTGTGACCGGCTCGCGGGAGGGCTTGCACCTCCAGGATGTGCGCCCATGCTGGGCGCACCCAACGAAAAAGGCCGGCGATGCCGGCCTTCGGTTCGTGCCAGCCGGCTTGCAAGCCGGCTGGCCCTTCGTGGGGCGTGGGACGGGCCTCAGGGCCCGCCCCGGCCATCACTCAGTCCTTCGCGTAGATGTCCACGTCCTTGGTCTCGCGGACGAAGAGCAAGCCGATGACGAAGCTCATCGCGGCGATGACGATGGGGTACCAGAGGCCGTGGTAGATGTTGCCGTTCTGCGCCACCATCGCGAAGGTGATGGAGGGCAGCATGCCGCCGAACCAGCCGTTGCCGATGTGGTACGGCAGGCTCATCGAGGTGTAGCGGATGCGGGTCGGGAACAGCTCGACGAGCATCGCGGCGATCGGGCCGTAGACCATGGTCACGTACAGCACCAGCACGAACAGGAGGGCAACGACCAGCGGCACGTTGGCCTTGGACATGTCGGCCTTGGCCGGGTAGCCGGCTGCCTTCATCGCGTCCGCCAGGTCCTTCTTGAAGGTGGCGACGGCCTTGGTGCTGGCTTCGTCGAACTTGTGCTCGGTCAGCTTGGTCGCCGTGGGCACTGCGATTTCCTTGTCGCCGACGCGCAGGACGGTCTGTGCACCGGCCGGGGCCTCGACGGTCTCGGAGCTGGCCGAGGACTGGGCCAGGGCACGCTTGGCGATGTCGCAGGCACTCGTGAAGTCCACCTCGCGCGCCCAGGGGCTACCCTGGAAGGAGCAGTTGGCCATGTTGGTGCTCAGCGTGACCTTGGAGGTCGCCTGGGCACGGGCGAGGTCGGGGTTGGCCGCCTCGGTCAGCGCCTTGAACAGCGGGAAGTAGGTCACCGCAGCGAGCAGCAGGCCGGCCATGATGATGGGTTTGCGGCCAATCTTGTCGGACAGCGTGCCGAAGATGACGAAGAACGGCGTGCCCAGGATCAGCGCGATCGCGATCCAGATGTTGGCGGCGGCGGCGTCGATCTTGAGCACCGACGTCAGGAAGAACAGCGCGTAGAACTGGCCCGAATACCAGACCACGCCCTGGCCGGCCACGAGGCCGAAGAGGGCCAGCAGCACGATCTTCAGGTTCTTCCACTGGCCGAAGGACTCGGACAGCGGCGCCTTGGAGGTCTTGCCCTCGGCCTTCATCTTCTGGAAGGCAGGCGACTCGTTCATCGACAACCGGATCCACACCGAGATGCCCAGCAGCAGGATGGAGACGATGAAGGGCACGCGCCAGCCCCACTCGCCGAAGTCCTTCTCGCCCAGCGAGGTGCGCACGCCGAGGATGACCATCAGCGACAGGAACAGGCCCAGCGTCGCCGTAGTCTGGATCCACGACGTGTAAGCGCCGCGCTTGCCGTGCGGCGCATGCTCGGCCACGTAGGTGGCCGCGCCACCGTACTCACCGCCGAGGGCCAGGCCTTGCAGCAGACGCAGGCCGATCAGGATGACCGGGGCCGCGGCGCCTATGGTCGCGTAGGTGGGCAGCACGCCGACGATGAAGGTCGACAGGCCCATGATCAGGATGGTGACCAGGAAGGTGTACTTGCGGCCGATCATGTCGCCCAGGCGACCGAACACCAGCGCGCCGAAGGGGCGCACGATGAAGCCGGCGGCGAAGGCCATCAGCGACGCGATGAACGCCGCCTGGGGGTCCAGCCCCGAGAAGAACTGCTTGGCAATGATGGGTGCCAGCGAGCCGTAAAGGTAGAAGTCGTACCACTCGAACACCGTGCCCAGCGACGAGGCGAAGATGACCTTCTTCTCCTCGCGGGTCATCGGCGTCGACGCGGAACCTGCAGTTGCATTTGCAGTCGCAGTTGCCATGAAAAGTCTCCGTCTGTAGTCGGACCGCTCCACGGCGGAACAGCCCTTGCGACAGCACTATTCACGTGCCCTCTGACCCCGTTCTGACGCGATTCTGAATCGAGGCTGACAAACCCCGCAGAAACCCGTGGCGATCGTTTCTCAATGCGAGAACCGATGCCGCTCACGGGTAAATCCTGAGACGATTCGCGTCAGCCTGGGACGCTCCCGACGGCGTGGAGCAACGCCTCTCAGTGCTTTCTCGTGATGCCCGGGCGCGGCTGGGCTGTCTGCTCCCAGACGCCGCTGCGGAACCAGGGGTCGCCATCCAGCGCCGCACGCAGCATGGGCAGCGCGTCCTGGCCCCAGAACAGGCGGCCCTCGAACTCCACCGTCGGCACGCCGAAGACGCCCAGCGCCAGCGCGCCTTCGGTCTCGCTGCGCAGGCGCTGCTTGACGGCCTCGCCCGCCGGGTCCTGCGCGGGAGCGAGACGCTCCGCGAGCGCGGCCAGGCGCGCCGCGTCGTTGGCATCGGCGCCAGCGCCGCGCCAGACATGATGGAAGAGTTGCTCGACGACCCAGCGCCCCGGCGTGTCACCCGGCTGCCCCTGCGGCGCCGCGCAGGCCCAGCCCAGGCGCAGCAGCGGCAGCGGGTTGAACGGGTGCTGGGCCGGCGGGTCCAGCACCACGCCCTGGCTGTGCGCCAGCCAGGCCACCTGACGGAAGGTCCAGCGCCGCTTGGCCTCGATCTCGGCCGGCCCCTTCTGCCCCAGCGCCTGCAGCAGCGCCGCGAACAGGATGGGACGGTAGACCACCTCGACGCTGTGCCCGGCCAGCGCCTCGGGTAGGGCCTCGAAGCCCAGCGCCGCATAGGGCGAGATGGGGTCGAAATAGAAGGTCAGCCGCTTCATCGATCCTGTTCCTCGCTGTGGGGCCAGGGGCCCAGCCACAGGCCATGGCGGTGCATCTCGACGCGGCGCTCGGGCAGTTGGTCCAGGATATGGCGCTGCACGGTCTCGGGCGCGCCGCCCCAGCCGGCGATCTCGTTGATGCTGCGCGCGCAGCCGCGGCACCAACCGGTCGCCGCGTCCATCTGGCAGACGTTCACGCAGGGTGACGTCGAGGCGGGTTTCACGCCTGCACCACGTCGATGACGGGGGCCCCGGTCAAGGCCTCCAGCTGCGCCGGCGTCAGCTTGAAGACGCCGTTCGGATGGCCGGCCGCAGCCCAGATGATGTCGAAGCGGAACAGCTCGCGGTCGATGTAGAGCTGGGGCGCCGCGAAGCCGGCAGCGGGCGCGAACCCGGCCGGCGACACCCCGCCGATGGAGAAGCCCGTCCGGGCCTTGACGAAGTCGGCGTCGGCTCGGCCCAGCGCGCCGGTGTGGGGCTTGAGCTTGGCCTCGTCGACGCGCTTGTCGCCCGAGGTGACGACGAGCACGGCCCCGTCCTCAGCCCCGTCGGCCTTGCGCCGAAATACCACGCACTTGGCGATCTGGCCCAGCGTCACGCCCAGCGCGTCAGCGGCCTCCTGAGCGGTGCGGGCCGCGACGTCCAGCCACAGCGGCCGGTGCGGGTGTGCGAGCGCCGCCAGTGCGGCGCTGACGCGCTGGAAGCCTTCGGGGCGGGTATCTGTGTCAGCCATGGCCACCATTGTGGCGCGGCCGGCCCTCAGTCGCGGTCCTTGCCGTGGCCCTTGCCATGCTTCCTGCCGCGGTCCTCGCCCTGGTCGTTGTCGTTCTGCGGCCGGGCGTAGCGCTGCTGGTACCAGTCCTCGCGGACGAAGTAGACCGGCACGTCGCAGGCGTTGTAGCGGGCGCAATGCTTGGCCCAATGCTTCTGGTGGCCGGGCGGGATGCGCATGTAGACGGGCTCGACATGCCCGGGCCGGCGCTGCGCCCAGACGGGCTGCGGCAGCACGACGGGCGGCGGGGCGACGTTGCCGACGTCGATGCGGCCGTAGAAGCCCGGCTGGCCGATCTGCACGGACACGCCGACGTCGGCGGCCGGGGCTGAGGCCGCCAGCAGCGCCAGCGCGGCGAGCGGGAGGATCTTCTTCATGGCTGCTCCTTCTTCAAGGAGTGGGCAGCGTGAACTCGAAGTCGTAGAAATGCTGGTGGCCTTCGACGCGTATACCCATGCGGCCCGAGAGTCCGGCGAGCGCGCCGGTGCCGGAGTCTGGCACGACGGTGATGAGCAGCGTCGGCTGGCCGCGGTCCATGCGGCCATGATGAACGAGGGCAAAGCTGCCCTCGCGGCCCAGCAGCGTGCCGGTCACCGTCTCCAGCGCCACATAGGCGGCCGAGCCGGCAGTGCTGCCATGCGTGGCCAGCATCTGGCCGGCGCCGCGGGCCTCGAGGGCGCCGCGATATTGCTTGTCGAGCAGCATGCGGCCGATGGCGGGGCTCTCGCCCTCCGCGTCACGGGTCGTCATGCCGACGCTGAATTCGCCGCTGATCGAGGTCATCGCCGTTCTCCTTGAAGCCGCGGCTTCGATTCGACCACGCGCGGCGACTCGGCGGCCAGCGGCGTGAACAGGGGGTGGGCCACGCGCACCGGCACGACATCCAGCCGGGCGCCGAGCACCGTGTAGTCCTCGCTGCCCAGCAGCGCACTGCACCAGCCGACCGTACCGGGGCCGCGGCGCAGGCGGAACTCGAAGCCGATGTCCGGCAGCGGGTCGCAGGGCCCGGGATTGGCCCGGTAGGCCAGGCCGCGCACCTCGGCCGCCGGGCCGTCCAGCAGCTGGGCGAGCGCCTGGCGGATGCATCCGTCACCGAGGATGTCGAGGAAGTAGCGTTCGGGCCGCTGGCGCGGCAGGAAGCCGGGAGCGGCCGGCTCGATACGCGGCTCACGTAGCTTGTGCGCGGCGGGCAGCGTCTCGCCGCTGGCGAGGTCGTGGCGATCGCCCTGGTCCAGATAGGCCAGGCGGGCGCCGCGCAGGTTGAAGGCCGGCAACTCGACATCGCGGGTGGCCTCGCCGAGGTCGACGAGGACGGCGCCGCTGCCGCCAATGACCTCCAGCCGCGTGCCCTTGATGACGACCGCGGCGTTCTCGTCGACGCCCAGGCCGAAGCGGCAGCCCAGCGCCTGCAGCGCCGGCAGCATGCGCCCGATGCGGCCGCGCTTGAGGAAATGCTGGTCGACGAGGAGCTCGGGCAGGACGAAGCCGAAGCCGCGGTCGTACTCGAGGCCGGCCCGCCACTGGCCGCGCAGCACAGCCAGGTTGTCCATCGCGTCGCGGAACATCAGCCGGCTCATGACGGCCGCGCCGGCGCTGGTGCCCGCGATGACTCCGCCGGCCGCGAAGACGGCGCGGATGGCGTCCAGCATGGCGGTCGGCTGGCCGCCGGGCTGCAGCGTGTCGACGAGGTACTCCTGGGCGCCGCCCGAGAAGAACACCGCCCTGCAGGCGGCGACGCGCGCGATCAGCGCGGCGTCGTTCAGCGTTGCCGCCAGGTCCACGCCTTCAAGATGCGGCGCGAGCGGCACCGCCTCGGCGCAGGCGCCGCAGCGGTTCAGCGCCGCGACGATCTGGGCCGCGATGCGCACGGGCTCATGCGCCGCCGTCGGGAACACCGCAATGGGCGCGCCGGCGCCGCCGGCTTCGTCGACGATGCGCTGCCAGACAGCATCACTGTCGGTTCTGAGCGCACCGCCGATGACGACGACGGTGCCGGCTTGGGAAGGGCTGTGCAAGATGGATGCGAAAAGGCGGAAGTCGCAGGCCTGTCATCTTGGCAGGCCTGCGCGAGATTCGACAGCGGGTCAGGCCCGAGAAAACGCAACGCTTGTGACCAGGCGCTGCACAAATCTTCAGGGGCCCGACGGGGCCGGCGTCGACGCCGCGGGCGCCGCGGAGGCCGGCTTGGCGGGCCCGGTCCAGCCGCCGTACAGCGGCATGGGCAGGCGTACCGGGCTGATGTCCAGGTAGAGATTGGTCACGGTGAACTGCTCGCCACCGAACTCCTCGGTGCTCCAGCCCAGCGAGTCCGAACCCTTGTAGACGCGGAACAGGAAGCCCAGTTCGGCCAGCGGGTCGTGGGTGCGCGGCAACGCGTCGAAGGCCAGGCCCTTGAACTCGCGGCGGTAGCTGTCGATGAGCCGCGTCATCATGTTGGAGATGGTCGAGTCGCCCAACATGTCCAGGGACAGGTAGTCCTCGGTGTAGTAGGCGCGGAAATTGGGCGACTCGGCATCGTGCAGTTCGCCGCGCAGCTTCGGCGCCGACGGTGTCGTCGAGCGGGCCCGCAGGTGGTAGCGGTCGCCATGCTCCAGGTAGCTGATCCGCGCACCCCGCACATTGAAGGCACCCAGCGTGGGGTCGGTCTCGGCATCGGTCAGGTCCACCATCAGTGCACCCCGGTCGCCGATGACCTCGATCTCGTCGCCCCGGATGATGGCTGCGGTGTTTTCGTCCACGCCCAGGCCCAGCTTGTAGCCCTTGGCCATCATCAGCGGCACCATGCGGCCGATGCGCCCCCGCTTCAGAAAGTGCTGGTCCACGAACAGCTCGGAGCCGACGAAGCCCAGGCCGCGATCCACCTGCTTGCCGTCGACGATGCGGCCCTTGAGGATGTTGATGCTGCTGGGCGCATCGCGGAACATGATGGTGCTCATGATGGCCGCACCGGCAGAGGTGCCGGCCACGACGCCGCCCTTGCGGTAGACGTCCCAGATGGCCTCCAGCATGGGCGTGCTCTGGCCGCCGGGCTGCAGCACGTCGACGATGCGCTCCTGCGTGCCACCGGTGAAGAAGATGCCCTTGGCTGCCTTGACCTTGGCAATCAGCGCCGGGTCGCGCACGACCTTGTTCAAGTCCACCCACAGGAACTTGGGCGCCACCGGCAGGGCCTCGGCCACGGCGCCGCGGCGCTGCAGCAGGTCCACCACCTGCTTGGCGCTGGCTTCGGGATCCTCGCTGGCGGTACCGAAAACGACGAAGCGTGCCCCCTTGCCACCAGCCAGCTGCACGATGCGCTGCCAGACCTCCTCGTTGTCGGCCTTCAGTGCGCCACCTATGGGCACGGCATAGCCGCGGATGGCCGGCTCAGCCTCGGGCAGTGGCAGCAGCGCGCCGGACGGTGCCGACGCCGCAGGCTTGGCGGGCGCGGGCGCGGGCGACGTCACGCGCGGCGACGCAGTCGCGGCCGCCGGGCGCTGCAACCTGGCGCCCGGCGCCGCGCTCGACGCCGGCGACGTCGTCGGGGGGGCCGCCTGCACGCCCAGGGCCATCGCCACCGCCGCCACGCCTGCCCAGATCCATGCCCTCATGCCTACATCCCTCCTTGCTCAGACCGCACATCATGACAGAGCGCCGATGACGATCGGCCCCTCATTAGAACGGCGGCGGCGTGGCGCCGGCGAGACGAATCCCTCCCAGGCCTTCCGGCAGCTAGCGCCACCATGCCTAGACTCGCGCGAAAACTGGAGACCCGATCATGAGACCCCACCGCCCTTCCCGCCTCGCCGTCGCCGCGACCCTGCTCGCCCTGAGCTGCGCCGCCCAGGCCCAGTCCTCGCTCGAGCGCGTCGAGATCACGGGCTCCGCCATCAAGCGCATCGAGGGCGAGACCGCGCTGCCGGTGCAGGTGATCACGCGCAACGAGATCGACAAGGCCGGCGTGACGACGGCGGCCGAACTGATCGCCCGCCTCAGCGCCGGCACCAACAACCTGACCGACGGCGTCAGCATAGGCACGGGGGGCTTTCGGGACCAGATGGGCTTCAACGCCGCCAACCTGCGCGGCCTGGGCGTGTCGTCCACCCTGGTGCTGTTGAACGGCCGCCGCATGGCGAACTTCGCCTCGCCCGGCGACTCGGCCGGCGTGGACCTGAACAGCATCCCCGCTGCTGCCATCCAACGCGTGGAGATCCTGCTGGACGGCGCGTCCTCGCTGTACGGCTCGGACGCGATCGGCGGCGTCATCAACTTCATCACGCGCAAGGACTTCCGGGGGCTGGACATCAGCGCGCTGGCAGGCAACACCTCCGAGGGCGGCGCCAACAAGCGCGCGGCGACGCTGGCGGGCGGGTTGGGCGACTACGGGCGCGATGGCTTCAACATCATGGGCGTGCTGGACGTCCAGACCACCAGCACGCTCAACGCCAACCAGCGCAAGTTCATCAAGGCGCTGGACATCCCCGGCAACCTGCCGGACCAGCTGTCCAGCTACAGCTTTCCGGGCAACATCCGCCTCTCGAACTACCAGCGCAAGCTGCTGATCGCCGACGGCTTCAAGACCAACGGCAAGACCGTCATCAGCTCCCGCACGGTGAATCCGGCCGCGGCGAGCGGCTGCGCCCCCGAGAACGGCAGCCTGTACCTGCCCGCGGGCATAGGCGGCGTGGACGGCTGCACCTTCGACTTCATGCGCGACATCGAGCTCTACCCCAAGTCGCGCAAGGGCAGCCTGTTCACGCGCGGCGTGCTCGACCTCGGCGGCGGCCACCAACTCTTTGCCGAGCTGTCGCTGGCCCACGCCCGCACCTTCTACTCCGGCACGCCCAACCGCATGGACGTCGACCTGGACGTGTCCATGGTGCCGGCCCTGCGCAGCAGCGCGCTGGCCGCCCCGGGCGTGGACCCGGAAGACCGCATCGTCACGCTGCGCACCCGCCTCGTCGAGGCCGGCCTGCGCACCAGCGAGCTGGTCGCCACGGCCAACCGCTTCGTCATCGGCACGCTGGGCACGCTGGGCGGCTGGGACTATGAATGGGCCTACAACCACAGCACCAGCAAGGTGTCCGACCGCGACAGCCAGGGCTATCTGAACGAGCAACTGGTCATGGATGGCTTCACGGCCGGCACGCTCAACCCCTTCGGCCCGTCCGGCGCGGCCGGCCTGGCGCTGTACGAGAAGGCGCAGATCCGCGGCGAGGTGCGTCACGCCACCGGCACCATGGACAGCCTGGACTTCAAGATGTCCAAGGGCCTGATGCCGCTGGCCGGCGGCGACCTGGCGCTGGCGCTGGGCGGCGAGCTGCGGCGCGAGAAGCAGAACTACCACCAGTCCGACGCGCTGAAGGCTGACAAAATCCTCGGCGAGAGCTCGCAGGGCCCGGACTCCGACTTCGGCCACTCGCGCAACCTCGGCGCGGTGTTCGGCGAGATCAGCGCACCCATCACCAAGCAGCTGGAGCTGCAGGCCGCGATGCGCTACGAGCGCTACCAGGTCAGCGGGGGCGCGCTCAGCCCCAAGGTGGGCCTGAAGTACGTGCCCATGCCCGAGCTGCTGCTGCGCGCCTCTCTGGGCTTGGGCTTCCGTGCGCCCAGCATGTCCGACCTGTACCGGCCGCTGACCACCGGCAGCGCGGCCGTCGTCGTGGACCCGGTCTGCCTGAAGGCCGACCCGAGCAACACCGTCACCGACTGCTCGGAGGGTTGGGGCACCTATAACTACAGCAACGCCAAGCTCAAGCCCGAGAAATCGCGCCAGTTCTCGCTGGGCACCGTGTTCGAACCCCGGCGCGGCGTCAGCATGAACGTCGACTACTGGAACATCCAGAAGAGCAACCTGATCAGCACGCTGGGCGTGGACGTGATCCTGTCCGACCTGGACAAGTACGGCGCCCTGGTGCATCGCTACTGGGACGCCAAGCTGCCCGCGGATTGCCAGCGCCGCTACGACCCCGAGGACTACACCATCTGCGGCATCGACCTGATCAAGGAGAACCGCGGCAAGCAGAAGATCTCGGGCCTGGACCTGGGCCTGGCGCTGAGCGGCCTGAAGACTGCGTTCGGCGAGTTCGGCCTGCGCCTGAACGGCACGCTGACGCTGCAGTCCAAGCAACAGACCGGCGACGGCGACCCCTTCGTCAGCAACCTGGGCCGCTTCGTCAACGACGGCGCGGTGCAGCGCTGGCGCCACACGGTCAGCGCGGACTGGGCGCAGGGGCCCTACGCGCTGACGCTGTCCAACAGCTATCTGTCGGGCTACACCGACCAGCACATCATCGGCAAGGACGATCGCAAGGTGGCGGCCTACTCACTGTGGAACCTGTCGGCCGCCTGGGAGGCCACCAAGTCGCTGACGCTGCGCGCCGGCGTGCAGAACCTCTTCGACAAGGCGCCGCCGTACTCGCAGCAGGCCTACTTCTTCCTGGTCGGCTACGACCCGAGCTACACCGACCCGCGCGGCCGGTACGGCTACGTCAGCCTGCGCTACGCGTTCAGGTGACGATGTCGCGCACCCAGTCCGGCAGGGCGATGGCCCTGTCGGTCTGGGCGTCGAACCACAGCGTCGTCGCACCGCCCTCGGCGTAGATGACGCCCGCATCGTCCGCGCGCTCCAGCGTGATCCAGGTCTCGAAGCTGGTGCGACCCGGGTCGCTGACGTAGTGCCTGGCGATGACCTCGCCCGGCACCTTCAGCTGGCGGTAGAAGTTGCAGAACGCGTTGACGATCACCGGCCCCTGCCCGCCCGGGTTGGGCGGCGCGCCTATGGAGGCCAGCCAGTCCACCCGCGCCATCTCCAGGTAGCGGAAATACAGCGTGTTGTTGATGTGGCCCATCGCGTCCATGTCGCCCCAGCGCATCTGGATGCGCAGCTCGAAGGTCAGCTTCTTCTCGGCCGGGACGGTGTACCTCATGGCGTGATGCCGAGCTCGGCTGCCATGCGGTCGACGAGGCTGCGCAGCGACGCGACTTCGGCCTTGAGCGCCGCAAGCTCGACTCTCTGCAAGGCGACTTCCTCGTCACGAGGTGCCGCGACGGACGCCGCCTGCTCGGCGGAAGACACGGGCCCGCATAGCAGATGCGCCCAGCGCGCCTCGCGTGCACCCGGGGCCTTGGCCAGCTTGATCGCGAACGGCTGTTCGCGCGCGGCCAGCTCGTCGAGGAAGCCTTCGACGGAGGACACGTCCGCGAAGCGGTGCAGCCGCTCTGTGTTCTGCCGCAGCTCGGCGGCCGTCTGCGGGCCGCGCAGCATCAGCTGCGTCAGCAAGGCCATCGCGGCGCCCGGCACACCCAGGCCGCGCGCGAAGTTGTGCTCGTAGCGCAGCACGCGACTGCCGCTGACGGTGTTGACGAGACTCAGCGACTTCAGCTCCTCCACCGTCGCCAGCACCTCGGCCTCGCTCACGTCCATGACCGGGTCGCGCGCCGTCTTCTGGTTGCAGCCGGCGGTCAGCGCGTTGGCCGACAGCGGATAGCTGTCCGGCACGGTGCTTTCCTTCTCGACGAGGACGGCCAGCACGCGCGCCTCCAGCGGGGTCAGGTCTCGCTTCGACATTCAGACTCCAAACCCGTCATCGGCCTGGATGACGGCACCGTTGATGAAGTGGCTCTCGTTGGCGCACAGCATCAGCAGCGCGGTATCCAGGTCCTGGGGCTGTCCCACGCGCTTGCGCGGCAGCAGCTCGACGAGCTCGCGGCCCCGCTCCGTGTCCCACATATGGTGGTTGATCTCGGTATCGATATAGCCCGGGCAGATGGCATTCACGTTGATGCCATGCTTGCCCCATTCCAGCGCCATCGCGCGCGTCATGTGGATGACTGCGGCCTTGCTCATCGCGTAGACGCCGATCTGGCCCAGCACGCGCAGGCCGGCCATGGAGGCGATGTTGACGATGCGCCCGCCGACGAAGGAGCCCGGTGCGGCGCCGCGCGCCCGCGCCAGCATGCGCTTGCCCACCTCCTGCGCAACGAAGAAGGCACCGCGCGTGTTGGTATCCATCACATAGTCGTAGTCGTTCTCGGTGACGTCCGTGAGGCGCTGCGTCGTGCCGACGCCGGAGTTGTTGATCAGGATGTCCAGCGTGCCCACCTCGGTCTCGGCATGGGCCACGGCGGCCTTGATGCTTGCCACGTCGGTCACGTCCAGCTGCACGACGTGGGCATCGCCGCCCTGGCCCTCGATCTCGGCGCGCAAGTCCTTCAGCCGCTCGACGCGCCGGCCCGCCAGCACGACGCAGGCGCCGGCCTGGGCAAGGGTCTTGGCGAACTGCGCACCCAGGCCGCTGGATGCACCGGTAACGAGGGCCACGCGGCCCTCGAGGTTGATGGAGTAACTCATGGGACTGCCTTGTGAGTGGGTTGCGGCCATCCTACCGGGCCAGCGCTCGCGCGCTAAAAAAGCACGGTCGTTCGATTCGTAACCTACCCTCTCTAGAATCGCGCGCAATTCAATACGGTCGGAGACCCACATGACGTCCGAAGCAATCCTGGCCCAGTTCGGCCCCCGCGAGTCCATGGAGTACGACGTGGTCGTCGTCGGCGGCGGCCCGGCCGGCCTGGCCACGGCCATCCGCCTGAAGCAGCTCAGGCCCGACGCCAGCATCGTCGTGCTGGAGAAGGGCTCGGAGCCCGGTGCGCACATCCTGTCCGGCGCCGTCATGGACCCACGCGCCATCACCGAGCTGTTCCCGAACTGGAAGGAGCTGGGCGCGCCGCTGAACCAGGCCGTGTCCGGCGACGACGTGCTGTTCCTGAGCGAGACCGGCAGCTCGCGCACGCCCGATTTCCTCGTGCCGCGCAACTTCCACAACCATGGTTGCTACGTCATCAGCCTGTCCGACGTCGTCAAGTGGATGGCCCAGCAGGCCGAGGCACTGGGCGTCGAGATCTTCCCGGGCTTCGCAGCCGCAGAGGTGCTCTATGACGAGCAAGGCCGCGTGAAGGGCGTGGCCACCGGCAACATGGGCCTGGGCAAGGACGGCGAGCCCACCGACCATTTCCAGCTGGGCATGGAGCTGCTCGGCAAGTACACCGTGTTCGCCGAGGGCGCGCGCGGCCATCTGGGCAAGCAGCTGCTGGCCAGGTACAAGCTGACCGAAGGCAAGGATACGCAGACCTATGCCATCGGCATCAAGGAGCTGTGGGAGATCCCGGCCGACAAGGCCCAGCCCGGCAAGGTGGTGCACACGGCCGGCTGGCCCATGCAGGGCGACACCTTCGGCGGCGGCTTCCTTTACCACCTGGAGGGCAACAAGGTCACGCTGGGCTTCGTGATCGGGCTGGACTACGACAACCCCTACCTGAGCCCGTTCGAGGAAATGCAGCGCTGGAAGGCCCACCCGGCCATCCGCGCCCACATCGAGGGCGGCAAGCGCATCGGCTACGGCGCCCGCGCAATCAACAACGGCACGCCGCAAGCACTGCCCAAGACGGTGTTCCCGGGCGGCTGCCTGGTCGGCTGCGACGCCGGCTACCTGAACGCCGCCCGCATCAAGGGCAGCCACGCGGCGATCAAGAGCGGCATGCTGGCCGCCGAGGCCCTCGCTCCTGCGCTGGACGCCGGCCGCGCACAGGACGAGCTGAGCGCCTACCCCGAGGCCTTCGAGAAGAGCTGGCTCAACGAGGAGCTGCAGCAAACCCGCAACTTCAAGCTCTGGTTCAAGAAGGGCAAGACCACCGGCCAGCTGATGACTGGCATCGAGCAATGGCTGCTGCCCAAGCTGGGCGTCAACAGCCCGCCATGGACGCTGCACAACCACAAGGCCGACCACGAAGCCCTGCGCCCGGCCGCCGAGTGCCAGCCCATCGCCTATCCCAAGCCGGACGGCAAGCTGAGCTTCGACCGCCTGTCGTCGGTGTTCATCTCCAACACCAACCACGAAGAGAACCAGCCGGCCCATCTGACGCTGAAGAGCGATGCGGTGCCGGTGCAGGTCAACCTCGCGAAGTACGCAGGCCCCGAGAGCCGCTACTGCCCGGCCGGCGTCTACGAGTTCGTGCCCAACGAGGCCGGCGGCGGCGAGCGCCTGCAGATCAATGCGCAGAACTGCGTGCACTGCAAGACATGCGACATCAAGGACCCGACGCAGAACATCGTCTGGGTCACGCCGGAAGGCGGCGGCGGGCCCAACTACGCCGGCATGTAAGCTCGCGGCCTTCCCGGAAGGAGTGGCGGCATGGCAGGCGGCAAGATCAGGGTCGGGATCGGCGGCTGGAACTTCGAGCCCTGGCGCGACAACTTCTACCCCAAGGGCTGGCCGCAGGCGCGGGAGCTGGAATACGCCAGCCGGCGCTTGACGACCATCGAGATCAACAGCACCTACTACGGTGCGCAGAGGCCCGCCACCTTCGCCAAGTGGCGTCAGGAATCGCCCGAGGGCTTCATGTTCTCGCTCAAGGCCATCCGCTTCGCGACGCAGCGGCGCGTGCTGGCCGAGGGCGCGGACTCCATCCGGCGCTTCATCGACTCGGGCATCGCCGAACTGGGCGACAAGCTGGGCCCCATCGTCTGGCAGCTCGCGCCCACGCACCGCTTCGACGCCGCCGACCTGACGGCCTTCCTGGAACTGCTGCCCGGCAGCGTCCAAGGGCTGCCGCTGCGCCACGCACTGGACGTTCGCCACGCGAGCTTCCAGTGCCCCGAATACCTGGCGCTGGCCAGGACATACAAGGCGGCGACGGTGTTCACCGAATCCGACGACTACCCGCCCATCGCCGAGGCGACGGGTGACTTCGTCTACACGCGCATCATGCGCACGCAGCAGGAGGAGCCGCTGGGCTGCCGGCCCGAGGTGTTCCCGCCGCTGGCCGCGGCGGCACAGGCCTGGGCCGGGGGCGGCGAACCGGGCGGCCTGCCGCGCATCGAGCCGCCCGCCGCGGCGACGGCGCCGCGCGACGTCTTCGTCTACTTCATCAGCGGCGCCAAGGCGCGCGCACCGCACGCGGCCATGGCGCTGCGCCGCGCATTGGGCGAAGACCTGCCTGCCTAAGGCTCCAGCCGCGCCATCCACTCGGCAGTAGCACGGTCCTCGGCGCGCTCGGAGGCGGCCAGCGCCTCGCGGATGCGCCGGCGCTCCACGGCGGCGCGGTTCTGGCTCAGCTTCAGCTTCAGCTCCCAGTGCGTCACGCGGATGCGAAAGCCGACGATGGCGCCGAGCATCTTGTGCTGATAGTCCTCAGGCAGGCCACCCCACTGCTCGGCGTACCCGGGCTCGAAGCGGCCGATCAGCCGCTTCAGCAGCGCGTCCTTTTCGGCCGCGCCGTCGACGAGCTCGACGTCGCCCTCGGCATGCAGGGCCGCGTAGTTCCAGGTCGGCACGTTCAGCTGGCCGTCGTAGTGCTGCGGACTCACATAGGCGCCCGGGCCACTGAAGACGGCCAGCACCCGCTTCTGCTGCGCCAGCCAGCCCCAGTGCGGATTGGCGCGTGCCATATGCCCTTCCAGCAGCAGGCCCTCGGCAGGCGCCGTCGCGACCAACGGCAGATGGCTGCCGAAGCCCCGCCCCT
>Ga0213878_10000058_pt1 | contig 69461 bp, 61 predicted proteins | sample VelepicoBEBS_R02_FD_161053 | JGI IMG/M metagenome (GOLD analysis project Ga0213878, IMG submission 161053) | Vellozia epidendroides bulk soil microbial communities from rupestrian grasslands, the National Park of Serra do Cipo, Brazil - BS_R02 | ecosystem: Environmental > Terrestrial > Soil >... | reverse complement strand
GCATTTCGCCGTCGGCCGAAAAGCCGAATACCGCGTCGTGCGGAGCGACGGCGCGCCGCTGGGCGCCTTCGCCTCCGCGCGCGAAGCGATCGGCTGCGGCCCTCGCCTGGTGACGAACGGCCGCATCACCGTCGATCCCGCCGCCGAAGGCTTCCGTGACCCGAAGATCCTCTACGCGTCCGCCGCTCGCAGCGCCGTCGGCTTGACTCGCGACGGCACGACGATGATCCTCGCGACCTCCGGTGGTACGACCCGCCAGATGGCCGACGTGATGCTCGGCCTCGGCGCCTACCAAGCGATGGCGTTCGACGGCGGCGCATCGGCAGGACTGTGGTTCGAAGGCCGCTACGTCACCGAGCCCGGCCGCCCCCTTAACAACGCACTCCTCGTGCTGCGGAAATAGTTCTCGCGCTGAATCTATGCTTCGGAGGCTGGAAGCTTGTTCAGTAGAATCACACCGACATCGCCCTCAACGCAACAGGCAAGTATTTCCACATGGGTTTCGTCGCCGGTAACGACGGTTGAAATTGGGCTCAAAACCGCCGCTGTAGCGACCACGATTGCATCAATCGTCTCATTTATCCCCGCGGACCGCAGGATACGGCCAGCCTCTTTCGCTATCGTCAGCGACGTATCAACGACAACGCGTTCCGCGCCGCCAAGCGCATTGAGGGCTCGGTCGTAGCGCGCATTGTGGCGGGGATCTCCATAGCATTCGGCGAGTACGACGGAAGGAACGCGGACCATGCCCCCGTCGCGGGTGATGTTTCGAAGGAGCCGCCGCATCCGGGGATCATCATCCGCCAATGCGCCGAGCGCGCCGCTGTCAAGGACGAAGAGCTCGCTCAAGCCTGCTTTGCGCGACGTCCATGCTGGGAGCGACGTGCATATGCTTCATCGACCGCTGCGGAGACGCGGCGCGGAACCGGCCCTTTACGCTTGTCGGCGTCACGCAAGTATTGCGTAATAGCGTCCGTTTGCAGACGACGCTCAAGCGCCTCGTTGAGGAACGACGACAGCTCACGCTTGCCGACGCGCCGCCGCACTTCCGCAATGAGGTCCCGATCCAGGCTGAGAGAAACCTTTTCCTTGGCCGACATGGCCTTATCCTACCACAAGTAGGAATATCTGAAAAGCCCTGACAGGCTGCGTTAATGAATGCGGCGGCGGGCGGTGAGGAGGCCGGTGTTCATTCCGCCGAGCGCGAGGCCGCCGTCGAAGCGGGCGGATTCGACTTTGATGCAGCGGTCGACGACGACGTCGAGCCCGGCTTCGACGGCGAGGCGGATCGCTTCGTCGTTGATCACGCCATACTGAAACCATACCGCCTTCGCGCCGACCGCGATCGCCTCGCGCACGACTTGCGGCGCGTCGTCCGGCTTGCGAAACACGTCCACGATGTCCGGCGGCGCGCCGCGGTCTTCACGATACGCGGCCAGCGACGGATACGCGTGCACGCCGTCGATCTCCGCGATTGCCGGGTTGATCGGGGAAACGTCGAGCTTCCCTTTCGTGCGCAAGTACGAGAAGACGAAGTAGCTCGGCCGGCTGTGGTTCGCCGACGCCCCGACCATCCCGACGGTGCGCGAGCGGTCGAGCAGCGCGCGCCGCTCCGCCGGCGTCGTGAGGATCACGCGCTCACCGCAGCGGCTTTGCGGGCAGCGCCGAGGCCGCGCTCCAGGTCCCACAGCAGGTCGCCGACGTCTTCGAGACCGACCGAGAGCCGGACCATCTCCGGACCGATCCCGCCGGCGCGCAGCTCCTCGTCGGAGAGCTGCTGGTGCGTCGTCGTCGCCGGGTGGATCACCAGGCTCTTCGCGTCGCCGACGTTCGCGAGATGGCTCCACAGCTCGAGCGCTTCGATGAACGCGCGTCCGGCCTCGCGCCCGCCGCGCAATCCGAACGCGAACACCGCCCCAGCGCCGAGCGGCAGATACCGCTGTGCGAGCGCGCGATCCGGACTCTCCGGCAGATCCGCGTACCAGACGTACGACACTTCCTCCCGCCCGCGCAGGAACTCCGCGACCGCCCGCGCGTTCGCGACGTGCTGCGGCATCCGCAGCGCCAAGGTCTCGAGCCCTTGCACCATGAGCCAGGCGTTCATCGGCGACATCGCGGCGCCGACGTCGCGCAGCACCTCGGCCCGCGCGCGCTGCACGAACGCGTACTCCCCGAACGTTTCCGAGAAGTTGAGCCCGTGATAGCCCGGACTCGGCGTCGAAAGCAGCGGATGCCGCCCCGCGCCCCACGGGAACTTTCCAGACTCCACGATCGCGCCGCCTAGCACCGTGCCGTGCCCGCCGATGAACTTCGTCGCGGAGTGGACGACGACGTCGGCGCCGTGCTCGATCGGACGGCACAGGTACGGCGTCGCGAAGGTGTTGTCGACGATGAGCGGGACGCCGGCGCCGTGCGCGATCTCGGCCAGCGCCACGATGTCGGCCACTTGCCCGTTCGGGTTGCCGATCGTCTCCGTGAAGACTGCGCGCGTGTTCTCGCGCAGCACGCCGCGCAGCGCGTGGTGATCGCCGCCGGGAACGAACGTGGTCTCGATCCCCATCCGCTTCAGCGTCACGCTGAGCTGCGTCACCGTCCCGCCGTAGAGGTTCACCGTCGCGACGAGGTGATCGCCGGCCTGCGCCAGGCTCAGGATGGTGATGAGCTGCGCCGACAGCCCGCTCGCCGTCGCGACGGCGCCGAGCCCGCCTTCGAGGCTCGCGAGCTTCTCCTCGAACGCCGCGACCGTCGGGTTGCCGATGCGGGTGTAGATGTTGCCGTACGTGCGCAGCGCGAACAGCTCGGCGGCGTGCTCGGTCGAGTCGAACACGAAACTCGTCGAGAGATAGATCGGCAGCGCGCGCGCACCGGTCTCGCCGTCGGGCGGCGTCCCCGCATGCAGCGCGCGCGTGCGAAACCCGAACGTCCGCTCTTCCATCGGGCGTTGTTCGGCGCGGCCGGCGCTCAGCCCGCCGGCAACGCGGCGCGCTTCATGCTCGGCACGCGTTTTCGTCCTGGCAGGGTCCGAAGCTCGGCCAGGAACACGTCCGGGTCCGTCAACCGCTGCTCGAACTCGGTCCAGTCGACGAAGAGCCATTGCCCACGGTGCTCGATCCAATGCGGCTCGAGGGCCAGCTCCCGGAATGCCGCCCATGCGGCCGCCTCGCCGCGTCGCATCAGATCGCCGAGCACGACGACGGCGAAGCGCTCCCACTTCCCCCACGGCGGAACCGAGGCCCGGCCGGAAGCGCCTTCGCGAACCGCCCGCACGAGCGCTTCGGGATCGGCCCGGTCGATCAGTATCGTCGCGGCTTGGATGCGGTTCCGCGCCGAGCTTGCATCGAGCAGTCGCGTGAGCTCGTTCGCGAACCGCCGCGTGAGCGCCGGAGCGCCCTCTGCTCGAACGCGCTCTTGCGCGCGGCGCATGAGATCGAAAATCTGACCGTCGCCGGCTTCCTCGGCGATGAGGTCCACCATGTCCTCCGCACGATTCGGTTTGCCGGCCGGATCGGCTCCGTGCGGCCAAAGCTCCGGCCGATCGCCGGCGAGAACGGCGCGGATCCGCTCGGCCAGCATCGAGCCCTTGAACACGTCGTGAACCCACACGCCGTCGACGACTTCGCATCCGCCCGTTCCGCCGCCGCCGATCGCGCTGTCTCGAGAATCAAAGTAGAGTTCGACGCCTTCCGCATTCGCCCAGTGCAGATGGTCCACGTCGAAGAGGAGTTGCGCCAGGCCCCTGGGGCCGGCGGCGACAGCGTTCGCCGGCACGGTGAAGTACGTTTGGCCGCCGTCGTCTCCGATCGCAAAAACGACGTGGCCGCGAAGCTTCGCTGCGTGCAGACCGAGCGCGCATTCGCGAACGCGCGCGATGGCTCGGCGCTGGTCCTTCGTCAGCGACGTAGCGCAGAGCAGATCGATGTCGTAGTTCAAAAAAAATGATCGCCGCAGACTCGGCGATTGTCGTACGATGAGCGCGCCACCCGGCCGCGGCACGGGCATTCTACCGCGGACGAGCGTTCACCGCAACCGAGGCTCCCGGAAGGCGCCGTCGCGTACCACCTCCGTATAATTTAGGAGGAACGACGCGGCGGCTCGCGTAGCGATCGCTCATGCTCGCCTCTTGCCGGACCGCCTTCCGCTGCGCCGCCGCGGGGCTGATGATCCTCTCGATGCTCGCCGCCACGGCGTCGGCGCGCGAAACGCTGCCACGCCGAGGAATTCTCGGTGCGAGCCTGGCCAACGCCCAGGGCGGCGGCGTAACGGTCACAGCGGTCCTGCCGTCGCTTCCTGCCGCGGCGGCGGGGCTGCTCGCGGGCGACGTCGTGAAGAGCATGGACGGCGCGCCGGTCGCCGACGTTCCCGACTTTCTGAAGAAACTGCGCCGGCCCGCCGGTCAGGCGGTGGTCTTCGGCATCGTGCGCGGCAGTGACGCGAAGAACGTGCGTGTCGTGCTGACTGAAGCGCCGAAGGAGCACGATCCCGCGGTCGACACCGCGTACGACGCGGTCGACGTCGACCACAGCTTGCGGCGCACGCTGGTGACGACGCCGCACGGCGTCGCGGGAAAGCACCCCGCGGTCCTGTTCGTCGGCGGGATCGGCTGCTACTCGATCGACATCGCGTCGAATCCGGACGACGCATACCTGCGGCTCGCACACGACTTGAGCAAGCGCGGCTTCGTCACGATGCGCTTGGAGAAGAGCGGCGTCGGCGACAGCCAAGGCCCGCCGTGCCCGACGGTCGACTACGTCACCGAAGCGGCGAGCTACGCCGTCGCGTTCGACGCGCTGCGCGCCGATCCGCACGTCGATCCGGCGCACGTCTACGTCTTCGGCCACAGCATCGGCTCGGTGATTGCGCCGCGGCTGGCACTGCAGAAGCCGGTCGCCGGGATCGTCGTCGCCGAAGGCGTCGGCCGCGACTGGTTCGAGTACGAGCTGATCAACAGCCGCCGCCAGGAGATGCTGGCGGGCGGCACGCCGGTCGAAGTCGACGCTGACATGCTGCTGAAGGAAGACTGCATGCACCGTCTGCTGGTCGAGAAGCAAGGCCGCGACGCGCTGCTGCGCGCGAAGCCGGACTGCAAAGACTATGTGCAATACCCAGCGCCACCGGCGTACTTTCAACAGATCGTCGCGTTGAACATGGCCGAGCCGTGGTCGAAGCTCTCGATTCCGGTGTTGGCGATCTACGGCACGTCAGACTTCGTCACCGACGAAGCGGACCACCAGCGCATCGTCGACGTCGTCAACGGCGCGCACCCCGGCAACGCGAAGCTCACCGTGATCGACGGCATGGATCATTATCTCGTCCCCGCCGCCTCGCAGCGCGCGTCGCTGGAGCGCGTGCAAAAGCCGGCCGCCGGACCGCCACCGAAGTACGACGAGCGCTTCAGCGCCGCGATCACCGGCTGGCTGTGCGCGCACGAGCGCTGTGCTGCCGCGCCCGCAGGCTGACCCTCAACGAACCGCAGCCCGCTTCGGCGGCTACGTCAAGATACGGAAACGACTTGGCCCGGGGCCGTTAAACTTGCCGAGCGGCCGTCCGATACTTCTGGTACGGGAACGAAACCATCCGACGCGCCTCACGTATCTCTTATGAACGATTAAGGACGCCCCTCGCGACGGTTTCGTTCCCCGTACACTCCCCCTAAACCACCACCGATCTACGCACCCGCCGGCTCCACCGGGCGTCGCAAGTCGTAGACGGAGCCGCCGAGGCGTGAGGCGGCACTTTCTCATGAGCGGGAGTTATGCGCGGCGCTCCACCAGCAGCGCTTGCGTGCCGGCGGCGAAATAGCCGTCGGGGTCCGCGAGACGCAGCGTCGTCAGGCCGAGGCCGTCCGAGGTCAGCGTGGTGCGCGCTTCGAGCAGCGTCCACTCGCCGTGCGTGTAGCGCTGCAGCGCCACCGAGAGCGAGGGCGGAACGAAGAGCCATTCGCCCATCGGCAGCTCACCGCTGATCCCGTTCGCCGAGTCCGCCACCAGCAGCGCGCGGTCGAGCGGTGCGAGCGGCTCGCCGGCGATCAGCGGAATGCGCGGGCGCGACCACACCGCCGCCGGTCCCGGTACGCCGCCGCCGTACACGTGCCGCCATTCGAACGCCTCGCCGTAGCCGAACTTTTTCATCCAGGCCGGCGGATCGTGCGGCTCGGGAATCGCCGGAACGGCATCAGGCGGCGTCGCGGCCGGCGGAACGCTTCCGTCGGGCTGCGTCGCGATGCGCCAGGCGCGCGCCGTGAGCACCTCGCGCCCGCCGCTTTCGACGATGCCCTCGAGCATTTCGATCCGCTTTCCCGGCCGCACGACGCGCGTCTTCACCCGCATCCGCGCGAGCGGCAGCGGGCCGAGAAACTCCGAGTTGATGCGTGCGACGCGCATCTCGTCGCGCGGGTGGCGTTGCGTCATCACGTGCGCGACCAGCGCGGTCGGCGGGCTGCCGTGCTGCAGGCGCTCGTCCCACGGGCTCGCCGTCGCGCGGCTCGCTTCGAACGTCTCTTCGTCGAGCCGCTCGTAGAACGCGTTCGCCTCCATCCCGCGCAGGTTCGGACAGGAGGACGACCGTCCTCGGCGGTAGTGCCCCGCTGGGCGGGCGGTTGCAACCTCCGCGCCGCCGCCGGGTACGACCCAGCGTTGCATGCCCGTGCACTCCGCGCGGGCGGGAGGATCGAACAGCGTGACCGCTCGACGCGTACTGGGACCCGTCGCCCTTGTCGTGCTCGTCGCGGCCGTCGTCCTGGCGATCTACCTGTCCACGCAGGACGCGGCGCGCCGCCGCGCCGACCGCGCCGTCGTCACCGTCCACGGTTTGATCGGCTCGGAGAAGCAGGTCTACCTGACCGACCCGCGCGTCCTGGCCGAGCTGCGCAAGAACGGGATCGACCTGCGGGTCGAGACCTCCGGCTCGCGCGACATGGCGAACCGGACCGACCTCAAGACGTACGACTTCGCCTTCCCCGCCGGCGCGCCGGCCGGACAGCGGCTCAAGTCGCTGGTCGGCGCGCGGGACGTCTACACGCCGTTCTTCACCCCGATGGCGGTCGCGTCGTGGAAGCCGATCGCGCAGATCCTCATCGCCAACGGGATCGTGCGCAAGATCGGCAGCCAGTTCTACATCATCGACATGCCGGCGCTGCTGAACGCGGAGACCAGCGGGAAGCGCTGGCGCGACTTCAAGAACGCCGGCGCCTACGACGTGAACAAGTCGGTGCTCGTCTCGACGACCGACCCGCGCAAGTCGAACTCAGGCATCATGTACGCCGCGCTCGCCTCGTACGTGCTCAACGGCAACCAGATCGTCGACGACCGCGCGCGGATCGCGCAGATTCAGCCGAAGATCAACGGGCTCTTCCTGCGCCAAGGGTATGAGGAGTCCTCGTCGGCCGGGCCCTTCGACGACTACGTGCAGATCGGGATGGGCAAGGCGCCGCTCGTGATGATCTACGAGTCGCAGTTCATCGAGTACGCGCTGGAGCACAAGACCGACCGCAACCCCGACATGCTGCTGCTCTACCCGAAGCCGACGCTGTACACCAAGCACACCTTCGTCCCGATCACCGACCGCGGCGACAAGCTGGGACATCTGCTCGCCGAGGACGAGGTGCTCCAGCACCTCGCCGTCGAGCACGGCTTCCGCATCCAGGACGTCGCCTACTCGCGCGACTTCTGGAAGAAGAACGGGATCGCCGTCCCCGACCAGCTCATCGACGTCGTCGATCCGCCGTCCTACGAGTTTCTCGAAGCGATCATCACCGGCGTCGAGCGCGCCTTCCAAACGAACTAGGAGGTCACCGTGAACGACCAAAGCTCGCCGACCGCATCGGCCGCGCCGGCCGCCGCGCCGCCGCCGCTCACCCCGCCCGCGCCCGTCGCCGCGGTACCGCCGCAGACCGCGCTCGCCATGGTCCAGCTCAAGCCGGACCAAACCGCCAAGCTCGACGCGCAGGTCGCCGACTTCGCGAAGGAGCTGCTGGCGCTCCCCGTCCACGGCGACGACTTCAAGACGCGCGTCAACGCGATCTCCGCGATGGGGAACGACGAGATCCAGCGCGCCGCGAGCGTCTCGAACCGGCTGCTCGACCGGCCGGTGCGCGCGATGGGCGGCGGGATCTTCGACGAAGGCTCCGACGTCTCGAAGCAGCTGCTCGACCTGCGCTACACGATCGAGAAGCTCGACCCGCGCTCGCGCGGCGACTTGCTGGCGCCGCACAAGCTGCTGGGGCTGATCCCGCTCGGGCCGCAGATCATGAACTACTTCCGCTCGTACGAGTCCTCGCAGACACACCTCAACGCGATCATCAACGGGCTCTACGCCTCGCGCGACCAGCTCCTGCACGACAACGCCGACATCGAGCAGGAGAAAGAAAATCTCTGGAACCTGATGGGCCAGCTCGAGCAATTCGCGTACCTGGCGCAGAAAGTCGCCGACGCGATCGACGCACGGGTCCAGCAGGTGGCGAGCACGGATCCCGAGCGCGCCAAAATCCTCAGGGAAGACGTGCTCTTCTACGCGCGCCAGAAGCAGCAGGACATCGCGACGCAGCAGGCCGTCAACGTGCAGGGCTACCTCGCGCTCGACCTGATCCGCAAGAACAACGAAGAGCTGATCAAGGGCGTCGACCGCGCGACGACCACCACGATTGCGGCCCTGCGCACGGCGATCATCGTCGCCCAGGCGCTGACCAACCAGAAGCTCGTGCTCGACCAGATCCAGGCGCTCAACGCGACCACCGACCGGCTCATCGCCGACACGGCATCGATGCTCAAGCAGAACACGGAGCGAGTCTTCGAGCAGGCGACGGCCTCGAGCGTCGACCTCGGCACGCTGAAGCAGGCCTTCGCCGACACCGAGTCCGCGATCGACAACATCTCGGCGTACAAAGAGAAGGCGCTGGTCTCGTTCCAGCAGACGGTTGCCGCGCTCGAGCCGATGATCGACAACGCCAAGAAATACGTCGCGCGCAGCCGCGACGGCGGCGCTTCGGAAGTCGAGTCGCTGAGCGCGCCGCCGTCCGACGGAACGGCGCGGATCCTCTAACATGCGCGCGCGAGCCGCCGCGGTCGCGGCGCTTCTCCTCGTGCTCTCCGGCTGCGGCGGCAGCAGCGGCGGCGGCGGTTCGAGCGCGCCCGCGATGACGCTCGACGTCATCGCCGGGTCCGAGCTCAAGGACATGGAGCCGATCCTGGCCGACGCGCAGCGCGCGACCGGCGTCGCCGTGCAGCTCTCGTACGTCGGCACGATCGCCGGGATCGACCGGCTCTCCGGCGGCGAGAAGCACGACGCGGCCTGGTTCGCGCAGGACAAGTACCTCGCGCTCTCGAGCGCCGGCAAGTCGGTGCGCGCCCGCACGCGGATCATGCTCTCGCCGGTGATCCTCGGCGTGAAGCATTCGGTCGCGCAACGGCTCGGCTGGGACGGCGGGAAGCGCGTCACCTGGCGCCAGATCGAAAACGCCGTCTCGGCGGGCAACTTCCGCTACGCGATGACGAACCCGTCGACCTCGAACTCGGGCTTCAGCGCGGTGCTCAGCGTTGCGACCGCTCTCGCCGGCACCGGCGATGCGCTGCGCCCTTCCGACGTCAACCGCCAAGCGATCGCGTCGTTCTACAAAGGACAGCATCTGGTCTCCGGAAGCAGCGGCTGGCTCAGCGACGCCTACCTCGACTCGCAAGACACCGTCGACGGGATCATCACCTACGAAGCCAGCATCGCCGCGCTCGACAATGATTCACGGCTGAAGGAGAAGCTCGACCGCGTCTACCCCGCCGACGGCGTGATGACCGCGGACTATCCGATCGACCTGCTCGACGAGTCGAAGCAGCCCGCGTACGACAAGCTCGTCGCGTACCTGAAATCTCCCGACGTGCAGAAGCGCATCGTGGAGACGACGTACCGCCGCCCGACCGACACGTCCGTTGCGACGCAGTACCCGGCGATCCTCGCCGAGACGCCGTTCCCGGCCTCGGCCGGCGCGGTGCAGCAGCTGCTGCTGCGCTTCCTCAACCAGGACCGCGTCCCGGCGCACTCGTTCTACGTGCTGGACAAGACCGGCTCGATGGACAACGACGACGGTACCGGCAAGACGCGCATCCAGCGCGTGCAGGACGCGCTCGCCGTGCTCACCGGCAGCGACGACTCGCTCACCGGACAGTTCGCGCGCTTCTCCGACCGCGAGCGCGTCACGATCATCACCTTCAGCGTTCATCCGGAGATCGACCAGACGTTCACGATGGCCAAGCCGAACGACCCGGCCGTGTTCGGCGCGGTCAAAAACCTCGCGGCCGGCTTGCAGGCAGGCGGGAACACCGCGATCTACGACGCGCTCGAAGCCGCGCTCAACGAAGCGGTGCGCGACCGCTCGGCCGACGCCGGGCGGTACGACTCGATCGTGCTGATGACCGACGGCGAGAACAACCGCGGCGACGACTACGACGCGTTCCGGCGCAAGCGCGCCGCGATGCCGGCGTTCGCGCAGCGGATCCGCATCTTCCCGATCTTCATCGGCGAGGCCAGCCCGGCCGAGCTCGAGCGCATCGCGAGCCTGACCGGCGGGCGCGCGTTCGACGCGCGGAAAGAGTCGCTGGCCGGCATCTTCAAGGAGATCCGCGGCTACCAGTGAGGCTCCCGCTCTTCGTCTACAGCAACCGCAACCTGGCGGGTTCCGGGCTCGCCCTGCTCGCGCTGGCGGCGTTCTTTGTCAACCTCATCCACGACTTCTGGTACGTGATCGTCGCCGGCAGCTACGGGATCGGTGCGTTGGTCGCGCGCGACGGCGGTGCGCTCGAGACACAGCTCAACGACGAGATGAGCGTGAAGGACGCGGTCGACGGCGTGGCACGGCTCGCCGCCGAGTCGCAGAAGCGCCTGCCGCCGGAGATCGCCGCGCTGGTAACGCAGATCGCCGCGGCGGTCGAGGAGATCCTTCCACGGCTCGCCGCGCGCCATGTCGTCGACGCGGTCTTCGACGACGTGCGCTCGACCGCGACGACCTATCTCCCCGACACGCTGAACGCCTACCTCAGCGTCCCGACGACGTACCGCAACACGGTCGCGATCCGCGACGGCAAGACGGCGCGCCAGATCGTCGTCGAGCAGCTCACCGTCCTGGCGGCGAAGATGCAGGAGATCGCGAAGAACGCCGTCGTCGACGACGCGCAGTCGCTGCTCGCGAACGGCCGGTTCCTCAAAGAGCGCTTCGCCGAAGCGCCGATGTTCAAACCGACGTAAGCTCGATCTTCGCGCGCAAGTAGTTCTGCTCGGCGGCGTTCTGCGTGCGCGCCAGCGCGGCTTGATAGGCGTCGCGCGCTTCGGCGTCGCGGCCGAGCTTCGCCAGCGCGTCGGCGCGGGCGACGTGGTAGTGGTGATAGTCGCCGAGCTCCTCGCGCGGCAACGCGTCGAGCGCGGCGAGCCCAGCGGCCGGGCCGTCGGCGAAGCCGATCGCGACCGCGCGGTTCAGCGCGACGATCGGCGAGGGCGTCATCTTCTCCAAGATGCGGTACAGCTCGGCGACGCCGCGCCAGTCGACCTCGTCGGCGCTCGGGGGCGCGACGTGCGCCCACGCGATCGTCGCCTGAAGCTGGTACGGGCCCGGCGCGTTGTGCCGCGCCGCGCGCCTGAGCCACTCGTCCGCTTCGGCGATCTTCGCGCGGTTCCAGCGCGCACGGTCCTGCTCGGCGAGCACGATCATCGAGCCGTCGGGCGCGACGCGCGCCTCGCGGCGCGAGTCGTGGTAGAGCATCAGCGCCAGCAGCCCCATCACCTCCGGCTCTTGCGGCATCAGCGTCGCGAGCACGCGGCCGAGCCGGATTGCTTCGTCGCACAGGTCTCTTCGCACCAGTTGATCGCCGGCGCTCGCCGTGTAGCCTTCGTTGAAGATGAGATACAGCACGGTGCAGACGTCGTCGAGCCGTTCGGGGAGCCGCTCCGCCGGCGGGACGTCGAACGGGATCGCCGTTTCGCGAATCTTGCGCTTCACCCGCACCAGCCGCTGTGCCATCGTCGCGTGCGGAACGAGGAACGCATCCGCGATCTCTTCGGTGGTCAAACCGGCGAGCGTGCGCAGCGTCAGCGCGATCCGCGCTTCGATCCCGAGCGCGGGATGGCAGCAGGCGAAGATCAAGCCGAGCCGGTCGTCCGGCACGGCGCTCATGGCATCGTCCTCGGGCGCATCGTCCACGACGTCCGCCGGAGGCTCGAGCGCGGCGAGCCGGCGCAGCTTCTCGCGGCCGAGCCGTTCGTGCCGCAGCCGGTCGATCGCGCGATTGCGCGCCGCGGTGAAGATCCACGCCGAAGGCCGAGCCGGAAAGCCCAGCCGCGGCCAGCGCTCGAGCGCGGTGAGGTACGCATCTTGCAGCGCGTCTTCCGCCAGCTCGATGTCACCGAGCGCGCGCGCGAGCGCCGCGACGGTGCGTCCCGCGTCCTCGCGGAAGCCCCGTGCGACGCGCTCGACCGCGCCGGCGTCAGACTGCGACAATAGGCCGCACCTCGATCGACCCCGTCTGCGCGCCGGGGCACATCGCGGCCGCCTCGAGCGCGCCGTCGATCGTCGGTGCTTCGACGACGTAGTAGCCGCCGAGATACTCCTTCGATTCGGCGAACGGGCCGTCGGTGACGAGGCGCTTGCCGTTGCGCACGCGCACCGTCGTCGCGGTGTTCACCCCGGCGAGCGGGGCGGCGTCGACGTAGGCGCCGCGGTTGCGCAGCTCGCTCGTGTACGCCTCCCACTTGGGCATCGCCTCGGCCCACTCTTCGGGGGTCGGCTCGCGGTCGCGCTGCGGGCCGTAGATGAGCAGCATGTATTTCATCGTTCGATCCTCCGTCGGTGCGGATGCCGGTCGCATCCGACCTTAGGACGCGCGGCCCTGCCGCAAATCGACAGGCCGGGGAATATGAGAATGAGAATCACAATCCGGCGACCCGGCCTCAGAGTTTTTTCATCCGCATTCTCTAAGTAGGACCAGCATGGCTAGAGCGAATATCCTGCCGTTTCTCCTCGCGGCCGCGAGCGCCGCGCTCGCGCTGGGCGGGCCGCAGCCCGCTTCCGCGGCGCTCAAGGACGGTGCCGTCGCGCCGCTGTTCACCGCGCAAGCCGCGCTCGGCGGCGAGGTGCAGACCGTCGACCTGAAGGCCGCGCTCGCCAAGGGCCCGGTGGTGCTGTACTTCTTTCCGAAGTCGTTCACGACCGGCTGCACGGTCGAAGCGCACATGTTCTCCGAGCACATCGCCGACTTTAAGAAGCTCGGCGCGACGGTGATCGGCGTGAGCGGCGACGACATCGCGACGCAGCAGAAGTTTTCCACCCAAGAGTGCCGCTCGGCGTTCCTCGTCGCGAGCGATCCGGGGCTGGTGATCGCGAAGGACTACGACGCGGTGCTGAAGGCGCCGACGTACGCCAACCGCACCTCGTACGTCATCGCGCCGGACGGCACGGTCGCGTACAGCTACACGAATCTCGAGCCCGAGAAGCACGTCGAGAACGCGCTCGCCGCGCTGCGAGCGCTCAAGCCGACGAAATAGCGCCCGTGCGGCCGGTCAGCTTGCGCCGCCGCCCGCCGCGCGACCCGCGCGCGCGGCTGGCCGGATTGATGCTGCTGCCGCGCACGATCGACAAGGCGCGCGGGCTGATGCGCGGCGGCGATCCCGGCGAGTACGTCATCTCGCCCGGGATCAGCGCGTGGCTGCTCGCCGAGTGCGGTTTCTCCGAAGCGGAGTTCATCGAGCTGGTGCGCCGCGCGCTCGACGAGGCGGAGATCGCCGCGGCCGTTGCCGCCCGCGTCTCCTCCGAACGGCGCGAGGCGCTGAACGCGGTCATCAAATCGCTGCGCGTCGCCGACCTGCCGCCCGAGCACCGCGAGCGTTTCGCGCGCCTCCACGGAGCGCAAGACGACGAGCTCGTCCTCGACGTGCTCGTCGCCGACGACCGCTGCGCGCTGCGCTCCACCGGCTGAGCGCGTTGCGCGCCGCCTAGCCGCGCAGCACCGCGGCGATCGTCGCGCGAAGCCGTTGCGCCGCGTCGCGGACCTCGTCGGCCGAGATGACGAGCGGCGGAACGAAGCGCAGCGTGTTCCGCCCCGCGGCGTTGAGGAAGACGCCGTGGTCGAGCCCGCGCGCGACGAAGTCCTTCGCGCGGTGCGGTTCGCGCACGGGGAGCCCCAGCATCAGGCCGAGCCCGCGCGGCGGTTCGAAGACGGCCGGATAGTCCGCAGCGAGCGCGGCGAGCTCGTCGCGCAGCAGCGCGCCGACGGTGGTGACGTGCTCGTCCAAGTCGAGGACGTCGCGGACGGCGAGGTGCTCGAGCGCGGCGGCGGCGGGGACGGGCGAACCGCCGAACGTCGTGCCGTGATCGCCCGGCTGCAGTGACGTCGCGGCGTCGCCGCGCACGACGAGGGCGCCGATCGGCAGCCCGTTCGCCAGCGACTTCGCGAGCGTGAACGCGTCCGGTTTCACGTCGTAGAGCTGGTGGGCGAAGAGCCGGCCGAGTCTGCCCATCCCGCACTGCACCTCGTCGAAGATCAGCAACGCGCCGCGCTCGTCGCACAGCCGCCGCGCCGCTTCGAGGTATTCCTTCGTCGCGGGGACGACGCCGCTCTCGCCCTGCACCGGCTCGACCAGAAAGCACGCGGTGCTCTCGCCGATCGCCGCCTCGAGCGCGGCGACGTCGTTGTACTCGACGTGCTCGAACCCGAGCGGCAGCGGCTCGAACCCTTCATGGTACGCCGGATTGTCGGTGGCGGCGAGCGCGCCCAGCGTGCGGCCGTGAAACGAGCCTTTGGCGGCCAGGATGACGTTGCGCCGTTTCTCCCCGCGCCGCCAGGCGTGCTTGCGCGCCAGCTTGATCGCCGCTTCGTTCGCCTCGGCGCCGCTGTTGCAGAAGAAGACCGCGTCGAACCCGGCGAGCTGCGCGAGCCGGTCGGCGAGCGTCCCTGCCGGCTCGTGATGAACGAGGTTGCTGACGTGGACGAGCGTCGCCGCCTGCTCCGCGATCGCGCGCGCGATCCGCGGATGCGCGTGCCCGAGCGCGCACACCGCGATCCCCGCCACCAGATCGAGGTATGCGTTCCCCGACTCGTCGTAGAGCCAGCACCCGTCGCCCCGGACGATGTTGATCTCCAACCGCCCGTAGTTCTGCATCAGATGCGGATGCTGCGTGACGAGCCGCGCGCCCTTAGAAATTGCAATCGGGGTCATTCAACCATTCCTTTGAACGGAGCGCAGCGCAGCGAGAACCGCCAAGGACGTGACGGAGTCACGTCCGGTAATGCGCGTTGATGCGGACGTAGTCGCCGGTGAGGTCGCAGCCCCACGCCGTCGCGGTTGCTTCGCCGAGGCCGAGATCGAGGCGCGCTTCGACGTTGTGCTCTTCGAGGACGTGGTGCGCTTCCGCTTCGCTCATCGCTTCGATCGCGCCGCGCTCGACCCAAGTGCTTCCGCCGAGGTACAGCGACCAGGTATCCGGGTTCATTCCCGCGCCCACGGAACCGGCGGCGGCGACGATGCGGCCCCAGTTCGGGTCTTCGCCGTAGAGCGCCGTCTTCACCAGGCTCGAGTTGATCACGGCGCGGCCGATCGTGCGCGCTTGCCGCTCGTCGCGCGCGCCGCTCACCGTGAAGGTCAGCGTCTTGGTCGCGCCTTCGCCGTCCTTCACCATCGCGACGGCGAGGTCGCGGCAGACCGCCGCGAGCGCCGCGCGCAGTCCGGCCGACGCCGGCGCGTCGCCGGGTTTCGCGCAGCAGTAGACCGCGTCGTTGGTCGACATGTCGCCGTCGACCGAGATCATGTTGAACGTTCCGTCGGCGGCTTCGCGCAGCGCGTCGGTCAGCGACGCCCGCGAAACCTCGGCGTCGGTGACCAAGAACGCGAGCATCGTCGCCATGTTGGGAGCGATCATCCCCGAACCTTTGGCAATCCCGCCGAGCACGCGGCGCTTGCCGTTCTCGTGCCAGGCGTACGCGGCCAGCTTCGGCACGTGGTCGGTGGTCATGATCGCTTCGGCCGCGTCGTACGAGGCCTCGGGGCCTTCGGCGAGCGACTTGTGGGCGCGGTCGAGCCCTTTCGCGAGCCGGTCCATCGGCAGCGTCACGCCGATCACGCCGGTCGACGCCACGACGATCTGCGTCGCGCGCAGGCCGAGCAGCGTCGCCGCGTGGCGCGCGGTGTTCTGGGCGTCACGGAGACCGCGCTCGCCGGTGCACGCGTTCGCGCAGCCGGAGTTGCAGACGAGCGCGCCGATCGCCTCGCCGTCGGCGTCGAGGTGCGCGTTCGTCGCCAACAGCGGCGCCGCTTTGATCTCGTTCGTCGTGATGACTTGCGCGCAGACGTGCGGCCCCGGCAGCGCGATCAGCGCGAGGTCGCTCTTGCGCTTCTTGATCCCGGCGTGGACGCCGGCCATCCGCACGCCGGGCACCGCGCCCAGACCGCCGCGCACCTGGATCAAACGGACTGCTTCTCCGTTCGTTTCAGCCAACTGTTGTGCGAGCATTGAGACCGTCTTCCTCCGGGAGTCCGAGTACGAGGTTCATGTTCTGGATCGCTTGGCCGGCGGCGCCTTTGCCGAGGTTGTCGATCGCGGAGAGAATCTGCACGACGCCGTCGCGCTCGGCGACCGCGAGGTGCGCGTCGTTCGTCCCTTCGAGCGCCGGCAGATGCGGCGCGCGCAGGTCGCGGAACACCGTGACGAACGGGTTCGCCGCGTAGGACCGCTCGAAGTGCGCAAGGACCTCGTCGCGCGAGATCGTCACACGCGGGATCAGATAGACGTCGGCGAGGATCCCGCGCCGCAGCGGGACGACGTGCGGCGAAAAGATGATCGGCGCCGCGATCCCCGCGTCGCGCGCCTCCTGCACGATCTCCGCGCCGTGCCGGTGTCCGCCGAGCCCGTAGGCGCGCACGTCGCCGTCGACCTCCGCGAACATCGAAGGCACCGCCGGCGTGCGGCCGGCGCCGGTGATTCCACTCTTCGCGTCGATCACGACGTTCGCGATCCGACCCGCCAGCGGTTGCAGCGGCACCAGCGCGAGCAATGCCGCGGTGACGTAGCAGCCGGGGTTCGCCAGCAGCCGGGCCGTCTTGATCTTCTCGCGGTGCAGCTCCGGGAATCCGTACACCGCCTCGCCCGCGTTCGCGTGCAGCCGGAACGCGTCCGAGAGATCGATCACGCGCGCGCCTTTGGCGAGAAATGCCGGCGCCTGCTCGCGCGCGAGGTCGTGCCCGCCGGCGAGAAAGACGATGTCGTCTTCCCGCACGCGCGCCAGCGCCGTACCGCTCTCTTCGAGCGTGACGTGCACGTGCGGCAGCCACGGAAAGACGTCCGCGACCCGCGTGCCGGGCTGCGAGCGGCTTTCCAGCACGCCGAGCGCGACCGACGGGTGGCGGTCGATCAGACGAATCAGCTCGGCGGCGGCGTACCCGCTCGCGCCGACGACGTGGACGGTGATCACGGGCCCTCCTTCGCGTAGGACGGAATCCGTTCGGAAACGCGCGCGACCTCGGCGCGCGTCGCGTCGATCGCCACGCTGACCTCGTCCGGATGCGCGGAGCCGCTCGTGCGCTTCGCGAGCACGGACGCGCGCGGATCGAGCGGCGCGTTCGGGATGCCGAGCTGCTGCAGATCGTTTTCGTCGAGCTCGCGCCCGGCCGCTTCGGCGAGCAGGACGCGTTCGCCGACCGCGCGGTGCGCCTCGCGCGCCGTCGCGCCCGCGGCGATCAGCGCGTCGGCCAGATCGGTGGCGATCGTGTAGCCGGCGCCGGCGCGCGCCGTCATCGCGTCGTGGCGAAACTGCACGTGCGCGAACGCGCGCCGGAACGCGTCCAGCGCGCCGAGCGCGTCACCGCCCGCGCGAATGACGAGCGATTTCGTCGTCTGCAGATCGCGGTGGTACGAGAGCGCCACGCCCTTCACCGTCGCGGCGGCGCCGGCGTACGCGCCGATCAGCGCGCCGGCCGCGGCGCGGATGAGCTCGAACGGATCGGGGTTGCGCTTCTGCGGCATCAGGCTCGAGCCGGTCGACGCCGCGTCGTCGAGGCGCACGTAGCCGAACGCCGGCGTCGCCCACACGACGAGCTCTTCGCTGGGGCGCGACGCGGCGAGCACCGCGCGCATGCAGGCCTCGACGAAGTCGAGCAGCACGTCGCGGTCGCCGACCGCGTCGAGCGAGTTCTCCGAGGGCGCCTCGAAGGCGAGCAGCTCCGCGGCGGCCGCGCGCCCGAGCGGAAGCGACGATCCGGCGAGCGCCGCGCTGCCGAGCGGCGAGAACCGCTGCGCGTCCTGCGCGACGCGCGCGAACCGCTCCGCGGCGCGCACGAAGCCGCGCGCCACCGCGTCGATCCACTGCGCGAGCAGCACGGGCTGCGCGGGCTGCCAGTGCGTCGTCGCTGCGAGCAGCGTCCCGCGCTGCAGCTCTTCGGCCGCACGGTCCGCGCACAGCGCGGCGACGTCGGTGCAAAGCCGCGCGCCGTCCCAGGCGCGTTCGCGCACGAACAGCAGCATCGTCGTCGCGACTTGATCGTTCCGGCTGCGGCCGCTGTGCAGCCGGTCGCCGGCCGCGCCGGCGATCTCGCGCACGCGCGCGTCGATCGCGCCGTGGACGTCCTCGAAGCCGCGCGCCTTCGCCCAGATTTCGAACGAGCCGTCGGCGATCTCCGCCTCGACGCGCTCGAGCGCCGCTTCGAGCGCCGCGCCGTCGGCCGCGGGGATGATTTTTCCCGCGACGAGCGCCGCGACGTGCGCGCGCGAGCACTGCGCGTCGAACCGCGCGATCGCCAGATCCTCGGCGAGCGAGGAGCCGTAGGCGAGCAGCGCGGCGTCGGGCGCGCTCGCAAAGCGGCCTCCCCACTGCAGCTCGTGCGCATCGGCCGGCGGGCCGTTCATCGAGGTCCTCCCGCGTCTCGCAAAACAAAAAGCGCGCCGCATGCGGCGCGCCCGTCGATCGTTCCCGGCATTCGGCTACTCCGCGTAGACGAAGCCCGGTACGGATCGTACGGGCGCGTCGGTGGGCGGTCGGCGCAGGGTGATCGCGGTGATGCTCATGAGTGAATAGACATACAGCGCCCAGCGCGGTTTCGTCAAGCGTTTCATGCGAACTCCGGGGTGGCGCGCTCGGCGGCCTCGGCCGCCTTCGCCGCCCCGGCCGCGACCGGGAGGCCGTGAATCTGGATGAACCCGCCGGCCGCGTCGTGGCCGAAGGTGTCGCCGGCGCCGTAGGTCGCGAGCGCCTCGTCGTAGAGCGCGAACGGCGAGCGCGCGCCGGTGACGACCGCGCGGCCGCGCACCAGCTGCACGCGCACCTCGCCGGTGAGCCGTTCGGCGAGCTTCGCGTTGAAGGCGTCGAGCGCGTCGCGCAGCGGCGAGGACCACAGCGCGTCGTAGATCAGCTCGGCGTACTTCTGGTCGAGCCCGGCCTTGAACCGCAGCTCGTCGCGCGTGAGCACCAGCCGCTCGAGCGCCTTGTGCGCCTCGATCAGCGTGACGCTCCCGGGACACTCGTACACCTCGCGCGACTTCAGCCCGACGACGCGGTCTTCGATCAGGTCGATCCGCCCCACACCGTTCGCCCCGGCGATCTTGTTCAATTCCGCGACAAGCTCCGCGCCGCTCACGTCGTCCTGAGCTTGTCGAAGGGCGAGCGGCACACCGTGCCGGAACGCCACGACGACTTCAGCGCCTTCCGCTGGCGCGTGCTGCGGCGCGACGGTCCACGCGTACGCGTCCTCCGGCGGTGCGTTCCACGGGTTCTCCAAGACGCCGGCTTCGATCGATCGGCCCCACAGGTTCGCGTCGACAGAGTACGGCTTCGCCGCGGTGTGCGCGACCGGGACGCCGTGCGCTTGCGCGTAGGCGATCGCGTCAGGACGCGAGAGCGGCCGCTCGCGCAAGGGCGCGAGCGTCTTGAGGTGCGGCGCGCGCGCGCGCACGCCGACCTCGATGCGCACTTGATCGTTGCCTTTGCCGGTGCAGCCGTGCGCGACCGCGTCCGCGCCGTACTGCTCCGCCGTCTCGACCAGCAAGTCCGCGATCAGCGGCCGGGAGAGCGCCGCGCTCAGCGGATACACGCCTTCGTACAACGCGTTGGCGGCGAGTGCTTTGTAGGCGTACTGCTCGATGAAGCGTTCGCGCGCGTCGATCAGCACCGCGTCGAGCGCGCCCAGCTTGAGCGCCTTCTGCCGAACCGCTTCGAGCGCGTCCTGCGAGCCCTCGCCCGCGACCATGTCCGACTCGCCCAAATTGAGCGTCATCGCGATCACTTGGTGTCCCTGGTCGATGAACTGCTTCAGCAGCACCGACGTGTCGAGCCCACCCGAGTACGCCAGGACGATCTTCACGGAACTACTGCTCTCCCCGCATGTCTTCGAAGCGCTGCTTGATCATCGGCGTCTTTTCCGGCGCCTCGACGATCACCAGCACGGTGTCGTCGCCGCCGATCGTGCCCAAGATTTCCGGCCAGTCGGCGCCGTCGAGCGCGGCCGCCAGCATCATCGCCGTGCCGGGGTGCGTCTTGAGCACGATCTGGTTCAGCGACGAACGCACTTGCACGACGACTTCGGCGACGACGCGGTGCAGCCGCGAGCTGAACGCCGGTCCTACCGCGGGCTCGACGTACTTGAACGTTCCGCCGTGCCCGCCTTTGAGCGGGACTTTCAGCAGCCCGAGCTCCTTGACGTCGCGCGAGACGGTCGCCTGCGTGACGTCGTAGCCTTGCTGCTCGAGCAGCGCGGCGAGCTCGTCCTGCGAGTGCACCGGGCGCGCCGCGATCAGGGAAAGGATCGCGCGCTGGCGTTTGGTCTTCGGTTGCTGGAGCGTTGCCGTGTCGGTCATTCGGTGAGTCCGCGAAGGTCGGTGAGGAGGGCGAGAAGGAGCGCTTTTTGCGCGTGGAGCCGGTTCTCGGCTTGGTCGAAGACGATGCTGCGCGGCCCGTCGATCACCTCGGCGGCGACCTCTTCGCCGCGGTGCGCCGGCAAGCAGTGCATGAACAGCGCGTGCTTCGCCGCGGCTTGCATCAGCGCCGCGTTGACCTGGTACGGCCGCAGCGCTGCGAGGTTGCGCTCGACGAACTGCTCTTCGCCCATCGAGGTCCACACGTCGGTGTAGACGACGTCGACGTCGCGCACCGCGCGCAGCGGCGAGGTGAACGCGCGCGCGGTGACGCCGTGCGCCGCGCCGAGCTTCACCAGCTTGCCGAGAAACGCGTCGCTCGGCCGGTGCGAGGGCGGCGCCGCGAAAGTCAGCGACATCCCGCACAGCGCCGCCGCTTCCGCGAGCGAGACGGCGACGTTGTTGCGCGCGTCGCCGACGAACGCCAGCCGCAGCCCGTGCAGCGTCCCGAACCGCTCGCGAATCGTGAGCAGGTCGGCGAAGGCCTGACACGGGTGCGCCGCCTCGGAGAGCGCGTTGATCGTCGGCACGGTCGCCGCGCTCGCGAACCGCAGCAGCGGCTCGTGCGCGTGCGTCCGGTACACGATGGCGTCGGCGTAGCGCGAAAGGACCCGCGCCGCGTCCTCCGGCGTCTCGCGCGTCCCGATCCCGAAGTCGCCCCCGGTCGCCGCGATCGCGTGCCCCCCGAGCTGCGTCATCCCGGTCTCGAACGAGACCCGCGTCCGCAGCGACGGCTGCTCGAACAGCATGACGAGCGTCTTGCCGCGCAACAGTGAGAGCTGCTCGCGCCCACGCGCCTTCAGCGTCTGCGCCAAAGCAAGCAAGCTTTCGAGCTCGTCAGCCCCGAGATCCGTGACTGAGAGGACGTTGCGTCCGCGCAGCCGAGCGGCCGCCGGCAAAGTGACCATCGTTGCATAATTATACAAAATTCGAATAATTATGCAAGTGAGTCCGTCGCTCGGCGCTCGCGAGCAGCTTAGCTAGCGCCCGGCCACTCGGTCACCTATGAAGTAATTGGAACAAGGTACTGAGAGCAACGGCGGCGAGCCAGAAAGGCGCTTGGATGATGCCAACGATGGACCGTGCCACCGCTTCAAGCGCGGAACGCGGAGCGGCCACAAACTCGGCATGAGCCGCTGAGCGGATCGAACCGCCGAGAACTTGGGCGATCTCATGTTCGACGGCTAAGCCGCGAGGGGCAGGGGAACGCTCACTGTCAGTCTGCATCGGTATACTCACCCTTCCGAGGTTCAAATACCCGTGGAAGCGGTGCTATGTTGCCCGAGACGAAGCGTCGGAGTCCGCCGGTTCCGACAGCTGCCGACCTCGCTCGCTTCATGATGTCCTGATATTCAACCTTTCGGACAACCATTTGCCAATTCGTAAGGCCTGCAACGTTAAATAACGGCCCTTCGACATAACGACCCGCCAGGATCATCACAGGCCCGACCTGTCTGGGGATGGTGTACGGATCGGGCGCGACGTCATCGGCGGCGCCAAACTGAAGTTCCGTCTCCAGGACCACATTGCTCGCCACACCATGGGGAGTAGTCTGCTCGTTCGTTACCCTGATCGAAACGTAACGGGCGGCGGATTGCGCGACTCTTGGCCCAAGAAAAGGATGATCGCGGTCTTCCTGATCCCAGGCCGCTAAGTAATCGGCCGTCTTCGAGTTCACGGCGTCCGTCGTGGGCTCGTCATCAGCTTCAAGAGCCACCGTTAGGAACGGCCCCATGCGAGCGTGCTCGATGTTGGTGGCTCGCGTCAACATTGCCGTTGCCCGCCACAGCGCAACGGTGGCGGTCGCCGTCAACCAGATCGCACCCTGGTCGTGAAGAAACCATATAAACCATGACCACGCGGCAATCGCCGTGGCGTTCGCAGAAAAAGTGACGTGTAGGCCGGCGAGACGATCCCAGATCCAACGCGCGATCGAAATGAGACCGAAGACGAAGATGAGCCCAACGATAGCGGCTCCCACGCGCGAAGCCGTCGATTCTGATGAGGGAGTACTTTGATTCATTTATCCTTTCCAAGCGTCGTGCCGGCGCACCCGTAGTCCGCCGGCCCAGCTATTTTTACCTGCATCGGCGCAGGAGTGTAGCAAGTAAAAGGTTCTGCGGTGGCCCCTGTCCCTGCTATCACGCGTTGTTCAGAGTCCCGAAAGCGCCGGTTCGGGATCGGGGCTCAGATGTTTGCGCGTGGCAGCGTCAGGAACTGCGACGCGGCCGCGACGATCGTTACGGGTCGCGCGCTTCATCAGCAGGCCGACATTTATGTCACGTGCGCATTTGCAGCGGTCCGCCAAGGGAACAGCCCGTGGCGAAAGGACGAATGGCTCGGCACATCCTGAAACCTCGAAGCGCTCGCTCCGTATCTCGGGCATGCGCGATCGAGATGCCCGGCTCGCCGGACTGCTCTACCTGCTCGCCGTCATCGGCGGCGTCTTCGTGCTGCGGTACATTCCGGCGAGGGTCATGCGGTCGGGCGACGCCGTTGCGACGGCGCACAACATCGTCGCGAACGAGCTTCTGTTTCGCGTCGGAATCGCCGGCGGGGTGGCGTTGGGCGTCCTGTGGCTGTTCGTCGTGCTCGCGCTCTACCGGCTGCTGAAGGATGTCGACCGGGTCCAGGCTGCGCTCATGGTCATCCTCGGCGCGTTCCTGCAAGTCCCGACCTATTTCGCGAACACCGCGAATTATGGCGCGGCGCTGCTGCTCGTGACCGACAACCGTTTCTCGCCGGCGTTCTCGGAAATGCAGCGGGACGTGACGGCCGCTCTGTTCTTGCAGCTCCATTTCTACGAGCTGAACGCCAGCCTCGTGCTCGCGGGGCTCTGGCTCATGCCGTTCGGCATCCTCGTCTACAAATCGGGATTTCTTCCGCGCGTGCTCGGCGGGTGGCTGATCCTGAACGGCTTCGCCTGGCTAGCGATCAGCTTCACCAACTTCCTGGCGCCGCAATACGGCGACATCGTCGAATCGTTCTCGCGGCCGATCCTGTTCGGGGAGATCGCGATCACGCTCTGGATGCTCGTCATGGGCGCGCGAACCTTCGGCGGCCGAGCGATGCCGCGCGGCGCTACGACTGCTTGACGCCTTCGCTGAACGCGCCGTTCAGCTGCGCTTCTTTTGGTGCAGCCAGACCTGATTGCCGTCCGGATCGCGGACGACGGAGATCCAGCACGTTCGCAGCTCGTGCGGTTCGCTCGCTTCGACGCCGCGTTCGGCGAGCTGCGCGCGGTACGCGGGGAGATCGTCGATCTCCAGCGCCAGCGACTGCGCGCTGCCGGGGCTACCGACTTGCTCGAAGTTGCCGATCCCGAACGTGCCGCCGGCGACCTCGAACTCGGCCCAGAAATCGGCGGCGAGCTCGCCCGGCGTGAGCCCGAGCGCGTCGCGGTAGAACGCGAGCGCGCGCGGCATGTCGGAGACCGGATACATGGTGAAGGCAATTCCGCTGACTGCCATGGCAGGAGCGTACGGCGTCGATCACCGAGGGCCCCGTCGTGCTGATCGTTCTGAAGTACGGCGGGAACGCGATGGCCGCCGAGGGCGCGGACGACCCGACGCTGGACGAGGTCGCGGCCCTCGCGGCGCGCGGCGAGCGCGTCGCGCTGGTCCACGGCGGCGGGCCACAGATCGACGCGGAGCTGCACGCGAAGGCGATCGACGAGGTGCGCATCCAGGGGCTGCGGGTCACCGGGCCCGAGACCCGCGACGTCGTCGAGTACGTGCTGTGCGGGACGGTCAACAAGGCGCTGGTGCGCGCGCTGGCGCGGCGCGGCGTCCGCGCGGTCGGGATCTCCGGCCAGGACGGGGCGCTGCTCGGCGCGCGCCGGGCCGGCGTGCTCGGCGGCGTCGACCTCGGCTACGTCGGCGAGATCGCGGGCGTCGATCCGTCGCCGGCCCGCGCGCTGCTCGAAGCCGGATTCGTGGTCGTCGTCGCGCCGCTCGCGCTGGACGTCCAGGGCGGAGGCGCGCTGAACGTCAACGCCGACACCGCCGCGGGCGCGCTCGCCGGCGCGCTGCGCGCCGACGCGTACGTGGTCATTACCAACGTCGCCGGGGTACGGCGCGACCGCGACGACGCGGACTCGGTCATCGCGCGGCTCACCACCGCCGAGGCGGAAGCGTTCATCGCGGACGGGACGTTCACCGACGGGATGATCCCGAAGATGCGCGCGGCGATCGCGGCGGTGCGGACCGGCGCGCGGCGCGCCGTCGTCGCCGGCGCAGGCTACGGCGCGATCGACGCCGCGCTGCGCGGGCTCGGCACGGAACTGACCGCCTAGCGCCGCATCTTCAGGCTCACCCGGCTCGACCGGCTCTTCGACCTCGTTTCCTTCCGGCCACAATAGCCGGTGGGGGAGTGACGCCGCTTCTCCGACACTCCTAGGCTTTTCCGGGATCGGGACGGTTGTACCGATTCCTTAAACCGGACCGGCACGCCTTAGTGTGACCGGCCAAGCTTGATGTTGGAAAGAGCAGGTCTCTCGTGCATCTCATCCTCTTGGTGATCGCCCTTCTCGCGCACGGGCACCCGTACCACGCCGCCGCGCCGGCCCCGCCGCCGGCCGCCATGGACGGCGTCGCGGGCGGCGGCCCCTCCTGACGGAATCCAGCGCTCGGCAGCGAAGCTCGTCGCGATAACGCGGGGGCGTCCACGGACGTCCTCGGTATCCTGGGTGTGGACCTTTGATCGCCGAACAGATTCAAAAACCACGGCTTTCCGGCCGTGCGACGTTCTCGGATGCGATGCGGGCGTGGTTCGCCGGCGACTTCGACGGTTGCCTCGCGCGCTGCGACCGCGTCCGTCCGAGCGACGTCGACATGGTTTCACAGCTCGCGCTGCTCCGTGCGCGGGCGTTGCTGCGCCTCGGCCGCGCGGACGACGCGATCGGCGCGGTGCGCAGCGTCTTCATCGCGCACGGGACGCTCGACGCCTCGCTGACGGCGCGCATGCTGCTCGGCACCGCGTACGTGCGCAGGGGCGACAACCGCACCGGCCTGCACATGCTCGAGCACGCGTATGCCGGCGCCGGCGGCGCGCACCCGACCGTCCGCTCCGAGATCGCGCTCAACATCGCGCTGGCGTACTACGGCTTGCGGGAATTGGACGGCGCCGACCGCGCGCTCGACCGCGTCTCGCCGAACGCCGACATCGTGCACGCCCGCGCGCTCGAGTACCGGGCATGGATCGCGCTCGCGCGCTCCGACTTTGCCGGCGCGATGCGGCACTTCGAGGGCGCGCTGCTCCGGCTCGACGGATGCCGGCACTACGACCGTTTCCTCGAAGCGAACTCGCTGCAGGGATTGGCGATGCTCGCTGCCGAGCGACTCGATCGCGCGGCCTTCATGCTGGTCGAGCAGCGTGCCGAGCGGTTCGACTGGAGCGCCGGCGGGCTGGCCGGCCCGCTGTTCCTCGTCGCCTTCGCCGCTTCGATGATGGACGAGGTGAACGGCCGCGCGCGGGACGCGCTGCGCAGGGCGCGTGAAGCGGAGACGGCCGCGCCGACCGAGATCATGCGCCTCCTCGCGATGTGCCGCCGCGCGACCGTGTTGCGCAACGTCGACGAGCGCCACGCGCACTACGACCTCGTCGTTCAAATTCACAACGCGCTGAGCGGGCTCGACCTGAGCGGCGCGGACGGAAACGAACGTGAAGTTCCGGCCGCGCTCGCGATCGAGCTGGCGTGGAGCGGTGACGTCCTCGGCGCGCGGGCGTTGCTCAAGCAGTACGACGCGCTCCCGCCGGCGGACGCGATGTCCTCGCTGCACGACGACCCGCGCCCGGCCGGGGCGCGGCTGTACGCCGAGGCGGTCGTCGCCGACGCCGCCGGCGATCACCAGACCGCGCACCACCGCTACCGCGAAGCGTTTCAGATCTTTCACCGCTGCGGCTACGAGCGGCGCGCGCTGCACGCGGCGCTGCGGCTGGGCGAGCTGACCGGCCATACGTATCTGCTCGAGTACGCCGACCGCGTGCTGAAGAAGCTGTCCGCACACTCACCGCTGCGGCAGCGCGCTCGCCGGCACAACGCGCCGGACGGCGACCCGGTCGTCGGCGCGCTCTCGCGCACCGAGCGGGCGGTGCTGCAGCTTCTTTGCGAAGGAAAGTCCACCGCGGAGATCGCGCTTCTGCGCAACCGCTCGAAACAGACCGTCCGCAACACCGTGTCGCGCATCCTGAGCGCGTTCGAGGTCGGCGACCGTCACGCGCTGCTGCGCGAGTGCGTGAAGCGCGGCATCGTCACCGGCTAGCGATCGCGCGCCTCGTCACTCGCTGCCCTCGCCGCGCCGCGCGTGCTCGTCGGCGTTCGGGTCGGGCTTCGTCTTCGGCGGGAGCGCGTTCAGGTCGAGCGCCGCGACGCCGGCGGCGCGCAGCGCGTCGTTCAGCGGGTTGACGGACCGGTCGACGAAGTCGCGATACCGCGACAGCGCGGCGGCGCCTTCGTGCTCGAGTTGCGCGCCCTCGGCGTACTGCGGTCCGGTCGGCGTCCCCGGCGAGAGGTCGCTCAGGAACGTCAGCACGCGCTCGCGCAAGAGATCTTCGAGGAAGTCGTCGTCCTGATCGTTCACCGGCTGCGAGCTGATCGAGTCTTCGACGCGCTTCGCTTCGGCGAGCACCGCGCGCGCGCGGCCGGCGAGCGCGGGATCTTTGATCGAAGCGAGCCGCTCGGGAACCTGCACGCGCACGTTGTCGAGCCCGTTGAGCGCGTCGTCGAGCGCCGAGAGCTCCGCGTACATGCGGCGCTGGAAGACGTAGCCGCGCAGCTCCGACTGCGGTGAGGTGATGCGCGGATCGGGCAGGACGCGCAGCTTCTGCGCGTAGGCCTTTCCGTCGCGCAGCAGGCGCACGGTGAACGTTCCGCTCAAGACCGGGACGCCGCTGTCGGGGCCGCGGTCCCACTGCGCGATCCGGCGCCACGGCGTGGGCGCGTCTTCGTTGAGGTCCCAGACGATCCGGTTGTAGCCCGCGAGGTTCGTCACGTTGGGAACGTCCTCGCCGTCTTCGTCGTGCGTCCCGGCGATGCGGCGCACGACTTTGCCGTGCGCGTCGACGATCTCCAGCGCCGGCCGCGTCTTCGCGGGCGTCGCCTGCCAGAACGTCAGCAGCGCCGGCGGCGCGTCCTCCGCGCCGCGCGCGTTGACGGTCGGCGTGTAGCGCTGCAGCGGCTGCGCCTCGCGCGGCGCGAACAGCTGCGCCTCCGCGCCGCGGACGCCGCGCGCGTCGCGCAGCGGCGTGAGGTCGTCGAAGACGTACATGCCGCGCCCGTGCGTCGCCGCGATCAAGTCGCCGGAAGCCGGCTGCACGGCGAGATCGCGCACTTCGACCGGTGGCAGCGGTGCCGGGAACGGCTTCCACGACGCGCCCGCGTCGTCGCTCCACCACACGCCTTTGCCGGTCCCGGCGTACAGCACGTTCGCGCTGCTCGGGTCTTCGCGCACGACGTGCACCTCGCTGTGCGGCAGGCCGCCGGCGATTGCGCGCCACGTCTTGCCGAAATCGTGCGTCACGTAGACGTACGGCGCGCGGTCGCCGGCGTAGTGGCGGTCGACGGCGGCGTACGCCGTTCCGGCGGCGCGGTGCGAGGCTTCGATGCTCGGGATCCGGCCGTCGGCGTCGACGCCGGGGATCGAGACGTTCGCCCAGTGCGCGCCGCCGTCGCGGGTGAGCTGCACCACGCCGTCGTCGGTCGAGATCCAGATCTGCTTCGCGGCGAGCGGTGAGGGGCTGATCGCGAGCAGCGTGTCGAACGTTTCGGCGCCGGTGACGTCGAGCGTCACCCCGCCGCTCACGTTCTGCCGTTCTTTGAGGTTGCGGGTGAGGTCCGGGCTGATCGGCGTCCAGTGCTCCCCTTGGTCGGTGCTGCGGAAGAGCACGTTGCCGCCGGCATAGACCGCGCGCGGGTCGTGCGGGTCGAACGCGATCGGGGTTTCCCAGTTGAAGCGGTACTTCAAGCGGCGCGGCGCGACGACGTTCTGATCGCGCAGGTACGGCGAGACGTCGACGAGGTTGCGCGTGCGCGCGTCGTACCGCGCCATCTCGCCTTGGTTGTCGCCGCCGCCCGCCGCCGACCAGATCGTCTGCGGATCGCGCGGGTTCGGCACGACCCACGTGCCGTCGCCGCCGTAAACCTTGTGCCAGTCGCTCGGCAGAATTCCGCGGCCGTCGCCGGTGCGCGTCGGCGCGCACCACGCGCCGTTGTCCTGCAAGCCGCCGCACACGTGATACGGCTTTTGAAAATCGTACGCGACGTGGTAGAACTGCGAGATCGGCAGGACGTTGCGCCACGACCACGTCGCGCCGCCGTCGTGCGAGAGCGCGACCCCGCCGTCGTTTCCTTCCAGGATCGTGCGCCCGTCGGCCGAGATCCACAGGTCGTGGTGATCGCCGTGCAAGCGCCGGCCGCTCACGTGCCAGGTCTTTCCGCCGTTCTTGCTCTCGGCGAGCAGCACCGAGACCGAGAACAGATGGTTCTCGTCGTGCGGGTCGACGACGACGCGAGAGTAGTAGAACGGGCGCTCGTCGATCAGCGTGTTCGACGACGTCAGCTTCCACGTCGCGCCGCCGTCGTCGGAGCGCCACAGCAGCCCCTCTTTCGACTCGATCAGCGCGTAGATGCGGCGCTCGTCGCTCGGCGCGAACGCGAGCGCGATCCGCCCCGTCGCGCCGGCCGGCAACCCGTTCCCGCTCACGCGCTTCCAGCTGACGCCGCCGTCGCTCGAGCGGTAGATCCCGTCGTCGTCGCCGCCGCTGGCGAGGTTCCACGACGAGCGGCGGAAACGCCACGTGCCAGCGTACAGCACCTCGGGGTTCTTCGGATCTTGCGCGAGATCGGAAGCGCCGACGGCCGGGCCGAAGTACAGCGTCTTCGTCCACGTCCGGCCGCCGTCGGTGCTGCGGAAGACGCCGCGTTCGGGGCTGTCGCGGAACGGGTCGCCGAGCGCGGCGACCAAGATCCGCTTCGGATCGCGCGGGTCGAGGATCACGCGCGCGATCTGCGAGGTTTGCTCGAGACCCAGGTGCGCCCACGTCTTGCCGCCGTCGGTCGAGTGGTAGACGCCGTCGCCGGGGATCACGTCGTTGCGCGGCCACGCTTCGCCCGTGCCGACCCACACGTCGTTCTTGTCGCGCGGCGAGATCGCGATCGCGCCGATCGACTGCGTCCCCGCCTTGTCGAAGACCGGCGTCCAGTCGGTTCCGGCGTTGGTCGAGCGCCACACGCCGCCGCCGGCCGCGCCCGCGTAGAGCAGCGCCGGATCGAGGTCGGTCCCCGCGACCGTCGCGACCCGCCCGCCGGAGACTGCGGGGCCGAGGCTGCGCCAGCGCAGCGCCGGCGCCGGCGAGGGCGAGGGTGCCGGCGAGGGCGACGCGCTCGCGACCGGCGAGGGCAGCGGCCGTGGCCGGCCGGACTCCTGCGCGCCGGCGGCCGCGCTCAGCGCGAGCAGCAACGGCGCGAGCGCGACGAGCGAAAGCAGCGATCGGCGAAGCGACATCGGGCTCTCGTACGCGGCGCCGCGCCGGGCGTCCCGTCGGAACCGGCCGGGGAAGCGAGCGTTTCGCCCGCGAACGCGCGCGCATGTCCCTCTCCGCGATCGTCGACGTTGCGATCGTTCTGATCGCACTCTACGTCTCGTTGAGCTGCGCTGTCTCGTGGGTCCACGAGCAGATCGCCGCCGCGCTGAACCTGCGCGGTAAGATGCTGTACGCCGGCGTTCTCAACTTGGTCTTCGGCCATCCTGAGATCGTCGAGCGCATCTTCAGCCACCCGCTGGTGACGTCGGGCGTGCGCACGGCCACCGGCGTGAAGGCGCCTCCCTCCGCATCGCAGGCGGGCGGCGACGCGGTCGTCTCCTCCGTGCAAGACGCCGTACAGCGCGTGACGGCGTACCGGCCCTCGTACATCGACGCGCGCAACTTCTCGGTCGCGTTCTGGCAGAGCGTCAACGCGCCGAACTTGCCCGTCACCGACGTCGCGCCGCTGCTCGCGGAGACGCCGGCGAAATTGTTGGAGGACCTCAAAGACCCGGTGAACGCGCTGGTCGGACCGTATCCCAACCTGCACCAGACCTGCATCGCACTGATCGCGCAAGCCGAAGGCGACTACCAGAAGCTGCTCGCCACGACCGACGGCTGGTTCGAAGCGCAGATGGATCGCGTCTCGGGCTGGTACAAGCGCCAGACGCAGTTCGTCGTCATCGCGCTCGCGCTGCTGCTGGTTTCGTTCAGCGGGCTCGACTCGATCGAGATCGCGAAGCGGCTTTATCTTGATCCGGAGCTGCGCACCGCCGTCGTGCTGCCGATCGTGCAGACCGTTCAAAACGTGCAGCCGAACGCGCCGGCGGCCGGCGCCTCGCCCTCGCCGGCCGACGCCGCGGCGCGCGGCACCGCGGTCACGCAGACCGTCGACCAGGTGCTGCAGACGACGAGCCTGGCGCAGCTCGTCCACGTCTCCCTGAACCCCTTCGCGACCTGGCCGCACCACGCGTTCGGGATGTTCCTCACCTTGGTCGCGCTCTCGCTGGGTGGGCCGTTCTGGTTCGACCTGCTCTCGCTGTTCGTCAACGTCCGCCTCGAGGGCCGAAAACCGCAGCGCACCGACCAGCCGCCGCGATGAGCTACGAGGGACCGATCGAGCACGTCGTCGTGCTCATGTTCGAGAACCGCTCGTACGACAACGTGCTCGGGATGCTCTACGATCCGGGGAACGCGCCGCCGTACGACGCCCCACCCGAGAACCGCAAAGATCTCGACGGGCTCCGCCCGCAGCGCTATTTCAACGTCGACGTCGACACCGGCGAGAAAATCTATACTTGGGGCGGTCCGAACGATCCGACCGACATTCCGGTCGATCCGGGCGAGCCGTTCGGCGACATGGCGCAGCAGCTGCTCGGCACGGCCGAAGTGCTGCCGCTGACGAACCCGTGGGCGTGGGGGCCGGGCCTGTACGGCGAGAACGGCGGGTTCGTCGCGAACTTCCGCAAGGTGCAGCCGAAGGCCGACGTGCGCGACGTGATGCACGCGTACGTCCCGCGGTTGATGCCGGTGACGGCGTTCCTCGCGCATCAGTTCATGGTGTGCGATCGCTGGTTCGCCTCGGCGCCGACGCAGACGTTCGCGAACCGGCTCTTCGCGCACGCGGCGGCGCCGGGCGGCGTCGCGCTCGCCGGTCTCCCGATCGTCAGCCACATCGACGACATCGAGTACGTGCTGGCGTGGAACCACGGCTACGGGCTCGAGCCGAACGTCTTCAGCCAGCTCGACGCCGTGCTCGGCGTGCGCACGGACGCCGGCGGCGAGGTGCTGCCGAACTGGAAGGTCTACTTCCACGACTACTCGATCAGCGCGGGTCTGCTCGAGTACGTCGCGCAGAAGATGCGCGATCCGCACAACGTCAACCTCGCGAGCTACAACGGCGACGATTATCCCGCCGGTTACCCGAGCCCGCTCGCGCATCCGGCGTCGCATTTCCTCGACGACGTAGCCAACGGGACGCTACCGAAGTACGCGTTCGTCGAGCCGCGCTACAGCAACAGCTATACCGGCGCGAAGCCCCTGCTGAAGGTCAACAGCAACCACCCCGGCGTCTCGAACTATAGCGGGAACCGCATCGATTGCAACCCGCTGATAGACGTCAGGCACGGCGAACGGCTGCTGCTCGAGGTCTATCAGGCGCTGCGCGCCAGCGCGTACTGGGAGAAGACGCTGCTGATCGTCACCTACGACGAGCACGGCGGCGTCTACGATCACGTCTTCCCGCCGCCGGCGACGCCGCCCGGGCTCTCGGTCCGGCCGACCGTCGGCGGGTTCGGCTTCGACCGCTTCGGCGGCCGCGTCCCGGCGATTGTCGTCTCGCCGTACGCGCCGGCGCAGAGCGTGCTGCGTCCACCCGGCGGAGCGCCGCCGTTCGACCACACCTCGCTGATCAAGACGGTCTGGGAATGCTTCAACCTGGAGGCCGGTCCGCGCGGACGCCCGAGCATCAACGCGCGCGACGCCGCGGCACCCTCGGTGCTCGCGGCTCTCGCCGGGACGGTGGTGAACGTACCGCCACCCGAACCCGCGTTGCCGGACTAGACGGCGACTATCCTTTGTGATACAAAGCTAATACGATGAAGCACCGACCGTTCGTCCCGCTCGCGCTCGCCGCGCTGCTCGCCGCCCCGCTCGCCGCGCACGCCGACCCGCTCTCCGTCTTCCAGCCCGCGCAGGTCCGCGCGGTCTCGGTCAGCCCGGCCGACGTGCGCGCGATCCGCTCGCTCCCGCCGCTCGAAGCGTTCGGCACGGTGAGCGGAACGCGCGTTCCGGGCGTCGACGAGGTGACCTCGGCCAGCGAGGCCGCGCGGGACGCCGGCTACGCGCTGCGGCTTCCGGCCGCGGTCCCGGGCGCGCTCGCCAAGGACGTGCACTACGAAGTCACCCAGCGCGCACGGACGTCGTTCACGTTCTCGCAGGCGAAGGCCGCCGCGTGGGCGCGCGATCACAAGGTCGCACTGCACCCGCTGCCCGGTGGGCTCGACGGCGCGACGTACACCGCGACGCTGCGTCCGATCGCGGTCGTGACCTACGGTAAGCTGCCGCACAAGCGCACCCGCCACGCTCCGCCGGCGAGCTCGTTCCTGGCGGTCGTGCAGGCGCCGCTGCCCACGATCACCTCGAGCGGCGCGCCGCTGCGGGCGCTCACCGACTGGTTCGCCGCGCAGCCCGGCATCTCGCCGCGGCTCGTTGCGCAGATCAAAGCGCTGGGCGATCCGGCGCAGACGCTCCCGATTCCGGTGCGCTTCAACGAGCAGACCGCCGCGAAGATCTCTGTTGACGGTGTGCAAGGGCTCGCGATCGGCGACGAGACCGGGATCGGCACCGCGATCGTGTGGACGAAGGACGGCAAGCTGTACGCCGTCGCCGGAACGTTCCCGCAGAGCGAAGTCCTCGCGCTCGCAAACGGCCTGAAGTAGCCGTCACCCTGAGCTCGTCGAAGGGCGGCGGCGACGCGATCGTCGCGCGCGGGCTCGCCAAGCGCTACGGCCGCGTCGACGCGCTGCACGATCTGACGCTGCGGGTCGCGCGCGGCGAGTGCTTGGGCTTTCTCGGTCCCAACGGCGCGGGCAAGTCCACCGCGGTGAAGATGCTGGTCGGGCTGGTGCGTCCGACCGCCGGCGAGGCCGAGATCCTCGGGCGCCCGCTCGGCGATCTGCGTGTGCGCGCGCGGATCGGCTATCTGCCGGAGCTGTTCCGCTACCCCGACTGGCTCGCCGCGCGCGAGGTGCTCGCGTTCCACGCGCGCCTCCTGCGCTTGGAACACGCGCAGCCCGCGATCGACGCGGCGCTCGAGGAAGTCGGCTTGCGCGAGCGCGCGCGCGACCGCGTCGGAACGTACTCGAAGGGAATGCAGCAGCGGCTCGGGCTTGCCGTCGCGCTGCTCGGTGCGCCCGAGATCGTCTTCTTCGACGAGCCGACCTCGGCGCTCGATCCGGTCGGGCGCAGCGACGTGCGCGCGCTGATCGAACGCCTGCGCGCGCGCGGTACGACGGTGTTCTTGAACTCGCATCTGCTCGGCGAGGTCGAGCGCGTCTGCGATCGCGTCTGCATCGTCGACCGCGGGCGCGTCGTCGCGGAAGGCGCGGTCGGCGCACTGACCGGCGAAGCGCGCGGCGCGCGCGTGCGGCTCGACGACGGCTGGCACGAGTACGACGTCGCGGCGGACGAGATTCCCGAGCTGGTCGCGCGGCTCGTGCGCGAGGGCGCACGCGTCCACGCCGTCGAGCCGAAACAGACGACGCTCGAGGAGCGCTTCATCGCGCTGGTGCGCCACGAATGAACGTGCTGCTGTTCGCCTCGCTCACGCTGCGCGAGCTGGTGCGGCGCCGGCTGGTCGCCGCGGTGGTGCTGCTGACGCTGGTCATCGTCGCGTTCACGGCGTGGGGCTTGCACCGGCTCGCGACCGCGCAGGTCGACGGAGCACCGCTCGGCGACGCCGCGGTGCACACGGCGTCCGCCGGGATCGTCATCCTGCTGGCGTTTCTGTTCTCGTTCGTGCTGGCGCTCGGCGCGGCGCTGGTCGGCGCGCCGGCGATGGCGGAGAGCGTCGCGAACGGCGAGATCCTCGCCGTGCTGGCACGGCCGGTGCGGCGCGCCGAGCTCGTGCTCGGCCGCTGGCTCGGCACGGTCGTCGCGCTCGGGCTGTACGTCACCGCGACGGGCGGGGTCGAGCTGGGCGTCGTGCGCGTGACCACCGGCTACGCGCCGCCGCACCCGCTGACCGCGCTCGCCTATCTGGCGGGCGTGGCCGCGGTCGTGACGACCTGCGCGGTCGCGCTCGCCGCGCGGCTCCCGGCGCTTGCCGCCGGGATCGTGGCGGCGCTGCTGTTCGGCTTGGCGTGGATCGGGGGCATCGTCGAGTCGATCGGGATCGCGCTGGGCAACCGCGGGATGGCCGATGCCGGGACGGTGATCGCGCTGATCTTCCCTTCCGACGCGCTGTGGCGCGGCGCGCTCTACGCGCTGCAGCCCGCCGTCTTCACCGCCGTCGCGGCGAACGCGAGCGCCAGCCAGACGGTGAACCCGTTCACCGTGACCTCGCCGCCGCCGCCCGCGCTGCTCGCTTGGGCGTGCGGATGGATCATCGTGGTGCTGGTCGCCGCGGTCGCGCTGTTCCGCACGCGCGACCTGTAGGCCGGTTGACGCCGCCGGCCGTCCCCGGGGTGTAGGCGAACACCGCTCGCGCGGGCTCGCAGGAACGGCCGACGGCGAGATGCGCAGCCCCGGACGCCCGGTCCGTACACCCAGTCTCGGTGTGGAGAGACGTGGGACGCCCGCGCGCGGGACGTGCCGGGTCACGCATCTACGTTCCGGTAGCACACTTCCGCGCATCGCGCAATACCACACTACGGGAGCGTCTGAGTATACTTCCCGGCGTGTCCGGGAGCTTCGGGGAGCGTTTGCGCACGTTGCGAACGCGGCGGGGGATGACGCCGAGCGCGCTCGCCCACGCCGTCGGCGTCACCGAGGGTGCGATCAGGCAGATGGAGTCGGGGCAGACGAAGAGCGCGAGCTTCCTGATCGGTTTGAAGCTGGCCGACGTACTCGGCGTCACGCCGGCGTTCCTCGCGACCGGCCGCGAGAAGATTTCCGAAACGGGATCACCTGCGCCTGATCCGTCGGCTTCGGTTCTCGAGCGTCTCGAGCGGCTTGAGCGTCATATTCTGCAAATAACCGCAATAGAGCGTCGCGTGAAAGCCTTGGAAGGCCGGCGGCGCGGCGGTACTCGTCGAAAAGCTCAAGAATGATCTCCGGCGGCTGCTCCATGCCGCTGTTGTAGCGCCCCCGCGTGCCATGTGGCTGGCACAATCACCGCGCGATGACGGAGCAACGCGCGCGCAAACGCTGCGCGCGCGCTTCGGTTGTGAACCGCATGCAGGACGAGCTCGACCGGCGCGGCTACGCCGTCGTTCCCGCGCTGCTCGACGCGCGGCGGTGCGCGGAGCTTCGCGCGCGGTTCGACGATGATGCAGCCTTTCGCAGCACCGTGGTGATGGAGCGGCACGGCTACGGGCGTGGCATGTACCGCTACTTCGCGTATCCGCTTCCGCCGCCGGTCGCGGAGCTGCGCGAGCGCGTCTACGCGCAGCTCGCGCCGGTCGCGAACGCCTGGGCCGAAGCGCTCGGCGAGCCGGAACGCTATCCCGCTACGCTTGCTGATTTTCTGGCGCGCTGTCACGCGGCCGGGCAAACGCGGCCGACGCCGCTCATGCTGCGCTATCGCGCCGGCGACCACAACGCGCTGCACCAAGACGTCTACGGCGAACTGGCGTTTCCGCTGCAGGCGACGGTGCTGCTCAGCGAGCCGGGGCGCGAGTTCGCCGGCGGAGAGTTCGTGCTCGTCGAGCAGCGCCCGCGCAAGCAGAGCCTGGCGCACGTCGTCCCGCTAGGCCGCGGCGACGCGGTCGTCTTCCCGAACGCGGTGCGGCCGGCGCGCGGCGCGCGCGGCTGGTACCGCACGACCTTCCGGCACGGTGTCGGCGAGGTCCGCGCCGGCGAGCGGGTCACCTTGGGGCTCATCTTTCACGACGCCCGCTAGCGACCGGGGTGAAAGCTCTTGGGCGGCGAAGGGTACGAAGCGGTTGTATGGTGGACCAGACTTCGCTCAAGGCGATGGAACAGAACCTTCGCCGTTTCGACGACCGCGCCCGCGGACTGGCGCAGGCGCTGAGCGACCTGCGCGCCCTCAACCGCGCCCGGCTGTCGGCGGCCTCGCCCGCCCAAGTCCGGCCGGCCCTCACCGAGCGCGAGCTCGCGATCCTGCGGCTCATCGCGGCGGGAAAGGACAACGCCGAGATCGCCGCCGAGCTGCACTACGGGCTGGGGACGATCAAGCTCCACATCCGCGAGATCCTCGACGCGCTCGACGCGCCCACCCGCGCCGCCGCCGCGGCGCGCGCGATCCGGCTCGGCATCATATAGCGGAAACCGCTTCGCCGCCGGAGGCGTCGACTTCGGCCGTCTCGCCGGCTGCGAGCGCAGCGTCGATCGCGGTTTGCGGGCCTTCTATCGCGACGCGGATCGTGTCGGCGCGGCGGCGCGCGACGGCTGCCTGCTGCTCGAAGCGCTGCGCCGCGACGTGCAACCCGCGCTCGCGCGAGCGGCGCGCAAGCCGTTCGCTCATATCGCGTCGCTCGACCAGCACGCGCAGGGCGGTCGAAAGCGCCGCTTCGAGTCTCTGATCCTGCTCGCTGAAAAGCGTTCGCGGCGAGTACGCGTGGCCGATGCGGCAGCGAAAGCGCACGACGCCGTGGGCGTCTACCTGAGAGAGAACGCCGCCGCAGTCGGGACACGAAAAAAGCGACGGTTCCACGTGTTCCTCCGTCTGCGGTACGCTGCGCGGCGCCCGGGACGCGGCGCGGAGCGCGAACTCTTCCAGCATGGCGCCGATCCCGGCCGCCGGCAGGACCGCGTCGACGTCGACGTTCTCCAGCGCGTTGCGCGGCATGTCGGCGAAGAGCGCTTCGTTCGGATCTTGGACGACGGTGAAGCCGCCGCGTGCTTTGATCGCGGCGAGCCCGGCCGTCCCGTCGTCGAGCATGCCGGACAGGATGACCGCCGCGGCGCGTTCTCCGAAACACAGCGCAGCGCTTCGAAACAGCACGTCGATCGCGGGCCGCGAACCGTTCTCGCGGGCGCCGTTGGTGAGCCGGAAGCGGTTGCGCTCGACGACGAGGTGGACGCCGGCCGGGCAGACGTAGATCCGCCCCGGCTGCAGGTCTTCGAAGTCGCTGGCCGTGCCGACCGGGAGCCGCGCGTTGCGGGCGAGAACGGTCGTCAAGCGGTCGTCTTCTTGAACGGGCCCGCGATGGACGACGACGGCGACCGCGGCGGGGAAGTCCGCCGGCAAGCTGGGAAGGACGACTCGCAACGCTTCGTTCCCGCCGGCCGACGCACCGATCGCTACCAGCGGCGGTGCGTGATTGGTCCTCTCGGCCGGGGTTGCCATACCACCTCGCTTACCCCCTCAGCACGATGACCAACGATTCCGATCCGGTTTCCGATAGCTATCTGGTCGTGACGGGCTCCTCGGCCGGCGGGATCGACGCGCTGATCACGTTCGTCGGCGGGTTGCCTGCGAATTTCGGCGCGCCGGTGGTCGTCGCGCAACACCAGGCGCCGGATCACCACAGCCGGCTTGCGGAGATCCTCAAAGCGAAGGCGGGGTTGAAGGTGCAGGCGCTGGAGGGGCGCACCGTTCTCCAGCCTGGGACGGTGTACGTCGTCGGCTCCGACCGCGACGTCGAAGTTCTCGACGGCTCGGCGACCGTGATGACGCGTGCGCGGAAGGGCCCCAAGCCGTCGATCGACCGCCTGTTCGCGACCGCGGCCGAGTCCCACGGCGACCGGCTCATCGCGATCATCTTCTCCGGGATGGGGAGCGACGGTCTGGCGGGTGCGCGGCTGGTCAAAGAACACGGCGGCACCGTCATCGTTCAGGAACCGGAGAGCGCCTCGTTCCCCCACATGCCGCTGGCGATTCCGCCGAACCTCATCGATATCAGCGTCCGGCCCGAAGTCATGGGACCGATGCTCAGCGAGCTGGTGAGGGTTCCCGCAGCGCCGCGCGCGACCGCTGAGGAGAACGTGTTGCGCACGTTGCTGATGCAACTGCGCGACCGCAGCGGCGTCGATTTCACGCAGTACAAGATGCCGACCATCACCCGCCGGCTCTCGCGGCTCATGGTCGCCGCCGGCGTCGAGTCGATCGGTGAGTACCTGCGCTACCTGCAGGCGAACCCCGATGCGTACCGCCGGCTCGTCAGCGCGTTCTTGATCAAGGTCACCGACTTCTTCCGCGACACGGCGCTGTTCGACGAGCTGCGCGCGCGGATCATCCCGCAGTTGATGGCCGACGCGAAAGAGCGGGGCCAAGAGCTGCGCATCTGGTCGGCGGGCACGTCGACCGGCGAAGAAGCGTACTCGCTCGCGATCCTGATCGCCGAGCTGCTGCGCGAAACGGCGGACGAGATTCCGGTGCGAATCTTCGCAACGGACCTGGACGAGCACGCGATCGCGTTCGCGCGCCGGGGCTTGTACTCCGCGGACGCGCTGCGCGAGATCCCACCCGCTCTGCTGGAGCGCTACTTCATTCGCGCGGGGGAAGCGTACGAGGTCAGCAAGCGGATCCGCAACATGACGGTGTTCGGCCAGCACGACCTCGGCCAGCGCGCGCCGTTCCCGCGCATCGACTTGTGCTTGTGCCGCAACGTGCTGATCTACTTCACCAAGGAGCTGCAGAACCGCGCGCTGCAGCTGTTCGCGTTCTCGCTGCGAGACGGCGGGTATCTCGTCGTCGGCAAGGCCGAATCGCCCGGCGCGGTCGGCGAATACTTCCGCGTGGTCGATTCTGCGCTGAAAATCTACCAGCGCCAGGGCGAGCGCAACCTGATCCCGCCGACCCGCTTCTCCGATCCGCTCGCGACGCCGGAGACCCGGCGCGCCGAGCGGAGCGCCGGCATCGCGCTCGGCTCGCTGCAGCGCGAGGTTCGTCCGCCGACCCACGAGATGCTCGGCGCGTTCGGCTTCAGCACCGGCGTCGGCGTCGTGGTCGTCGACCGCCGCTACGACATCGTCGCGCTCAATGCGTCGGCGCGCACGCTGCTCGAGATCCACGGGGTCGGCATCGGCGAAGATCTGCTGCACCTGGTTCGCACCGTCGATCCGCAGCGGCTTCGCACGATCATCGACGCGGCGTTCGGCAACGAACCGTCACCGCCGTCCGAGCTGCTGGTCGTCGAGCCGGCCGGCGGCGAGGAGCGCTGGCTGCACATCTCGTGCGCGGCGGATCGCGCGCTGGCCGTCCGCGGCGGGGACTCCGTTGCATTGTTCATCATCGACATCAGCGCCAGCGTCGGACAACGGCGCGAGCTGCAGCGCAAGCTGAGCGAGCAGGATTCGCATCTTTCAGACCTGGCCGGGCGGCTCGAAGAGCTCGGCCGCCGCCAGCGCGCCCTCTTGCAGGCGAACGATCAGCTCACGGACGCCAACGCCGAGCTGCGCAGCGCGAACGAGCAGTTGCTCATCAACGCCGAGGAAGCCGCCTCCGCGAACGAAGAGATCGAGACGCTGAACGAGGAGATGCAGGCGACGAATGAAGAGCTGGAGACGCTCAACGAAGAGCTGCAGGCGACCGTCGAGGAGCTGAACACCTCCAACGACGAGCTCGAGGCGCGCGGCGGCGACTTGGAGCGCCTCGCCGGCACGCGCGAACAAGAGCTGAAGCAGGTCGCCGCACAGCGCGCCGCGATGGCCGCTGTTTTGACGGCGATCGGCGGCCCGTTCGTCGTCGTGCGCGCCGCGGACGAAGAAGCGGTGTACGTGAGCGATCACCTCGACGCGAGCGCGTTCGTCGGACAGTCGCCGGGGTGGTCACGGCGGGAGACGATTCGGCTCGGCGGTGTGACGTACGAGGCGAAGCGGTTTCCGGTCGACGGACAACCGTATGCCGTCGTGACGCTGCGGGCGAAGCTGCCCGGCGAAGGTTAGGCGCGCTCGGGCAGCGCTTCGATCAGCGCGTCGGTCATCGCCGCCATCACGGCGTAGCAGCCGCACGAGGCTCGGACGAGCGTCTCGCGGTTGAGGACGTGAATCTGCCCGCGGTCGTATTCGAGCGCGCCGGTGAGCCTGAGCGCGTTCATCGCGCCGGTCACGCTCGCCCGCCGCACGCCGAGCATCAGCGCGAGGTACTCGTGCGTGATCGGAAAGCGGTCTTGTCGGACGCGGTCTTCCGACAGCGCCAACCAGCGCGCGCAGCGCTGTTCGACGTTGTGGCTCGCGTTGCACGCGGCATTCTGCGCGACCAGCGACATGAAGAGGTTACTGTATCGCAGCAGCAGCCGGTAGAACGAGCCGCCCGGCTCGACCACCTCGCGGACGAAGTCGCGGGCGGCGATGCGTTCCGCCGCGCCGGGGACCTGCACGATCACCGTCGTTCCGGAGCGCGGCTCGCCGTAGATCAGGCTGAGCCCGGTGACCCCTTCGGCGCCCATCATTCCGACCTCGACCGTGTCGCCCTCGGGGAGCTCCATCAGGGTCGAGGTTACGCAGTTGACCGGAAAGTAGAGCGCCTCGATGGGCTCTCCGCGCGCTGCCAGGACCGTCTTGTGGCCGAGGTGGACTCGCTCGAGGAGCGGCTCGATTCGGCGGCGCTCGTCCCCTTCGAGGGTCGACAAAAGGTAGTTGCGACGGCGTCCGTCGCTCGGCTCGGCCGCCATGGCGTCGGCTTCGCTCGCCCCGGGGGGGGTCCGTGATCCGATCGGACATAGTTGCGCACGCTTGAACCGGCGGGAAGGCGGGAAATTTACCAAGCATGAGCCAGACGGAAAAACTTTCCGCCCTTCGAACACGGCGCTACAACGATTTTCCACGGCTGCCAGCCGAGGAAGGAAACGAGCCCGTGTCCCAGGCGGTCCTCCCGGCCTCCCGCGACGGCGCTGCGCAGCCCGCCAACCCGATCTGGTTCTTCGAGCACGGCTCCGGTGAGATGAAGGAGCTGCTCGGCGGGAAGGGCGCCGGCCTGGCCGAGATGACCTGCGCCGGGTTGCCCGTCCCGCCCGGGTTCACGATCACCACCGAGGTGTGTCTGGCGTTCTACGAGGCCGGGCGGCGCTTCCCCGACGGGCTCTCGGACGAGGTCCGCGCCTCGATGGCCGAGCTGGAGCGCCGGACCGGGAAGGGCTTCGGGCAGGCGGCGAACCCGCTGCTGGTCTCGGTGCGGAGCGGCGCGCGCGTCTCGATGCCGGGGATGATGGACACCATCCTCAACCTCGGGCTCAACGACGAGACCGTCGCCGGCCTGGCGCGGCTGACCGCGAACGACCGCTTCGCGTACGACGCGTACCGCCGCTTCATGGCGATGTTCGGGAACGTCGTGCTGAACATTCCGAAGGAAGAGTTCGAGCGGGTCGTCGAGGAGGCGAAGCGCAAGGCGCGCGTCGCGACCGATCCCGAGCTCGACGCGCACAAGTGGAAGGAAGTGATCGCGCAGTTCCGCGAGATCGTGCGCGAGCACACCGGCAAGCCGTTCCCGCAGGACGTCCACGAGCAGCTCGAGCTCGCGATCGCCGCCGTCTTCGACTCCTGGCACTCCAAGCGCGCCGCCGACTACCGCAAGTTCAACAAGATTCCCGACGACTGGGGCACGGCGTGCAGCGTCGTGACGATGGTCTTCGGCAACATGGGCGAGGACTCGGGGACCGGCGTCGCGTTCACGCGCGATCCGAACACCGGCGAGAAGACGCTGTTCGGCGAGTACCTGCGCAACGCTCAGGGCGAGGACGTCGTGGCGGGGATTCGCACGCCGATGAAGATCTCCGACCTGCAGAGCTCGCAGCCCGACGTCTACGCGCAGTTCGTCGCGATCGCGCACCAGCTCGAGACGCACTACCGCGACATGCAGGACCTGGAGTTCACCGTCGAGCGCGGGACGCTGTGGATGCTGCAGACGCGCAGCGGGAAACGCAGTGCCGAAGCGGCGGTGAAGATCGCGCTCGACTTCGTGCACGAAGGGACGATCTCGAAAGAAGAAGCGCTGCGGCGCGTCGACGCGGCTTCGCTCGACCAGCTGTTCCACGCACGGATCGACCCCCACGAGACGTATGACGTCGCCGGCAAAGGGCTCAACGCCTCACCGGGGGCGGCGAGCGGGCAGATCGTCTTCGACGCCGACACGGCCGCGGAGCGCGGCCACGCCGGCGAGGACGTGATCCTGGTGCGCGTCGAGACGGCGCCGGACGACGTGCACGGCATGATCGCGGCGAAGGGCGTGCTGACCTCACGCGGCGGCGCGACCTCTCACGCGGCGGTCGTCGCGCGCGGCATGGGCAAGCCGTGCGTCGCCGGGTTCGACGCGATGACGGTCGACTACCGAGCGAAGACCGCGACCATCGGCGCGGCGGTGTTGAAGGAAGGCGACTGGATCACGATCGACGGCACGACGGGAAACGTCGTGCTCGGCAAGCTCGCGCTGATCCCGCCGCCCTCGAAGCTGCCGGAGTGGCTGGCGGAGTTTCTCGGCTGGGCCGACGAGGCGATGCGGCTCGAAGTGTGGGCGAACGCCGACACGCCGGAGGACGCGCGCAAAGCGCGCGAGCTCGGCGCGACCGGGATCGGCTTGTGCCGCACCGAGCACATGTTCATGCAGCCGGACCGGCTCCCGGTCGTGCAGCGGATGATCATCAGCGACACGCCGGAAGCGCGCGCGGACGCGCTCGCGCAGCTGCTGCCGTTCCAGCGTGAAGACTTCACCGGGATCCTTGAGGCGATGGCCGGCTATCCGGTGACGATCCGGCTGCTCGACCCGCCGCTGCACGAGTTCCTGCCCTCGCTCGAAGACTTGCTCGTCGAGACGACGGAGCTGCGGATCACCAAAGGCGAGCGCGACGCGGCGTACCTCGAGAAGAAGCGCGTGCTCGACCGCGTGCGCGCGCTGCACGAGCAGAACCCGATGCTCGGCCTGCGCGTCTGCCGGCTGGGGATTCTCTATCCCGAGATCTACGCGATGCAGGTGCGCGCGATCTTCGAAGCGGCGTGCGAGCTGCGCGCGCGCGGCGTCGACGCGCGGCCCGACGTGATGATCCCCGGCGTCGGCACCGCGGAGGAGATGCGGACGACGTACGAGGCGGCGAAGCTGGTCGCCGACGAGGTGATCCTCACCCGCGGCGTCGAGGTGCCGTACCGGATCGGAACGATGGTCGAGCTGCCGCGCGCGTGCGTGGTGGCCGGCGAGCTGGCGCGCACCGCGCAGTTCTTCAGCTTCGGCACCAACGACCTCACCCAGACGACCTACGGCTACTCGCGCGACGACGCCGAGGCGAGCTTCATCCCGCGCTACTTGGAGCTGAAAATTCTGAAGGACGATCCGTTCCAAGTGCTCGACCGCGCCGGCGTCGGCGAGCTGATGCGGATGGGCGTCGAGCGCGGCCGCGCGACGCGCCCCGACTTGAAGATCGGCATCTGCGGCGAGCACGGCGGCGAGCCGAGCAGCGTCGCATTCTGCGACCAGCTCGGCCTCGACTACGTCAGCTGCTCCCCGTACCGCGTCCCGATCGCCAGGTTGGCTGCCGCGCAAAGCGCGTTGGTGACGTAGGATATAGCGCCGTGGCTGCCGCGACAAACGGCACGTTTGCAGCCCGATCGTTTAAGCGAGGCGCGTGAGACGGAATCCAGCGGCTGTGCGCTGCTCGTACGAGCACGGTGCAAGTCGTGTCGCACGGCGATTCAATTCGACCGCGCGATCTCAGTAAGCGCTTGCCCATTTTGCGGCGGCACTTATCCTGGGACGGAAAATGTACGGGTAGCGCTCCCGCCCTGGTTCGCTCCGTTCGAAAAAACGAAGGAGCAATTGCATCAGCAAGTGGTCGATTGGCTCGTTGATATCGATGCGAACACGCCTCCCGGCATCCTCGACGCCGTCAGATTCACTCGGCTGCGTCAAGTCTACGTTCCTTTCGGAGTCTATTCCGGCACCTGCAGGTTCAGCTATCGCGGGTCCGTTCTCGAATCATTTACCACCGGGGGCAGGTCTGTGCCGAACCCCGACCAGGGTGGTTATATGCGTGTGGGCCAGAGATCGGAGACGAGAGAACGCGGCTTTCACAAGACGAGAGATGAGCTGAGATTCGAATTAGCTTCTTGTGCGTGGAAGATGCCGGAGAACTTCAGGGACTGCGAAGATTGGCATGGCACGGTCTTTGCGCCGAATGAAATTGGCGCATTGCAGTCGCTCGACGCTTCTGATATTTGTGAAGTTCCATCCTTGCCGTTTAGCCCGAATCTGGTCGAACATCGCGCAGGCATTGAGATCGAACGACGGTTAACACAGCGCGCGACCCGCCGAAGAGAAAATATCATCAGGTTTGATATCGAAATCCTGGGTGTGGAAGCGAATGCGACGAACTACTGCTATTTGCCGTTCTGGTTCATTTCGTATGAGCACTGCGGGCAAGAATATCATCTCGTGGCTTCAGGGAGAGCAGGCGACGGTACGCTGCGCGGCAGCCGTCCTGCGCGTGACCGGAGCGATACCGTTCAACGCGGCGAGTCGGTGGACATGGTCCCCGGTTGTTTCATCTATGCGCTGATCTGCCTATCGTTTATCTTCGTTCAAGTCCTGCCGAGCCCGATACGACCGCTCGGATGGGTCGGGCTAATCGGTTACGTAATTGTCATCGTTACGCTGCGCTTGAGAAGGGTCGCCAGAGACAGGGTGGCCCGCGCGCAGGTGACTCGTGAGGCAGTGCGTGTCCGAGATGATGCTGCGAAGCCCTATAAACAGGGCCTGAGCCGACTCACCGGCTTTTGATCACCAATCGAAGTCTCCGCTGCTTCATTGGGCGCCGGAGCCGTCGTCGCTTAGAGGGCCGATCATGATAGCCGCAAGGAGCTTTCCGCTGCGCTAGCCGCTTCCGGTCGGGCGGGGCGGGACGCGCTTGAGGTAGTTGAAGATCGCCAGGAGCTGTCGTCGGTCATGTACTTGATCGCGCGCCACGGTATGAAGTCGTTGAGGTAATGACCGTTTGGATCGCGGCCGGTGGTCAGCGTGAGCAGGAACTGGGTGTCGTTCCAGGCGCCGATTCCGGTCGGCGTGATGTTCGCAGCCGCCGGGACGTCGGGCGATCCGGCGAGGTGCCCGCCGGAGAAATGAATTCCGTGGCAGGCTTGGCAACCGGCGACGCGGGTGAGGTACTCGCCGTACGCGAGCGTGTTGCCGGGCGGCGGCGGAGGCGCGGCGGGAAGCCCTTGGTCGACGATACGCGTCGCGTCGAACGGGAGCTGGTGCGTCGCGACCAGCATCCGGCCGACCGGGCCGAGCTTCACGCGCGGCGTCACGCGGTCGACCGGCGGGAGGCTGCGGATGTACGCGATCACCGACGCGGCGTCGTCGTCGCTCATCACCGCGAAGTCCCAGGACTGCATGATCAGCAGCCGCGTCCCGTCGGGGCGGATTCCGCGCCGCATCGCGAGGTCGTAGTCCGCGTCTCGGTAAGGACGCCGACGCCGCCCGGCCCGCGGGTCAGGTTCGGCGCGTTCAGCTCGGCATCTGCGGCGAGCACGGCGGCGAGCCGAGCAGCGTCGCCTTCCGCGACGAGCTCGGCCTCGACTACGTCAGCTGCTCCCCGTACCGCGTCCCGATCGCACGGCTCGCTGCGGCGCAGAGCGCGCTTCCGGAGCGCTAAAAGCGCTCACGTCGTCGGCGTCACCGGTTCGTCGACGATCGCGACGCGCAGGACGCCGTCGATCGCCATCAGCTTCTCCAGCGCGGCGGCGAGGTCGGTGTTGGCGCCGATTCGCAGGATGTAGCCGACTTCGCCGCGGTTACCGTCGGGGCTGTGCTCGAGGACCAAGTCCTCGCTGAAGAGCACCCGCTCGCACGCGCGCGCGATCTGCTCAGTGAGGTGCGCGACGGTGATGCGGTCGAGGTCGACGTTGACCTTGATCGCGATGCGGTTGCGGTGCGGCAGCACGCGCATGATCGTGTCGTCCGAGACGGCGAGCACGATCAGCGTGAGCACCACCAGCGCTGCGATGATGAGCGCCCACGACGCATGACCGAGACCGACGCCCATCCCCAGCGCCGCCGCGGTCCAGATCGATGCGGCGGTCGTGAGACCGCGCGTCGCAAAGCCCTGGCGCACGATCGCGCCGGCGCCGAGGAACCCGATTCCGGTGATCACGCCGGCGGCGATGCGTGTGTCGCCGAGCAGCGCGGAGTACTCCGCAAACGCGCACGAGCCGAGCGAGACCAGCGCGTGCGTGCGAATCCCCGCCGGTTTCTGCGTGTACTGGCGCTGGAAACCGATCAGGCCGCCGAGCACCGTCGCGAATACCAGGCCGGTCGCGGCCTGAACGATCATCGGCATGCGTTCACCACCGCACGCAACCGTCACCCGGTGCCGGTGGGACGGGGCGGGACGCGTTTGAGGTAGTTGAAGATCGTGATGAGCTCGTCGTCGGTCATGTACTTGATCGTGCGCCACGGCATGAAGTCGTTGAGATAATGACCGTTCGGGTCTTTGCCGGTCGTCAGCGTCCGCAAGAATTGCGTCTCGTCCCAGGTGCCGATCCCGGTCGGGGTGATGTTCGCCGCCGCCGGGACGTCGGGCGGGCCGGCGAGGTGGCCGCCCGAGAAGTGAATCCCGTGACAGGCTTGGCAGCCGGCGACGCGGGTGAGGTACTCACCGTAGCCCAACGTCGTCCCGGGCGGCGGCGGGGGCGTGGCGGGCAGCCCTTCGTCGGCGATGCGCGTCGCGTCGAAGGGGAGCTGATGCGTCGCGACGAGCATGCGTCCGACCGGACCGAGCTTCACCCGCGGCGTCGCGCGATCGACCGGCGGTAGGCTGCGGATGTACGCGATCACCGACGCGGCGTCGTCGTCGCTCAGCACGGCGTAGTCCCACGACGGCATGATCAGCAGCCGCGTTCCGTCGGCTCGGATTCCGCGCCGGATCGCGCGGTCGTAGTCCGCGTCGGAGTAAACGGCGCCGACGCCGCCGGGTCCGCGCGTGAGGTTCGGCGCGTACAGCATCGCCATCGCGGGCTGGCTGATGAACGGCCCGCCGCCGCCGTCGGCGCCGTGGCAGTCGATGCAGCCGGCGACCGCGGTGAAAAGGTGCTTGCCGCGCTGGAGCGAGGGGTGACCGAGCTGTCCCACCGGCGGGACGGCCGTCGTCGGCGCGGCGATCTCCCGGTTCGAGTCGACCACCAGGATGCCGTATCCGATCAGCGCGATCACCACCAGCGCGATCGCCGCATAGCCGGCCCAGCGCAAAAGACGCCCCACGCGTACCTCCTGAAACGACGGCGATTTATTCGTCGGGCGCTTTCGGCTCGCGGACCCGCGCTCCCGCCGGGAAATCCGCCGTCCTCTGCGTAGCGTTGTGGGAGCGCAGCGCGCGCCGCTGCGGAACGGAGGAACGATGACGCGCATCAGCTCGGAGGCGACGATACGCCGCTCTGCCGACGAGGTGTTCGACTACGTCACCACGCCGGCGAACTGGCCGCAGTGGCATCCCTCGTCGATTCGGGTGACGGGCGACGCCGGGCACTCGCAGGACGTCGGCGAGCGCTGCACCGAGGAGTTCGTCGTCGCCGGCCAGCACGGCGTTTGCGAATGGGTCGTGCTGCGCCGCGATGCGCCCTCGAGCTGGGTCATCGAAGCGCGCCCGGAAGCCGGCGGGCGCGCGACGATCACCTACGCGCTGACGCCGGACGGCGGCGGCGGAACGCGCTTCACGCGCACGCTCGAGTACGAGATGCCGAACGCGCTCCTCGCCGTGCTTGATGCCCTGGTGATCCGGCGCCGGATCGAGCGCGAGTCTGCGCAAGCCGTGGCGAACCTGCGCGCGGTGCTGGAAGCGGCGCCGGCGTCGGCCGCCGGCTGAACCTCAGCGCCCGCGGGTCGTCGTCCGGGTGAGCGCGCGGGCGAGCACGGTGAAATCGCGCGCGGCGCGCGCCGCACGCAGCTGCGTGACGAACGGAAGCGCCGTTTGCATCCCGCGCGCCGTGGGCGTGAAGCCGGGTGAGCCGGCGTGCGGGTTCAGCCAGATCACGGCGGCCGAGCGCAGCTGCAGCTCGCGCATCGCGCGCGCCAGCCGGTCGAGGTCGCCGATGTCGAGCCCGTCGCTGAAGATCAGCACGATCGTTTTCGGCGAGAGCAGCCGCCCGCCGTCATCGCGCACGAAAGCGGCGAGGTTGTCGCCGATGCGCGTTCCGCCGCCCCACGCTTCGCCGAGGTCGGAGAGCACCGCTCCGGCGGCCGAACGGTCGCGCAGCGCGCGCGTCACCTCGCGCAGCGCCGTGCTGAACACGAACGCGTTCGCGCGGCGCGAGCGCTGCACGAGCGCGTAGGCGAACTGCAGCACCGGTCCCGCGAACTCGGCCGCGGAGCGGCTGCCGTCGATCAGCACGACGAAGCGCGCGCCGCGCAGCGTGCGCGCCGTGCGGCGCAGGTCGACCGGTTCGCCGGCCGTCTCGACGCTCGCACGCAGCGTGCGGCGCAGGTCGACGCGCGAGCCGCTGCGCCGCGGCGTCCGGCGGCGCGAGCGCGCGATCCGCACGCCGGCCACGATCCGCGCCGCTGCGGCGACGACCTCTTCGAGGCCGTCGGTTTGAATTCGCGGCGGTTCGCCGCGCGCGGCCCGCGCGCTGTAGCGCGCGCGCAGCGTCTGCCATGTCACGGCGGCGTCGTTCATCTCCGCGGGCGAAGGGCGTTCGGTGGTGCGAACGATCTCATCACGCGGTCGCTGGGCGGGATCCGGATGGGTGTGGCGCGGGCGCAGATGCGGCTGCGCAATCCCGCGCGGCGCGCGAAAGAACGCGTCGAAGGCGGCGTCGAAGCGCGCGACCTCTTCCGGCGTCGCACAGTAGACGGCGCGGAAGGCGCTGCGCAGCCGCCGCGCCTCGGTAACGCCTAGAATGTCCGCCGCGCGCAGCGCGTCGCGCGTCGCCGCGTGGCCGGCGCCGAAGCCGTGCTCGTCGCGCAGCGTTGCGGTGAATTCAGCAACGTGCTCGGAAAAATTCATCGCCTCAGCCGCGGCGCGCGCGTACCGTCCCCAAGCCGTAGTCCGGCGCAGGGATCGCGTCGCCGGCCGCTTGCGCCGCGCCGTTCAGCAACGGCTCGTACCGCGCGCGCTGCGAGCGCAACAGCTCCCAGTCCTCGCGCACCTTGAGAATCGTCCCCAGCGTCCGCTCGAGCGTCTGCTCGTCGAGCGCGTCGCGGTGCAGCCGGATGAGCGCGAGCGCCCAGTCGAGGCTCTCCGCGACGCCCGGCACTTTCTGAAACGGCTGGCCGCGCAAAAACTCCATGAACCGCGCGATCTGCTCCGCCAGCCGCGCGTCGATCCCGGGCAGCCGGGTGCGCAGGATCGTCAGCTCTTCCGCGCGCGTCGGGTAGTCGAGCCAGAGATAGAGACAACGGCGGCGCAGCGCGTCCGACAGCTCGCGCGTGCGGTTCGAGGTGATCACGACGGCCGGCCGCTCGCGCGCGCGGATCGTGCCCAATTCGGGAATCGTCACTTGAAACTCACCGAGCAGCTCGAGCAGAAACGCTTCGAACGCTTCGTCGGCACGGTCGAGCTCGTCGATCAGCAGCACCGGCGCGCGTTCCTGCGTGATCGCTTCGAGCAGCGGGCGCTTCAGCAGAAACGGCTCGCTGAAGATCTCCGCTTCGCGCGCCTGCGCCGTCGCGCCGCTCTCTTCGGTGAGCCGGATGCGCAGCAGCTGCTTGGGATAGTTCCACTCGTAGAGCGCGCTGGCGGCGTCGAGCCCTTCGTAGCATTGCAGCCGGATCAGCCGCGTCCCGAGCACCTCCGCCAGCACCTTCGCGCTCTCGGTCTTGCCGACGCCGGCGGGGCCTTCGATCAGCAGCGGCTTTTCCAGCGCGAGCATCAGCTCGATCCCGGTCGCGAAGTCGTCGTTCGCGACGTAGCCGTGGCGGGCGAAGCGCTCGCGCAGCTCGCCCTCCGTCACGCGCGCTCGTGCTCGCAGCAGTGAGCGTGCTCGACCGGGGCCGTCGCGGGGTCGTCGACGGCGAACGGCGCGGTCGCGATGATCTGCGCGACGATCGAGATCGCGACGTCGCCCGGCGTCCGCGCGCCGACATCGAGACCGACCGGGGCGTGCAGACGCGCCAGCAGCGCGGGCGCGAGCCCTTGCTGCGCGAGCGCCGACTTCACCGCCTCGGTGCGGCGGCGGCTGGCGAGCAGGCCGACGAACGCGGGCTCGGCGCGCAGCAGCGGCGCGAGCGCGGCTTCGTCGTAATGCCCTTGCGAGGCGACGACCGCGACCAGGTGCGCGCGCCGGTCGCGGCCCGTCTCGTCGAGATGGCGCGGCAGCGATTCGAGCGCGATGGTGCGCACCGACGGAATCGGCGCGAGCGCCGCGAGCTCGGCTTCGAGCACCACACGCACGACCTCATACGGAATCTGCGCGGCGATCCGCGCCAGCGCATCGGCGACCGGTGTGTCGCCGGCGACGACCAAGAGCGGGTGCGGCAGGTGCGGCTCGAGGTAGACGTCGACCGCGCCTTCCGAGGCGCAGCCCATCGCGACGACGACGCAGTCGTCGTTCACCGTCTCGCCCTCGTGCGCGGGATCGCTGCCGGGGCGGATCTGCACCAGCCGCGGCAGCCCGCTGCGCAGCGCGCGCAGCGCTTCGCGGCGCACGATGTCGCGCGAGCACGAGCCGCCGACGAAGCCGTCGACGTGGCCGTCGGCGAAGATCAGCGCGCGGTCGCCCAGATGCGAGCTGACCGGCGAGCGGCGCGCGACGACCGTCGCGACCGCGAAGCTCGCGCGCTCGCGCTCCAGCTCGGCCAGCCGCTCGTAGAACGACATCGTCTTAGGCCGTGTCGAGCGCGGTCGCGCCGAGCTGCGTCTTCACGTTGGCGAACGTCGTCGTGATGACGCGCTTGGCCTGCGCGTCGATCACGCGCCCGCCGACCGCGGCGAGCGGACCGCGCATCGCCGCGACGCCCTTCCAGTCGAGCACCGTCGCGCCGTCTTGCACCGAGACGTCCGCGCCGGCGTTCAGGTCGACGACGCTGCCGAAGCCGCCGCCCGAGATCTTCAAATCCATGTGCTCGCCGCCGGGCTGCGGGACGAGCACGACGTGGAACTTGAACTTGCCGCGCACCGGGCCGACCGCGACCTGCACGACCGCGTCGAAGGTGTGCTCGTCGACGACGTGCGACTCCAGCACGTCGGGCATGCAGCCCGCGATCTTCGCCGGATCGTTGACGAACGCCCAGACGGTGTCGCGGTCGGCGTCGATCCGCTCGCGGCCGCCGTACTCGAGGTTCACGCGGTCGCCGCCTCGCGGCACGCGCGCCACACCTTCTCGCGCGTGAGCGGCATGTCGAGGTGCGTCACGCCGAGCGGCGCGAGCGCGTCCATCACCGCGTTGACGAACGCCGCCGGCGAGCCGACGTTGGGCGACTCGCCGACGCCCTTGGCGCCGATCGGGTGATGCGGGCTCGGCGTGACGGTGCTCGCCGTCTCCCAGCGCGGCGTCTCGAGCGACGTCGGCACCAAGTACTCGGTGAAGTTCGTGTTGAGGTTGTTCCCGCTCTCGTCGTAGCGGATCTCCTGCATGAACGCGATCGCGAACCCTTCGGTCAGCCCGCCGTGGATCTGGCCCTCGACGACCATCGGGTTGATCACCGTGCCGCAGTCGTCGATCGCGAGGAACCGCCGCACCTTCACGAAGCCCGTCTCGCGGTCGACGTCGACGACCGCGACGTACGCGCCGTACGGGAACGTCAGGTTCGGCGGGTCGTAGTAGAACGTCGCTTCGAGCCCCGGCTCGGTGTTCGGCGCCGGGTTGGTGTAGGCCGCGAACGCGACCTCTTGCATGGTGACCGCGTTCTCCGGCACTCCTTTGACGCGGAACTTGTAGTCCGCCCACTCGACGTCGTCTTCGGCGGCCTCGAGCAGGTGCGCCGCGATCTTGCGCGCGCGCTCGCGGATCTTCCGCGACGCCATCGCGATCGCGGCGCCCGCCGTCGGCGTGCTGCGGCTGGCGTACGTCCCCAGACCGTAGGGCGCGGTGTCGGTGTCGCCTTCTTCGACGATGATGTTCTGCGGGTCGAGGCCGAGCTCTTCGGCCGCGATCTGCGCCCACGTCGTCTCGTGGCCTTGGCCCTGCGACTTCGTCCCGGCGCGCAGGATCGCCGAGCCCGTCGGATGGACGCGAATCTCCGCGCTGTCGAACATCTTGATGCCCATGATGTCGAAGTGCTTGCTCGGGCCCGCCCCGACCGCTTCGGTGAAGGTGGAGATGCCGATCCCCATCAGCTCGCCGCGCGCGCGCTTCTCGGCCTGCTCCTTGCGCAAATCGTCGTAGCCGATCAGGTCGAGCGCCTTGCGCAGCGTCGTGTGGTAGTCGCCGCTGTCGTAGACGAAACCCAGCGGCGAGGGATACGGGAACTGCTCTTTTCGCACGAAGTTTTTCAGCCGCAGCTCGGCGGGATCCAGCCCCAGCTTGCGCGCGAGCATTTCCATTCCGCGCTCGATCGCGAACGAGGCCTCGGTGACGCGGAACGAGCAGCGGTACGCGATTCCGCCCGGCGCCTTGTTCGTGAAGTACGCGTCGAGCTCGGTGAACGCGGTGGCGAAATCGTACGAGCCGGTGACGATCCCGAACAATCCGGCCGGATACTTCGTCGGATCGGCGGCGGTGTCGAACGCGCCGTGGTCGGCGACCGTCGTCACCTTCAGCGCGGTCACCCGGCCGTCTTTGGTCGCGCCGATCTCGACGTCCATGTGATAGTCGCGCGCGAAGCCGGTGCACGTCAGGTTCTCGGTCCGCGTCTCGACCCACTTGACCGGCACGCCGAGCACGACCGAGGCCGCCGCCGCGACGACGTATCCGGGATACACCGGAACCTTGTTGCCGAAGCCGCCGCCGATGTCCGGCGAGACGACGTGGATCTTGTCTTCGGGAATCCCGGTGACCAGCGAAACGACGGTGCGGTGCGCGTGCGGCGCCTGCGAGGTCAGGTAGAGCGTCAGCCGTCCGGTCGCGCCGTTCATGTCGGCGACGATCCCGCACGGCTCGAGCGGCGCGGGATGGCAGCGCTGGAAGGTGACCCGCTCGTTGATCTTCACGTCGGCGGCGGCGAGCGCGGCGTCGGTCTCCGCGCGCTTCCCGACCTCCCAGTGGTAGATGTGGTTGGTCTTGTTCTCGCGGTCGTCGCGCAGGATCGTCTTGTCCTCGCGCGCTTGGAACGGATCGATCACGGGATCGAGCGGCTCGTACTCGACGTCGACCAGCTCGGCGCCGTCGAGCGCCGCTTCGCGCGAGGTCGCGATCACGCCGGCGACTTCTTGGTACTGGTAGAGCGCCTTGCCGACGCACAGCACCATCTGTTTGTCGTAGCCGTGGAAGGTCGGAATCCACGCCAGGCCGTGGGCGGCGAGGTCTTCGCCGGTGAGCACCGCGACGACGCCGTCGACGGCGAGCGCGGCGGCCTTGTCGATTTTCACGATCTTCGCGTGCGGGTACGGGCTGTGCACCAGCGCGAGGTAGAGCATTCCCGGCAGCGTGATGTCGTCGAGGTAGCGGCCGCGGCCTTGCAGGAAGCGCGGGTCTTCCTTGCGCTTCATGCGCTGCCCGAGCGCGTGCTTCTCGGATTCGGGTTCGATCGTCGTGCTCATCGCGATCTCCTTACGACGCGACCGGTTCGGGCTCGGGGGCCGGCGCAGGCTGTTGCAACTCGCCGGCGGCCTGCTGCACCGCCTTGACGATGTTTTGGTAGCCGGTGCAGCGGCACAAGTTGCCGGCGAGCGCTTCGCGAATCTGCGTCTCGCTCGGGCTCGGCTGGTGCGCGAGCAGCGCGTACGACGACATCAGCATCCCCGGCGTGCAGAAGCCGCACTGCAAGCCGTGACAGTCCCAGAACGCCTGCTGGAGCGGGTGCAGCTTGCCGCCTTGCGCGAGCCCTTCGACCGTCGTGATCTCGTGGCCGTCGGCTTGCACGGCGAACGCCGTGCACGACTTCACCGCGCGGTCGCCGTCGAAGACGACGACGCAGCAGCCGCAGCTCGAGGTGTCGCAGCCGACGTGCGTTCCCGTCAGGCCGAGGGACTCGCGCAGAAAGTACGCGAGCAGGGTGCGCGGCTCGACCTCGCGCTGGTACTGCTTGCCGTTGACCCTCACCGAGATCTTCATCGCAAACCCTCCACGCCCAAGTGCTCGAGCGCCGCGGTGAGCGCGCGCCCGACCAGCACGCCGGCCATGTCTTTCTTGAACTCGACCGAGCCGCGCGTGTCGGCCGCTGGGTCGGCTTTCTTGCGCGCGGCGTCCGCCGCGGCGCGGATCACTTCTTTCGTCGGCTTCGCGCCGTGCAGAATTTGCTCGGCCTCGGCGACGCGCCGCGCGGTCGGCCCGGCGGCGCCGATCGCGACCCCGGCGCCGGCGATCGTGCCGTCCGCGGCGAGCGTGACCCGCGCGGCCGCCGACGCGGTGGCGAAGTCGCCGACTTTGCGTTCGATCTTCTGATACGAGCCCCACGTGCGCGGCGGGGCAGTTGGAAAGCGGACCTCGAGCGCGATCTCGCCGTCGCCGACGGCGGTCGCGAACGAGTCGACCAGAAAGTCGTCGATCGCGACGGTGCGCGTTCCGCTCGCGCCGCGGACGACGATCTGCGCGCGGCCGGCGAGCGCCGTCACCGCCCAGTCGCCGGCGGGATCGTTGTGGCACAGGCTGCCGACGACCGTCCCGCTTTGCCGCACCACCGGGTCGGCGACGACCGCCGAGGTCTGCGCGAGCATCGGGTACGCCTCGGCGAGGCGCGGCATCCGCTCGAGCGCCGCGTCGCGCGCGAGCGCGCCGACCGCGAGGACGCCGTCGGTCTCGCGCACGTACGCGAGCTCGTCCAGCCGGTTGATGTCGACCAGCACCGCCGGGCGCGCGAGCCGGAAGCGCATCGCCGGGATCAGCGACTGGCCGCCGGCGAGGACCCGCGCGTCGCCGCCGTACCGCGCGAGCAGCGCCAGCGCCTCGTCGAGCGAGCCGGCGCGATGGTAGTCGAACGGGGCAGGGAACATGGTTGTCCTCCGAGCGCCGCGTCAAATACGTTTTTGGGGGACCGGAGGTTACCGCTTCAGGCAGGGAGCTTCCTGTGAGCGGGTAGGGCCGTGCCGCTTCGCTACGCGTGCGCCCCGCAGCAGGTGCCGTTGCGCCGGCCGCGCGCGCCCAGCGCCGGCGGCGCGGCGGCGATCGGCGCCGTGTAGACGCGCTCGCCACCGGAGAACGTCGCCAAGATCCGGGTCGACATGATCTCTTCCGGCGCGATGCGCATCGGATCGCGGTCGAGCACGACGAAGTCGGCGTACTTGCCGGGCTCCAGCGTTCCGGCGGCGCCGTCGAGGAAGCACGCGCGCGCGGCCCACGACGTCATCGACTTGAACGCTTCGTCGCGCGTCATGCGCTGGCGCGGATACCAGCCGCCGGGCGGCTGATTCGCCTCGTTCTGCCGCGCGATCGCCGCGTGGAACGTGCGCAGCGAGTTGACCGCTTCGACCGGCGCGTCGGTGCCGTTCGCGATCGGCACGCCGGTGTCGAGCAGCGAGCGCCACGCGTACGCGCCGAGCACGCGCTGCGGGCCGAGCCGCGCCTGCGCCCACGGCATGTCGCTGACCTGGTGCGTCGTCTGCATCGAGGCCGTCACGCCGAGCCGCGCGAAGCGCGGAACGTCGTCCGGCGCGAGGACTTGCGCGTGCTCGATGCGCCAGCGGTGATCGTGCACCGCGCGCGAGCGGCGCAGCGCGGCTTCGTACGCGTCGAGGACGACGCGGTTGCCGCGGTCACCGATCGCGTGCGTGCAGACTTGGAAGCCCGCCGGCAGCGCGCGCTCGCCGACGCTCTGGATCTGCGCCTGCGTGAGCCGCAGCAATCCGGTGTTGCCTGGATCGTCGCTGTACGGCGCGAGCAGCGCCGCGCCGCGCGAGCCGAGCGCGCCGTCGACGTACAGCTTGATCGCGCGAACCGAAAGCCGGCCGCCGTGCGCGAGCGTCTGCGGACCGCGCTGCAGCCAGCGCGCGACCAGCGCGTCGTCGCTGCCGGCGAGCATCGCGTGGTTGCGCAGCGTGTAGCGCCCCTCGCGCAGCAGCTCCTCGTACGCGTCGAGCCCGTTCTGGTCGACGCCGGGATCGCCGATCGCGGTCAGTCCCCAGCGATGGCATTCTTTCAGCGCTGCCTCGCTCGCGCGCACCAATTGCGCCTGCGAGGGCGGCGGGATCGCGCGCGCGATCAGCCCCATCGCGTTGTCGACGAAGACGCCGGTCGGCGCACCGCTCGCGTCGCGCAGGATCCGCCCGCCGCTCGGCTCCGCCGTGCTCGCGGTGACGCCGGCGAGCGCCATCGCCTTCGCGTTCGCCAGCAGCGCGTGCCCGTCGACGCGGTGCAGCACCACCGGACGATCCGGAATCGCGGCACTCAGCGCGGCATGATTCGGAAACTGCTTGTCGGGCCACAGGTTCTGGTCCCAGCCGTCGCCGACGATCCACGGATCGCGCGAGCCGTTCGCGAACGCGACCGTGCGACGTACGACTTCTTCGTACGACGTGACGTGCGCGAGGTCGACCTCGTGCAGCGCGAGCCCGACCGCGAGAAAGTGCAAGTGCGCGTCGATCAGCCCGGGCCACACGACGGCGTTGCCGAGATCGAGCGACTGCGTCCCCGGCCCGTACAGCGCGCGCACGTCCTGACGCGAGCCCACCAGCGCGATTCGCCCGTCGCGCACCGCGAACGACTGCGCGAACGGCAAGCTCGGATCACCGGTGCGAATCGTCGCCGCGGTGACGATCAGATCGGCCCGCCGCCCCGGCGCCGCGGACGCGGCGATCGGCGTACCGGCTACCGCGGCCAACCCGGCAAGAAGCGTGGAGCGACGCATGCGTGAACATTCTCTCACCGAGCCGGCATTCCCAGCAACCGGCCGTCGTGTGCGCTATGCCGTCGCGCGGCGGAGGCGTTCAGCGCGCGTTTACGCGCGCGAGGTGACGATGTCGACCATGGCGTCGACGACGTCGGGATCGAAGTGGTCACCGCGGCCTTCGACGAGCCGCTCGAGCGCTTCGGAAGGCGCAAGCGGCGCGCGGTACGGCCGGCGGCCGATCATCGCGTTGAACGCGTCGGCGACCGCGACGACGCGCGCGACGCCGGGGATCGCTTCGCTGCGCAGCCCGTCGGGATAGCCGCTGCCGTCGAAACGCTCGTGGTGGCTGCGCACGCCCGGCACGAGGTTCGCCACCAGCGGGATGCGCGCGACGATCGCCGCGCCCTCGGCCGCGTGGCGGCGCATGATCGACATCTCTTCCTCGTCGAGCCGGCGCGGTGCACCGAGGATCTCCGGCGGCGTGGTGACCTTGCCGATGTCGTGGATCAAGCCGGCGCGCGTCACGCGCACGATCGCGGACTTCTCCATCCCGAGCCGCTTGCCGAGCCGCGCGCACCACGACGAGACCGCGCGCGAGTGCTCGGCGGTCAGCACGTCGCTCTGGTGCAGCTCGGTCAGCAGCCGGTCGAGCACGACGTCGACCTCGTCGACCGCTTCGTGGCGCGCCGGCGCTTTGACCAGCCGCGGGCGCGAGACGATCGGCTGGACCTCGGCGCGCAGCCGCGCGGCGACGCTGCGGTGCGTGCGCGCGATGACGTCCAGCGCAGCCGAGATCGCCTCGTCGGCGGGGACGATTCCGGCGTAGCGCTCGCAAACGCGGTCGACCCAGGCGCACAGCAGCTTCGGATCGCCGCTCGCCAGCGCGGCCGCGCAGCGCTCGACGAAGCGCAGCGCGACGATCTTCGCCGCAATCGTCCGGTCGGCGGGCGCGAGCTGCGCGACCGCGGCGCGCGCGATCGCGAGGTTGCGGATGCGCAGCTCGGCGGCGGCTCCGTCGCCGTCGTCGTGCGGGCGAACCGCGTGCAGCTCGATCACGGCGCCACCGCCTCCCGGCGCGCCGCGGACGCCTCCGGCTCCAGCGCCTCGAGCGGAAGCATCCCGATGAACCGCCCGACCCCGCCCAGCTCGAACTGCGCGAGCATCTCGATCGCCTCGTCGAGCGCGAACAGCGCGGCCGCTTCGTTCGTTCGGCAGGCGCACAGCGCGCCGACCGCGTCGAGCAGCGGGAAGAAGCGCGCGCAGCCCGCGCCGGCGTCGCGGCGCGCTTGCGCGAGCAAGTCGTGCGCGTCGTCGTCGCGGCCGAGCAGCAGCTCGGCGAGGATCAAGTACGCGCGCGTGCGCAGCGCCAGCGGCTGGCTCGTGTCGATGCGCAGCAGCAGCTCGCGGCTGCGCAGGAGGGCCTCGAAGGCCGCGTCCGGTTTGCCCGCGGCGCTCGCGTACACCGCGATCTCCGCCCAGCGGTACGCGATGCGGTCGTCGTCGAAGAGGTTCTCCGCGCCGTGCGCGAGCAAGTCGTACGCGTGCGCGAAGCGACCGTCCCAGGTCGCGCGCAGCGCTTGCGCCGGGAGCAGCGCCTCGGTGACGGTCGGCGTGATCAGCAGCTGCATCTCGCGCAGCTGCGCGTCGAGCCGCTCGATCGCGCGCACGTCGCCGGCGTCGACCTCGATCGAGTACGCGTTCAGGATCGCGTACAGCCGCAGCGCGTCGTTGCCGGCTTTGCGGCCGGCCTCTTCGAGCCGCGCCAGCCAGCGGCGCGCCGCCGGAACGTCGCCGTCGTGCAGCATTGCGACGTTGAAGAGCACGCTCAGAGCGCGGGCGGAGAGGTCGTAGAGGAACGTCTCGTCGGCCCGCGCCAGCGCGCGTTCGGCCAAGTCGCGCGCGGAGTCGTAGTCGCCCTCGTTGAGCGCGACGTACGAGGCCTGGTGCAGCACGCGCGCGCGCAGGCCGTCGTCCTTCATTCCCGGCACGCGGATCAGCGCACGGCGCACCGCGGCGCGCGCATCGTCGGGCCGGTGCGCTTCGACGTACGCGGTGCCCAGCAGCGCCCACATCGCGGCGTCCGCGTCGGCGCTCGAGCGCGCCTCGCCGCGCGCGGCTTCGGCCTCGAGCAGCTCGACGACGTCGCTGCGCCCGCGGCGCACCAAGTCCATCCCGTAGCGGATCACGATCTCGCGCCGCTCCGGATCGTGCGCGGCGTCGATCGCGATGCGGAACCACGCTTCGGAGACGTCGAAGCTTTGATCGAGCGAGGCCAGCGCCGCTTTCATCGCCAGCACCACCGGCCGCCGCGCGAAGGCGTCCTCCGAGAGCGCGGCGAGCGCGCGGCGAACCGTCTCGACGTCGCCTTGGTCGAGCGCGCCGAACCCGTTCGCCGCCAGCGTCTCGGCGAGCTTGTCGTCGTCGCCGGCGCGCACGCGCAGCGCGACGGCTTCGTCCCAGCGGCCGACGCACTGCAGCGCCGCCGCGGCGCGGTCGAGGATCACGTCGCGCTCGGGGAGCTCGTTCGCGCGCGCCCACAGCCGCGCGCGGTACGGCTCGTAGTACGCGTAGTCGTCCTCGTCGAGCGCGTAGACGAGACCCGAGGCGAGCAGCGCGCGCAGCGTCGTGCGCTCGCACTCGAGCGCGGCCAGGATGCGCGCGTCGAAGCGGCCGAACAGCGCGGTTTCGTAGACGCGCTCGCGGTCGCGCGTGCCGAACCGCGCGAGCGCCATCGCGACCAGACGGTCGTAGACGTCGTCCGGCGCGCACGAGTCGTCGTAGCGCCCGGTCGCGAGCGCCGCGCTGAGCCCGAGCGGCCAGCCGCCGGTGCGCTCGTGCAGCTCCGCGAGCTGGCGCGCGTCGACGTCGGCGTAGAGCGACGCGGCGGCTTCGGCGAGCTCGTCGTAGCGCACGCGCAGGTCGGCCGACTCGATCGGCAGCTCGGCGATGCCGGTCGCGAGCCAGCGCGGCAGCGGCAGAAACGTCGCTTCGCGCGCGATGAGGATCCAGCGCAGGTCGCGCGCGGTCGCTTCGATGAGCGCGGCAAGAAACGCGGTCGTGCGCGGCTCGCCCAGCACGTGGTGCAGCTCGTCGAGCACAACGGTGGTCGAGACGCCGGTGAGGTGCTCGCGCGCCCAGCTCAGCGCGGCCGCTTCGCCGTCGGCTTGCGCGAGCTGCAGCGAGGCCGGTCCGGCCGAGGATGCCATTGCGGGGTTCGCTTTGCCGAACGCGCTTGCGAGCCCGCGCAAGAACTCGCCCGGGCTCGCGTGTTCCGGTCCGGCCGCGAAGCGCACGTGCGCGACGCTGCGCAGCGCGAGATAGTCGCGGATCAAGGTGCTCTTGCCGAGCCCCTCGTCGCCGATGACGAGCGTCACCGGCGCGCGGCGCGCCGCGTCGATTCGCGCGTGGAGACGCTCCCGCGAGAACCGTTGCAGCGCGCCGTGCGGCCGGCGTTCGCCCGTCATGCCGAGCTCAGAACCCGGCCAGACCGTTGGGGCTGCCGAGCGTCGCGCCGCCGAGCACGTTCAACTGGCTCGCGTTCGCGTACAGGCTCGGAGCGCCGACCGTCGCGGCGCCGTAGTCGTTCGCCGCCGCGTAGAGCCCGGCGACGAACGGCGCGCCGGCGCTCGTTCCCCCGAGCACGACCCAGCCCTTTTCGGCGCTGCTGTAGACCGCGACGCCGGGGTTGTAGTCGGCGATCACCGAGACGTCGGGGACCGCACGGCCGCTCGTGCAGGCCGAGCCGTTCTGCCACGCCGGCACGCCGAACATGATACTGCAGCCGGCCCCGGTGTTCGCCCACGAAGTCTCGGTCCAGCCGCGGGCGGTCGTGCCGTCCTGCGTCAGCGTCGTCCCGCCGACCGAGGTCACGTAGGGCGAGGAGGCGGGAAACTCGACCTGGCCGAGGTCGCCGGCGCTGGCCGTGATCGCGATCCCCGGATGGTTGAACGCGGCTTGCGCACCGGGGTCGATGTTGGGCGCGTTGCCGCCGCCTTCCAGGACGCCCCAGCTGTTGCTGATCGCTGCCGGGTTGTGGCCCGCGGCGACGTTCACCGCGTTCGCGAGGCTGTCGAGGTCTTGCCCGGCGGACTCGACCAGCATCAGCCGGCAGGTCGGGCACGCCGCGGACGCCATGGCCAGGTCGAGAGCGATCTCATCTGCCCACGTTGTCGCGGCCGATCCGGCGGCCGCGGGTCCCCCCGGCGGTGGGGGTGGCGGCGGAGGCCCGGTCAGGACGACCTTGGTGAAGCAGCCGTTCTTCGAGGTGCAGGCCGGCAGGCCGAACTGGCTGCGGTAGGTCGCGAGATCATCCTCGGCGTGCTTGTCCTCGAACGCGTCGACGATCGCGATCAGCGGGCCGTTCGGAACCGCGCCGCTCGCGGTCGGCGTCAGGTTATAGGCGCTGCGAAGCTGCGCCGGGGTGAGCCCGCCGACGGGCGTGTTGGACGGCGGAAGCTTGGGATTCTTTTGCACCCCGCAGCTCGCGTCTTTGGCGTCTCCGTCGTCGCAGCTTTGGTTCTCGGCCGGCACCGGGGTGGGCGAAACAGCCGGAAGAGCGCGCGCGATGTTGTTCGAGATGCGACCGCCGCCGCCGCTGTGCGGCGCCAGCGAGACGCCGCTCGAGGCTGCGCAGCCGGCGGCCACCGCGAGCGCTGCGGCCGCGAGGAATGCCTTGAGCGGGGCGACCCGGGGCGCGTCCTGAGTTGAGGCCGGCCGGTCGAACGGCGGGAGCGGGCGCGTGACGTCGGGGGCCGTCGGTGCTTGCTTCATCCGTGAAGAACCTTCTAGCGGCCGGCTCTGCATCCGGACCGGCCGCGAGCGTCAGGTGATGTGCGTTGCGGCCGGCCGCCCAGCACGGCCGCGACGTTCCTAGGTCCGAAGACCCAGGCCTAACGCCGGAATACCCCAATTTTGGGGGTTGGCAAACCCTTTTCGGCTCGAAAACCGACGGTAGCGGACGTTTTGACTGAACCGTCAGCCTGCGGGGCGCGGGTTGAAGCTCGCGCGCGCGACGAAGACGTCGCCCGCGAGGACGAGGAACGCTTCCAGCAGCGCGGCGGCGGTGTGAACCGGCGGCACCACGACGAGTCCATCGTCGTTGCGCGCCAGCAGGTGCGGCTTGCTCTCGTCGTCTTCGCGCACGCCGCAGATCGACGCGGCGTACGTCTCGAGCGCTGGAACGTTGGTCAGCGCGGCGACCGCGACGCCCGGGATGCTCTCGACCGCGAAGAACAGGTCGCGCGTCTCGAGCAGGACGCTCGCGAAGCTCGCCGGCCGTTCCTTCGGCGCGTCCTCGACCCGGACGCCGGCCGGCGCGTCGAGCTGCGGCGGCGGCCGGCGGACGAACCGCACCTGCAGCGGCAGCGGCGCCGAGCGTGCCTGCAGCTGCGTGGCCAGCGTGCCGAGCTCGCGCGCGAAGTCGAACAAGGCTGCGTTCGCAGCGCTCGCGGCGTTGTCGGCGGCGAGCGCTGCCTCTGCGGCGCGCTGGTAGTCCAGGTCGAGCGGCATTCTCCGCTTGTTCCCAGGCCGGAGAATTTTCTTCACTTCGCCGCGCGCGTCAGCCGCCCGGAACGTCGATGGGGCGCTCGCGGTGGAGCAGCAGCCAGTCGCCGTTCTCGATGAGCGCCTCACGCCCGAGATCGCGCAGGACGTCGCGCGCGGCGGGGAGGTTCTGTTCCGGAGATTCTTCGATGAGCGACTTCAGGTGCGTCGCTGCTCGCGCGAAGATGAGCTGCATGCGGCGGTATTGCTTGACGTGCGAAGACCAGGCGCGCTTCTCGCTGTAGTTGTGAAGCAACCCCGCGATCACGGCGCTCAGCGCGACCGCGACGACGAACCGCTCGCGCACGGCTCCGTCGAGATCCGTGCGGTTCAAGCCCAGGTACGCGGCGACGACGAGCGCGACGAAAAGGCCGCCGAAGAATGCAACCGAAGCCGCCGCGCTGAACGCCTCGGCTCTGCGCTCTTCCTTGAGCGCGGCGCGCCGAAACCACGCGCCCTGGCCGAGGATCCATTCGTCGTACACCGCTTGAAGCCGTTCGCCGAGCGGCCGCCGTTCGGGCGCGCGAGCCTCCACCGCGTCGGCGAGGACCCGGCAGGACCGGATCGAGTCGCGGATCCAGTCGAGCTCGCTCTTCTGCTTGCGCAGGTAGTAGCCGGCGACCGAGTCGGCGATTCCGGCGACGCGCCAGAAGTGAAGGATGCGCAAGCCCTCGGCGAGCGCGCGGTAGTCCTGATAACGCTCTTCGAACGCCGCGCGCCGGGCGAGCAGAAAGATGATCGTGGCAGCCACGAAGCCCAGCGCGTCGGCGGCGAGCCAGCCGGGACTGCCGTGCAGATGCGCGTACACTTCGAAGGCGGTGACCGACAGGCCGACGATCCAGAAGATGGCGAGCAGCGCGCGATACGCCTTCTGCTGGTAGACGATCGCGAGCCGGTCGGCGATCGCGTGCAGCTCGCCGGCCGGCGATCGCAGCTCGGTTTCCGGCGCCGTCAGAACTCCTTGCTGCAGCGAATCGCGGTTGAACGTGTCGACGCGCCGGTAAATGCGGTCGTAAAACGCCGCGGCTTCGCCGCGATCGTTCCAGCTCTGCGGGTAGCGCACCTCGAGCGCGAACGCCTTGTCGGGAACCGCCTCGATGTGAGCGCGCGGCGTCGTGATGTGATAGACGGGGCCGCTTTCGAAGCCGTCGAGCGGGCTCGGCCGCCGAGCATACGGCTCGGGCACGCCGCGCAGCTTGTACTCGACGATGCACGCGGTGCCTCCGACGCGGCCGGGGTGCCGGCCGTCCCACAGCGCGATCAGCACGTCGCTGTTGACGGCGATGTACGCTCCCGCCGCCGCGTAGCGCCGGTCGCGTGCGGCGCCTTCGAGCGGCGCGCCGGCTGGATGATCGGGGTCGTCGAACGGGACGACGAACAGTGCGTGCGCCTGCGCCCGCAACCGCTCGAACTCCGCTAGCGATTCGGGCGCAGTGAAGTCGGTCCGATAGTCTTCTTCCGGCATCGGCATCGGTGCGACGAGCGTCGCTCCGTGGGCCAGACCGACGCGCGCGACGAGACGGTCGGCGCCCTCCGCCAACGCCGAGAGCACGACGAGCGGCGTGTGCGGAAAGTCGCGCTTCAGCCGGGCGAAGATCGTCTCGACTTCGGCCTCCAGCCGCGGGCAGTCGGCGGGGCGCAGGTCACGGTGACCCGTGACGCCGACGATGAGCGGGAGCTTCCCTTGCGGATTCGCCGTCGGTTCCATTCCTCACCCGTCTCGCGGCTGTTGGGCGAACGTGGTCGTACCAGGAGGTTACACCGTTCGCCGGGCCAGCTCCGCCACCGCAAAGCTGCGGCGGGAACGCGGTTTACCGGTCCCGTACGAGCCGACCATGCCGAACGGACGCACGCCGCCGACCTCGATCTACGTGATGGCCTACGATCAGTGCGACGAGCTCGACGTCGTCGGGCCGTGCGGGGTGTTCGCGGCGGCGAACTTCTTTCTGAGCCAAAAGCGAAGCGACGACGACCCGCAACCGCGCGGGAAGACCTTCACCGTGCGTGTCGTCGCGGTCGACGACTCAGGTGCGGTCGAAGCGCAGGGTCCCGCCGGGCCGCTGTATTTCGTGACGGGCATACAGGGGCTCACGCTCGGCGTCGAGCCGTGGGACGGCGACGATCTGCCCGACCTGCTATTCGTCGCCGGCGGCAATACCGAGGCCGGCACCGGGATCCGCCGTCAGGCGGAGAACAAGGCGTTCATCGGCGCGATCGCGCGGCAGCACACGGCGGGCAAGCAGGTCGTCTCGCTGTGCACCGGCGTGCTCGGCCTCCTCAAGGCCGGCATCCTGCGCGGGCGTCGCATCACCGGCCATCCGGACGTGCTCAACGAGCTGGTGCAGAGCGGCGCGCACGTGTTCAACCCGGACTGGGAAGCGCGCGTCGTCGACGACGGCGACCTCATCACGGCGGGCGGCGTCACCTCGGGGATCGATGAAGCGCTACACATCGTGCGCGCGTTCTGGCCCGACGATCCGCAGCTCGAAAGCGACGTGCGCGACTTTATCGACTTTCGCTACCGCAGCCCGATCATCGGCCCGCCCTCATCGTAGCGACGGCGCTTAGAGCTTCGGCTGAAACCGCGGGTCGCCGAACTGCCAGAGCAGGAACGCGTACTCGTCGGCGTTCAGCGCGACCGCTTGCGCGCGGCCGCTCCCGATCAGCCCGTGGCCGCCTTCGTAGTCGACGCGCAGCAGCACGGGCTTCCCGCTCGCGCTGTCGTACTGCAGCGCGGCCGTCATCTTCGCCGCCTGCCACGGGTCGACGCGCGGATCGTTGATTCCGGTCGTCAGCATCACCGCCGGATACTTCGCCCCTTTGACGAGGTGGTGGAACGCGCTGGTCGCGTACAGGTTCTTGAAGCCCTGCTCCGTCTTCACCGAGCCGAACTCGGGCACGTTCGGCAACCCGTTCGGCGTCGTCTCGATCCGCAGCTGATCCGAGACGGGGACTTCGTCGAGCACCGCCGCGAAGACGCTCGGCGCGGTGGTGATCGCACCGCCCATCGTGATCCCGCCCGCGCTGCCGCCGCGCGCGCCGAGCTTCGCCGGCGAGGTGTAGCCCTTCGCTTCCAGCCATCGCGCGCAGTCGACGAAGTCGCTGATCGTCTTCACCTTGTTCGCGTCCTTGCCGGCAAGGTGCCATTCTTCGCCGTACTCGCCGCCGCCGCGGACGTGGCAGACCGCATAGACGCCGCCCTGCTCGAACCACGCCATGCGCGCGGCCGAGAAGCCTGGGCTGATCGGAATCGCGTACGCTCCGTACGCGTACAAGACGGTCGGGTTCGATCCGTCGAGCTTCAGGTCGCGGCGGTGGACGATCGAGAGCGGAACCGGCGTCCCGTCGGATGCGGGCACCTTCACCTCGTCCGCGACGATGTTCGAGAAGTCGACCGGCGAGGGCGGGTCGAGCTTCGTGTCGACCAGCGCGTTCGCTTGCGCGTCGTACGCGTACCACAGCGGCGAGGCGGTCCACGAGGTGAGCTGTGCCAGGAAGCCGGGACGGTCGTACTCGGTCGCGAGGCCCGTGACGCTTCCGTTCACCGGGAGCGGGATGTCGCGCGTCGAGCCGTCGTAGCCGACGCGCGTGATGCGGCCTAGGCCGTCCTCGCGCGAAGCGACGTAGAGCGCGTCGCTCGCGGTGGCGAGCCCGTCGACGACGCGCGTTCCCGCGGGAACGACGTCGGTCGCCCGCGCGATGGAGCCCGTCGCGACGTCGAACTTGACGATCTTGTAGCGCGGCGCGTCCTTCGCGGTCATCGCGTAGACGGTGCTGCCGTGAATCGCGGCGTTCGTCACCTTGTCCGCGGGGCGGATCACGAGCTTCCATTGTATCGTCGCCGGGTTCGCGAGCGCGCTCTTCGACGCGGCGTAGACGCTCACGAACGGATCCACGCCGTTGACGAGCACGCCGCCGACGTACGGGGACTCCGGCGAGACGCCGACCGACGCGAACGCGCTCGGCGGCACCTCGAGGTTCGGATCGACGCCGGCGCCGAACACCGCGATGTCGGCACTCCCCGGCTGCCCGACGATGTGGCGGTACGTGCGAACGTTCTGGTACTTCGCCATCGGCGAGCCGCCCGGCGGAATCGCTTGGCGCTTCATGTAGTAGAACGCCTTGTCGTCATCGGCCCACGAGGTCACGCCGAAGTCGGCGAGGTCGGACGCGTCGGGAAGCGTCTTGCCGCTCGCGACGTCGACGACGCGGACGACCGCGTTCTCCGAGCCGCCCGCGGCGAGCCCGTAGGCGACCCGCGCGCCGTCGTTCGAGACGCTGAAGAACGCGATCGCCTGGCGTGGCCCCGGGAGCTTGTCGGGATCGACGAGGACGCGCTCGGCGCCACCGATTCCGGAGCGCACGTAGAGCTTCATCGAGTTCGCGCCCGGCGGCAGCTTCTGGTAGAAGTACGCGCCGTGGCGTGCGACGACGTCGGCGGAGACGTTTGAGGTCTCCGAGAGCTCGAGCAGCCGCGCGGCGAGCGCGGCGCGCCCGGGAATCGCGTCGAGGATCGTGCGCGTGCGGTCGTTCTGCGCCTTGAGGAACGCCTGCAGGTCCGGGCCGCCGCTCTCCATCCAGCGGTACGGGTCGACGACCGCCGTTCCGAAGTAGGTGTCGGTGACCGGGATACGTTTCGCCATCGGCGGCGGCGGGAGCGCTGCCTGCGCGAGCGCCGTGCCGGCCAGCACGGCGGCGGCGGCGAGGGCAGCGACCTTCGGGACCATACCGGACGGGTGGGACGCCGGAGGCCGTCCCACCTGCTCCGAACGAATGCGGAGGTCCGGCTCCGAAGCCGTCCGCGGACGGCTCGGGTTGGAGAGGGAAACGATGCAACGAGACCCCCCTCGCCCGTGTTCTTCCGGCAGCTCAACATCTGTCGGAGAAGACCATGATCCTCATTCTCGTGCTGCTCACCGTCGTCGCGGTCGGCCTCGCAGCGATCGCGCTGGCGGAACCGCGCCGCTCGCCGTACGCCGGCGTGTGGAACGACGAGACCGAACGGCGGTTGCTCCGTGACCGTTCCGCCGGCCGCGTCTGGTGGTGAGGTGGCCGTTGTCTGCCCGGCCGACAGCTTCGATGCCGACGCGCTGCTCGCCGGAGCGCTGGCGCGCGACCTCGACCGCGCGTTCGAGCAGCTCGTCGTCGCGTACCGCGTGCGCGTCGTGACGTTCGTCGCGCGGATGCTGCACGACGACGCGCGCGCCGAGGACGTTGCGCAAGACGTCTTCGTGCGCGCGTACCGCGCGCTGCGCACCTATCCGGCGCAGCGCATCGCCGACCTGCGGTTGCGCTCGTGGCTGTTCGCGATCGCGCACAACCTCACGCGCAACGTCTTTCGCGACGCACCGCCGCCGGCCGAGCCGCTCGAATACGCCGACGGCGCGCCGCGCGCGGAATTGCTCGCTCCTGAGCCCGGGCCGGAGCAGCTCGCGCTGCGCGGTGAAGCGTGGCGGTCGGTCGACGCGGCGATCGCTCAGCTCACGCCGGCGCTGCGCGCGGCGTTCGTGCTGCGCTACGTCGACGAGCTGCCCTACGACGAGATCGCCGCGACGCTCGGTCAACCGGTCGGGACCGTGAAGGCGTCGGCCCACCGCGGCCTGCTCGCCGTGCGCGCGCAACTGGGAGCGAACGATGGCTGATCTGCGCGACTTCGGATTCGCGACGCGACGCACCGTGCCGCACGACTTCACCACCAAGATCTTCGCGGAGATCGGGCTCGACCGCTACGTCGTCGCGGCCTCGGTCCTCGGCGACGTCTATCTGGCCTGGAGCGCGCACGGCGTCTCGGCGGTTCGGCTCGCCGGCGACGAAGCGGCGTTCGAGGCCTGGTACCGCGAACGGTTCGACTGCAATTGCGTGCCGGCGCTGGAAGACGATGAGATCGCCTCCGCGGCGCGGGCGAAGCTGGGGGGCGAAGACGCCGAGGTGCCGATCGATCTGCGGTCGTGCTCGGACTTCGAGCAGCGCGTGCTGCGCAAGGCGAGCGAGATCGGGCGGGGCCACGCGCGGCCGTACGGCTGGCTCGCGCGCGAGCTCGGCGCGCCGGACGCGAAGCGCGCGGTCGGGAACGCGCTCGCGAGCAACCCGGTGCCGCTGCTGGTCCCGTGTCATCGCGTGATCCGCGCC
>Ga0213878_10000057_pt1 | contig 71250 bp, 62 predicted proteins | sample VelepicoBEBS_R02_FD_161053 | JGI IMG/M metagenome (GOLD analysis project Ga0213878, IMG submission 161053) | Vellozia epidendroides bulk soil microbial communities from rupestrian grasslands, the National Park of Serra do Cipo, Brazil - BS_R02 | ecosystem: Environmental > Terrestrial > Soil >... | reverse complement strand
GACGCAGCCGCAGCAGACGTACGGCTACACTTCGATCGGAAGCGACTCGATTTTACAGTGGGCCGCGAGCCCGCGCTGGCAGATGCTGCGCGAGGGCGGGTATCTCACGTTTGCATTCGCCGGGAGCGGCGCCGTTTCGTCAACGCTCACCACGATCGGACACGTCGGAGTGATGAATTGGACGCCGTCCGACGGCACGAACGCCGTGCTGCAGCCGGGTGTCGCCACGGGCGCCTTTCAATTTCTGACCGAGTATTTCACGACCGGCGTCACGACGCCGACGTTCCGCGACACCGACGGCCACATGACGAACTGGATCGTGGACGGAACCGGCCGCCCGGCGCAGACGCAAGAGTGCACGGCGAGCACAAACCAGGGTCAAACCTGCACCGGCACCTGGCTAGTGGCAAATGAGTCGTGGGATGCGAACAACAATCGTGTCGCCGACGTCGATCCGCGCGGCTACGAGACCGACTACGGGTACGACGCGAACGGAAACACGGTGGCGGTTGGGGAGCCGCAGACCGCGACGTCGCAGGGAACGTTCCGGCCGACGAAGCTCTTTGATTACGACGCCTACAACAACGTGATGGCGTATTGCGACGAGACGGAAACGCATAGTGCGGGCGTCGTTTGGTCCAGCAGCCTGTCGGGGTCGGATTCGCTGTGCTCGTCGAACGATTCGTCGGGACAGCACTGGCGCGCGAGTTACACGTTTCCGTCGTACCAGCCGTACGGCGAGCTCGCGACCATGAGCACTCCCCTCGGGTACACGCGCCATTTCTCATACTCAGCTGCGTATCAAGGCGGCACTGACTTTGGCCTTCCGACTTCCGTTACCGGCGACTCGTTCGTCCAGGTGGACGGCTCCTCGCTGACACCAGCGCAAACGTTCTGGTACGACGCGACAGGCAACGTCCGCTGCTACAGCAACGGCCAGGGCATCTCGGTTCTCTCCTACGACGCCCTCGGCCGGCTTACGAGTGCGGCCGATCCCGATGACAGTTCCGCGAATGCCGGGTCGACCTGTGGCAAAGCCGCCGGGCAGTCCGGCTGGAACACGCAGACGACGTACACCTACTTTCCGGACGGCTCCAAGCAAACCTCACAGACTCCCATCGAGCGGGCCAACGGCGTCGCGACGGGGTACACGTACGACCTGGACGGCGACGAAACGACCGAGACGCACCACTTCGGATGCGTCGCCGCGCACACGTGTACGCCGGGCGTGACGACGAAATGGTACGACGGCGCCGACCGATTGATCGAGGTGGAGCAACCGCAAGACCCAAGCGATTACTACACCTACCCCTGGCTGACGCGGTATCTGTACGATCTGACGCAGAGCGGAACCCTCTCGATCGCCGGCACGTCATTCGCTGCTCACGGAAACCTGTTCAAGACGCAGGAGTGGCTGACCGGGCCGGGCGCAAGCTCTCCCTCGTGGACCGATCTGCACGGCAACGCCTTCGATGCGCTTGACCGAGCGGTCGCGAAGTACACGTTTTCGCCGAGCGCCAACACGACGCTCAGCACAGCGACGACACTGTATGACGGGTCGTCCGCAACGCTGGGGCTTGTCACCTCGCAAAAAGATCCGCTCGGCGAAGTTACGACGCCGTCCTATGACGAGCTGGGCAGAACGATTCGCGTGGACTTTGCCGGCGATGGCGGCGTCACGCCGACGAAGTCGTTCACGTACGATCCCAACGGTCGCCAGGCCACCGCGAGCGGCGCTGTGTACGGGATGCAAACGACGAGCTACGATGCGGACGGGCGCGTGCGCGAGATCGACGAGTCGACGAACGGCAGCGTCATTTCGCCGGCACGGCTGACGTATGACTACTACCCGAACGGCGACCGGGAAGACCTCAACGTCGCTTCGAGCGCCTTGACCGCAACGCCGCTGCTGACCTACGCGCGCCGGAACGACAGCGCCCTCACAAAGGAGACCTTGAACTACAACGGTGTCACGAGCACCTTCACTTGGACGTACACCGACGGCGGCCGCAAGCTCGCGCAGAACGACCCGTACACGGGCACGGTGATACCCTCGCCCCAATCGCCGGTGAGCCCCGGCACTGCCTACGCGCCGACGACCTGGTCGTACGACACGTCGGGCCAGATGGCCGGCACGGGTTTGCCGGAAACGCTCAATTATAGCCGCGGTTCCGACTTCGAAGGACACCTTGCGAACTGGGGCGTCGGGGTTACCGGTTCGTCTTCATTCGCAGCGGGGGTTTCATTCTATAACACCTCACGAGGCGAAAATTTTCAGCAAGTCACCAACCCGTGGCCCTCGAGTGGAAACGGGTTCAGCACGCGTCCTGCGAACGGCGCACTCGTTCCGGCGGTCAAGAACCCGGGGCCAGCTCCGTCGTGGGGAAGCTCGCCTATGTTCGACCCGATCAACGCTGTCGTTCTCGGCACTATTTTCAACGGAACGGCCTACGATCAGGTCAACGGCACGTACACGCAGTGCGGGCCGCTACCGACGATCGACACCTACGATGCGGCGAGCCGCCTGGTCTCCCGGCCATCGAACTCGATGAGTCCTGACTCGAACGGGCAATGCAACGTCGATGCCAACCCCGGTTGGTTCGCCTGGTCGTATGACGCAGAAAACCATACGCTCTCGCAGTTACAAGGCACCGCGCAGTGGGGGCCGACCGGACAGCCGTATCACATCGCGGGAAGCGGCATCAGCGATTCTCTGCACTACGACGGCGGCACGCTGCTGTTCGTCACGGATGGCCAGGGCAATCTGAGCAGTATCAGACTCGGCGCGCTCGCCGACGTGGCGGCGAGCGGCCAGATTACGGTCTGGGACCGCGACACCTCGAACATGCGCGTGAGCGGGCACAACAACGCGCTGTACTACGGGGTGGCATTCGGCGCCCGAAGATTCGGCCCGTTCAAAGGCGGCGAGGGTCCCGGAAGCCTTGTGTCTGGGGTCTCCCAAGTCATCTTCAACGGCTCGACGACCGCGCCGGTATGCACCGTGCAGTCATGCGCCATTGGTGCGCGGTACGCGTATTCACGGACCGAGGGCTTTGACTGGGGCAACCAGACGATTCAAGGCGTAAGGTCGGTCGACAATGCCACGGGACAATGGACAACGCCTGATGCCTATGCCGGCGACGTTCACGACCCGATGAGCCAGAAGCCGTTTATGTGGGATGGCAACAACCCATACGAGTACAGCGATCCATCGGGCTTCTTTCCCTACGATATTCACTATGAGCCGTTCTGTGGCTGCTTTGAGCCCGGGCGGTTGCCGACGATCTTTGAAGGCGAACCCGGCGCTGGCAATCCGTGGAGCGACATCCCGGAGCCGCTCGACGTTTCGCATCCTAAGAATGAGCGCGAGGCGCTCGCTGCGCTGAAACAGGCTGCACGGGACCCAGACCATCACATGGTTGCCGCACGCTCGAAAAAGGCCGCATTCGCGCGAAGTGTCCTCCAAGAAGTACTCGGCACGGTCGAGCACGAGGCTAATAAATTGCGTATGCCAAAGTGGTTCCATCAACGCCTTCACACCGACGAATACTTCCGGTGGGTAGATTCGTTCTTTGAAAAAGTTAAGACCAAGGCCGAGGCTTTTGACGCGCTGAGCAAAATAGAGCAAGGAATCCGGGATTCAATTCAGAATGGTATTCGGCCGGGGAGCAATAAGCCTTGGTAAGAGTCTTTGAGGTCCTGCCATCGTCCTCGCGCGGCAATCATCGCTACCGCACGGTCGCGCCTGCGGCGCCAACAGATTGGTCGCTTTGGCGATTTGACGGCTCCGAAAAACAGCAAAGCTGGGCCCAAGCCAGGCCGGAGGTAGAGTTCCTCAATAAGCGGCGTCCGATAGCACCGTTCTTGCCATGCACCGCCCCAGGTGCACTAGCGCTGGCGCATCCGATCGATGACAGCCTCCAGCGTCTACTTTTGGGTCAGGCAGAGCTGCTGGCGGTACCCGTTACAGATGGCCTCGAAATTTCGATCCTGAACCCCTGTCCCAGCTATAGCTGCATCGACTCAGCTCTATCAGATGGGCCGCGTTTCGAAGACGGACAATTCATGAGGATCGATCGATTCGTATTTGATAAGAATCGCCTGCCGGAGCGGTCTTTGATAAGAGCCGCAGAAAGCGTGAGCACGATACTCGCTGTGCAGGGCATTGTGTCGCAACAGAGCGACTTCAAATCCCTGGTCGAGCGGCGATATCTCCGTGGATTGCACTTCCGCGAACTCTGGAACGAGGAGCTCGGCGTCGTCGAAAGTCGCGGCCCTGCTGATATCTGGCGTACGTCGCCTACTATGTACCAGTAGAGCCGTCAGCCTTTGCGCTGGTCATGGATTGGAAGTCCGCGAGACTCCAGCTACGCGCGCATCGCTGCGATCGCCGTCGCGGCTAGACGCAGCAGTGACGGTTTTGCGGTGTAGGCGAAGAACTTGCGGCCGACGGTTTCGGCGCGACGGTGCGTGACGAACCAGGGTGGGGTGGGGAGCAGCGTGCGTTCACCGTCGCCGAAGGAGCGTGGGAAGGGGGCGAAGGGCGCGCGCACGACGGTCTTCTGCGGCTTGTCGAAGAGGTACGCGTTGTGCACCACGCCGATGCCGCTGCCGACATCCTCCAGCGAGTTGCCGGGATGGGCGCCCCAGCTTGCGGTCGCGAGCGTGAAGCCGACGCCGGGCCAGGCGTTCACCGTGATGCAGCCGTAGCGTAGCTCTGCCATCGCGCCCTCGAACGCTGCGCCGAGTTCGCGCATCGTCTTCGGGTGGATTAGGATCGCCGCGCCGAGCGTGCCGTGGAGACGGTCGTTGCAGAACGCTACCGCGATGTTCAGGAACGTTGCGGCGTCCGCGCCCGGCAATGAGGTCTGCCCGAGGACCGGCGCGAACGCCTCGGTCGCGAACAGCGGCTCCAACGCGTTCGCCGCGTCGAGGCCGCCGACATAGGTGCGGTGCACGCCGTCCGGCGGCACGCCGGCGGCTTGCGTTTCCGGATGCTCGTGCTCGACCGCCTTCACGCGCTCGGCCGAACCCGGGTAGTACGACGGTCGCGGCGGTGCGTTCTCCAGCGCGGCGCGCACCTTCTCGAGAAAGCGCGGCGCGAGGTTCCACGACTCGGCGGTGATCAGCACTTGCGCGGCGATGCAGTTCGCGCCCGCGTTGTGCAGCTTCTGCGTCGCGATGTGCGCGGCTTGGAACGTCAGGTCGGCCTCGCTCCACGGGCCGGGCACGACGATCACCGGGGTGACGTTGCCGAGCTCGCTGGTCACCCGCTTCGCCACCGCCGGGCGCCGCTCGCGCTTGCGCGCTGCGCCCTCCGCGCCGGCGCCGAACACGATCGCGTCGTGCGTGCGCTCGCCGCCGGTCAGGTGGATCGCGTCGATCGACGGATGCGCCACCAGGTACGCGCCAACGTCGGCACCGCCGCCGGTAATGCGCACGAAGCCTTCCTCGACCAGCGAGGAGAAGATGCGCCCGAAGACCGGCGCGAGGTAGGCATTGACCGGGTTCAGCTTCAGCATCACGACGCTGCCGTGCGCGTACAGCGCGTAGAGCACGTCGAGCGGCGGGATGCTGGCGATGTTTCCCGCGCCGAGGACCAGCGTCACCGTGCCGTTCGGTTCGCGCTCGCGGTAGAAGCTCGCCATGTTGTCGCGCAGCGTCTCGCGCGTCACGCCGGGCTGCATCCACACTTCGGCGCGCAAGCCGTTCAGCAGCATGCGGTCGGAGGCGTCGACTGGAAACACATCGACGATGACCTGGCCGTCGGGACGCGTGTGGATCGCGCGCTCCGGAAGCGGCGGCGTGCCGTTGAGCGCGATCCCGCCGAGCGTCGCCGCGAGCCGGTCGAGCGCGGTCAGCAGCGGCCACGGCCCCGACATCCACTCTTCGCCGGCGAGCGGCGTCCCGGCGATCCCTTTGGCGTCGGCCGCCAGCGCGACCCACTCGCTCGCGACCTTCACCGTCTGCGCGCGCATCGCGCGCAGGTGCCGGACCTTTCCGGCAATTCCGAGCCGCGCCCACGCATCGGCACGCGCGCGCAGCGTCGCCACGTCATCGTCGAGCTCCGCGGAGTTCAGCGGCAGGGGTCGGGCGCCGACTTCCATTCTTGCCTCCAGTTCGCGTACGCGCCGGCCATCTCGCGGCGGCGGAAGGCGCGCCAGCGGTCTTCGGCGCCGGGAAGCACCTTCGCGGGATCGGTCTCGTACACCGGCCACTTCGCCGCCGGGTCGAGCACCGGAAACCGCGCCAGCCAGCAGTACAGCTCCAAGTTCGTCTGCTTCAGCCGCGCGTGCTCGACCGAGATGAAGTAGCGCGCGCCTTTGCGGATCGCGCTCTGCTCGTCGAACGGCGTCCACAGATGCGGGTCTTCCTCCCAGCCCTTGCGGTTGATCGTGTACAGAATCGAGGGGTCGTAGTGGCCCATCACGACTAGGACGCCGGGCGCCAGCGTTGCGTCGAGCTGCTTGGCGCGCGCGAAGTTCGCCCGGTTCCACCGGTAATACGGCGCGATCTCGCGGTACCCGACAACTAGCGCCACGATCCACACCACCGCCGCGATGCCGGCCAGCGTAGTGCGGCGTTCGCGCTCGGCGCCCGAGCGCTCGAACGCGAACGCGTACAGCCACCCAATCACCAGCGCCGCGAGCGGCAGAAGTAGGTATAGGTAGTAGTCGACGCGCTCGACCGTCACGACGACGTACGCGTACAGCAGACCACCGCCCAGCCAGCCCCAGAGCAGCGCGTCGCTGCGCGAGCGTGGCGCACCCTTCGACGGGTCCTTCGACGAGCTCAGGATGACAACGACAAAGCCCAGGATCGCGAGCACGAACCAAACCGGCCCGACCATCGTCGTCGCGAGCATCTTCAGCGCGTGCCCGAACGAGATCGCCTTCTGCAGGAACGCGTGCGGCGAAGTCAGTGCCGCGACTAGCGAAGGAAGCACGTGCAGCTTGGTGATGCCGCTCGCCCAGTGCCACTCCGCGTGCGCCGAGACGTACGCGTCGTACGCGATCAGCGGCACGAACGCCGCCGCAAACAGCGCCCACAGCTGCAGCCGCGTGACCGCGCCGCGCCATCCCAGCGTCGCGACCGCGCACGCCGCAACCGGGATCGCCGCCGTCACCGCCACCGGCTTCGCCAAAAACGCCAGCATAAGCAGCAGCGCCGCCACCCACCACCCCCGCCACGACCGCGCCTCGCCTTCGACGATCCAGCGCGCGCACGCGTGCAGCGCGCAGGTGGTGAAGAAGACCATCGCGGTGTCGGGCATGAACGTCCGGCTGTAGTACCACGCGCCGGGCATGATCGCGAACGCCGCCGCCGCCGCGATTCCCGCGCCCGCCGACCGGAACAGCCAGCGGCCGAACAGCGCAATCACCGGGACCGTTGCGATACCGAACGCGAGCGAGATCAGCCGCCCGAAGATCTCGTGCACCCCGAAGACCTTGTACAGCGTCGCCGCGATGAACGGCACGATCTGGAGCTCCAGCTCGACGTAGTTCGGCGGCGGCCCGTTGTAGTCGGTCTGCGGGAAGAAGATGTTGTACTGCAGCTGCGCGAAGTTGCGCGCGATCGCGGCCGTGTCGCCTTGGCGCCAGCCGGGATGGTCGAAGATCGGGTCGTGGATCCCGTAGAGCCGCAGCGCCGCGCCGGCGAGCGTCAAGGCGATCACCGCGACCCAAAACAGCCGCGCCGGGGTCACTGAACCGATCGGAACGTCCAGTACTTGTTCACGAAGAAGTTCACCACGATCCCCGAGACCGTTGCAATGAACCAGGTCTTGTGCCCGTGGCCGAACACCGGCGCGACGAGCGCCGAGACGGCGAGCCCGACCAGCAGCGCCATCACCGAGACGCTCAAGAACTGCACCGCCTCTTTGCCCGCGTGGCCGGTCGAGCGGAACGTCCACACGCGGTTCAGGAAGTAGTTCGACACCCCGCCGGCCAGAAACGCGATCGAGTAGATCGCATAGTACGGCCCGGCCGCCGCAGGATTGATCCCGCCGCGCCGGAGCGCCGCCTGCAGCAGCGTGAAGATCACCAGGTTCACCACGAACCCCGAAGCGCCGACGATCCCGAACTTCACGAACTGCCGCACGCCGCGCCGCGTCCGCACGCGCTGGAAGAAGCTCGGGCTCGTGTCAGGTGCGCTCATGCCACCCAGTACCAGTCGGCGAACAGCACGGTGAACAGTCCCAGCAGCGGCAAGGAGAACGCGACGTAGGCGTTCTGGAACGTCGGCCGCGCGCCCCACAGCGCGAACAGCGCGAACATCGGGAAGAGGACCAGCGCGAAGCGCGGCATGCTCATGAGGCTCGAGGTGCACATCGGGATGACGATGGAGAGCGCCATGTAGAGCACGTACGAGAGCCGCAGCCGCCGGAAGCCGACCACCAGCACGACCAGCATCAGCGCGGTGAACGCCAGCTCGAGCGACTCGTTCGCGACGGTCTGCGGCGCGTGTGCGTGCACGATCTTGCCGATCGTGTTCGAGACGGAGACCCACGGCGGCGCGAAGTGCCGGCCCCAGTGCGTCTGCACGTGCGAGAACCGCAGCGGGTCGCCGTTGAGCACCCACAGATAGCCCATGTAGAGCGCGAGCCCGAGCGGGACGAGCGCCATCCCGATCAGCGGCTTGACGACGTCGTCGATCCAGTAGCGGAAGAACTCGCGCCCGCCTTCCTTCGCCGCGACCACCCACTCCACGAACAGCGGGACCGCGAGCAGCACGCCTTCCGAACGCGTCAGCGCCGCGAAGAACCCGAACACCCCGGCGATCAGCCAGCGCCGCTCGCGCACGTAGTAGAACGAGGCGACGGTCAGGAACAGGAACAGCGACTCGCTGTAGACCGCCGAGAAGAAGATCGCGGTCGGAAAGATCGAGACGAAAAAGGCGGCGCGCTGCGCGACGTGGCGGTTGTACTCGTGCTCGACCAGCTTGTAGAGGTAGAGCAAGGCGAAGAAGCTGGCCGCGTTCGAGACGATCAGCCCGGCGATCAGCTCCGAGCCGGTGAACCCGCCGGCGATCCGGATCAGCAGCGGGTAGAGCGGAAAGAACGCCGGCTCCGTTCCGGAGTAGCCGTTGCGCGCGATGCCGAGATAGTGCTCGGCGTCCCAGCGCCCCCACACGGCGAGCAGCGGGTTCTCCGAGGCGGCGTAGTGCACGCCGGGCCGCTGTCCGATCACCATCGCCGCGAGCTCCGCGATCGCCAGCAGCGGGAGCCGCGTCATCAAGAACGTCAGCGTGACATCGCGGACGGTCTGGTTGAAGCGCGCCGCGACGACCAGCTTCGCGAGCGCGAAGACGGCGGCCGCGGCCGCGGCGGCGCGCTCGGTCCCGTGGCCGCCGCTCGGCGGGAGGAGCGTCCCCCACAGCAGGACCAGCCCCGACCACGAGATCGCGTCGTACTGCAGCGCGGTGATTTGGTCGACCCGGGCCCGCCGCGCGAAGTACCGCGAGTAGGCGATCCACCCGCCGTACACGCCGATGACGCCGGCCGCGATGCACAGCAGCCACATCGCGTCGAGGAACAGCGGACCGTGCGGGGCGCGCAGCGCGAGCGCGTACCAGAGGAAGAAGCCGGTGGTGAGGCCGGCGATGCCGACCGACGCGACCGCCGGCCAGCCGACGGCGGCGACGAACGACGCGGGTCGCCTCGGGACGGCGTGCGCGGCGGGGGCGGCGAGATCCACGGTCGGGCTCGTTCCCCGCGAACGGCATCGGTCGCCTGCATGGATACCGCCCGCTCGGCGGCAAAACCGGAACCGTCCGCCGCGCGCGGCGGGTCAAGACACAGTGGGGCCGCAGGCCCCGGGGAGCAAGACGATTCCGAATCGATTCGACGTGATCGTGGTGGGCGCGGGGAGCGGCGGCTACGCCGCGGCGCGCACCGCCCGCGACCTCGGCGCGAACGTCGCCCTGGTGGATCAGGGCCCGCTCGGCGGCTTGTGCATCCTGCGCGGCTGCATGCCCTCGAAGACGCTGATCGCGACCGGCGACCTCCTGCACGAGATCGGCAAGGCCGGCGAGCTGGCGGTCCGCGTCGAGCGGCCGGCGCTCGACTTCGGCGCGCTCGCCGCGCGCAAGCGCACGCTGGTCCGCGGCTGGGCCGACTACCGCATCGCCGGGATCGAGACGTTCCCGCTCTTTCACGGCGCGGCGCGCTTCGAGTCGCCGACCACGCTGCGGGTCGGCGACCAGGTCCTCTACGCCCCGCGCTTCGTCATCGCCACCGGCAGCAGCGTCGCCCCGGCGGCGGTCCACGGGCTCGCGGAGGCCGGCTTCATCGACAGCGACGCCGCGCTCGATCTCGAAGCGCCGCCGAAATCGCTGATCGTCTTGGGCGGCGGCTACGTCGGCAGCGAGCTGGGCCAGTTCTTCCACCGCGCCGGCGTCCCGGTGACGTTCATCGTCCGCTCGCAGCACTTGCTCTCCGGCGAGGATCACGACGTCGGCTTGGGTCTGACCGAGTACTTGCGCGAGGAAGGGATTCGGATCGAGACGTGCGCGCAAGTCCAGTCGGTCGCCGTACGGGACGACGGGCTCAAAGCCGTCCGCTACAAGCAAGACGGCGAGGAGCGCGAGGTCGCCGCGCACGAGATCTTCTACGCGCTCGGCCGCGTCCCGAACGCGTGCGGGCTCGAGCTCGACAAAGCCGGCGTCGAGCACCACGAGATCACCGGCATTCCCGTCGACGCGACGCTGCGCACCTCGAATCCGGACGTCTACGCGGTCGGCGACGTGACCGGACAGTTTCCGCTCGTGCACGTGGCGATTCAGCAGGGCGAGATCGCGGGCCGGAACGCGGCGACCGGCGCGCACGAACGCGCCGACTACCGCATCTCGAAGACGCACACGGTCTTCACCGACCCGCAGGTCGCGATCGTCGGCGAGACCGAGCGCGAGCTGCAAGCAAACGGGATCGAGTACCTCAAGGCGGCGTACCCGTTCGAAGAGCACGGCAAGGCGGTCGCGCTCGGCCGCACGCAAGGCTTCGTGAAGATGATGGCCTCGCCGAAGGACGGCCGCATTCTCGGCGCGGCGATCCTCGGCCCCGACGCCTCCGATCTGATCGAGCCGCTGATCGTCGCGATGGCGTACGGCGCGACCGTCCAGGACTACGCGCGCATCCCGCACCTTCACCCGACGCTGGTCGAGATCCTGACCTATCCCGCCGAGGAGATCGCCGAGCGGCTGCGCGACGTTCCGCCGCTCGCCGTTGCGAAGTAGCATGCACGCGGCACTGGTGCAGTTCAAGCCGCGCAAGGGCGATCTGGACGCGAACCTCGACGCGATGCGCGCGGTGTTCGAGCAGCTCGCGCCGACCGCCACCGAGCTGATCGTCTTTCCCGAAGCGGCGCTGACCGGGTATTTCCTCGAAGGCGCGGTCTACGAGCTCGCGCTCGACGCGCCGTCGCTCGCGCGCGCGGTCGACGAGGAGTGGCGCGCGACCGGCGCCACGCGCGCGGTCGACGTCGTGGTCGGCTTCTACGAGAACGCCGGCGGGACGTTTCACAACAGCGCAATGTACCTGCGCGCCGGCGGCCCGGAGCGCGCGCGGATCGTGCACGTCCACCGCAAGATGTTCTTGCCGACCTACGGCGTCTTCGACGAAGAGCGGTTTCTCACGCGCGGCCGCCGGCTGGCGGCGTTCGAGAGCGCGTTCGGGCCGGCGGCGATGCTGATCTGCGAGGACGCCTGGCACGCGATCATGCCGACCGTCGCGGCGCTGAAGGGCGCGCGGCTGCTGATCGTCCCGAGCGCCTCGCCCGGACGCGGCATCTGCGGCGACGGCGAGCTGGAAAGCAACGCGCGCTGGAAGTCGATCCTCGCCGCGGCGGCTTCCGAGCACGGCGTGTACGTGCTGTACGCCGGGCTGACCGGGTTCGAGGGCGGCAAAGGGATGTCGGGCAACACCTGCGCGTTCTCGCCGCGCGGCGACCTGCTCGCCTCGGCCGGACCGCTCGATCCGTGCATCGTGCGCGTGCAGCTCGATCCGAACGAAGTCGACTTGGCACGCGCGACGATCCCACTCCTCGGCGATCTCTCCGCCGTCCTCCCCGACCTGTGGCTCGACGAGGAGATCCCGGTGACGCGCCGGATCGAGGAGCGCACGTGAACGCGCAGACCTCACTGCCCGTCATCGAAACGCCGCTCGACGAGCCGTCGCTGGCGATCGATCCGGAGCTCACCGCGCGCTGGCTCGAAGCGTTCTTGCGCGACGAGATGGTCGAGCGGCGCGGGATCGGCCGCGCGATTCTCGGGCTCTCGGGCGGGATCGACAGCGCGCTGGTCGCGTACCTGTGCGCGCGCGCGCTCGGGCCGCAGAACGTCTACGCGGTCCGGATGCCGTACAAGACGTCCTCGCCCAGCTCGCTCAGCGACGCGCAGCGCGTCGTCGACGCGCTCGGGATCAACTGCGAGACGGTCGAGATCAGCGACGCCGTCGACGGCTACCTCGCGCACGCGCCGGACGCCGACGGGCGCCGCAAGGGCAACGTGATGGCGCGGATGCGGATGCTGGTGCTCTTCGACCAGTCCGCGCGCCGCAACGCGCTCCCGGTCGGGACCGGAAACAAGACGGAGCGGCTGATGGGCTACTTCACCTGGCACGCCGACGACACGCCGCCGGTGAACCCGATCGGCGATCTGTTCAAGACGCAGGTGTGGGCGCTCGCGCGTCACCTCGGCGTTCCGAACGAAGTCGTCGACAAGCCGCCCAGCGCCGATCTCGAAGCGAACCAAACCGACGAGGGCGATCTCGGCATCACCTATGCGAAAGCCGACCGCATCCTGAACTTGATCCTGTTCGGCTACAAGGACCCGGCGATCGTCGCGCGCGGCTTCAGCGAGTCGGAGGTGCGATTGGTGCGCCGCCGGGTCGACGCGACGCACTGGAAACGCCACCTGCCGACGACGGCGCTCGTCTCCGGCACCGCGATCAACGAGTTCTACCTGCGCCCGGTGGACTTCTGAGTGCAGACGTCCTCGCAGCCTCCGCGCGCCGGCGACCCGCTCCCGCCGCACGGCTTCTTTCCGGTCGGCTTGAACCTGGCCGGGCGGCGGTGCGTCGTGATCGGCGCCGCCGACGACAGCGAAGCGAGCGAGAAGGCCGCCGCGCTGCGCGAAGTGGACGCCGACGTTCGTCGAATCACCGATCCGGCGGCACTGCGCGACGAGGACGTCGCCGGCGCGTTCTTCGTGATCTCCACGCCGCAGGACGAGGCGCTCTCGGCGCGGCTGCGCGCGCTCGCCGACGCGCACAAGTTTCTGCTGTGCACGATCGACCAGCCGCGCTACGGCTTCGTCGCGATGCAGGCGATCGTGAAAGCCGGACCGGTGCGGATCGGAATCTCGACCGGAGGCGTCGCACCGCGTGTCGGCAAGATCCTCAAAGCCGCGCTGCAGCGCGTGCTCGACGCGAAGTTCGCGCGCTTCGTCGACTGCCTGGCGACGCAGAAGCGCCGCAACCGCACGCGCCTGGCCGGCGACGGCGCGGCGCGCCGCCGCGCGATGATCGACGCCGCCCGCGGGTTCGAGCTGGACGTGCGCGCCGCGTACCCGCAGTGGTTCGAGGACGAGCTGGCGGCGGCCGCGCCGCGCGTGCCGGAGGAGCAGCCGTAGTGGCTTCCGTCGAGATCGTCACCATCGGCACCGAGATTCTGCTCGGTCACCTCACCGACACCAACGCGCCGTACGTCGCGCGCCACCTCGCCGATCACGGCGTCGACGTGTACGCGAAGCACTCCGTCGGCGACAACGCGGAGCGGCTCGCGGTGATGCTTGAAACGGTGCTCGAACGCGCCGACGGCGCGATCACGACCGGCGGTCTCGGCCCGACGGTCGACGACCTCACCAAAGACGCGGTCGCGCGCGCCGTCCGCAAAGAGCTGGTGCTGCACGAGCCGTCGCTGCGCGCGATCGAGGAGCGCTTCAAAGCCTTCGGGCGCGAGATGACCGGCAACAACCGGCGCCAAGCCTATCTGCCCGAAGGCTGCGTGGTGCTGGAGAACCCGCACGGCACCGCGCCCGGCTTCGTCGCGCAGCGCGAGGACGGCAAGTTCGTCGCCTGCATGCCGGGCGTGCCGCGCGAGATGAAGCCGATGCTGCAGGAGAAGCTGATCCCCTGGCTGGTGCAGCGCTTCGGCTTGCGCGAGGCGATCTACACCAAGACGCTGCACACCGTGGGAATCGGCGAGTCGCAGCTGGACGCGAAGATCGAGGACCTCTTCCGCACGCTCGAGAACCCGAAGATCGCGGTGCTCGCCCACGGCTTTCGCGTCGACGTGAAGGTGATGGCGAAAGCCGCGAGCCGCGCGCAAGCCGAAACGCTGATCGAGCCGGTCGCCGCCGAGCTGCGCCGCCGCATCGGCAGCGGTTACTACGGCGACGACGAGACCACGCTCCCCGGCGCGATCGTGCGCGCGCTCGCCGCACGCGGGCTGACGCTCGGCACGGCGGAGTCGTGCACCGGCGGCGCGGTCGCCGACGAGATCGTCAGCGTCGCCGGCGCGTCGGCGGTGTTTCGCGGCGCGGTCGTCGCGTACGCCGACGAGGTCAAGACCGCGCTGCTCGACGTTCCTGAGACGACGCTGAGAAGCGCCGGCGCGGTCAGCGAGGAGACCGCCGTCGCGATGGCGCGCGGCGCGCTGCGGCAGCTTGACGCGGATTTTGCGATCTCGACCACGGGGATTGCGGGCCCCGGCGGTGGAACGGCGGAAAAGCCGGTCGGGCTCGTGTGGTTCGCGCTCGCATTGGGAGCGAGTGAGATCGAGACACGGCGGCTCACCTTTCCCGGCGACCGGGCCGACATTCGAGAACGAGCGACCGTGGCTGCGCTGAGCTTGATTTGGCGTAGGCTCGAGCGCGACGTTCAAGCGGCGACCGGCGTTCCCTAGCCTCAAGAAAGCGATGCGCATGACACACCGCCCCTACTTCCGTCCGATCGTCTTCTCGCTGACGGCGGCTCTGTTGCTCGCCGGCTGCACTCGGATCGGCGGCGGCAAGGCGGCGCCGCCCACGTCGGCCCCGACGCTCGCGCCGAACGTCGAGAACGTCAACCCGCTCGGTTTCTACTCCTCGGGCGGCGGCCACGGCGGCGGGCAGTGCCCGAAGGCTTCGGCCGCAGCGTGGGGCTGCCCGAGCGTCTACGCGCTCAGCTCCGATCCGTCCGGCATCACGGTCCAGCGCTTCGACCCCTCGGGTCAGACGACGCAATACAACACGACGCTGACGACGCCCGCGAACGACGCGCTCCCCGACTCCTCGGCGAACATGCAGTACCGCTTCAGCTCGCCGTCCGCTGCCGGGCCGTTCGTGGTGACCGTGCAGCAAGTGCACGACGGCCCGCATCAGGTCTACTACAACCGCAACTCCGACTCGATCGGCCACGCCGACGTCTCGCTGCTGCCGGCGAGCGCGCGCCGTTCGGTGCTCTCGTCCGCCGCCGGCGCGGGACCGCGCGCCGTGCACGAGCTCGCGCGCCGCGCGAACAAGAGCGCGCCGTCCGGAACGCTCTCCGACCGCCTCTACGTGCGCTTCCGCCACGCCGCGCTGCAGGCCAACGGCCGCAGCGTCGACGACGCGATCCGCGGCCTCGGCACGCGCGGGCGCGAGCTGGCGACGACCAACGCCGATCCGTTGGCGGTGGTCAGCGTTCCGGCCGGAACGACCGCGCAGGACTACGCCAAGACGCTCGCGGACCGCCCCGACGTCGCGGCGACGTTCCCAGTGCGCAAGCGCTACGCGCTCTCGAAGAGCGCGACGACGCCGAACGACACGAACTTCCAGATTCCCGACGAGTGGTATCTGTTCACCGACGGCTTCCCGTACGCGTGGTCCTACACCAAAGGCGCGGGCGCGACGATCGCCGTGATCGACACGGGCGTCGATCTGACGAATACCGACATCGCGCAGAACGTCAGCTTCTCCGAGACGGTCCTGAACGGCAAGAGCTCGTCCACCGAGGTCGACAAGGACGGGCACGGCACGAACGTCGCCTCGATCGCGGACGCGGTCGCGAACAACGGCAGCGCGTTCGGCAGCGGGAACCGCAACTTCGCCGGCGGCGGCTGGTCCGCGAAGCTGATCGCGATCTCGATCTTCGATCCGGCAACCGGGTTCGCGTCGGGCTCCGACGAGGCGATCGCGATCGGCGATGCGGTCTCGCACGGCGCCGACGTCGTGAACTTGAGCCTGGGCGCGGAAGAGAGCTTCAACGACAACCAGTTCACCAGCGCGAGCAGCTGGAACGGCGGTTACGACGAGGGCGAGTTCGAGGCGATCGAAGCGGCGATCGCGGCCCGGACGACGGTCGTCGCCGCGGCCGGCAACAACCGCGACGGCCAGGACTCGAACGGCGACCAAATCCCCGGCACCGGCCAGAACGGCAACCCGCCGCAGTTCTACAAGCACACGAACCTCGACTATCCCGCGGGCTACGCGGACGTGATCTCGGTCGGCGCCTCGGCGCTCAACGACAACAACACCGGCAATTACACGGTCGCGACCGAGTATGTCGCGCCCTACTCGCAGACCGCGGTGAACCTCTCGCTCGTCGCGCCGGGCGGCGATGCGAACGCGAGCGGCAACGACGTCGACCTGCTCCACTGGATCTGGAACTACTACTCGACCACGGCCAGCTCGCCGTGCACGTACGAGCAAGGCACGCTGCCGCACATCCCGACGAACTGCACGGCGCTCTTCAACGGCACCTCGCAGGCGACGCCGCAGGTGTCGGCCGCCGCCGCACTGCTCTACTCGGCCGCGGGCGGGCACAACGTCCTCACCCCGCAGCAGGTGAAGCAGCTGCTGGAGCAGACCGCCGACAACATCAACGACCCGGCGCAAGGCCACGGCCGCCTCAACGTCTACCGCGCGGTCGCCGCGCTGGTGCAGGATCCCGGCGCGACCTACACGGGTCCGAAGCCGATCGTGCGCTCCGCAACGCAGACGATCGCGTTCGCGTACACCAACACGGGCGGCAACCGGCCGACCATCGTCGATTACGACTTCCCGGTCGGCGTCCCGGTCGCGGCCGACGGCAGCTTCCGCATCGCCGACGTGCGCCCGGCCGACGCGACGAACTTCAAGGTCGCGGTGTGGTACGACGCCAACGCCGACGGGGTCATCGACGCCGGCGACTGGATCGGCACCTCCCCCGTGAGCTGCAACGTCAGCTCGTCGTGCGCGATCGGCACGATCAAGCTGCAGCAGGTCAGCGGGACTTACGTGCTGCCGTAACCGATCGCGGCGAGCGATCTCTGCACGACCAGGCCGTCCGCGAAGGTGGGGACGCCCGGCGTGCCGAGGTCGATTCGCTCGGCGAACGCGTCCAGCAGCGGTAAAAAATACGGCAGGTTGCCGTGGACGTTGGCGTGCTTCGCGTACGGTGCGGCCGCGACCTCGAGCACGTCCTCGTTCTCTTCCTCGAGCGCGAAGAGGTTCAGCTCGTTCAGGTCGGGGCCGCTGGCGACCGCGCTGCGCCGCTCCCCGTGCGCCGCGATCGTCACCGACTGCACGACGGTCGTCAGGTCGCCGCTGACGCGCGCAACCAGACCGTCTCCGTAGTCGATGTACGCGAACGCGCCGTCGGCGACGTCGGTCTCGAAGGGGCCCTGCGCGTCGGTACGGTGCGGGTTCGCGGTGCGCATCAGCCCGACCGTCGCGCGCGGGAGACGCCCGCAGAGGTGGTTCGCCAAGTCGAAGTAGTGCGGCATGTAGGCGTTGCCGGCGCCGCCGCCGGCGGCGCGCGAGAACCACCAGCCGCGCGAGCGGCCCGTGTTCCGCTCCCGCAGCTCGCCGCTCAGCCGCGCGACCTCGATCTCGCGCAGCGCGCCGAGGTGCAGGTTGTCGATCAGCTCCTTGAGCGCGATGACTTCCGGCACGTAGCGAAACTCGAACGCGATCGCGGTGGCGGTCCCCGCGCGCTCGGCCGCGGCGACCATCTCCTCGGCCTGCGCGACGGTGAGCGCGAGCGGCTTCTCGCACAGCACGTGCTTGCCGGCCGCCAGCGCGGCGAGCACGGAGCGGTGGTGGTCGAACGGCGGCGAGGCGACGGAGACGACGTCGAGCTCGGTGCCGGCGAGCATATCCTCGACCGAGCGGAACGCGTGCGGGATCTTGCGCTCGCGCGCGACGCGCTCAGCGCTGTTGGGCGAAGCGATCGCGACGACGTCGAACCGCGGGTGCAGCGCAAACGCCGGCGCCTGCACCGTTCCACCGAACCCGGTCCCGACGATTCCGACCCGCAACGCGCTCATCGTTCCTCCCGTGTCTCGTGCACCGTTCGCTCGAACACGTCGAGCGCGCGCGCGAGCTGGTCGTCCGCGACGACCAGCGGCGGCGCGATCGTGATCGAGGTTCCGCTCGTTCCCGACTGCAGCAGGATCAACCCGCGCGCGAGCGCGCGCACGACGACCCGGTTCGCGAGCTCGGCGCCGCTGAACTCCACCGCCCAGAGGAACCCGAGCCCGCGCACGTCGCGCACCGCGGGCACTGCGCGCAAACGCCCCAGCCGTTCGCCGAGCAGCTTCTCCCGCGCGCGCACGCGGCCAACCACGTCGAGCCGCGCGAGCTCGTCGAGGTTCGCCAGCGCCGCGGCGCACGCCGGCGGGTTGCCGAGAAAGGTCGAGGTGTGCAGCGCCTCGCCGGTGCTGCGCGGCCAGGCGTCCATCGCGCGCGCCGTACCGACCGTCGCCGAGAGCGGGACGCCGCCGGCCAGCGCTTTGCCGAGGCACAGCAGGTCGGGCACGACGCCTTCCCGTTCGCACGCGAACATCGTTCCGGTGCGCCCGAAGCCGGTGTAGATCTCGTCGAGGATCAGCAGCGCCCCGTGCTCGTCGCAGAGCGCGCGCAACCCGCGCAGCCAGCCCGCCGGCGGAACGATCACGCCGCCGCGTCCTTGAACGGGTTCGGCGACGACCGCGCCGATCGCGGGATCGTGCGCGAGCGCCGCGCGCACCGCGTCGAGCGCCGTGTCGAGCGGCGTGGCGGCGTTCGGAAACGGCAAGAACGTCGCGCGCTCGGCGACCAGCGGCGCGAACGGTTGCCGAAAGCGCTCGATCCCGGCGAGCTCGAGCGCGCCGAGCGAGAGGCCGTGATACGCGCCCACAAACGCGAGCGCGCGCGGCTTGCCCGTCGCGAGCAGCGCCGTCTTCAGCGCGAACTCGACCGCTTCCGCGCCCGACGTCGCGAGGTACGACTTGCACAGGTTTCCGGGCGTGATCTCGGCGAGCCGCTCGAGGAGCCGCAGGCGCACTTCGGTCGGGTGGACGTCGCCCATCCCGTGGATCAACCGCTGCGCCTGATCGGCGGCGGCGGCGGCGACGCGCGGGTTCGTGTGGCCGGTCGCCGCGACGCCGAAGGCGGAGGTCAGATCGAGATAGCGGTTTCCGTCGACGTCGGTGACCAGCGCGCCGGCGGCGCTCTCCCAGAACACGGGAAACTCGGGGCCGAGATACGTTACGCCCGGCGCTTCGACACGCGCGAGCCGCGCGGCGAGCTCGCGCGAGCGCGGCCCGGGGATCTCCGTGACGATCGATTCGAAAGCGTCGCGCGGCGCGCTCATTCGGCGTCGATCCAGCGCACGAAATCCGCGATGCGCGGTGCGCCGCCGTGGTGTCCGGCGAGCGGCGGCGCTTGCAGCGTGCCGAACGGCGCCACGCGCACCGCGCCGATCCGCGCGGCGAGCGCGAGCGCGCGTTCACCGGGGGCTCCTGCGACGCCGACGGCTTGCACCGGCAGCGCATGCTCCGCCACGTAGGCGGCGATCGCGTCGTCGTCCGCGACCGGGATCAGCGGCAGGATGCGTGGCAAGAACGGCGGCGGCTCGCGCAGCGGAGGTTCGATGACGAGCGTCGCGTCGCCGGCGCGGATCACCGCGCCGCGGCCGCCGGCCGAGCGGAACGCGGCCAAGTTGCGGTAGGCGGCGGCGTGCGCGACGCGCTGCGGATCGCGCGTTCCGCCAGGGAACTCGACCGCGACGCGCTCGCACGCCGCGGCGAGCGTTTCGACGACGCGCGTCAGCTGTTCGCCCTCGGCCTCGACGAAGAGCGCGTGCAGTGAGAGACAGCCTTCGCCGTCGTACAGCAGCGCGTCGCGCGCGACGTTCTCGGCGAGCGCGCCGTCGAAGCGCGCGACGTCCGCGCGCGTGAGCCGGCCGAGGCTGGCGCGGTGGCCGAACGGGAGGAAGCGCGTCTCCGCCCCGCAGCGCGCGCGAATCTCGCGCAGTGCTTCGTCGCGCCCGAACGCGACGACGACGTCCGCGCGCGCGAGCAGCTCCGCTTCGTGCGGTTCCTCGCCGCCGGCCCACGCGCGCGCGCGCGCCGCGTCCGCGAAGGCCGGGTGCTCTTCGGCGAGCGAGGCGAAGAAGCCGGCGATCAGGGCGTCGGCGCGGTCTTTGACGACGACGTCGCACTTCGCGCACAGCGCGAAGACCGCCGGGATTAGCGCGACGCCGATCGTCGTGTCGCTGGAGATGACCGCGACGCGCTGGACCCCGAGCGCCCACGCCGCCGGCGCGCCGGGCCGCGCGACGACGCCGTAGAGCGCATGGACGCTGCCGAGCTCCGCTGCGATCGCCGCTTCGAGCCCTTCGCGCGTCAGCCCGAAGAAGAGCCGGTCGAGCGCGTAGTCGACGACCGGGGTGCTGTAGCCGAGCCGCGCTTCGATCGCGGCCGTGGCGCGAACGCGCGGCGCGAAGTCCGCGTCGCGCCAGCGCGCGGCGGCGTCGGCGACGCACCCGATGATACGGTGTGTCGAAAGAGCGCGCAGCGCGCCCGCTTCAGCCACGGCGCGCGAGCAGCGACTCGGCGTCGAGCGAGCAGCCGCGCAACTCCGCGCCTTCGTCGCGACCGAGCAGCACGAGCCCGGCTTCATCCGCGCCGGTCGCGGAACCGACGAGCGCGCCGAGGTCTTCCGTGTCGATCGCGATCACCGAGCCGCGATTGGCGAGGTCGACGTGGCGGATCGCGCCGACGACGCCGTTCGGCAGCGGCCGCCCCTCGCCGTCGACGACGATCGGCCGCAGCCACGGCGGCGCGACCTTGACCCGCGGCTCGATCCGCGCGCGCGACGCGAACGAATCGTAGTACTGCGAGGACAGCTCGGTCATCCCGTACTCGGCGACGATCGCTTCGAGCGGCACGCCGAGCCGCTCCGACGCTTCGGCGTACAGCTCCGCGCGCGTCACGACGCGCGTGCGGCCTTTGAACCCGCCGGTTTCCATGATCCGCGAGCCGGCCGGCAGCGCGAGCTCGGCGCCGCGCGCGCGCAACGCGTCGAGCAGCGCGACCAGCGCGAACGCCGTTGTCGCGACGCACACCGCGACGCCCTCGTCGCGCGCGCGCGCAGCATCTCGCACGAAGCGCTCGACCTCGAGCCGGTCTGCGTGCACGTACCAGCCGCCCGCGCCGTCGCCGCGCTCGCGCGCGACGACCTCCATCATGAAGCCGAGCGAGCTGTGCGGGTTCTCGCGCGGATCGGGAACGAGGTTCAGGTACCGCAGCCGCACGTCACCCTGAGATTGTCGAAACGTGTCGGCGAGCATCATGCGGTCGAACGACGCGAGCAGCGCCGCTTCGTAGAGCTGCGTGGTCGGCAATTCGTGGCGCCCGTTGCGGGCGGGCGCGCCCTGCGCTTCTCGAAGGGTCGTGCCGCTGGTCTGGAACCACACCGCCGTCTCGTGCGGCGGAAACGTCGCCAGCCGCGCTTCTTTGAACGCCGCCGCCGGCACCGCGGGAATCTCTTCCACTCGCTCCGGCAACCGCGTTTCGTCGAACCCCGCCGCGCGCGCGAACGCCGCGTACGGCGGGTTGTGCGCGACCTGGTACGCGAACAGATCGCGCGCGAGCGCCAGAAACTCCGCGTCGCCGAGCGCGTACGCGCGGACCGCCGCGAGGATCCGCGCGTCGAGCGTCAGATCGGAATCTTCTCTTTCTTCCGGTGCGAGGCGGTGAACGGCGTCCCCTTGTCCTTCGGATCGGCGGTCGTCAGCAGGCCGACCATGTCGGAGAAGTTCTCCGCGTAGCCGCTCAGCGTGTACGTCGTCTTCTTCGCGTCGGTCGCCGTCAGCTTGAAGAGCCGCCCGTCGAAGGTGCCGGTGAACGGCATCTTGTCATGGGTCGCGCGCACCCACGTCCCGGTCAGTGCGTCGCCCTGCTGCGTCACGTAGAGGTGCGAGTAGACGGTCTTGCCGGTCATCAGCGGCTGCAGCTGAACTTCCCAGACGCCGTCCATCGTCGAGAACTGCGGCGGCTCCGGCGACTCGCTCGCGGCCGGGCTCGGCGAAGCCGCCGGCGCGCTGCGCCGGCCACGGCGGCCGGACGGGGCCGGGCTCGCGCTCGGCGCGGCGGTCGCGGGCGCGGGCGTGCCGATGAGCTGGCCGGGCGTCGCGACGCTGCCGTTCGGCGGCGGGGGCGGCGGCGGGGTTACCGCCTGGTCGGACGGGTGAGGCTGTCCGGCCGCTACGGCGGTGCCGCCCAGGGCCAGGGCGGCCACCCCGACAAGCGCGATCTGACGAAGGTTCAACGGGACCTCTTCACAGCGGGACGGGTTCGAGAACGGGTCTCTGTTCGCAAACGAGGCGGCGGATCATCCCCCGCATCGCTTTTCCGAATCTGAACGATCGGAGCGTCCCCAAACGTCCCGTCCTGCTCAGTCTTCGGCAGGCACAGCTTGAACGAGGCCGCAAGGTCGGCGCAGTGCCCAGGCCCCTTCGCTGTTGTGCGGCTTGGGCCGTTTTCGCTGCTCTCGAGGTACTGGCGTATGAGATTTTATCGACGCGGCGCATTGCTGCTGGTCGCAGCAGTGGCGCTCGCGAGCTGTCAGGGCGGCGGAGCGAGTCCGCCGCCGTTTTCGACCGGTCAAGGGCTGCCGCCCTCGGTGACGGCGACCCAATCGATCGGCCCGTCGGGCGGCACGGTGGCGGCGACGCTGGGTGCCGCGACGGTGACCGTGATCGTTCCGAACGGAGCGCTCAGCGCGCAAGGAACGGTCGCGGTTACCGTGTACGGTTCCGGCGCGCCGAAGACGCTGCAGTCGGTCGCGCGGAAGACCCGGACGATCGCCAAAGATGCGGTGCTGATCACCGAATTCTCCGTCACCGTCACGGGCGCGACGCTGTTGAAGCCGCTGCAAGCCTCGTTGACGACCGCACCTCCGCCGGCAGGATCCGTCTTCCGGCTCGCCGGTTTCGGGACGTCGTTCGACGACGTCGATACGGTGACGTTCTCCGGCGGCACGGCAAAATCGGACTTGAACGTCGCGTTCACGAGGATGTCGCTGGCGTCGAACACGCTGTATGCGTTCTACACCGAGCCGCAGGCCGAAGCCGGGGCGGCGCCGGTGCCGGTCGTAACGGTAACGCCCGGCACCGCGAATCCGGTCGGCATGCTGAGCGCTGCAACGTACACGGGCAGCGAAGCGGCCCCGAACGGTTTTCCGTATCTCGATCCCAACCTCACCTTCTCGATCGACAACGCGACGCTCGGAACGATCGCGACGACGAACGCGACGACCGGAACGCTGACGACCGGCGCCGTCGACGCGTCGGGAAACGTCATCGCAACGGAGCAGACGGCCGGCCGGGGCGGCGTGAAGGGGACGCAGGCCGTGCTGGTGAGCTCGCAGCGCCCAGGGTACACGGGCGACGCGTTCTCCTTCACCGGAAACCTGTCGTCGACCACGCAGCAGACCAATTCGAACATCACGACGCAACCGCAAACGGACGCGGCGACCGTCGCGCTGACCTCGACGGTCAAGGGCTTCACGCCGAGCGCCCCCGGAGCGGGCCAAAACGCGGTGCAGTCGAGCGAGACCGACACGTACCCGCTTCAGACGATCACCACCAACACGAGCAGCGTCTACGTCTACACCGCTGCGGCGGGCCACGGCACGCTCTCGATCAGCTCCAGCGATGCCAAAGATTCGAACGGCGTCGAGTACCTCACGCAGTACGGGAGCGGCAACGGAACGCTCGACGTCCTTCCCGAAGCGCCCGCCGCGTTCGGCCCGAACAACGCGGCGCTGACGTACACCGAGACCGATCCCGCCGGCTTCGGCCGCCAGCGCACGACCAACGCCGACGGCTCGTACACGGAGCAAGGTCATGACGCCCTCGGCGACGTGCAGACGATCACGGTGAACCCGGATCTGAGCGCGAGCTACGACGCGCGGCAGTACAGCGGGTTCCGGTTTACGGCGACGGCGCCGAGCGGAACGCCGAAGCGCATCACGTACCGTGTCTTCAACTCGTCCGGAACGCAGCTCGCAGCGTTCAACATCCCATCCTGGATTCCGGCGAGCATGACGCAGCCCTCGACCGAGACGGACGCCGACAACGGGAGCCAGACGTTCCCCGCGGCGTGCAACGTCCCGGCGAAGTACGGGACCAGCGGAAACCAGATCGTGCAGACGATCAATCGCGCCGATGCCGCGCTCGGGAACCTGGAGACGCTGACGACCACGACGTACACCTCCGGCACGGCCGGCCCGGTGTGCATCCAGATGACCGACTCGATCCAGACGTTCTACGACTACACGCTGCAGAACGGCTTCATCGTCTTCGTCAGCGGAAACGCGAAGCCGCTGCAGCTCACCTCGGTGAGCGAGACGCTGACGCTCCAGTCGGCCAAGACCTCGGGCGGCAGCGTGACTCAGAGCGTCGCGCGCGGCACGTCGTCGGCTTCGCGCAGCACCTCGTCGATCGCGCCCGGCGCGTTCGCTCCGGTCGCCTTCGCGCGCGCCCGCTTCGAGCACGCCGTTCGCGAAAAGCTGGGCGGGATGCGCAAAGCGACCTTCAACCGCAATTTCATGAGCCAGGGAGTGAAGGTACTGTGAGATCGCAACGACTCTTCGCGGCGCTCGGCATCGCCGCCATTCTCGCGGGATGCGGCGGGGGCGGAGGCGGCTCGAAGGCCCCCATCCCTCAGCAGGCGCCGACCAACAACAGGCCCGTCAACGCACCGCAATCGACCACTTTCAAGTACCTGGGCAGCGCCCTGAAGAGCGCGACGCTCACCGGGCCGGCGAACCTGGGCACGATGAAGGTCGACGTCCAGATGACCTTACCGAACGCCGCCGCGCTCGCACAGTATGCCGCTGCCGTCGGCGACCCGAGCAGCGGCCTCTACCGGCAATTCCTTACCCCTGAAGAGATCGGGAGCCGATACGGCGCCTCCGACGCCGATTACAATGCGGCAATCGCGTACTTCCAAGCCGCCGGACTGCAGGTCACCGGCTGGAAGCAAAAGGCGATGCTCCGCGTCGTCGGTCCTCAAACGAACATGGAACAGGCCTTCGGAACGAAATTCGGCCTGTACACTCTGAAAGGCGACACGGTGTACGGACCGATGTCGACGCCGAGTTTCTCCAAGCCGCTGGCCGTACACTCGGTAACCCAACTCGTCTACAATCCGAAGTGGATGAAGCGCAACTCGATCGCGATCGGTCCGCACGGCGCGACGCCGGCGTTCGACTTCGGGATTCCTTCGCAGCAGCTGGCTGCGGCGTTCGACTACAGCGGCGCGTATGCGGCCGGTTACACGGGGACCGGGATCAACATCGGCATCGTCGGCACGGGGCCGATCGCGCAGGACGACTACAAGGCTTACAGGCAGACTCTCGGATCAGGATGGCTCGACGCGGGCGGCAACTTCCACGCGACGAACAACACGATCACGCAGGTGAACGTGAGCTCGAGCAACGGGGTGAACGGCGGCACGCCGGCGACGCCGCCGCCGGTGACCGGCCCTTGCAGCGGTAACCTGCCGGGCTGCAATCCCGAGGACGGCGAGGCGCAAATCGATACCCAACAAGCCGCTGCATTGGCGCCGACCGCGAACGTGCTGTTCTACCTCGCCTACGTGCCGCACGAAACGTTCGGCACCAGTCACGACTTCGGTCCCCGCGAAGGGATCAGCGAAGTGAACGACGAGGTCCAGCAGATCATCAGCGACAACCAAGCCGACGTCGTCTCCGCGAGTTACGGGCTCGCGGAGCAGTACAGCGACTACACCGGCGCGGACGGCGTGACGTACGACCCGAACGGCACCGAGCCCGTCCAGTTCGCGATGCTGCAAGCTGAAGGGGTCGCCGTGTTCGTCTCCTCCGGCGACGCCGGAGCCGAGGGCTGCGCCCGGCCGTTCTTCGGGACGGGGCCCGGCGTATCGAGCCCGGATCAGCCGTGCGTGAGCGCGCCGGCGGTCGATCAGAACGTCACCAGCGTGGGCGGCATCACCGCGCCGGTCGACGAGGCCGGCCACAAGATCGGGCCGTACACGACCTGGGGCGTGCAGACCGAGCACGGCTTCGGCGCGACGGGCGGCGGGCTCTCGGTCGCCGTCCCGCTGCCGGCGTACCAGAAGGGCCCCGGCGTCCAGGGCACCAAGCGCAACCAGCCGGACGCCTCCCTGGATGCCGATCCCTCGACCGGCGTCGCGACCGTCGTCAACGCGGACTACGGCGGCGGCTTTGTCGCGTTCGGCGGCACCAGCGTCGCGGCGCCCGAGATGGCCGCGATGTGGGCGCTCGTCTTGGATGCTTGCCGGCAAACGCCGACCTGTGTTGCCAAGGGGAGCGGGCCTCATCCGTACCGGATGGGGAACGCGGCGCCGGCGTTCTATGCGATCTACAACGACTCGGTGCGCTACCCGGCGACGTTCCTCGACATCGTCGACGGGAACAACGGCGTGACGCCGTGCCGCGTCAATCCGGCGCAGGTCGGACCTTGTCCGAACCCCCCGCCGACCCCCGGTCCGGGGTTCAGTGCGGGGGTCGGCTACGATCTCACGACGGGAATCGGGGTGCCGTTCGGTAGGCACCTCATCAAGTCGGTGGTCGGCGTCTGATCCTTACTCGCTTGCCGATACGAGGAGCCGCGGGTCGTCCCGCGGCTCCTTGCGGCGCCCTGATATAATCGTGAGGCTGTGAAAACCAAGGGTCACCCCAAATGGTATCCGGAGGCGCACGTGACGTGCGCTTGCGGTGCCCAGTTCACCACCGGATCGACCAAGCCCACGATCGCCGTCGAAGTCTGCTCGCATTGCCATCCGCTCTGGACCGGCCAGCAGAAGTTCCTCGACACCGCCGGCCGGGTCGAGAAGTTCAACCAGCGCGCCGCGATGGCCGACAAGAAGAAGGCCGAAGCCGCCGCGCGGAAGTCGCGCAAGGCTGCCGACGCGGAGGCCGCTTCGGCCTCGCTTTAGCCGCGCCGAATCGTTCCATGGAAGCGCGCCGTCCGACGGTGCGCTTCTTTCATACCTGATGCAGTACACCGACCGCCTCGAGACGCTCTCGAAACGCTTCGACGAGATCGACGCCGCGCTCGCGGACACGAGCGGCGGCTTCGATCAAGCGCGCTTCACCGCGCTCATGAAAGAACGCGCATCGATCGAAGAGACGGTGCGGACGTTCCGCGCGTTTCGCGCGCTGCAGCGCGAGATCGCCGAGAACGACGCGCTGCGCGCGGACAAGAGCGATCCCGAGCTCGCCGCGCTCGCCGAAGACGAAGCGCCCGCGCTGCGCGAGCGGATGATCGTGCTGGACGCCCGGCTTCAGGAGCTGATGCTGCCGCGCGATCCGCACGACGACAAGGACGTCTTCATCGAGATCCGGGCGGGCGCGGGCGGCGACGAGGCCGGGATCTTCGCGGGCGACCTGCTGCGGATGTACACGCGCTTCGCGGAGTCCCGCAAGATGCGCGTCGAGCTCCTCAGCGAGAACGAGAACGAAGCCGGCGGCTACAAGGAGGTCGTGGTCGCGGTGAAGGGCGGCGAGCCGTACCGCTGGTTCAAGTACGAGTCGGGCGTGCACCGCGTGCAGCGCGTCCCGGCGACCGAGGCGGCGGGCCGCATCCACACCTCGACCGCGACCGTCGCCGTGCTGCCGGAGGTCGAGGACGACGGCGAGATCGAGATCAAGTCCACGGACCTTGAGATCGACACGTTCAAGTCCTCCGGCGCCGGCGGACAGCACGTCAACAAGACCGAGTCGGCGATTCGCATCACCCACAAGCCGACCGGGATCGTGGTGGCGTGCAGCGAGGAGCGCTCGCAATTGCAAAACCGGGCGCGCGCGATGGACATGCTGCGCGCGCAGCTCGCGGCCAACCAGCGCCGCGAGCGCGAGGAAGCCGAAGGCGCGCTGCGCCGCAGCCAGGTCGGGACGGGCGACCGGAGCGAGAAGATTCGCACCTACAACTACCCGCAGGACCGCATCACCGACCACCGCATCAACCAGAACTTCCAGAACATCAAAGCGATCCTCGACGGCGATTTGGAGAAGCTGATCGTCGAGCTGCAGAAAGACGAAAAGGCGCGGAGGCTGAGCGGAGAAGAACCGGCAGCGTGACGATCGGCGAGGCGCTGCGCGACGCGTCGGTCCGGCTGGAGCCGGTCGGCGGGACGGGACGTCTCGATGCGGTGTTCCTTTTGGCGCACGCCGGCGGCGTGTCGCGCGCGGAGATGATCGCGCACCGCGAGCGCGAGCTCGAGCCGGACGTCGTGAAGCGGTTTCTCGCGCTGGTGGAACGGCGCGCGCGCGGCGTCCCGCTGGCATACGTCACCGGCGAAGCGGGATTCTACGGCCGGATGTTCGGCGTCGACGCGCGCGTGCTCGTGCCGCGCCCGGAGACGGAGCTCGCGATCGAATGGGCGGCGCGCCATTTGCGCGCGATCGGACGCGAGAACGGCCGCGCCGCCGACGTGGGCACCGGAAGCGGCGCGATCGCCGTGACGCTCGCGTGCGAGCTGCCGGACCTCGGCGTTTACGCGAGCGACGTCTCGCAGGACGCGCTCGCGGTCGCGCGGCACAACGCTGCGCGCAACAACGTCTTTCAGCACGTGACCTTTTTGCACGGCGACCTCGCCGCGCCGCTGCTCCCGTACGCGCCGTTCGACTGCGTCGTCGCAAACCTGCCGTACGTTCCGAGCGCCGAGTGCGCAACCGCGCCCGATCCGGTCTCGTACGAGCCGCTGCTCGCGCGCGACGGCGGGACCGACGGCCTCGAGCACTATCGCCGGTTCGTGCTCGACCTGCCGAAATTGATCGCGCCCCGCGGGATCGTCGTTCTCGAAGCGGCGCCGGCCAATGCGCCGGTGCTCGAAAAGCTCGTTCGCGCCGTGCTGCCGTCGGCAGGGGTCGAGACGATCCGCGACTACGCCGAGCTCGAGCGGTTCGTGATCGCGATCGTCCCGTAGGGCTCGGCAGAGCAAGCGAGTGAGTGCCGGTAAGCGGGGACGGCGAGCCGGTCCGGCGAAGCGAAGCATTCCCTCATGGCCAAGTTCATCTTCTTCACCGGCGGGGTCGTCAGTTCGCTCGGGAAGGGGATCACGGCAGCTTCGCTAGGACGGCTGCTCAAGAGTCGTGGGGTTTCGGTGTCGATCCAGAAGCTGGATCCGTACATCAACGTCGACGCCGGGACGATGAACCCGTACCAGCACGGCGAGGTCTTCGTTACCGAGGACGGCGCCGAGACGGACCTCGATCTGGGCCACTACGAGCGGTTCATCGACGAGGCGCTCACGCGCGACAACAACGTCACCACCGGCCAGATCTACAAGTCGGTGATCGAGAAGGAACGCCGCGGCGACTATCTCGGCGCGACGGTTCAGGTGATCCCGCACATCACCAACGAGATCAAGGCGCACATCACGCGCGTCGCCGAGTCGAGCGGCGCCGAAGTGTGCATCGTCGAGGTCGGCGGCACGGTCGGCGACATCGAGTCGCTCCCGTTCCTCGAAGCGATCCGCCAAGTCCGGCACCTGGTCGGCGACGAGAACGTGATGTTCGTGCACCTCACGCTGCTGCCGCACCTCGGCGCCGCCGACGAGCTCAAGACGAAGCCGACGCAGCACAGCGTGCGCGAATTGCGCGCGATCGGGATCACGCCCGACGCGATCGTGGTGCGCACCGACAGCAAGCGCCCGATCCCGGTCGAGCTGAAGGAGAAGATCGCGCTGTTCTGCGACGTCCCGGCCGGCGCGGTCGTGCAGAACGCGGACGCGGCGACGATCTACCAAGTTCCGCTGAACCTCGAGGCCGAAGGGCTGGCCGAAATCGCGGTGCGCAAGCTGCGGCTTGAGACGAAACCCGCGGAGCTCGAAGAGTGGGGCGCGGTCGCCGACCGCATTCAGAACCCGCGCGGCCGGGTCAAAGTCGCGCTGGTCGGAAAGTACGTCGAGCTGAAGGACGCCTACATCTCGATCAGCGAGGCGATCGCGCACGCCGGGATCTATCACAACGTCGCGGTCGACGTGGTGCGCGTCGACTCGGAGCGGATCGAGACCGAAGGGCTGAGCGCGCTCGCGGACGTCGACGGCGTGCTGGTCGCGCCGGGCTTCGGCGCGCGCGGCGTGAAAGGAAAGCTGGTCGCGATCCAGCACGTGCGCGAGCAGAAGATTCCGTTCCTCGGGATCTGCTTCGGGATGCAGCTGGCGTGCGTGGAGTTCGCGCGCAACGTGCTCGGTCTCCCCGAGGCGATGACGACCGAGGTCGACGAGACGACGCCCGATCCGGTGATCGACTTCTTGCCCGAGCAGCGAAACCTCGACCTCAAGGGCGGGACGATGCGGCTGGGTGCGTACGACTGCACGCTGGAAGAAGGCTCGCTCGCCGCGCGCGCGTACGGCGCGACGCAGATCGGCGAGCGCCACCGGCACCGCTACGAGTTCAACAACAAGTACGCCGCGCTGTTCGAGGAGCACCGCATGGTGTTCAGCGGCCACCACCCGCTAGGGCGGACCTCGCTGGTCGAGGTGATCGAGCTGCCGGAGAGCGTCCATCCCTGGTTCGTCGGAACGCAGGCGCACCCCGAGTACAAGAGCCGGCCGAACCGGCCTTCGCCGCTCTACCGCGAGTGGATCGGCGCCGCGCTCGAGCGCTCGCGCGCGCGCTCCGGCGCGGGCGAGGGCGCGCTCGTGCGGACCTGAACGCGGCCGACGTCACCGTCGTCGTCCTCGCGCGCGACGAGGCGGCGCGTCTGGAACGGCTGCTCGCCGAGCTGCCGCCGGCGATGCGCGTCTACGTGCTCGACGCCGACTCGCGCGACGCAACGGTCGCGGTCGCGCGCGCGCACGGCGCCGAGGTCGAGACGCGGCCGTGGACCGGCTTCGTCAACGCGCGGCGCTACGCGCTCGGCCGCGTCACGACGCCGTGGGCGCTGATGCTCGACGCCGACGAGCTGCTCGACCCGGCACTGCGCGACGCGATCCTCGCCGCGCGTGGCGACGTCGCCGGTTATCGTCTGCGCCGCGTGACGATGTTGTGCGGCCGTCCGGTCCGCGCCGCCGGCTGGTCGAACGAAAAGCTCTTGCGGCTGTTCCGCACCGACCGCGCGCGCGTCGCGGCGAACGAGTTGGGCGCCGACCTGCACGAGCGCTGGATCGTCGACGGCCCGGTCGCCGACCTCCCCGGCGCAATCGTTCACGACTCGTACCCGACGCTGGCGTCGTACTGGGCGAAGTTCGACCGCTACACCAGCGTCGAAGCCGCCGCGCTGCAACCCTCCACGCGCGCGTACCTGCGCGCGCTCGCGACGATGCCGCTGCGCTTTTTGTGGTCGATCGTGCGCTACGGCGGCTGGCTCGACGGCTGGCGCGGGCTCTTCGTCGCTTGGGGGAGCGCCCGCTATCGCGTCGTCGTCCGCGCCAAAGCGCTGCGCCGCGCGTGATCGCGCGCCCGGACGTCGCGCTCGACGTGCGCCAGACCTCGCACACGTCGGCGGGGATGCTCGCCTACGTGCACGTGCTGCGAACGTTCCTGCCGGAGCTGGCGCCGGATCTGAGGTTTGCGCAGTTCGGCCACGGCGACAACTTCGACTTCGCCGAGCAAGTCGGGATGCCGCTCGTGCTCGCGCGACTCCGCCCGCGGCTGGTGCACTTTCCGACGCCGTACGTGCCGCGCTTCGTTCCGGCGCCGCACGTGGTCACCGTGCACGACGTGATCGACCTGGAGTTCCCGCAGTACGCGAAGCCCAAGGTTCAGCCGTACTGGCGGCACGTCGTCGGCCCCGTGCTGCGCTCGGCGCGCGCGGTCATCACCGACGACGACGCGACGGTCGAGCTGCTGCAGCGCTACTTGCGCGTCGATCCGGCTCGCGTGCGCGTGATCCCGCTCGGCGTCGACGCGCCCGCATACCCGATCGCACCGGAGCGCCGTGCGCGCCCGTATGTTCTGTACGCGGGCAATCACCGGCCGCACAAAGATCTCGGAACGCTCGTATCGGCCTGGGCCTCGCTACCCGACGGGATCCAGGTCGATCTGGTGATGACCGGCGAGGACGAGCCGGGGCTGCGTGCGCTGGCTACGGGTGCGCGCGGAGAGCTCGTCTTCACCGGCGATTGCGACGGCCAGCGGCTCGACGAGCTGTTCCGCGGTGCGCTCGCCTACGTTCAGCCGTCTCAGCGCGAAGGGTTCGGGCTTCCGCTCCTCGAGGCGCTGCGCGCCGGAACGCCGGCGATTGCCGCCGAGACGGCGGCCCCATCGGTGCTGAAGCCGTTCGTGCACCGCTATCCGGCGCGCGACGCCGCCGCGCTGCGCGCGCTGCTGCTCCGCGCGTGCGAGGAAGCCGCAGCGTCCGGGCCGACGGAATCGCCGGCGACGATGCGCGCGGATGCGGAACGTGCGCGTGCCGCGACGGCGCACCTGACGTGGGAACGCACCGTGCGCGCGACGGCGGACGTGTACCGCGAGCTGCTTTCCGCATGATCCGCGTCGTGCTCGCCGCGCGGCCGACGTCGCGCGCGTCGGCGGGGATGCGCGCGTACACGCGCGCGCTGCTCGAGCGCCTGCCGCGCGTCGCACCGGACGTCGATCTCGTTCCGGTCACCTCGCCGCTCGTGCTGCACCCGCTCGCGCTGCGCACGGCGCGCCCGCAGCTCGTGCACCTGCCGTACCTCGAAGCCGCGCCGCTGGTGCCGCGGCCGTACGTCGCGATGGTGCACGACCTGATCCACCTCAAGTTTCCGCACTTGTTCTCGCGCGCGACGGCGGCGTACTGGCGCTTCGCCGCCGCACCGCTGTACCGCAACGCCGCGCGCGTCCTCGTCAGCGACCTGCGCGTCGCCGACGACTGCATGGCGCTGCTCGGGCTCGCGCGCGAGCGAATCCGCGTCGTCCCGCTCGGCTACGACGAGGCGATCCCCGCCGCCGCACCCTGCGAGGCGGCGCGCCCGTACGCGTTCTACGCCGGCAACCACGCGCCGCACAAAGGGCTGGCGACGCTCTACGCCGCCTGGGCCGCGCTGCCGGAAGAGATCGAGCTCGACCTCGTGCTGACGGGACGCGACGAGCCCGCCGTGCGTTCGAAGTACGTGCGCAAGAACGGTGCGATCGCGTTCCTCGGTGAGCTCGACGACGCGACGCTCGCGCGACGGTTCCGCGGAGCGCTCGCCTACGTCCAGCCCTCGCTCGCCGAGGGGTTCGGCATCCCGATCCTCGAGGCGGCGGCGGCCGGCACGCCCGTCCTGGCCAGTACGAGCGCGGTTCCGGCGCTGGTCGCGCCGTTCGCGCAGACGTTCGCGCCCGGCGATGCGAGCGCGCTCGCGGCGCTGCTCGCTACGCTCGCCCGCGACCCGGCCCGCGCGCGCGAGCGCGCCGCCGAAGGCGCAGCGGCGCTGCGGGCGTATACCTGGGATCGGTTCGCGGCTTCGACGGCCGCCGTCTATCGCGAGGTGGTATGCCCCTGATCCGTCCCGTGATCGCTGCGGTACTCGCCGGTTGCGTCGCGGCGTGGTCGGTTCCGGCCGCGGCCGCCGCGCCGTCCAAGCACGAGGAAGTCCCGGTCCGCGCGATCGCGATCGTCGTCAACGGCGAGGAACTGGCGCGCGATCCCGCGCCGCGCACCGTCGGCGGCCGCGTGCTTGTCCCGGTCGTGCGGATCTACAGCGCGCTCGGGATCAACGTCGCGCGCAGCGGCAAGACGCTCATCGCTTCCGCGCCCGCGAAGCGGATCGCGATCACCGCCGGCTCAAAGCGCGCGATCGTCGACAACCGCCCGATCCTGATGGACTCGCCGGCGACCGAGATCGACGGCGCGACCTACGTTCCGCTGCGCTTCGTCTCCGACTCGCTCGGCGCGCAGGTGAGCTACGATCCGAAGGCGGCGCGCATCGAAGTGATCTCCTCGATCGTCGGGCGCACGGCCGGGCTCGAGCAGCGCACCGCGGGCGGCTCGACGCAGTTCGTCGGATCCGCCAGCGCGGTCGACTTGAACTCGGCGCCCGAGTCGATCACGGTGACGAAGGGCACGGCGGTGCGCACGATCGCGATCACCTCCGACGCGCGCATCGTGGTGCAGGACGTCGTCACCCGCACCACCACGCCGGCCTCGCTCAAGGACGTGCACGTCGGCGACGCGGTCAGCATCATCTTGCGCAAGGACGGCAGCGTCGACCAGGTCGTCGACCGCTACGCCTCGCGCGCCGGAACGATCGCCGCCGTCTCGGCGAGCGCGTTCGTGCTGCAGGACGGCTACGTCGTCACGCCCGACAAGAGCACCGAGATCACGCTGAACGGGGACCCGGCGCAGATCGGCGACCTGAAGGTCGGCGACAGCGTCATCGTGCGGCTGAACCCCGACACGCGCGAGAAGCGGCAGATCCTGGTCGCGCGCGCGATCCCCTCGACGCCGACGCCGGCCGGGGCGGCGCAGATCACCGACTTCACCGTCGCCGCGAAGGGCGCGCTGCGCGCCAACGACTCCTTCACCGTCACCATGCACGGCACGCCGGGCGGCAAAGCGACGTTCGACATCGGGACCTACCTGACCGGGCTCCCGCTGCCGGAGACGCAGCCCGGCACGTACACGACGAAGTACACCGTCCCGGCGGGGATCAACTTCAGCCGCACCGCGGTCTACGGGCATCTGAGCGCCGGCGGCTCCGAGGCGCCGCGCGCCGAAGCGCCGACGCTGATCGCGGTGGCGACGACGCAGCCGCAGATCACCGACATCGCGCCGCCCGGCGGGATGGTCGTCAACAACAACAAGCCGTCGATCTACGCGACGTACCGCTCGCCGACCGACGTCGGCATCGACGTCTCGCGCGTGCGCATCGAAGTGAACGGGCTCGACGTCACCGCCGCGGCGACGCGCACCGACCAGTTCATCACCTACAGCCCGGGAGCGGCGCTCCCCGACGGAACCGTCACCGTGGCGGTGACGATCTACGACAACGCCGGCAACGAGAACTCGCGCAAGTGGCAGTTCACCGTCCGCACGCGCTGAGGGCGCTGGCGATGTTCGCCGTCGCGCTCTCCGCCTGCAGTGCGGGCGGCGGCGGCTCGTCCGGCGGCGGCGAGAACGGTCCGACGCTCGTGATGGCGCGCGTGAAGGACGCCGTCGTCCTCGATCCGGCGCACGCGACCGACGGCCTGTCGCTGAACACGACCAACGAGGTGATGCAGAACCTGGTCGCGTTCAAGCCGGGCTCGTTCGACGTCGTCGGCGACGTCGCGCAAGAATGGAGCGCCAGCCCCGACGGCAAGACCTGGACGTTCGAGCTCAAGCCGGGCTTGCAGTTCTCGGACGGCACACCGCTCGACGCGAAGGCGGTGAAGTTCAACTTCGACCGCTGGCGGCTCGCCACGAACCCGGCGCACGGCAACTTCCCGTACTCCTACTACAACGACGACTTCGGCGGCTTCCCCGGCGTCGTCGCCGACGTGCAGGCGCCGAGCCCGACGCGGCTCGTCGTCAAGCTCGCCAAGCCGTTCGGTCCGTTCCTGCGCGACATCGCCGAGCAGGCGTTCGGGCTCGGCTCGCCGGCGGCGATCCTGCGCGATCCGAAAGCGTTCGAGCTCAAGCCGGTCGGGAGCGGGCCGTACACCCTCGCCGAGTGGGTGCGCGACGATCACATCACGCTGGTCGCGAACGCGAAGTGGCAAGGAAAAAAGCCCGGCTACCCGACCGTGATCATCCGCGACATCCCGGATCAGGCGACCAGCGTGCTCTCGATCGAGAAGGGCGACATCGACATGCTGACCGATCCGCGTCCCGACGATGCGAAGAAGCTCGCCGGCGAGCGGGGGATCTCGGTCGTGCAGCAGATGCCGAACAACGTGAGCTACCTCGCGATGGACGTCGAGAAGAAACCGTTCGGTGACCTGCGCGTGCGGCAAGCGGTCGCGTACGCGATCGACGTCACGACGATGGCGCAGTCGCTGTATTCCAGCGGCGCGGTCGTCGCCGACAACTGGACGCCGCCCTGGATGCTCGGCGCGAACCCGGCGGTGAAAGCATACCCGCACGATGTCGCGAAAGCGCGCGCGCTGCTGGCGGCGGCGGGCTATCCGCACGGTTTCGCGACGACGCTGAGCTACTCGACCGCGCCGCGCCCGTATCTGCCCGAGCCGCAGCGCGTCGCCGAGACGCTTCAGGCGAACCTTGCGCAAGTCGGGATCACCGCGACGCTGCAGCCGTACGAGTGGGGCGTCTTCCTCGACCGCATCAAGCACGGTCTGCACGAGATGTGCCTCATCGGCTGGACTGGCGACAACGGCGACCCGGACAATTTCTTTTACCCGCTGCTCGATCAGAACTCGGCGCACAAGGACGGAACCGCGCAGAACTACTCGTTCTGGCGCGATCCGGCGTTCCACCGGCTGATGCTCGCCGGCCAAGCGGCGGTCGAGGACGCGAAGCGCAAGCCGGTCTACCAGCAGGCGAACGCGATGGTGCACGACCAGGTGCCGGCGGTTCCGCTCGTGCACACGACCGTGCCGATCGTGCTGAAATCTTCCCTGAAGGGTTTCGTTCCGTCCCCGAACACCTCGTACCACTTCAACCTCATCCAAGCGCCGGCGGGGTCGTAAGCACATGGCGACGGATCCGAACTGCATCTTCTGCAAGATCGTGAGCAAGGAGATCCCGGCCGACGAGGTCGCGCGCGACGAGCACTTGGTCGCGTTCCGCGACCTCAACCCGCAAGCGCCCACGCACGTGCTGATCGTTCCGACCGAGCACGCGCAGCACCTGAGCGACTTCACGGAGCGCGCGAACGACGAGCGCGCCGCGCGCCTGCTCAACGCCGCCTCGGAGCTCGGCCGCCGCTTCGGCCGCGACGGCTACCGCGTTGTCATCAACGAAGGTCCCGACGGCGGCCAAACTGTCCACCACCTGCACCTGCACGTCCTAGCCGGCCGCCACATGACCTGGCCGCCAGGCTGAGAATTCTTTGACCGGCCGGCGATCCTGTGGTATAGTCCCTGGTCGGGCCTAGAAGGGTCACGATGCGGCTTTGGCCGCGGCGGAGGGAGGTGTTCTAGTAGATGGAGATTCGAGTCGCCCCGGGCGAGACGATCGAGAGCGCGCTGCGCCGCTTCAAGAAGGCGACGCAGAAGGCCGGCGTCCTCGCGGAGGCGCGCAAGCACGAGCACTACGAGAAGCCGAGCGTCCGCCGCAAGAAGAAGAGCGCCGCCGCCCGCAAGCGCCGCACCTGAGCCGCGCGGGCTCGGCCAGCCGGCCAAAGAGGAAGCGCTGAACACGAACTAAACACTGAGCAACCGAACGTCCGTCGGGAAGTCCGGCGGCCCGTTCGGGGCGAGGTGTTTTTTCATGCGTTCTGCGTATCTTTGGCGCGCCGGAGTCTGCTGTTTCGCGATCTCCGCAATGTGTTGGGCGGGCCGGCCGGCGCTGTCCGACGGAGAATCGTCGCTCCCGGCCGCGGAATCGGCTGCCCCCGCTGTCGAATCGATGGCCCCCGTCGCAGAACCGGCGTCCGCGTCCGCGGCATCGCCGGAAGCGGCACCAGCGTCCGCGGAGCCGGCACCCGCGTCGGCAGAGCCGGCGCCCGCTGCGGAACAGGCATCCGCCCCCGCCGAGTCGCCGCTTGAAGCTGCCGCAGCCGCGCTTCCTCCTCCCGAGCCGGCTTCGGTGACGCCGGACGCCACGGTGGCGCAAGCCGCGCCGCCGACGACGGCGGTCGTCCAAGGCAGCGTCAAGACGACGGCCGGCACGCCGATCGCCGGCGCGACGGTCGCGCTGAGCGGGCCGGCGAGCGCGCGCACGACGACCGACGCCGACGGAAACTTCACCGTCACCGTTGCGCCGGGCGTCTATCGCATCGACGTGACGCGCCCCGGCTACGTGCCGGCGGTGCTCTCCGATTTCGCGGTGGTTGCCGGAAGCACGATTCCCGTCACCGTCGCGCTCAACCAAGCCGATCTGACCTCGCTGCGAACGATCGGGCGCGTCTCGACGGTGAACCGCGGCGCGGCGAGCGCGATCAACACGGGCACCGCGACGTCAAGCTATTTGAGCGGACAGGCGTTCTCGAACCTCGCGAACCCGCAGATCAACGACGTGCTCCAGCATCTTCCCGACGTGACGATCCAGCACATGGGAAGCCAGCAAGACACCTCGATCATCGTGGGAGGCGTGCAGCCGTACGAGACGCAGGTGCTGATCGACGGGCACCCGATGGCGCTTGGCCAGTACGGCGTCTGGGTGAGCCAATATTTTCCGTCCTACCTCATCGGCGGGGTCGAGACGCAGTCCGGGCCGGGCAATACGACACCCTTCGCGAACATCGCGGTCGGCGGCACCGTGAACTTGCTCACGCCGGGCTTCACGCGGCAGCCGACATTCGAGCTCACCACCGGCGTCGACAACTACCAGACGCAGTTCAGCCACATGCTGGCCACAGGTTCGGCCGGGAAGCTGCAGTACGTGCTCGGCGCGGGCGTCGACGGCTTCAACGGGCCGTTCTATCAGACGAAGCAGTGCAACGTCACGCCCGAAGGCGGAAACACCGGCATCATTCAGTACTGCGGCGACGCGAGCGGCTCGTTCTTCAGCAAAGGCGAGGCGGTGAAGCTACGCTACGAGTTCTCGCGCGCGACCTCGCTCGAAGCGGGGTTCGTCGGCGCCTGGGGCGGCTACAGCCCGCAGGGGACGGCGTGGGGAACCTCGCTCGGCCCGCTCACCATCGTTCCGTGCTCGAGCGGTCCGACCAGCGGGATCTGCACCAACCCGAACTTCTCGTACTTGATCGGGTCGAAGGTGAACTCGCTGGGCTGGTATCCCGGCTCGTACATCTACAACAACCAGACGCTGTTCGACGCGCAGTTTCGCACCGCGGTCGGAAAGAACGACACGCTGCTCGTGCGCCCGTACGTCGGAAACATCGAGCCGGAGGTGATCATCGGGACCGGCGAGATCTTCTACCCGGCCGGGTTCTCGCCGGTCAACAATCCGACCGAGTCGAACTTCGTGACCGCGTGCGGAAACGCGTTCGGCAGCACGACGAACCCGAGCGGCGGGACGACCGTCGTGAACGGGCGGACCGAGTGCTTCGACAGCGCGTACTCGACGTTCGAGCTCGACAAGCTGTATGGCACCACGTTCACCTACCTGCATCCAGTCGGCGACAGCCTGCTCGATCTCACCTACGATTTCCACGGCCAGAGCACGTTCGCGTACATCAACAATCCGCAGGGCGTCTCGGTCCCGTTCTCGACCGACCGCTACTCGACGCTCTCGCTGACCGCCGACGTGCACCGGATCCGGAACCTCGGCATCGACGTGGGCCTGTACGACACGCGCTACACCGTGAACGGCGTCAAGCCGCGGTCACTGACCGACGCGACGCTGGTCGGCTTCACCCGCACGATCACGCGGTTCGACCCGCATTTCGCGCTGACGCTGCGGCCGAACAACGACATCTCGTACCGCGCGGCGTGGGGAACTTCCACGACGTTCCCGTACGTCGGCCAGCTCAGCGGCTTGGCGACGTACGAGCAGCCCGCGCAGTCACTCGGCGTCTACGCGCTCGGCGGATCGCTGACCGAGAAGAACGCGAACCTTAAACCCGAGGTCGCGATCGGCTACGACGTCGGCGTCGACAAGCGCTTCCGCAACGGTTCGGTGGTTAGCCTCGATCTGCAGGACTCCGTCATCCACGACGTGTTCGAAGAGCTGACGACGTCGGTTCCAGCGAACGGCGGCTTGGAAGGGATCTTCTCGCCGATCAACGTCGCGAAGCTCACGACGCAGCTTGCGACCCTAAAGTACCGCTACGCGCCGCGTACCGGGTTGGGCTTCAACCTCACCGCCGCGGCGGAGCGCTCGATCGTGCAAGGCTTGCCGGCGAACCTGTACAGCTTCGGAACGCAAGGCTTCCCGGTCAACAACGTGCAGATCTGCGGCAACGGCGTCGCCGCGCCCGGCATCCCGACCTGCCTGCCGTACCTCAAGGGCTACGGCCAGCTCACCTACAGCTGGCGCGACGGAACGTTCGCCGCGCTCGGCGTCGACTACGAAGGGAAGAACAACGCCTACTTCCAGCCGCCGTTCACGCAGCTCGACTTCACCTTGCGCCGGCCGGTGACGAAGAACACCGAGATTCAGATCGGCGTTCAGAACCTGCTCAACACGAACAACTTCGGAACCTATCTGCCGACGCCCGGTGCGGGTACGCCGATCGTGGCCGGATCGGTCGACGCGGCAGGGAACGAAATTCAAACCTCGTTCATCCCGAGCCGGATCCCCGTGTCGCCGCGGATCATCCGCGCGCAGGTGCGGTTCCACGTCGGCCGCTAACACAGCGCGGTGAGCATCAAAGACGAGATCACCGCGGAGCTGAAGGAGGCGATGAAGGCGCGCGACCAGGTGCGCCTTGACGCGCTGCGCAGCGCCGTCTCGGCGTTCAACTACAAACGCAAGGAGGCGAACGTCGACCCGACCGAGGCCGAGCAGTTGGAGATCGTCCAGCGGCTCGTCAAGCAGCGCGGCGACTCGATCGAGCAGTTCCGAAAGGCCGGGCGGACCGAGCTGGTCGAGAAAGAGACCCGCGAGCGCGAGATTCTACAGCGCTACCTGCCCGCGCAGAAGTCCCCGGGCGAGATCCGCGCGCTGGTTCGCGAGACGATCGCCGGGCTGCCCGCGGAGGGCCGTAACCAGGGCGCGGTGATGAAGGCCGTGCTGCCGCCGCTCAAGGGCCTGGCCGACGGGAACGTCGTGCGGCAGATCGTCGCCGAGGAGCTCGCCTCTGCGTAACTCCACCGTGCGCCCAAGGTAGATCGGCGTGTGAACGCTCGCCGCCTCGTCGCCTCTTTCTGCCTGCTCGCCGGAGCGCTCTCCGCGTGGGCGCACGCGGCCGCCGCGAAGCCGGAGTCGGGCCGAGGCATCGTCGTCATCCCGATCACCGGGACGATCGACGCCGGGATGGCGCACATGGTGGTCCGGGCCGTCGCCGAGGCAAAGGCGGCGCACGCGCGCGCGATCGTCCTCGACGTCAACACGCCGGGCGGTTTGGTGAGCGCGGCATTCGAGATTCGCGATGCGCTGCTCTACAGCGAGGTTCCGGTCGACGCGTTCGTCGAGCGCGCGTTCTCGGCCGGCGCGCTCGTCTCGCTGTCGGCCTCGCGGATCGCGATGGAATCCGGCAGCTCGATCGGCGCCGCGGAGCCGATTCCCAAGACGGTCAAAACCGTTTCGGCGCTGCGCAGCGAGTTCGAGTCGACCGCCACGCGGTACCACCGCAACGCACACCTTGCCGCCGCGATGGTCGACGCCACCGTCGACGTGCCGAAGTACAAGGCGCCGAACGGAATCCTCACGCTCACCGCCGACCAGGCGCGCAGCGAGGGGTTCTCCGAAGCGACGGTCGGCTCGTTCGCCGCCGCGCTGGCGCGCTTCGGTTTGAGCGGCGCGCCGCAGACCGAAGCGTCGTACACGTTCGCCGAGCAGGTCGCGCGCTTCGCGACCGATCCGGCGATCAGCGGAATCCTGCTCACGATCGGGTTCTTGGGCCTGCTGATCGAGCTGCAGACGCTGCACGGGATCGCCGGCGCGGTCGGCGTCGCGGCGCTGGCGCTGTTCTTCGGCACCCACATCTACGCCGGGTTCTCGAACGGCATCGTGCTCGCGCTGGCGCTGGTGGGGCTGCTGCTGATCCTCTTCGAGCTGCACGTGCTGCCCGGACACGGGGTCGCGGGAACGCTCGGGGCGATCATCCTGGTCGCCTCCGTGCTGCTCGCGTTCGGGCTGCAGTTCTTCGTCGGCGCCCTGCAGGCGCTCGCGATCGCGATCGTGCTGACCGTGGTGATCTTCGCGCTGCTGATCCGCTGGATCCCCGAGAACGCGTTCATGAAGCGGATCGTCTTCGCCGGAACGCAAGGCCCGGACTACGTCGCCAGCCTCGACCACCGCGACCTCCTGGGCGCGAGCGGGACCGCGCTCTCGTTCCTGCGCCCGGCCGGCGTCGCGATGTTCGGCGAGGTCCGCGCCGACGTGCTGACGGAGGGGGAGTTCGTTCCGGCCGGAACACCCGTCCGCGTAACCCGCGTCGAAGGCGCGCGGGTCTTCGTGCGCCCGGAAGCTGAGGAGAGAACATAGTGATGGACCGAGCACAGCGTAGTAGCGCAATGTCGCAATGTTCATTGCGAGGTCGGCCCGGGGGCCCCACGCAACGCGTGGGGGGCGCGGAGCCTGGGGCGGAGCGCCGTTAAAATGTTCGGCGTTTTTGTCGTCGTCGTCACCGTCGCGATCATCGTTGCGATCGCGCTGTTCCTGTACTATTTTCCGATCGGGTTGTGGATCCGCACGGTGGCGGCCGGCGTCCCGCTCTCGATCATCTCGCTGATCCGGATGCGCATCATCGGCGTGCCGGCGGGGCTGCTGGTCGCGAACCTGGTGCGCGCGCGCAAAGCCGGGCTGCCGCTGACGGTCGACCAGCTGCAGTCCCACATCCTCGCGGGCGGCAACATCGACAAGGTGACGCTGGCGATGATCGCGGCGCAGCGGGCGCAGATTCCGCTCGAGTGGCAGCGCGCGGCGGCGATCGACCTCGCCGGCCGCGACGTGCTCGACGCGCTGCAGACCTCGGTGAACCCGAAGGTCATCGAGACGCCGCTCTTCCAAGGCGTCGCGCAAAACGGGATTCAGCTCAACGTCAAAGCGCGGATCACGGTGCGCTCGAACCTCGACCGCTACGTCGGCGGCGCCGGCGAGCCGACGATCGTCGCGCGCGTCGGCGAAGGCGTCGTCAGCGCGGTCGGCGCAGCCGTCGACCACAAGGAAGTTCTGGAGTATCCCGACCGCATCTCGAAGGCGGTGCTGGCGAAGGGGCTCGACGCGGGGACCGCGTTCGAGATCGTTTCGATCGACATCGCCGACGTCGACGTCGGCAAGAACATCGGCGCCGACCTGCAGACCTCGCAAGCCGAAGCCGACCGCAAGATCGCGCAGGCGAAGGCCGCCGAACGGCAGTACGCCGCGCTCGCCGCCGAGCAGGAGATGAAGGCCGAGACGCAGCGGATGCGCGCGAAGGTCGTCGAGGCCGAGGCGCAGATCCCGCAGGCGATGGCCGAAGCGTTCCGCGCCGGCAACCTGGGCGTGATGGACTACTACAAGCTCAACAACGTGAAGGCCGACACCGAGATGCGCGGCGCGATCGGCTCGAGCGTCGGAAGCGACAACACCCCGCCGGCCTCCGGCGGAACGCCGCCGCCCGCGCAGTGACCTCGCACGATCTCAACCTGCTGATCTTCGCGATCATCGTGATCGTGTCGATCGTCTCCCGCCTGCGCGGTCTGCGCGGGCGGGTCGGCAAGTGGGCGTCGGATCAGCAAGCCGCCGCACAGCAGGCGGTCGCCAAGGCACGGCAAGCGGCCGCGGCGGAGATCGCCGCGCAGCAAGCCGCCGCAGCGGCCGCGCAGCAAGCCGCGGCGATGCAGCGGGGCGCCCTGACGACGACCCCGGCCTACGTCCCCACCGCCTACGCGAACCGGCCGGCCGGCGCGCAGCCGGCCGCGTCCGCGCGGCGCGTCCCACCGCCCTCGATGCGTTCGACCCTGGTCCCGGTCGTCGCCAGCGCCCCGGCCGCACTGCGGCCGCGCACCGTGCTCACGCAGGCGTTCGCCGACCCGGCGCACGCCCGCGACGCGGTGATCCTGGCCGAAGTGCTGGGCAAGCCGCTCTCGCTGCGGTGACAACTTCGGGCTTCCGGAGCGCGTTCTAAGCCCTAGATGCCGTCGATCACCAGCGAGGCGACGTTCGACCTCACCGGACTTTCCGATCCCCTCCGCTTCTGCGGACACCGCGACCAGAACCTCAACGCTCTCGAAGCGCTTATCCCCGTCGTCCTGCGGCTCGACGGCGACCGCGTGCACCTCTCCGGCGACCGCGGCGCGGTGCGCCGTGCCGAGGACGTCCTGGGCGCGATGCTGGCCGCGGCGCGCGCCGGCGCGCAGGTGACGCCGGACGACGTCGCGCTGGCGGCGCGCGCCGCCGGCGAGCGCGGGATCCCGCCGACGCTTGCGACGACGGCGCGCGGGCGGGAGATCCGCCCCAAGACCGATGGCCAGCGCGCGCTGGTCGCCTCGATCGACGCCAACACGCTCTCGTTCGCGCTCGGACCGGCCGGGACGGGCAAGACCTTTCTGGCGATCGTGATGGCGGTGCGCGCGCTCAAAGCGCGCCACGTCTCGCGCATCATCCTCTCGCGCCCGGCCGTCGAAGCCGGTGAGAAGCTCGGCTTTCTGCCCGGCGATCTGAAGGAGAAGGTCGACCCGTACCTGCGCCCGCTCTACGACGCGCTGCAAGAGCTGCTCGAGGACGCGACGACCCAGCGCTACCTCGAGCGCGGCACGATCGAGGTCGCGCCGCTGGCGTACATGCGCGGGCGCACGCTGAACGATGCGTTCGTGATCCTCGACGAAGCGCAGAACGCGACCCACGAGCAGCTCAAGATGTTCCTCACTCGGCTCGGCGCGGGCTCGAAGATGGTCGTCACCGGCGACGACACGCAGATCGACTTGCCGCGCGGCTTGCGCAGCGGGTTGCTCGAGGTGGAGCGGCTGTTCGAGGGCGTCGACGACGTGGGGATCGTGCGGCTCGGCGAGAACGACGTCGTCCGCCATCCGCTGGTCGGCCGGATCGTCGCCGCCTACGACCGCCTCGCGCGCGAGCACCTCAAGTAAGCGCGCGAACGAAAGCGATTGGTCTACCTCGACAACCACACGCGCGGGACCGGGCTCGACGCGCGCGCCGCGGCGCGCACGCTCGAAGCGCTGCTCGCGCAGATCGGCGAAGCGCGAACGAGCGTCTCGCTGACGTTCGTGCGCGACGCCGCGATGCGCGAGCTGAACCGCGCGCACCGCGGCAAGGACGCGCCGACCGACGTGCTGAGCTTTCCGTTCCATCCGCCCGAGTCGTTCGACCGCCGCGGCGCGACCCGGTCCGTCGCGCCCGACGACCACGGTGTCGAGCGGATGCTGGGCGACATCGTGATCAGCGTCGATGCGGCGCGCCGTCAGGCGGCCGACTACGACGCACCACTCGCGCGCGAGGTCGAGCGGCTGCTGATCCACGCCGTGCTGCACCTGGCCGGCCACGACCACCTCGAACCGGGTGAGCGCGCCGTGATGGAGGCGGAAGAACGGCGGCTCGCGGATTCGATCGGAATGCCGTGGCCCTACATCGAAGCACGGCCGCAATGAACCGCTTTCCGCTGGCCGTCCCGGCGCTTGCGCTGCTGCTCTCGCTGCTCGGCGGGGGCGCGCCGCCCGTGCGCGCGGCCGAGCAGGCGCGGGCGCACTGGGCGGTTTCGACGACGAACCCGCAAGCGCAGGAGTCGTTCGACCGCGGCGTCGCGATGCTGTACGCGTTCGACGTCGGCGAAGCCCGGGTCGCCTTCGAGCAGGCCGCGCAGCGCGATCCGGACCTCGCGATGGCGTACTGGGGCCAGGCCGAGGCCGACACGATCGACATCAACCGGCCCTCGACCGCCGAAGGCGAGAAGCGCGGCGCCGACGCGGTCGCGCAGGCGCGCCGCCACCTCGCGCACGCCAGCCCCGAAGAGCGGCTGCTGGTCGCCGCGATGACGAAGCGCTACGCGAGCGGGAGCGACAAAGAGAAGTTCGCGCGCTACGCCGACGCGATGAGCGCGTACACGAAGACGCACCGCGACGAGCCGAACGCGCTGGTCGTCGCGGGCTTCGCCATCTACGTTGCCGAGGACGCGCTGCTCGACGGCAAGGACGCGCTCACGCCGAAGGCGCGCGAGATCCAGGACGACGCCGACCGCGCGCTCGTGCTCGAGCCGACGAACCTGGGCGCGCACCACCTGCGCATTCACCTGCTCGAGAATGCGTCCCGCGCGCAGCAGGCCGTCCCCGACGCCGACGCGCTCTCTTCGTACGGCTACCCGCCCGGCGAATCGCACCTGCCGCACATGGCGGGCCACATCTGGTCGCGCGTCGGCGAGTACGAACGGCTCGTCGCCGACAACGAGCGCGCCGTCGACAACGACCGCGCGTGGTTCGCGATGGGAAACGGACCCGGCCAAGAGTACATGCACTTCTACCACGATCACGACGTCGACTTCGTGTGCTACGGGCTCACGACGCTGGGCCGCAACGACGAAGCGCGCGCCGCGGTGAAGAGCGAGGACACGTTCTCGCAGATGAAGACCGCGCTGCGCCTGCACGACGACGCGCGCGTCGCCGAGCTCACGAAGGGCGCGACCAGCGGCTACAACGGGTTCGCCGCAGCGATCGCGGCGGCGCGGCGCGGTGACCTCGCCACCGCGCGCGCGATACGCTCGCGGCTCGGCGGCGATGCGCTGAACGCGCGGCCGGCGCTCGTCGACGCCGCAATTGCGTTCGGCGCGCACGACGCCGCCGCGCGCGCCGCCGCGTATGCGAAGGCGTACGACTTGACCAAGAACGATTTCCCGGGCGATCCGAAAGATTTCTGGCCGACTCCGATCGGCGAAGGCTACGGCGCCGCGCTGCTCGCTGCCGGCAGGCCCGCCGACGCCGAGAGCGTCTTCACCGCCGAGCTGAAGCGCTTTCCGAACGATCCGCACCTGGAGTTCGGGCTCGCCGAAGCGCTCAAAGCGCAGAAGAAAGACGACGCCGCGCCGCGCGCCGCATATAAAGCGCACTGGAAAGGGACGCGCGATCTCACGCTCGCCGATCTCGGCTGAACCGCCGCCGCACCGGCACGGCCTTCTGGCCGCGTTCGGCTACGCGCTCGCCGGGCTGCGCGCGGCGTGGCGCACGCAGCGCAACGTGCGCATCCATGTGGTGCTCGCGCTGGTGGTCGTCGTCCTCGGCATCGTGCTGCGGTTCTCCTTGCTCGCGTGGGCGGTCGTCGCGCTCGCGATCGGGCTCGTGCTCGCGACGGAGTTGTTGAACACCGCGCTTGAAGCGGTCGTCGATCTGATCTCGCCGCAGGAACACCCGCTCGCCAAGCGCGCAAAGGACGTTGCCGCGGCGAGCGTGCTCGCGGCGTCGCTGGCAGCGCTCGCCGCGGGATTGTTGGTGTTGATCGCTACGATCCGTGCCCGCTAAGCGTGGCTGCTCAACGGCGTCGCAAACGACCCACGGCGCTATGCAGCATCGCCTCAAGACCCGCGGCGATCCGCGCCGGCCGCCGCTTGAAGTCCAACCGGAACTTTTCCGCGAAAGCGGGCCAGCTTCATGTACCTCCTCTGGCCTCAACGCAATTGCGCCGTCGTAAAGTGTGACAGTGTCCACGGAGCCGGATCACGTCCAGAACGCTATGATATTTGCATTCCGCGGCAGCCGTCTACACTCCGGTCTGCCGAGTAGTGACTCTCCACGACTTGACATGGTCGTTGTCATCGAAGTAGATTGTGACGCGATCGTAGGGCCACAAGAAGAGTCCCTCAAGGTAATGATCGAAGAACAGATCGACCGAAGGATGGAGCTTCTCGCGCTTTGGATCTGCCGCCGCGCCGTCTACAGAGTCGATTCCTGTGTTGTGCCCAATTAGCGGAGACGTGTGGACGAGCCTAGCCAACTCATAAACTTGCGCACGACTCATTCCGACTTGTAACCCTGACAAAACCTTTGTCTCCGCGGTGAGCTCCCGTGCGGTATGTGCGCCATGCAAAGAACAAACAGCCAATCACAGCTGCGGCCGTTACAACGATCAGTTGGATCTGGCGCATAGCCTTATCGCTTGCCTACGCATGTCTAACGTGCTATTGCAGCCGCCATCCGGGCGGGCGTGCTCGCGGCGTCGGTGGCGGTGCTCGCAGCGGGAGCGTGCGTGGTGATCGCGACGCTCCACGCCCGCTAAGCGTGGCAGCCGACTTGCGACGTCGCAAACGTTTCGCGGCGCTGTGCAACATGGCCTCAAGACCCGCCGCGAGACGCGCCGGCCGCCGTTTGATGCCGAATCGGAACTTCTCCACGAAAGCGGGCCAGCTTCACTACCGCATGAAGGGGAACGTCTTCCGCAGGTGCTGCGACAGGCCGTCCGAAATCGCAAAAGTTTCCCTTGAGGAAAGCCATTGCGCACACTGCAGCCCGTCATTGTAGAGTTGGCTCATGCCGATCCCATCCTTGGTTTTGTCTTCATAGGTCACGACCACGAGCCATCGAGCATCTATGTCGGCCGGGCACCGAGCGGTGGCGCGAACGGTGGTACTCTCAAAAGCGTGATACAATTCGGCGAAGGCGACTTCATCGTCGCGAACGCTCACATAATGAGTCGCGTAACCGTCGTCAAGTAACATCGGGACGGTAATCGCGATTACATACAAGGCGTGCTCATTTTTATGATAGACGTCAAATCGCTCAACCTCCGCGAGCGGCTTGAAGTGCGCCACAACAGAAGTTTCGGCTGCGGACGTATTCACGGCCGGAACAGTAGGAACAAGGCCCGCAATGCACGCGATTGCAACGAACTTTGCCGCCCACCTGCTCAGAATCATCATAGACATATTTGCCCACTCACGGCGTTCGTCGTGCATACGGTTCCGCGATGGTTTGACCGCGGTGCAAAACCAAGCGCCCAAGCGGTGGCCGACTCAATCCCGGTTATCACCCTCCGATCGTCGAGGTTATCGTATTGCGGATCAAATGTACCCGCGTCCTTTTCCAGTCCCTTGGGATCGACCGGCGCCATCAAGTCGTTTTTTCGATAGTCTCCCAGCGTCGCCACCTCACGGAAAAGCTGCGGGGGTTCAATAATGTGTGCGGGGGCGTGTTTCGCAGTCCACGATCAACCGTCTTTCGCCGAATTCTGCCGGTACCGTCTGATTTGCTGTTCGCCAACCAGCAGCGCCGCCGCTTCAAACACACTGGGCCCGATGAAATTGACCGCCGTCCTGCAAATTTCAAGTAGCGTCGGCGTACCTCCTCCGATGGTAAGCAATGGCACAAGACAGATCAGTGCGACCCCGACGGCGAGCACGCAATCCATGACCCTTCTTGTCGGTGATTTCCCGCCTACACGGAGCAGCACATAGATAAAAGGACCCAGCGCGAGAGTTAGCGGAGAACCGAGAAACGTTTCTCCGTGGTCGCCTGAAAAAGCAGCGCGACTCCATTCGAGCACGACGGTCTGACCGATGGCAAGGAGGCTACCGATGGCAAAATCGGCGACCGTACCGATGACGGCACGATACTAGTCGCCCTTCGACGTCATTTATGCCGCGGTGGGCGCAGCGCACTCAATGGCGGCGGCGACGGCTTCACGCGCGACGGCTCGGGAATCACTACGCGCACCGAAGGCTCGCCGCCGACGGCGGCGATGCGGGATGCACCGAGCAAGCGCGCGGCCCCAGGACGCGGTCCCGCGAGCGTCAGCAACGACGCGCACAACAAGAGCGCGGCAGCGGAACGGCGATTGCCCATGACCGAAGCCTCGCATTGAGACGAAGCGCAAATTAGAGCCCCGAGGACCCCGTGACGAAATGGTGCTCCGAAACGCTTTCCTTGTCAAGTAGCACAATAGGCCGGTCGAGTGCGGGACGTGCGGGGCTCGCCTCCCGGGCGTGTGCTATAATGACCCCCGCTTGAGTACCGACCCGCTACCGTCCTCGGGCAGACGCCGCCCGACCCCGCCCAAATGACGGCGGAGGCGCACTGGCCCGAGATCCTGCTGCTCGTCGTGCTGGTCGGCGCGGCGGCGTTCTTCGCAGCCTCCGAGGCAGCGATCGTCTCGATCAACCGGATCCGGGCCCGTGCGCTCGCGGAGAAGCACATCCGCGGGGCGGAGCGGCTGGAGAAGCTGGTCGAGAACCGCAACCGGACGCTCACCTCCGTCCTGATCGGCTCGACCTTCGTCCTGCTCGCCGCCGACTCGGTCGCGACGGCCCTGTTCATCTCCTGGAACATGCCGAACGCGGCGATCTGGTCGACCGTGGTGATGACGGTCGTGCTGCTGATCTTCGGCGAGATCTTACCGAAGACCATCGCCGTCGGCTCGGGCGACCGCACCGCGCTGCGCTTGGCGCCGTTCTTGAACTTCGTCACGCGGCTCGTCTCGCCGCTCACCGCGGCGTTCTTGTGGGTCACCGACGGTCTGGTGCGGCTCTTCGGCGGCACCCCGCACTCCGGGCCGTACGTGACCGAAGACGACATCAAGACGCTGGTCAACGTCGGCGTCGAGCAGAACGTCCTCGAAGAGCAAGAGCGCGAGCTGATCCACTCGATCATCGAGTTCGGCGACACGATCGTGCGCGAGGTCATGACGCCGCGCACCGACATGGTCACCGTGAGCGTGACGTCCTCGCCGCGCCGCGCGCTCGACCTCGTGATCGCCGAAGGCTACTCGAAGCTGCCGGTCTACGACGAGACGGTCGACAACGTGATCGGCGTCGTGCACGACCGCGAGCTGCTGATCGCGCTCTCGAACGGCACGATCGCTTCGACCTCGCTGCGCTCGCTGATGCGGCCGGTGACGCTCGTGCCGGAGAACAAGCGCATCTCCGAGCTGCTGCGCGAGATGCAGCGCGGGAAGTACTCGCTGGCGATCGTGCTCGACGAGTACGGCGGGACGGCGGGCGTGGTGACGATGGAAGACTTGCTCGAAGAGATCGTCGGCGAGATCCGCGACGAGCACGACGAGGGCGAAGAAGAGCCGATCAAACGGCTGAGCGAGACCGAAGCGGTCGTCGAGGCGGGGACGAACATCGAAGACGTCAACAACGCGCTCGGCATCGCGCTCCCGCACGAAGAGTTCGAGACGATCGGCGGCTACATCGTCGGACTGTTCGGGCGGCTTCCGCGCGAAGGCGAGGAGATCGACGCCGAGCGCGTGCGGCTGCGCGTCGACCGCACGCGCGGCCGCCGCATCCTGGCGGTGCGGGTGCTGACCGCGCGCCAGCCCTCGCCGCCCCCCGAAGCCGAAGCCGCCATCGGCCGAGGAGCGGACGCCTGACCGAACGGAGCTCGAGCACCGACGCCATCGTGCTGCGCGCGCGCCCGCTCGGTGAGGCCGACCGCGTCTTCACCCTGCTCACCCGCGAGCGCGGGAAGCTCGATGCCGTCGCGAAGGGGATTCGGCGCCCGCGCAGCTCGATGGCCGGCCGCCTGGAGCCGCTCGCCGAAGTGCGCGTCGCCTTGCACAAAGGGCGCTCGCTCGACGTGATCACCGAGGCGCGCACGGTGGTCTCGCACTGGACGGGGTTGTGCCGGCCCGACGCGCTCGCGACCGCCTCGCTGTTCGCCGAGACGGTGGACCTGTTCTGCGAGCCCGATCTCCCGTTGCCCGAGATTTACGCGCTGCTCGCCGGCGCGGTCGCGGCCGTCGCGGCGAGCGCGTCGCCGGCGTCGCTGGTGCCGCGCTTTCAACTGCGCCTGCTGCACGAGCTCGGCCTCGCGCCGGCCGACGACGCGTGCGTGCGCTGCGGCGAAGGTTTCGACCGGCATCCTTCAACAGGATCGAGCCGCGCGGTCGCGTGGGGATCGAGCCACGCGGTCGCGTGGCTCGATCTGGAAGGCGGCGGGCTCGGCTGCGAGCGCTGCTGCGGCGCGCGCGGCGAGGAGCACGCGCTCGACGCCCAGGACGTGGCGAACTTCCGCGCGCTCGGCGCGCAGCGCGGTTCGGGCGCCGCGCTCACCGCGACGCTGCGCGTCGCGCGCGCGGCCGACGACATCGTCACCTGGCACCTCGGCAAACGCCCCAAAGCGCGCGCGCTCGTCTACGAGTTCCAGTCCTCGTGACCGAACGGTGAGCGAGGCGGTGATCGCGCTCGACGTCGGCACGCGGCGAATCGGCGTCGCGGTCGGCGAAGGGACGTTCGCGTTTCCGCACTCGACGCTGGAGCGCACCAACGTGCGCGCCGACGTCGAGCGCGTCGTCGCGCTGGCGCGGGAGCGCGGCGCGCGCACCATCGTGGTCGGCGACCCGCTGACGCTGCGCGGCGAGCGCGCGCTGGCGAGCGAGCAGATCGACGCGTTCGTGGCGCACCTCGCGCGCGCGTTCGACGGCGCGATCGAGCGCGTCGACGAGCGGCTGACGACGGCGGCGGCGCAGAAGGCGCTGATCGGCGCCGACGTGTCGCGCGCCAAGCGCAAGCGCGTCGTCGACCAGCTGGCGGCGGTCGGAATTCTGGAAACGTGGCTGGCGCGCAGAGCGCGGTGAACCGCGCCGGCCGCGCGCTGCTCGGCATCACGATCGCGACCGTCTTGGCCGTTGGGATCGTCGTCGCGGCCGCGTCGATGTGGTTCCGCAACGCCGTCTACGTCGACCGCACGCTTCCGGCGCAGCAGACCGACGTCGTCATCCCGCGCGGCGCGACGTTCTCGCAAGTCGTCGACGCGCTGCAGCAGAAGCGCGTGCTGCAGTCGCCGCTGGCGTTTCGGCTGCTGGCGCGGCTGCGCCACGTCGACGCCGAGGTGAAGGCCGGCGAGTACCGCTTCCCGGCCCACCAGACGAGCGATGCGATCCTGCAGCGGCTGGTGCGCGGCGAGCAGTTCGCGGTCTGGGTGACGATCCCGGAAGGCTGGACCGCGCGCGAGATCGCGCGCGCGCTGGCCGACCGCGCGCTCGGCGACACGGCGGCCTACGACCGAGTCTTCCTGCGCTCGCGCGGGATCGAGCTGGGCGGCGTGCGCACGCCGAACCTGGAAGGCTACCTCTTCCCGAGCACCTACCTGGTCCCGATCGACGACTCGCCGGAGCGCGTGGCGTCGATCCTGGTCGACCAGTTTCGGCGCGAGCTCCCGCCCGACGCGCGGGCGCGCGCCAAGGCCCTGGGGCGCACGGTTCCGGAGGTGGTGACGATCGCTTCGCTGGTCGAGCGTGAGGGAAAGGTGGACGAGGACCGGCCGTTGATCGCCTCGGTCATCTACAACCGCCTCCGCCTCGGGATGCCGCTCGAAGTCGACGCCTCGATCGAGTACACGTTCCCGGAACATCATGCCGTGATCACGAAGCGCGACTTGCAGACCGACTCTCCGTACAACACGTACCGCCGCACCGGGCTGCCGCCGACGCCCATCGCGAACCCGGGCAAGGCGTCGCTCGACGCCGCGTTCCGCCCGGCGAAGACCGACTACCTGTACTACGTCGCCAAACCCGACGGCCACTCCGCCTTCGCCAAGACGCTGCAAGAGCACAACGCGAACGTCGAGCGGTATCTCAAATAAGGAGATCGTCATCGATACCAACGGCACCCCGGGTGCGAGCGCCAACGGCAGCGGTGGCCAGAAGCAGCCGCTCGATCTCAAAGACGTTCTCGAGCTGCACATGGAGGACGGCACCGCGCTGCGGTTCGAGGTCGTCGGGCTGGTCGAGGACGACGAAGGCAACTCCTACGCCGTGTGCTACAACGAGCAGTCCGACGAGTTCGTGGTGACCGATCAGTTCGGCGAGCTGCTCGACGACGAAGAGCTCGCGCAGGAGATCCTCGACGACTTCTTCGTCCTCGCCGAGGAGTCGGCGCCGCCGGAGGAACAGGCGTAAGCGGCCCGGTCGTCTTCCTGTCCGCACGGGTCGGTGAAGGCCATCGCGCCGCCGCCGACGCCGTGCGCGTGCGCCTTGCCGCGCGCGGCATCCGCGGCGAGGTCGTCGACAGCTATCGTTACGCCGCCTCGCTGTTCTCGAAGGTCGTCAGCGACGGCTACATCGGGATGGTGCGCACCATCCCGCAGCTCTACGGCTTCATCTACGACCGCGCCGAGCGCGCGACCGCCGCCGGCGGCTTTCGCGTCTGGGCGAGCGAGTTCACCGCGCGCAACATCCGCGGCTTGATGGAGCGGTTGCGGCCCAGCGCGGTCGTGTGCACGCACGCGTTTCCCTGCGGCGTGATGTCGGCGTACAAACGGCTCTACGATCCGAGCTTGCCGGTGATGGGAATCGTCACCGACTTCGTCGTGCACCCGTTCTGGATCTATCGCAACGTCGACGCGTACGCGGTCGCGACGCCGGAGATCCGCGCCGCCCTGATCGGGCGTGGGATCGAGCCGGAGATCGTCGGCGTCGACGGGATCCCGGTCAACCCGCGCTTCGGGATGCACCCGCACGACCGCGGCGCGCTGCGCGAGGCGCTCGGCCTGCCGCGCGAGGGCGCGGTGGCGCTGGTGATGGGCGGCGGGCTCGGGCTCGGTCCGGTGGCGGCGACGGTGCGCGCGCTCGCGCGCACGAGCGTTCCGGTCACGCCGGTCGTGATCGTCGGCAAGAACCGCCGCCTGGAGCGCCGGCTCGCCGAGGAGGCGCGCGCCGACCGCGGCGAGGTGCGGGTGCTGGGCTTCGTCGAGAACGTGTTCGACTGGATGCACGCGGCCGACGTGCTCGTCACGAAGCCCGGCGGCCTCACGACCTCGGAGGCGCTGGCGGCCGGCGTGCCGCTGGTGCTGCTGCGCCCGTTGCCGGGCCAGGAGGAGCGGAACGCACGCTATCTGGTTTCGCGGGGCGCGGCGCTGCGGGCGACCCGCGGCGCGGACCTGGTGCGGGTCGTCGACGGCGTGCTGCACGACGCCGCGACCGCCGCGCGCGTGCGCGCGGGCGCGGCGCAGCTCGCCCACCCGGACGCCGCCGAGCGGATCGCCGGGCGGATCGCGGCGCTGACTCAGACGGCGCTGAGCGCCTGACGCGCCGCCGGCAGGTCCGGGGCGAGCGTGAAGTAGCGGTCCAGGCTCGCCAGCTCGAAGATGCGGCGCGCGTTCGACCCCGGCGGCACGACCCACACGATCCGGGCGCCCCGGCCGGCGAACTCCTTGTTCAGCTTCACGAACGCCGCCAAGGCCATCGAGTCCAGGTAAGCCACCGCGGACAGGTCGACGATCGCGGCCGGCGCTTGCGCCAGCCCGGCGAGGTTCTTGCGCAATGCAGCCTCGTGGAGCAGATCGAGCTCCCCGTCCAAAACGAGAACACGCACGCCTTCATGGGTCGCCACGGCCAGCCCAGCATAGCATGCTTCGGCTTGGAGGGACGTCTGAAACCGCACCAGCGCGCGTTATCGTCGAACAGGGAGTGCCCGGCGGGCGTCCGAACCGTCCGCTTCGCGCCGGGAGAGGTGGCCGAGCGGCTGAAGGCGGCGGTTTGCTAAACCGTTATACGAGTTACATCGTATCGAGGGTTCGAATCCCTCCCTCTCCGCCACGTGAAGGGATCGCACCCGGTGCGCCGTATCCCACACGGTCGCCGCAGCGAATGCGGCGCGCGCGGTCGTAGCTCAATTGGATAGAGCAACAGGCTACGAACTTGTAGGTTGGGGGTTCGAGTCCCTCCGACCGCGTTTTCCTCAGTAGCTCTTGCGCGGGATCATCACCACGATCCCGTTCGAGTAGTCGAAGACGAAATTGAACGCGCGCATGAAGTCGAGGCCGACCAGGATCTCGTTCTGCGCGAACGACGGGGAGTCGCAGGTAGCGGGCGAGGGATAGCGCACGGGCCCGAGCGAGAGCGAGCTCAGCTTGCCGCAGTGCTGAAGCTCGCTGCCGCCGACGCCGCTCGCGACCGCGTAGTATTTCGTCATGAAATCGAGCCGGTTCTTCTTGACGAAGTCGGTCGAGACGAGGACGTCCGAGGGGTTGCCGCTGTCGAGCGTCGCGATGACGTCGACCTTGTCGTTGACTCGCATCGGCGTGCGAATGTGACCGTCGGAGAGGTCGACGTGAACGACGATCCCGGCGCGCTCGTCGGGAGCGACCTTCGCCGGATCCATCAGCCGCAGCGTCTTCGCATCGAGGCTCAGGTCGGCGACCGCTCCGGCCAGCAGGTCGAAGCCGATCAGCCCGACCACACTCTCGTGAGCGAAGAGCTCTTCGTCGAGGCCGCTCGAGATGATGAGGTCGTGGAGCGTCGAGCCGCCGACGGCGACGGTGTCGACGCGGAACAGATTCGCCGTGACCGCGCCGGGGCCGATTCCGCCGACGGACAGCTCGCCGAAGCGCTTCGCGCCGACGCGGCGCGCGAACGAGTCGACCACCGCCGTTCCCTCGGCACCGGTATCGAGGATGAACTTTCCCTTCACCCCGTTCACGACCAAGTCCACGTAGATGCGCGGCGCCGGCTGGTCGACGTACTCGATCGCTGCGGGCTGGTCGCCGAAGCTCCAGGTCGCGGTCTGCTTCGGCGGTCGCAGCGCATCCGGCTCGATCGCCGCGTTCGGTTCGATCTTCGTGTATGCGTAGCGCGTCTTCGAGCTGCCGTAGTGCCACGCCGACAAGAACCGCTTTCCTTCGACGGCGGTGTAGTCGAGGCCGTCGAACGACTCTTCGTACTTGCCGTCGGGATCGATCACGGCGCGGCGGTACGCGCCGCTCGCCGGGTCGACGTACACGTCGATCGGAAAGCCGACTTGCGAGGTGAGCCGCACGATCGTGCAATCGGTGCCGTCCACCTTCTGCGTTCCGCGGGCCGCGCCGGTGAACGCTCCGCTCGCCGTGGTCTCGCCGAACAGCGCGTCGACGTCGTAGAGCGCGCGCACGACCTCGCCGATCGCCCGCACGGTGAAGCCGTTCTCGTTCGAATGCCAGGAGACGGTGCCGGTGAAGCCTTCGTCCGAGTGCGCGCCGTCGGCCGTGACGCTCGTGTTGCGGTGCGCGATGCCAAAGCGCAGCGACGTGAGCGTCCCGCGTGTCTTCCCCTCGCGCGTGATCTCGCCGGTCTCGCGCAGCGTCTTGACCACGCCGTCGCCCTCGTGCCAGCCCACGTACGCGGCGTGCTTGGCGAGCAGGACCGCGCCGTCGTCGGCGGCCCCGGCCGGGACCGTTGCGAGCGGGAAGCAAAGCGAGGCGAACGCGGCGGCCGCCGCAGTGTGAAGCACGCGGTGAAGCATGGCGCCGACTTAGCCGTATCTTGCCGGCAGGCCCTGCCTGGCGGGTGCAGCCGTGGAGGTTCTTGACGGGTTCTGGATAATCGACGTGCGGTTCGTCCCGCGGCGCGCTCGGCCGCACGTCGGACGCACAAACGGCTCGGTAGCTCAGCGGTAGAGCGGGGGACTCATAAGCCCTAGGTCGTAGGTTCAAATCCTACCCGAGTCAGTTTTCCCGAGGTTCAGACATGTCGACGATCCCCTGCGATTTCTGCCCGCACCCGGTCGACCGGGCGCAGATGGAAGAGATCGAAATCAGCCACTACGTGCCGGACAGCTCGGGGGACGACCTGGCGTACGCGCGGACATACTTCTTCGGCCACCCGGATTGCGTTCGCAAGTTCTACCGCGGGCTCGTCGACCACAAGCTGGACCTCTTCAAGCACATGCCGACGACCGGGTCCGGCCCCGCCACGACCGAGGACCGGGGCCGCTAAATAGCCGGAGAACGTCTCGCCATCGCCGGCCAGGCCAAACTGGCTGACCCGCGTCGTACGCGGGTCATGCCTAGGCTTCGGGCCGGCAAAGCCGGCCCCGAAGCCGTGCTCCCGTAGCTCAATTGGATAGAGTGTCGCCCTCCGAAGGCGAAGGTTGCCCGTTCGAGCCGGGCCGGGAGCGCGTTCCTTTCGAGCCGGCGCCGGACGACGAGCGGTTCCTGCGCCGAGCGATCGAGCTCGCCGCCGAAGCCGCGGCGGCCGGCGACGTGCCGATCGGCGCCGTGCTCGTGGTCGACGGGCGCGTCTTCGAGGCGCGCAACGAGAAGGAGCACCGGCCCGATCCGACCGCGCACGCCGAGATGCTCGCACTGCGCGCGGCCGCGGAGGCGCTCGGCCGCTGGCGGATCGGCGGTTCGCTCTACGTCACCAAGGAGCCGTGCGCGATGTGCGCCGGCGCGGCGGCGGCTGCGCGCGTCGAGCGCCTGGTCTTCGGCTGCCGCGATCCGAAGGGAGGGGCGGCGGGGTCGGTCATCGATATACTCGGATCGGCCGCCGTGAACCACCGCGTCGACGTGATCGGCGGAGTGCTCGCGGACGAAACGGCCGCCCAGCTTCGCGAGTTCTTTGCGAAGAAGCGGCAATGACCACGGAGAGGTGGTCGAGTGGTTGAAGGCACCCGCCTCGAAAGCGGGCGTACGTTGATAGCGTACCGTGAGTTCGAATCTCACCCTCTCCGCCAGAACCCGAGAGCGTCCGTAGCACTACGGGCGCTCTTTCGCTTTCGAAGCGGCCGGCGTCGGCTACTGCGCGAGCTTCGGGTCGCTCGGCGTGAGCGGAAAGCTGAACCCGCTGTTGGTCGCGTCGGCGGTCGCGGTGACGCGGCCGATCTTCAGCGGGCCGTAGAAGGTGTGCGTGTACGTCGCGTGCGTGACGAGCCAGTGCCCGTCGATCACGCTGTAGTCGGTGCTGAAGAAGGTCGTCGGGCCGGTGTAGACGACGCGCGTCGGCAGGCTCGTCGCGGTGTCGACGTAGACGTCGTGGATGTAGAAGTCCGAGTTGTTCCCGCGGGTCAGCGCGGTCAGCGGGTCCATCACCAGGTGCGCGATCCGGTCGTTCGAGTCAGGCGCGTACGATGCGTGATAAAACCTCAGCATCACCACCACGACGTCGGCGTGCGAGGTCGCGCGCGGGTCGGTGAACACGATCGGCTGCCCGGGCTCGACGTAGCTCAGCATGTCGCGGCGGTTGCCGTTGAAGGTCACGCGGAAGTACGAGAGCGCGTCGAAGGTCGGGATCAGCGGAAAGCTGTGCGCGTACTGGCGCTGGCCGCGCGGAAGGTCCTGCAGCACGGCGAAGTCGTCGCGCGTGCGCGACTCGACTTCGCGCGAGATCACCTGGTGCTTGCGCATCGAGGGGACGTCGATCACGACGTCGGTCTTGTACGCGATGTACGGCGGTGAGGCGGCGAAGGCTTGCGCGGCGGCGTTCGCGGCCTGGCGGAACTGAACGTCGGCGGCGATCACGCGAGCTCGGAGGGCTGGGCGGCGGAAGCGATCAAGTGCGGCATATCGTGACGGACTCTTCGCGAAGAACGTACGCTGCTTCCGCTCCGTTCCCGGCGCGACGGCGCCAGGGGCCCGCATGAGCGGTTCCAGCCCGCTCTACGACGACCCGGAGCTTGCCGCGGCGTACGCGCGCGTCAGCGCAGGCAACCTGTACAACGCGGCCTACGAACGGCCCGCGATCCGCGCCGTGCTGGGCGAGGTGCGCGGGCTCGACGTGCTCGACGCGGGCGCCGCGGCGGGCGAGCACGCGGCCTGGCTGGCCGAGCGCGGCGCGCGCGTCCTCGCGCTCGATGCGAGCGCGCAGATGGTGCGGCTCGCTCGCGCGCGGCTCGGCGCCGGCGTCCCGGTGCTGCGCGCCGACCTCGCGCGACCGCTGCCGCTCGCCGGCGCAACGTTCGACCTCGTGCTCTGCTCGCTGACGCTGCACTATCTCGAAGATTGGAATCCGGCGCTGCGCGAGCTGGCGCGCGTCTTGCGGCCGTGCGGGCGGCTCGTGCTCTCGACGCATCACCCGTTTCTCACGGCGCAGATGGTGAACGACTACCACGCGCGGGTGCTCGTCGAGGACGCCTTCGGCGGCTACGCCGAGCAGCCGGTCCCGGTGCGCTATTATCACCGGCCGCTGGAGCAAATCGTCGCGGCGCTCAGCGGCGCGGGCTTCACGGTGCGCGCGCTCCACGAGCCGCGGCCCGGCCCCGACGCCGACGCGATCGATCCCGCGGCGGCCGCGACGCTGCGCACACGGCCATGGTTCTTGATCGTCGACGCGGAAAGCGGCGCGCGATGAGCTACGGAGAGAAAGCGTTCGAGGCGTTCCGCGTCGGCGACTCTGCCACGTTCTCGAAGACGATCTCGGAAGCCGACATCGTGCTGTTCGCGGCAGTCAGCGGCGACAACTACCCGCTGCACCTCGACGCCGAGTACGCGAAGCACACGCGCTTCGGACAGCGCGCCGCGCACGGCATGCTGACGGCGAGCCTGCTCTCGACGGTGATCGGCGATCTGCTGCAGCTGCCGGGCGGGATCTATCTGGAGCAATCGCTGCGCTTTCAGCGGCCCGTGTTCGTCGGCGACACGCTGACCGCGCGGGCCGAGGTGACGGAGCTTCTTCCGGAGCGGCGGCGGATGCGGGTGCGTGCCGGGATCGTGAACCAGCGCGGCGAGACGGTGCTCGCCGGCGACGGCTTGATACAAAAGGACGTGCGCTAGAACAGCGAGATCGGCGCTGCGATCGGCTCGATCGCGCTCGGCTCGTCGAACGTCGTGCGGTTCATCTCGGGCGTGACGGGGACCGACTGCATGCGGCGTGCGTCGTACGGAACGATCGTGCCGAGCGCCTCGGCGACGTCGCCGTACAGCCACGTCTCGAGCGCGGCGTCGTCGAGGATCGCCGGCATGCGGTCGTGGAACGAGGCCAGCAGCTCGTTCGGCGGGCACGTGACGATCGTGCAGGTGTCGACCTTGGCGTCCTTCGGGCCCCAGCGCTCCCACAGCCCGGCGAACGTGAACGGCGCCTCGTCCTCCAGCGTGAAGCGGTACGGCCGGCGCTTGTTCTTGGGACCCGTCCACTCGTAGAAGCCGTCGGCGAAGATCACGCAGCGGCGCTGCTGCAAGGCGCTGCGAAAGGCAGGTTTCTCCGCCAGCGTCTCGGCGCGCGCGTTGATCATCGTCTGCCCGATCGAAAGATCTTTCGCCCAGAACGGGACCAGGCCCCAGCGCAGCGGTACGATCTCACGGCTTTGGTCGTTGCGCGCGGCGAGCACGTCCTGCGTCGGCGCCACGTTGTAGCGCTTCGGCCAGTGCTTCGGCATCGTGAACTGCGGGTAGCGGCCGGCGATCCGTTCGGGTCCGGCCAGCGAAAAGCGCGCACACATCGGACCGCATGCATTCGGCGAACGGCGGCGGGGCACCGCCTTCGGTATGGCGGTTACGCGAATAGTAGTCGCGGAGGACGATCCGTCGATCCGCGAGCTGCTCGTCCATCATTTGGAGCGGGACGGTTTCCGGTGCGAGCAGGCGCCGGACGGTCCGCAGGCGCTGCGGCTGGCGCGCAGCGGCGCCGACGTGCTGATCCTTGACCTTGGTTTGCCGATGCTCGACGGGTTCGAGATCGTGCGCGCGCTGCGCCGCGAAGGCCGCGCGCTCCCGATCCTGGTGCTCACCGCGCGGGGCGAAGAGATCGACCGCGTCGTCGGGCTCGAGATCGGTGCCGACGACTACGTGATCAAGCCGTTCTCGCCGCGCGAGATCGTCGCGCGCGTCAAGGCGATCGCGCGCCGCGCGAACCTGACGCTGAACACGGCGCCGGTACTGCTGCGGTTCGACCGGCTCGAAGTCGACCAGGCGGCGCGCGAGGCGCGCGTCGACGGCGTCGACCTGGGGCTCAAGCCGCGCGAGTTCGCGCTGCTGCTCGAGCTCGCGCAGAGTCCCGGCGTCGCGCTGTCGCGGCAAGAGCTGCTCGAGCGCGTGTGGGGCTACGAGTACGACGGCGAAGCGCGCACCGTCGACACGCACGTGCGCAGGCTGCGGCGCACGCTCGAAGAGCACGGCCTGGCGCCGCTGCTGCACACCTGCCACGGCTTCGGGTACAAGTTTGCACGCGCCTGACGCCCCGGGGCTGCTGCCGCGGCTGACCGCGTTCGAAGCGCGGCTCGGCGTCCTGCGCGGGCCGCGGCCGGTGCTCGTGGTGCGATTGCCGGAGCTGGAGCGGGTCGCCTGGCGGCGCGGGCTGCGCGCGGCGCGCGCGCTCGAGCGCAAAGCGACGGCGGCGTTCTCGACCGCGGTCTCCCGCGTGCTGCGCACCGGCGACTTGGTCGCGCACGACGGCGGGAGCGACGTGTTCGTCGCGGCGCTGCTCGCGCCGACGCGCGACGGCGGCGCGGTCGCCGCGCCGGTCGACGTGCGCACCGCGCTGGCCCGGATCGCAGCCGCGATGGAGAGCGCGACCCGGCTCGACGTGCACGCCGGCTGGACCACGTACGAGCGCGACGCTGACGCGGGCGCGTTCGAGGCGCTTATCGAACGCGCGCTGGCGCGCGGCGCGCAGGAGCGCGAGCGGTACGCGTTCTTCTCCTCGGTCGGCCACGAGCTGCGCACGCCACTTGCTTCGATTCGCGGCTACTTGGAGACGCTGCTCGACGACGGCGTCGACGCGCGCACGCGCGAGCGCTTCGTGCGCATCGCCTACAACGAGTCGCTGCGGCTGAGCCGCCTGGTCGACGGAATGTTCGAGATCTCGCTGCTCGACCTGCACGCGACCTTTCCCGCCCCGGCATGCGCATCGCTCCCTGATGCGCTTTCCGCTGCGCGTGACGCGTGCGCCGCCGCCGCGGCCGCGCGCGGCGTCGGGATCGAGATGGAGGACGTGACACCGCTGCAGGTTGCGATCGACGGCGACCGCCTCACGCTGGTCCTGGTGAACCTCATCGACAACGCGGTGAAGCACGGACGTTCCGGCGGCGCGGTGTTCGTCAGCGCGGATCTGGGCGACGAACGCTTCGTTCGCGTCCACGTCGACGACGACGGGCCGGGAGTCATGGCGAGCGACCGCGAGCGCGTGTTCGTGCTCGGCGAGCGAGGCGCGAGCGGCTCGCACGGAAACGGGATCGGGCTCGCGCTGGTGCGGCTACTGGCCGAACGGGCCGGCGGCCGCGTAGAGTCCGACGATTCACCGCTCGGCGGAGCACGCTTCACCGTTCTGCTGCCGCGCGCGTAAACGGTGCTCGGGATCGAGCGCTCATTCTAATGCGTCTTTTAGCCTGGCGGCGATTTCGAGGAGGGCCCGACCGAAAGGACTAAAAATGTAGTTGTCAGCTACGACCGTGCCCTTGGAGGTTCAGATGCGCTTCAAGCCTGTTTTCGCCGTCGGGATCCTGGCCTTGATTGCGCCGGCCGGCGCGGTGGCCCAGACTCCGCCCGCACCACCCGCACCGCCCGCCGCCCACCGGGTCATGTCCGATTCGGCATTCGCGCTCGGCGCAGCATACCGCACGATCGGGCGTGCCGAACAAGCGGGCGCGACCGGACACTACATCGACGCGGCGCGTTCGCACTACCGCTCGGCGTACGACCGCCACGGGCGCAACGACGACGCGGGAGCGGCCGCTGAGGCGAACGTGGCGCTGGACTTGGCGCGCGTCGCGCTCGACGAGCATCCGCCCACGCCGTACACGGGGCCGAAAGACATCCCGGCGCCGCCGACCCCGCGGCCCGGCTCGGGACGTGTCGTCATGGATGGAACGGCGTCGGCCGACTTCGCGCCGGTGATGGAGCGCACGATACGCGTCACGCCGGACGGACCGGTCGGGCGCGAGCCGATGCTGCGCGTGATGGGAGACGGGTTCAGCGTCTTCCACCGCGGGTTCGATGCGACGGCGCTGGCAGAGGTGCTCAAGGTCGAGAAGGGCGCCGAAGCGCGGCAGCTCGCGCAAAACGCCGTCGACGCGAATGCGTCGGCACAGAAGGCCGCGCTCGCCGGAAACGTCGCCGAAGCGTCGCGGCAGTCGCGGATCGCGAACGATCTCGCCGAGGCCGTGCACGACATCGCGGCGATGAATCACCCCGAGCTGCGTGGAAACATGCGCTTCCGCGTGTTCGGCAACAACACCGAAGTGCACCCCATGGCGCTAGGAGAGTTGATCCCCGCGCCTTAGGGTGCGATCGCTTCCGGCGGCAAGGAATCCGGGAACTGCATGTCGAGCAGGCGGAAGCGCCACACGCCGTGACCGGCCGCGATGCCGACGACGCGTGCCGTGACGTCGAGCGTACCGCCGGTTTGCACCCAGTAGCCGCCGACGTCCGCGAAATGGAGCTCGTAGACCGCAGTGCCGCCGATGCCGGCGCTGCCGCGCACGCCGAATCGAACCGCGCAAAAGCGCATCGAACGAAGATCGATGACCACGTCGGAGAGCGTTTGGCGCGGGTTGTTCGTGCGCGACCAGAGATGAAGCGCGCGGCCCGGACTGCCGTCCGGGCACGCCACCTCCCCGCGGTCGGCCACGTTATAGATCCCTGGACCGAGCGCAGCGACCGTTCCGATGGTCTTCAATCCCGATAGGTCCGCGCTCGGTGCCGGCGTCGGCGGTGCCGGCAGCGAGGAACATTGCGCGGGGCCGAATCGCAGCGGCGGATTGCGCAATTCGCGGTACGTGGTCGCCCAGGTCGGACCCACGTTCGTCGAAACGATGCGAAGGCCGTCCGCAGCGTCCACGATCTCCGTTTTCGCCTCGCGGGCGCTGTGCCGCAGCGTCCACCGAGCCTCGTTGTTTCCGAAGGTGAACCGCACGTGGCCACAAGGCTCCGTCATCAGATCGGCCCGTACGCCCTCGCTGGTTCCTTCGAGCCGGTACGTCACGAAAGCCGGTTCTTTGAGATCGTTCATCGCAACCAGCGCGCGCCGGTAGAGCTCCGTTGCAGACGGTGGCTCCGCGGCGCGCGCGCGCACGGCGCCGCTGAGCGCGAGGACACATACCGCTCCGACGATTCCGCAAACTCTGAAAAACCGCTGACCAAATCCGATGCCCATTGCCGACATGAACGAATGCAATGGCGATCTCATTACGGCCACGGGCAGCGCGCAGAGGCGGTCCGGCCGGACTGACGAAGCGAGCAGGCGCGATGCATCTCCGGAACGTGCGCGTCGGGACGGCGGGGTGGATGGTTCCCGCGGCGGTCCGCGAACGGTTCGACGATGCAGGGACGCACCTGCAGCGGTACGCGACGCGGTTCTCGTGCGCGGAGATCAACTCGTCGTTCTACCGATCGCACCGGCAATCGACGTACGCGCGCTGGGCGGCGAGCGTGCCGGACGGCTTTCGCTTCGCGGTGAAGGTTCCGAAAGAGATCACCCACGTGCGGCGGTTCGTCGACAGCGCCGAACCGCTCGACCGATTTCTCGCTGAGACGTCGGCGCTCGGCCCGAAGCGCGCGGTGCTGCTCGTGCAGCTCCCGCCAAGCTTTGCGTTCGACGACGCGCTCGCGGCTGCGTTCTTCGCCACGGCGCGCGAGCGGTACGCCGGCGGGCTGGCGTGCGAGCCGCGCCACCCCGCGTGGTTTTCGGCGCGCGCCGACACGCTGCTGCAGCGCTTCGAGGTCGCACGTGTAGCGGCCGATCCGGCGGTCGTTCCGGCCGCGGCGGTTCCGGGCGGCTGGAACGGGTTCGCGTACTACCGTCTGCACGGGTCGCCTCGCACCTACTATTCTGCGTACGACGAGGCCGCGCTGCACGCGGTCGCGAACCGCCTTCGCGCCGAGACGCGGCCGGTGTGGTGCATCTTCGACAACACGGCGTTCGGCGCAGCGGCTGGAAACGCGCTCGAACTGAGCCAGCTCCTTTAGGAACAACGTGGACGTTTACGAAGCGATTCGCGCGCGGTGCAGCGTTGCGCAAGTGAGTCCCGAGCCGCCCGAGCGGGCCGTCGTCGAGCGCCTGCTCGAGGCGGCGACCTGGGCGCCGTACCACCACGTGCGCGAACCGTGGCGCTTCGTCGTCATCGGCGGCGCCGCGCGCGCACGGCTCGGAAAGATCGCGGCCGCAACGCTGCGCTTCGACGACGTCCCGCCCGACACGCAAGCGAAAGTCCGCGACAAGGAGCGCGGCAAGTTCGAGCGCGCGCCGCTGGTCGTCGCGACGATCGCGCTGCCGGCCGGCGACGAGATCGACCGCGAGGAGAACTATGCCGCCACGGTCGCGGCGACGCAGAACTTGCTGCTCGCGGCGACCGCCGAAGGGTTGAGCGCGTTCTGGCGCACCGGCCGGCTGGCGCGCGAGCAGGCGATTCTGGACGCGCTCGGCGTGAAAGAAGGCGAACGGGTGGTGGCCTACGTCTATCTCGGCTACCCGCTGCGCCCGGCGCTCCCGCGCGCTCGCGAGCCCGCCGCCGGCAAGACGGAGTGGATGCAGTAGGCGGGTACGTGCGAACGACCGTAGTTCCCGTGCTCGCGGCGGTAATCGCTCCTTGGTTCTGCGCTCCGGTCTCCGCCGCCGAGACGACCGGTGCGATCGAAGGCGTCCTGAGCGCCGGAGACCGCGCGGCGATCGTGCGCGCGACGATAACGGCGACCTCGCCTTCCGGGCGGTACGATGTCGTTTCCGATGCTGCTGGACGCTACGCGATCGTCGCCGCCGTTCCGGACACCTATGACCTGTCGATCGGTGCGACGGGCTTTCGTTCGGTGACCGTGCACGGGATCACCGTCTACCCCGGACGCACGGCGCGCGTCGACGTCGTGCTGACGCGGCAACTGCAAGAGATCGGGCGCGTGCGCGCGCAGTCGTCCGGTCCGTTCGCCGCCGGCACGCCGCAAGACGCGTACGTCGTGAGCGGTGCGGCCGCGCGCGCGCCGGCGAGCGCGTCGTCGTCGGGGCTTGCAGCATACACGGCGGGCAGCGTCCAAGGCGCGATCGCCGCGGTTCCCGGCGTGCAGCAGGACCAGTTCGCGAACGCGGTCGTGCGCGGCGGCAAAGTGCAGGACGTCGCGTTCAGCTTCGACGCGGTTCCGGTCCCGCAGGCGATCGTCGCCGAGCCGGGCGGCAACGTGATCGGCGCGCAATTGCCTGCGACCGGAACCGGCTACACGACCGTGACCAGCGCGGGCTTCGGGGCGAACGGCGACGACGCGCTGGCCGGGCTCGTCGACGAAGTCCCGCGCACCGGCGTTTTCCCGGCACGAACGACGCTGTCGGCGGGGTTCGGGCTGCTCGGCGCGGCGCACGACGTCGAGCTGGAACGCTTGTGGGCATCGCCCTCGCTGCGCCAGCGTTACGCCGTCGACGCGACCCTCGGCAGCCGCGCGATCCGCTACGGCGACGGAACGACGTTCTATCCGGCCGAAGCGGCGACGTACGGCTTGGCGCTCGGCTCGCGCGCGACGTGGTCCATAGCCGCAAACGCGCACTTCGCGCTGGGCCGTCGCGACGATCTCGAGCTGCTCACGCTCACCGGCGAGGCGACGTTCGACCAGTACGGGACGCCGTTCGCGGGCGAGACGTACGGCGAGTTCGACGGGCCGGCGGCGCGCTTTCCCGGCGAACGCTCGCCGTCCGCCGCCGTGACGACGCCGACGCGGATCCGCGGCACGTACGCGGTCGAGAAGGTTCAATTGCTGCGGTCGTACGATCGCTCCTACGCGCGAGTTCGGCTCTACCAATCGCGCTACGGTTCGCAGACGAGCGCGCCGTTCTTCGACGACCTCTCGTTTCCGAACGGCGTCGTCTCGTACGCGGGCCGGCAGAGCGGTGTCCTCACCGGGCTCGGGATCGACGCGCAAAGCCTCGCCGCGGAGCACCACCGCGTCGCGTACGGCGTCGACCTGCGGCGGCAGACCTCGTTCCTCGATCAGATCGTGCCGACGCTGGATCAGCGCCTGGTCTCGAACCCGGTGCTGACGTCTGCGCTCGCCTACGTTTCGGACGCGTGGTCGCCGTCGGCGAACGTGACGCTGCAAGCGGCGTTGCGCGCGAACACGACCCGCGTCGCCCGTAGCGACGGTCGCCGATACGACGTCGGCGCGGTCGACCCGCACCTCTCCGGCGTGGTGCGGTTCGGTGGCGGCGCGTTGCGGCTCGCGTACGATCACACGACGGTCGCGCCGAAGCCGCTCGAGGCCGAGCGGATCGACCGCGCCGAGCCCGGCGCGCCGTTCGTTCCGCTCGCTGCCGAGCGCGGTGATTCCTACGAGCTCTCGTACGAGCGCGCGACGCCGCGCGCGCGCCTGCGCGTCACGGCGTTCAGCAAGGACGAGCGCAACCGGATCGACGTCGTGCCGACCGGCTTCCGCACCGGTGGCAACGCCCTCGGCGTCGCGCAGAACGTCGGCGCGCTGCTGGCGAACGGCGCCGAGCTCGCGCTCGACCGCGGTCCGTTCACCTTCTCGGCGACGTACGTGCGGGCGCGCTCGTCGAGCGCCTCGCAGTTCGGGCTGAACGACCTCAACGCGCCCGCGCTTGCCGCGAACCATCTCTTTCCGGTCGGGTACGTGCCGGATTTCAGCGCGATCGCCGGCTACCGAGCGCGCGCCGGCCGCATAACGATCGTCCCGGCCGTCTCGTACGAGAGCGGCTATCCGTACGGCAACGGCCGCAAAGTGTGGATCTACGGCGCGAACGCCGTGCCCGTGCAAGTGCAAAACGACAACCACGTCAACCCAGGCTACAGCTACTACTTCCTGCGCGACCCGAGCCTGCCGTACGACGCCGCGACGAATCCGGTCGTCGGTTCGCTCGGCACGCCCGACGGCGACGATCCGAACACGCTGCGCACGCCGCCGCTCGTGCTCGTCTCACTCCATGCCGAAGCGCCTGTTTCGCCGCGCGTGACGGCCTCGATCGACGTCACGAACCTGTTCGCCACCGCGCGCCCGACGCAGCTGCAAGGAAACCCGTATCTCATCGGCCCGCCCGGCTACGCGGGCGGCGACCCGCTCTACGCAGCGTGGTACGGCCGGCGCTACACGGGCGCGCCGTACCTGCTCGGCAACGGCGTCCCGACGAACGACGGCCAAACCCAGGCGGTGCCGTGGACGTACGGGACCGCAGGCTACGTCCCGTCGTCGTATCCGGAGGCGCGCGCGGTCTACTTGCGTCTTCAACTTCGCCTGTAGGCGCCGTAAACCGTCATGCGACGCGCTGGCCGAGCTTGTGCAGCGCGCGCGTGAGCAATTTCGAGACGTGGCTTTGCGAGAGGCCCAGGCGCGCGCCGAGCTCGGATTGCGTGAGGCCGGCGCCGTAGGTGCCGATGACGATCGTGCGCTCGCGCTCGCCGAGCTCCTCGACCGCGAGCGCCAGCGCGATGCGCTCTTCGAGCTCGATACCGAGCGCTTTGTCGGCGAGCAGCTCGACCGCCTCCGGGCGCTCGTCCGAGTCGGGCTCGGGGAGCGGAACGTGGTCGACGCCGCGCAAGTTGCGCAGGTGCGCGATCGTCTCGGCGCTCACGCCGAGCACGCCGGCGAGCTCGCGCGCGGTCGGCTCGCGGTGGTGCAGCGCCGCGAACGCGTCCCACGCCTGCGCGTACTCGCGCTCGAGCGCGAGCAGCGAGCGCGGCGCGCGCACGAGCCGCTCGTGATCGCGCACGTAGTGCATCAGCTCGCCGACGATCATGATCCAGGCGTACGCCTGGAACGGCGTCTGCATCTCGGGCCGGTAGTTCGCCGCGGCCTTGATCAGGCCGACCGCGGCGACCTGCTCGAGATCCGCGCGGTCGTTGTGCGGGCGCTTGAACTTGCGCGCGCCGCGCGAGCAGAGGTGACGATAGGCGTCGACGACGGCGTTCCGCCGCTCGACGGTGCGTTCGGTGCAGTAGCGCGCAACGACCGCTTCCCGCTCGATCATTTTGAGACGCTCCCGATGAGAGAATAGAGTGGAATGAAGACCGAAAAGACGATGAAGCCGACGACCGCGCCGAGCACGCCGATCAGCGCCGGCTCCAACACGGCGCCGAGCGTCGCGACGGCGGCCTCGACGTCGGTCTCGAAGTAGGCGGCAACCTTGAGCAGCATCTCGTCGACCAGCCCGGTCTCCTCGCCCACGCGCACCAGCGCGACGGCGAGCGGGTCGAACAGGCGCGAGGCTTCGAGCGGCGCGGTGAGCGGCTCGCCCGCGCGCAGCGCGACGTCGACGCGCTCGAGCGCGGCGGCATAGCGCGGGCTGCCGGCGACCGGGCGCACGACGTCGAGCGCGGCGACGAGCTCGATCCCCGAGCGCAGGAGCGTCGCCAGCATGCGGGCGATCCGCGCCGTGATCGCCTTGTGCAGCAGCGGCCCGACGACGGGCACGCGCAGCCGCAGGCCGTCGAGGATCAGCGCGCCGCGCGGCGTGCGCGCGAGCGCGAACACCGCCGTGCATGCGGAGGCGAGCGCGCCAGCGCCGGCGAGCCAGATCGCCGGCTGCTGGAGCGCGTCGCCGGCGGCGAGCAGCGCGCGTGTCGTCGCCGGCAGCTCGACGTGAAAGGCGTCGAACATCTGCGCGAACATCGGCACGATGCGCGCGATCAGAAACAGCACCAGCGCGCTCGCCGCGATCAGCACCACGGCCGGATACGCCAGCGCGGCGCGCAGCTTCTTGCGCAGGTCGGCGTCGCGCTCGAGCAGTGAGGCGAGCCGCTCCAGCACGTCGTCGAGGATTCCGCCCGCCTCGCCGGCGCGGATCATCGCGACGTACAGCGGCGCGAACGTGCGCGGGCGGCGCGCCAGCGCATCGCTCAGCGAGCCGCCGTGCTCGATCTCGGCGAGCACGGCGCGCAGCGACTCGCGCAGCGCGCCGTCGCCGGCGCGTTCGATCGCGACCTCGAGCGCGCGCCGCATTGCCACGCCGGCCCGGATCAGCGTCGAGAAGGAGCGGAAGAAGGCCAGCAGCGCGCGCCGCGAGGGCCGCCCCACGTTCAGCGAGAGCGCGCGCCGGACGATCGTCTCGCGCTCGACCGCGGTGACGAACAGCGCGCGCGTGCGCAGCCCGGCGAGCACCGCCTCGACCGAGGGCGCCTCGATCGAGCCGCGCACGCGCTCGCCCGCCGCGGTGCGCGCGGTATAACGAAACTGCGCGCTCATGGAACGCTGCGCTCGAGCGTGCGAACCTCGCCCGGCCGGTTCGTCGCGGCTTGCGCGTCGGCCAGCGCGACCTCGCCGCGCACGACGAGCTCCGAGAGGTGCGTCTCCAGCGTTTGCATCCCGGCGGCGCGCCCGGTGACGATCGTGTTGCGAAGCTGGTGCGTCTTCCCTTCGCGGATCAGCGCCCGCACCGCGTCCGTTCCGACGAGGATCTCCGCCGCCGCGCGCCGTCCGGTGCCGTCGCCGCGCGGGATCAGGCGCAGCGCGACGATTCCGGCGAGCACCGAGGCGAGCTGCGAGCGAACTTGCGCGTGCGCTTCGGCCGCAAACGCGTCGACGATGCGGTCGACCGTCTGCGCGGCGTCGTTGGTGTGCAGCGTCGCGAAGACGAGATGCCCCGTCTCGGCGGCCGTCAGCGCGGCGGCGATCGTGGCGCGGTCGCGCATCTCGCCGACCAGGATCACGTCGGGGTCGGCGCGCAGAAAGCCGCGCAGCGCTTCGGCGTAGTCGCGCACGTCGCGGCCGATCTCGCAGTGGGTGACGAACGAGCGTGCCGGAACGTGCACGTACTCGACGGGATCTTCGACGGTGACGACGTTGCGCTCGCTGCCGCGGTTGATGCGGTCGACCAGCGCCGCCAGCGCGGTCGTCTTTCCGCTTCCCGTCGGGCCGGTGAAGAGCACG